>Ga0315900_10001682_pt1 | contig 35118 bp, 23 predicted proteins | sample LakEriMetagenome_FD_203521 | JGI IMG/M metagenome (GOLD analysis project Ga0315900, IMG submission 203521) | Freshwater fungal communities from buoy surface, Lake Erie, Ohio, United States - Buoy 12 MA114 | ecosystem: Environmental > Aquatic > Freshwater > Lake > Lake biofilm | place: USA: Lake...
CCACGCCGCTGGCCTGGTGGCAGTAGTAGGAGCAGTTGTTGACGTGGTTGGTGCCGTAGAGCCGGGCGAAGAGCTGGAGCAGGAACCCGGCCTCGTTGCTGGAGCGACCGCTGAAATAAAAGAACGATTCCTCCGGCCGCGTCGCCCGCAGCTTGGCCGCGATCCGCTCCATGGCGTCGGCCCACTCGATGGGCCGGTAGTGCTGGGACCCCTTCTCCAGGATCACCGGCTGCACGAGCCGGCCGGCGTGCTCCATCTGGTAGGGCGTGAAGGCCCGCAGCTGCGGGACGGAATACGTCTCGAAGAACGTCGGCTTCACGGCCCCCTGCATGTCGGCGACCATCGCCTGAAACGACTTCTTGCAGACCTCGGGGAAGTGGCCGGCCTCGTTGACCATGCCGCCGGCCTGTCCGCCCATGCCCAGGGCGCAGGTCTTGCAGGCGTTCTTGGAACGCATGGCCTTCCAGAACTTCCACAGCCCGCCGGCCTGGCGGGCCTTCTTGAACGTGTAGAGGACCGCGCGAAACCCGCCGCCGGTCGTCACCTTCCCGAAGAATCTGCCCATGAAGGACCTCCGATCGTGAAGATGGCTAGCATAGCGGCCTGTGGCTCCCCATCGTCGCTCCGCATGCCTGGAGGCATGCGCCACGGTGCCGCGGCGCCTCAGTCCAAACTCACCGTGACGGTCTTGGTCTCGAGATAGGGGTCGAGGCCGCGCTCGCCCAGCTCCCGCCCGAAGCCCGACTGCTTGAAGCCGCCGAAGGGCGCGGCCGCGTCGAACACGTCGTAGCAGTTCACCCATACCGTGCCGGCCCGCAGCCGCCTGGCCACCGCGTGGGCCCGGGCCACGTCGCGGGTCCAGACCGCGGCCGCGAGGCCGAAGGGGGTGGCGTTGGCGCGGCGGATGAGCTCGTCGACGTCGGAGAACTTCAGCACCGAGAGCACGGGCCCGAAGATCTCCTCGCGGGCGATCGCCATCTCGTCCTTGACGTTCGTGAACACCGTCGGCTCGATGAAGAAGCCCCTGTCGCCCACCCGCCTGCCGCCGGTGGCACAGGTCGCCCCTTCCCGCTTCCCCGCCTCGATGGAGCCCATGATCTTGTCGAACTGGGCCTTGTCGACCTGCGGGCCCTGCTGCGTCTCCGGATCGAAGGGATCGCCCACCTTCCGCTGCCGGCTCATCGCGACGACCCGCTCGACGAACGCGTCATGGATCGTGTCCTCCACGAAGAGCCGTGAGCCGGCGCAGCAGCACTGCCCCTGATTGAGGTAGATGCCGAGGTGGGCGCCCGCGGCGGCGGCGGCGAGATCGGCGTCGGCAAAGACGATGTTCGGGCTCTTGCCGCCGAGCTCGAAGGTCAGCCGCTTCAGCTGGTCGGCCGCCTGCCGCATGATGATCTGCGCCGTCTCGCCCGAGCCGGTGAAGGCCACCTTGTCGACGCCCGGATGCCTGACGATCGCGGCCCCGGCGGTCGGACCGAAGCCCGGCACCACGTTGATCACGCCGTCGGGAATCCCGGCCTTCTGCGCGAGCCGGGCGAGCCGCAGGCACGTGAGCGGCGTCTGTTCGGCCGGCTTCATCACCACCGTGCAGCCCGCGGCCAGTGCCGGCCCCCACTTCCAGGCCACCATGAGAATGGGGAAGTTCCAGGGGATGACCTGGCCCGCCACGCCCACGGGCTCGCGGCGGGTGTAGCAGAAGTAGTTGCCGTTGATGGGGATCGTCTGGCCGTGAATCTTGTCGGCCCAGCCGGCGTAGTAGCGGAGGCAGTCGAGGGCCAGCGGGATGTCGCCGGTGCGGGCGTCGCGGACCGGCTTGCCGTTGTCGAGCGACTCGAGCGCGGCGAGTTCGTCGCTCTCGGCCTCGATGAGGTCGGCGAGCTGAAACATCAGCCGGCCCCGTTCACGGGCGTTCATCCGCGGCCACGGCCCCTCGTCGAAGGCCTTCCGCGCCGCCTGCACGGCGGCGTCCACGTCGGCGGCGTCGCCCTCGGCGACCTGTGCGATCACCTCCTCGGTGGCCGGATTGATGGTGGTGAAGGTCTTGCCACTCCTCGCGGGCGTCCACTGCCCGTCGATGAACAGCTGGGTCTGCCGGATCTGCGGCGCGGCCATGCGGCGCGGGGTCGTGGCGGTGGTCATGCAAGCGGTCCGAGAGGCGAGAAAATGGACGCCCCGAGGCGCCGGCCGCGGGAAAAGTTGCCCCGCGGATCGTACCTGCGGTAGTCTCAGCAAGGCAATTGTATCGACGGTGCTCAGTCGCACCGTCTGGTCTGCGTTCCGGATGTTTCACGGAGGTTACGAAATGCGTTTTGCATATGCGATGGCGGCGGTGGTGTTCGGGACGGCCGTGGCGGTCGCGGAAGTGACCAGCGGCCCGCAGGTCGGCGAGATGGTCGGGGCCTTCACCGTGACGAAGGTCACAGGCAATCCCGACGACGGCGTCGCCGACGGTCGCAACCTCTGCTACCGCTGCAAGATGGGCCAGCGGCCCGTCGTGATGGTGTTCACCCGTTCGGCCGACGAGAAGCTCGCGAAGCTCCTCAAGAAGATCGAGGAGGAGGTCGAGGAGCACCAGGCGGAGAAGCTCGCGAGCTTCGTCAACATGATCGGCACCGACGCCGAAAGCCTGAAGAAGGCGGCGGCGGAGTTCGCCACCACGCACGGCATTAAACGGATCGCCTTCGTCGTGCCGGACGACGCGAAGAACGGCCCGCCGGACCTGAAGATCGCCCCGGACGCCGAAGTGACCGTGATCTGCTACAAGGGCGGCAAGGTGCAGGCCAACCACGCCTTCGCCAAGGGGTCGTTGTCCGACGAAAAGATCGCCGCCGTGGTCAAGGCCTCCTGCAAGCTGGTCGACTGACATCCCGACCACGGTGCGGGCGATGATGAGTCCATGCGGCGGCCCGGGGCGGAATCCCCGGGCCGCCGTCGTTTCCAGGCGGGCGGCGACGCCCGAAGCCTCCTGATGCTGAACGTCCTTCGTTCCCTCGCCGACCGGATCGTGCGGTGCGCGATCACGGCCTACCGTCCCGACGAGTCGTTCGCGGGCTTCATGGATCGGGCGGTCACGCAGGAAGACCCGCGGGTCCGCGTCACCGTCGCCGTGTTGGCCCCGGCGGAGAGCCGCCGGCTGTTCGGCGTGGACGTGGGCCGCCGCGGCATTCAGCCCGTGTTCCTCCGGATCGAGAATCGCTCGACACGCAGCTTGCGGCTGCAGGCCGTGACGATCGACCCCCGCTACTTCACGCCGCTCGAGGCGGCAGGCGTGAACCACTTCTCGATCACCCGCCGCCTTTCCGCCTTCGGCGCCCTGGGCTGGCTCTTCTTCCCGCTCGTGCTCCTGGCGCCGCTCAAGCTGATCACGGCCTGGCTGGCCAACCGGCGGATGGACGCGGTCTTTCGCCGGCACGGCTTCCGGCTCGCGCCGATCCAGCCGGGGGCGACGGCCGCGGGCTTCGTGTTCACGACGGTCGACCTGGGCACGAAGGTCGTCCACGTGCGGCTCACGCCGCTGGAGCCGCTGCGGGCGAGCATCGTCCGGCTTCTGGCCCACGCCCCGCCGGCCGTTCCCGCCGACAACCCGATCGATCTGGTGTTCACGGTGCCGGTCCCGGGAATCGCGGCCGACTATCTCGACCGCGACTTCCAGGCCCTGCGGCCCGCCCATGCGGTGGAGCCGTGCACGATCGACGACCTCGTAGCCCGGCTCGAGAAGATGCCCGCCGCCACGACCAACGCGGCCGGCACGCGGGCCGGCGACCCGGTGAACCTCGTGGTGATCGGCGACTTCGAGACGATCCTCGGCGGCTTCGCGGCCCGCTGGGACGAAAGCGAGACGATCTCACTGTCCACATGCTGGAAGACCGTGAAGGCCTTCCTGCTCGGGTCGAACTACCGCTATTCCCCGGTCAGCCCGCTCCATCTCTTCGGCCGCGACCAGGACATCGCCCTGCAGCGGACCCGTGGCTCGATCAACGAGCGACTCCACCTCCGGCTCTGGCTCACGCCGCTGGCCTTCGAGGAGCAGCCCGTGTGGGTGGGCCAGGTGAGCCGCGACATCGGCGTGCGGTTCACGACGCAGGCCTGGAACCTGACGACGCACCGCATCGACCCCGACGTCGACGAGTCGCGGGATTACGTGATCGAGGACCTCGCGGCGGCGGGCCGCGTGCGGGCGGCCGGCTACGTGGGCGGCGTCGGGGAGTGTTCCCCGGCCGCCCCGCGCCGGAACCTGACCGGCGATCCCTACTTCACCGACGGCAAGCGGGCCGTGATCCTCCTGGCGGCGAGCCGCGGGTCCTGATGGGGAGATCGCCCCGGCTATGATGAGATGCGTATGGTCGCATGCGAAGAATTGGCGAAGGTTCTCGTCGCAGAACTCACAGCCGCGTTCCCGCAACGTCGCGGTGCATGACGATCGGCGGCTCGATCCAGCCGTGGTCCGCGCGGTGGTCGGGCATCGGCTCGGCGACTTCGAGGCGCTGTGCAAGGAACTCGTATCCGCTTCGTGAACGGACCACCCCCACCGGGACGCATGCCATGAACCCCGACACGGACCACTTCACCCTCCTCCGCGGCCTGCTCGTCGGCCGCGGCGTGGCGGCCTTGGCGACGCTGCATGACGGCCGGCCGTTCGCCTCGATGGTGCCGTTTGCCGCGACGACGGTCGGCGGCCGGCTGCGGCTGGTCGTGCACGTCAGCGGCCTCGCCTCCCACACCCGCGACATGCAGGCCGCTCCCGAAGTCTGCCTGCTGATCACGGCGGTGGAATCGGGGGGTGTGCCGCCGCAGGCGCTGCCGCGGGTGTCGATCCCGGCCGTGGCGGAGTTTGTGCCGGCCGATGGGCCGGAGCACGCGGCCCTGAAGGGGGCGTACCTGGAAAAGTTTCCGGAGGCGGAACCCCTGTTCGGCTTCGCCGACTTCGCGGTCGTGGCACTGGTGCCGACGTCGGCCCGGTTCGTGGCCGGCTTCGCCCGGGCGATGACGCTTTCGGTGGCGACGCTGGAGGCGGCCCTGACGACCGTTGGGGATCGCCCGTAGGCGGTTCACGAGCGGATGCCGCGGAACGCTTGCCCGGGGGGCCTTGTCCCATGTGAACCCGCCGCGTGAGCCCGGACCTGCTGACGCACGCCGGTTGACAGGCTATATTTCATCGCCCACGGCAGCGTAGCTCAGTTGGTTAGAGCACCGGCTTCATAAGCCGGGTGTCGCCGGTTCAAGTCCGGCCGCTGCTATTCGCGGTTGTGCACGAGACGGAACAATCCCCTCGGGGGCCGTCCCGGTGGGCCGACTGCCCCGTCCGTCGCCATGCCATGCTGGCGCGGGCGGGGCGGCAGGATCCACCGGAACATTGTCGTGGCAACGCGCCGCGACTTCTGAATTGTCGTGGGGATGTCCGTGATCGTCACGGCAGCACCCCCTGGATTCGATTGCGGAGGCGATCGCCCGCGGCTGCCCGTCAGCGGCAGCCGCGAGCTCGGCCGCCAGCCGTCCCCTACCGGCACCCGCAACGCTCAATTCACTCCCGGCTCCCGCAACACTCTCCGCACCCGACCGCCACTGCCTCCCTCCGACCGCGAATACACGCCCGCCCGATCCGCCGACAGGCACCGACCGGAGGCCCACTGGCGTAACCCTTCGATCATGTCGCCCGCAGTGACAGCCACGGGTACGACGTTCTGCGCGGCCATCGTGGTGCGGAGCCGATTGGTGGCGGAGCGTCGAACCGCAGCGCATCCACATGCTGTTTGGCGGATCAACCGCGCTGCCGTGGCAAAAAGGGGGCCGGAGATCGCCTTACCGACGCGCTCCGGCCCTGGCAACATGTTCCGTTTCGAGGCGATCCGGCTTAGTAGCGGCGTCCGCCACCGCCGTAACCACCTCGGCCACCACCACCACCACCACCACCGCTCTCACGGGGCTTGGCCTCATTTACGGTCAGGGACCGTCCGTCCAGTTGCTTCTCGTGCATGCCGCTGATCGCCCGCTGCGCCGCATCGTCTGTCTGCATCTCGACGAATCCGAAGCCCTTGCTGCGGCCCGTCTCACGATCCTGAATCACTTGCGCGCTCGTGACGGTGCCAAACTCAAGAAACATCTGCTCCAGCGATTCGCTCGTGACGCTATAGGCCAGATTGCCGACGTACAATTTCTTACCCATGAACAAAACACTCCTACCGATGACCCAAATGAACTTTCGGGGTCACATCGAAAGGGCCAGAGAGTGGCAGCCCGCCAGAGGGTAAAGGCGAGGGAAAGAAGCGGCATTTGGGGCCGATCGGCCACCGCGCAACTAGCGTCGTCCAGAACCAACTCTCGTACGATAGATCAAAATCTTGGGAATAGCAACGCTATTTCGGGGCTACAGGGTTGGGGAGCGACCCTCCAACTGTTCAAGGTAGTTGAGAATGTGGGCACAAGCCGCTCGCAGCTCCGCTTTTGCATCAGCATCCAGCCGACGGGGGCCGGGGCGCTGCATCATCGCTCCGGCCGCATCTCGGAGTGCGGGCCACAGAAACAGAAGGAGGCTCACCGGCAGCAGCCTCCGTCGGCAGCCGATACCGCTGGTTGCCGCGCAACCTCACTCTGCTCACTCTGCGGAAACGATTGCCTCGCACAGCCTCCGGGGATGGATACGCAAAAGCAGGCGGGGCGTGGCCCCGCGATGTGAGCGGATCTCGCGCTTACCGCGCGATCAATTCGACGGCGGATAGGACCGTGGCCCCGACTTCGCGGTGAGCCGGATGTCGAGCGGGCCGTCGATTTCAATGCCGCGAAACTCACGGACCACGCGGCGGGCGCGGCCGACGCCTACCGCGAGTTGGCGGCGGTGAAGGGGGTCACGAGAGATACCGACGCCCCCGCATCAGTCCGCCGGCGGCTCGGCGGCATCTCCTTCCTGCACCGCTTCGGATCACCAGCCGCCCCTCAGCTCGAAAATGGCTGCGGACATGCTTGCGGAAGTGCGGTTGGCCGGAGTATCCTTTTTTCTTGGAGGTCCGCATGAAACGACCCTCGATTGGGATCCAGATCTGCCCGCTGGTGGTTTTGATTCTGGCGGTGAGTCGCCAGCCCCCCGTCGGCGGTGCTGATCCGCAACCGCCTGCGCCCGACGCCATCGCGGAACGAGTCGTCGAGTTAGGGGGAACCAGCGAACGGAATGCCGCGGGCGAAATCGTTTCGATCGTCATCCCAGAATCGGAAACCAACAATGCCGATCTCGCCCGGTTCGCCCTCTGCCCAAAGCTGCGGAGGCTCGATGTCCATAGCGCCTACCTCCACGATGAGGCTCTGAAGTCGCTGGCTCCGGCCGCGCAGCTTCGCGTCCTGGGAGTTCGTTTCGCGAGCATCACCGACGCCGGACTGGCGCACCTGGCCCACAAGCACGATCTCGAAGTGCTCGATATCCGGGGCTGTAACCAGGTTGGCGACGCAGGGCTCGCGCACCTGAAGGAGCTCACCGGACTGCGGGTCCTGAAGGTGCAAACTCCCGGGGTTACCGACAAGGGCGTGACTGCCTTGATCGGCCTCAAAAACCTGGAAACGCTCGCCTTGGAGCAATGCTCCGTGACCGGCGAAGGGCTGCGGGTGCTGACGGCATTGCCCAAGCTCACCGACCTGAGCCTGATGCAAAACCAGATCCTGGAGGATGAGCATCTCCAGCCGCTGGGAGCGCTCACGCAGCTCACGCGGCTCAATCTGCGGTGGACCCCCATCGACGGCAGCGGCCTGCGGCACCTGCGCGACGTGACGAAGCTCCAGCACTTGAACCTGGCACAAACCATGGCCACCGATGCCGCCCTCGAGGCGATTCGCGATTGCACCGACATGCGGCGGCTCGACCTGTGGCAAACGTCGGTCTCCGATGCAGGGCTGTCTCACGTGCGCGGCATGAAAAAACTGGAATACCTCGAACTCAAAAGCACGCCAATCACCAACGCGGCGCTGGCCGATGTCAGCCGGCTGTCCGCACTCGAATACCTCGGTCTCGCCCAAACCCTGCTCAAGGACGACGTGAGTGCCGACCTTGGAAAGCTGAAGCAGCTGAAACGGCTCGACCTCAGCCTGACCGGCGTCACGGCCGATGGCATCAAGACCTTGGCAGAGTCCTTGCCCGCCTGTAAGATTCAGCGCTGACCTGAGAGGACGTGTTGCCTCGGGGTAGCCCGATCTCACCACGCCCTGTTCGCCTTTCCCCTCGAGGAGCACTCGCCATGGCCGAAAGTACGTTCAAGAAAGACGGCGGAATCTCCCGTCGCACGTTCGTCGCCGGAACCGCGGCGGGCTTGGCGGCTCCCATGATCGTTCCGCGGCACGTGCTGGGGGGTCCCGACCAAACGCCGCCGAGCGAAACGCTGAGGGGCGCGCTGATCGGCTGCGGCTCCCGTGGCGCTGAATCCTGGCAGAGATACTTCGGCCCCAAAGTCAACATGCTCGCGCAATGCGATGTGAAGTTCAAAGACCGTGCCGACGACAAGAACTTTTACACCGACTTTCGCCGCCTGCTCGATCGTGACGATATCGACGTCGTGCTCATCGCCACGCACCCCGGCTGGCATGCCCTGATTTCGATCGCGGCGATGGAGGCTGGGAAAGACGTGGTCTGTGAAAAACCCATGTGTCGCTTCATCTCCGAAGGCCGGGCCATCGCCGATGCCGAAAAGCGGTACGGCCGCATCTTCCAGCTGGATCGAAAAGGGGAGTTCGCGCCGGAGCTGCCGCGAAAAATCTTTGAAAGCGGGCTGCTGAAAACGTGTGACTCGGTGCGTGTTCTGAAGACTGCGTTCAAGGCGAAGGAATGGAGCGGCAAGGTCCGCTACCCGATCAGCAAGGTGCCCGCCACCCTCGACTGGGACATGTACTGCGGCCCCGCGCCGCTCCGGCCGTTCAATATTCATCGTGTTGGCGGTTCTCACCGCGGGTATTGGGACTATGAAGGGGGCGGTCTGGCCGACATGGGCCAGCATCATCTCGACAAGTTCGCCTACGACTACGGTCGCGACCTTACTTCGCCGGTCGAAGTTGTTCCCCATGCGCCGCTTGCCCATCCGGAAGCCTGCGGCCTCTGGGGGTGGTGTGAACTGAAATATGCCGACGGCTTTACCCTGGTGCTGGAAAGTGGCGAATGGGGCGCGCCGTACGACCGCCTGACGCAGCGTGGCTTGACGGACAAAGAACTGCTCATGCAGCTATCCGAGGAGGATCGCAAAAAACTCGCTGCCCTGCCGAAGCCGCAGGAGATGCCGCGATTTTTCGAGGCCGTCCGCACGCGGCAAAAGCCCGGCGGCCATGCCGAGAGATGTCACCGCGTGGCCACGATCTTTCACTTGGCGAACGTGGCCTTGCGCTGCGGCCGACCGCTGAAGTTCGACCCGGTCACGGAACAAATCGTCGGCGACGAGGAGGCCAATCGGCTGGTCAACCAGCCGATGCGGGCCCCCTGGCGGCTGTAGGCCGTCACCGCACCGGTCACTCCCCCCGCCGCCGCGAACCAGCACGTCACCTCTCCCATCTTCTTGAACCGCAGGAATCGCCAGCCATGGCCACCAAAGAACAACTCGTCGCACTCGTCGATCAAATGCCCGCCGCCGACGCCCGCGGCATGCTGACCACGGACATCGACAAGGAGCAGATCGAAAACGTCGGTGCCCAAATCGCCCAAGGCGGGAAGGAAAACATCCTTCTGCTGATCGCCATGCTGGGCCCGCCGGGCAGCGAGGAGAATGTCAAGCCCCAGTTCGCCCTCCACGCCGCGGTCAACCATTCGCTGGTCAGTCGGAACGAAAAGCTGCGGCAGGAAATATGCACGGCCATCGCCTCGCAACTGGGCAACAAGGAACTGCACCCGTACAACCGCACCGTTCTCTGCTGGGAACTGCAGTGGGCGGGCCGCGATGAAGTCTGCCCCGCGCTTGGCGCGGTTCTGCTCGACGACGACGTGACCGACTCGGCCGCCACGGCCCTGGTGGCCATCGGCGGCGAGCGGGCCGCCGCCCCACTGCGGGCAGCCATCGGCGCTGCGAAGGGCAAAGCCCGCCTGAACGTGCTCGACGCCCTGGCCGCCCTGGACGACGCCAAGGCGGCCGACATCTTCCGCACGGCTCTCGCCGACGAGGACCGCGAAGTGCGGATTGCCGCGGCCGCCGGCGTGGCCGCCATCGGTCTGCAAGATGCCGCGCAGTTGTTGCTTGCCGCCGCCGAAAAGGCCGAAGGCTGGGAGCGATCGCAAGTCACAAAATCGTGCCTGGTGCTGGCCGAAAAGCTGGCCGCACGGGGCAAGCACGCGGAGGCTCGCGAGATCTACGGCCAACTCAAGAAAACCCGCACCCACCAACGGGAAAGCCACATCCGCGAAGCGGCCGACCGTGGGCTGGCGGCGATCGGGTAGTCGTGTGCGCGGTCCACAGCCGCCCGTGTCGTATTTCCTCCACCTGCCTCGCGGAGAACGTCCGATGGTCGCCAGCGTTGCATTCATCGCCCGCACCATGGCAGCGGTTTCGCTGTGTGTGCTTCTCGTCACCGCATGCCAGGCGGCACCGATCGAGGCGTTCTTTGATGCCGCGGCCGCTGGGCCCGACTTTGCCGTGCAGGGCGAGTACAGCGGCGACTTGAAACTCTCCGCCAAATCCGCGCCGGTTGGCCTGCAGGTCGTGTCTCTGGGTGATGGCAAGTTCGATGCGGTGTTGTTCCACGGTGGATTGCCCGGCGCCGGTTGGAAACCCGGCGATACTTTGGAACAGGCCGCCGGTCGGACCGCAGGGGATGCCACCACGTTCGTCGCCAAGAGTGGTTCCTGGACCGCCAGGCTCGACCACGATGCGGTCACCATCAGCGGCAGCGGCAGCGAAAAGCTGGGCACGCTGCAGAAGACGCAGCGGCAAAGCCCCACGTTGGGTGCCAAGCCGCCGGCGGGTGCCGTCGTGTTGTTCGACGGCACCAGTGGCGACCAGTTCCGCAATGCCACGCTGACCGACGACAAGTTGCTGAACGTGGGCGCCACCAGCAAGGCCGAGTTCGGCAGCTTCAGCATGCACCTGGAGTTCCGCACGCCGTACATGCCGAAGGCGTCCCGCATCCAGGATCGCGGCAACAGCGGCCTGTATCTGCAAAACCGGTACGAGTTGCAAATCTGCGATAGCTTTGGTCTGGATTGCCAACCCGGCCATTGCGGTGGGATCTACTCGGTGAAAGCACCGAGCGTGAACATGTGCCTGCCGCCGCTCGCATGGCAGACGTACGACGTCGATTTCACCGCCGCCGCATTCGCAGGCGAGCAAAAACTGAGCAATGCCCGGGTCACGGTCAGGCACAACGGCGTGCTGATCATCGACGACTTGGAGCTGAAGGGGCTGACCCCCGGCGGAGCCAGGATCGAGGCCCCCGGCCGCGGACCGCTGATGCTGCAACACCACGGATGCCCCGTTCACTTCCGCAACATCTGGGTGGTGGAGAAATGACCGGGCTGGATTGTCGGCTCTTTCGGAAACTATGGTGCACGCACGCCCGGCGTCGACACATGCTTGCGTGACCTTGCCGGCGACCGACATATCCGGCACGCAATGTTTGCTTTGAAAGCTTCGTGGTCGGGCGATCCGGTGAAGCTCTCTCGGTTGCTGCTTGCGGTGCCGATCGGGGCCGTGAACTGACGGAGGCGGGGGAGTACAGCCTGCTCGACCGCAACGGAGCGGTGACGGACCGGGCCGTGCGGCACGGGCAGCGGGAGGAGACGCTGGGTTTCCGAAACACCTGCGGGTGCAGAGCACGCCTCGAACGGCTCACTCCAACTCGCACGCCACACGAAAACCGATGCCGCGGCGACCCGCGTGATCGGGAATGGGGTACCGGCGCCCGGAGCGACAGGAAAGCCCTCTGCGGACGTTCCAGCTGCCGCCGCGGGTCACCCGAAATTTTTTCGGGTGGGCGACAGCGTTTTCCGGGTCGGCTGCGGGGGACGTCTTGTAATACCCCTCGTCGTACCAGTCGCTGCACCACTCAAAGACATTCCCGTGCATGTCATACAGGCCCCACGGATTCGGCTTCTTCTGCCCAACTTCGTGGGCGTACTTTTCGCCGCTGTCGTAGCTGTTCGCGGGAACCCACGCGAACTCCCCCAGCCGCGCGTGGTCGTCCCCAAACGAATACGCCGTCTTCGTCCCGGCCCGGCAGGCATACTCCCACTCGGCCTCCGTCGGCAGCCGATACCGCTGGTTGCCGCGCAACCTCCCCGACGACTGCTCGAGCTTCGTCAGCCGTGCGCAAAACTCCACCGCAGCGCCCCACGACACATACGTTGCCGCCACGTCGTCGCCTTCCTTCCGGTAGTTCCCGCCCTCCGCGCCCTTCCACGGCGCGGAGTCCATCACCTTCCGCCACTGCGCCTGCGTCACCTCCGTCTGCCCCAGCAAAAACGCCCGCGTGATCCGCACGCGGTGAACAGGTTTTTCATCTTCTTCTTCATTCGACCCCATCTCGAACTCCCCGGCCGGGATCTTCACCAGCCGCATCCCGAGCGAGTTCTCCGTGACCTCCGGCAGCTGGGCGACCGCCACGGCCGCCGGCCACAGCGGCAATGCCGCCGCGGCGATCACGACCGGCCACACGAGCAGAGCCGCCCGCCGCCTCGCAGACGTCCGCCACGGGCCACGCCCCCGCCGGGGTGCGGGCCCACACCGATCACTTTGCGAAACCGATTGCATCGCACAGCCTCCGGGGATGGATACGCAAAAAACAGGCGGGGCGTGGCCCCGCGATGTGGGCGGATCTCGCGCTTACCGCGCGATCAATTCGACGGCGGAAAGGACCGTGGCCCCCGACTTCGCGGTGAGCCGGATGTCGAGCGGACCGTCGATTTCTACACCGCGAAACTCACGGACCACGCGGCGGGAGGCAGGAGTCGCCTCCCGGGCGGGATCGAAGTCTTCGAGAACGACGCCACCTTCCAGGGCGACGGAAAAGACCCGCTCGCCGGGCTTGCTCGGCACGGGGTCGAGGAAGTGGAGGCGAACGTCGTAGGTTCGCTTCCCGCCTCCCGGAACGGCCTTTGATCCGCGGAACTGCGTCGGAATCGCTATCTCGCTGGCGCCAAGGACGCCGGTCGCCCCGATCCAGTCGCCGACGCTGGCGGGATGGAGCTTGAACCAGTCGAGTTTGTCCCCTTTGACGACGAAGCCGTTCGACCGGGCCGTGACCGGAGTCCACTGCAGGCCCTTGTCGTCGGTTCGCCCACCCGGAGCGCCGAAATTGAACGCCGTGTGCGTGGCCAGCGCCGCGGATGCCGGAGACTTGTCGCCGCTCACCGCAAACTCGCCCCAGAACGGGTTGTCCGGTACGTGCACGAGCGCCATCGCGACCGTCCGGGCGCGGAGATGGAACTGACCGAAGTTCGGGATATTGAGGACGCCGCCGGAGGGAATCAGCGTCGCGGTGCAGCCCGCTTCCATTCCCCTGAGGGGCATCGAACCGGCGGTGCCGGCGAGGTCGAAAAAGCCGGTCCGCCAGGTGAGCAGGTTGTCGCATCCGATGAGGTGGTTGCAGCCGGTCTTTCGAAAGCTCCATTGCTCGGGAAGACCGGTCAACGGCGACGTGCGTTCGGCACGTTTGCCCGTCGCGAGCTCGAACGACCGTCCATCACGAGTGATGAGCAGGTCGCCGAGCACGACCGGGGGATCCTCGTAGGAATCGTCGTTGACCTCCCAGAGGAGCGTGCCGTCGCTGCCCCGAAACGCCCGCATGTTGCCCTTGAGGCCGTCGACGGCCTTGGCTTTTTTCGCGTTGAACCACCCGCCGTCCTTCCACTGGACGTTGTTGCGGCAGGGGACGATGAGCATGTCGCGGTCGGCGGCGTAGACGACGCCCTTGGACCGCCATTCGAGCGGCTTCTGCCAGGCGACCGCGCCCGTCTCCAGGTCGAGGGCGTAGAGCATCGGCGGCGTCTGCGGAAACACCCGGCCGCCCTCCTTGAACTTCGCGGAGGCGATTTCCAGCAGCAGGTCGATGCAATACACCTTTCCCCCGCCCAGCGCCACACCGCCACGATTGAGAAAACCCCAATCGGCCTTCCGCGACCAGAGCAACTTGCCCGTGTCGCGATCGATGGCCAGCAGGTGGGTCATCGGCATGCGGTCCCCGGCCCAGTCACCTCCGTTGCCGTCCGCGCCGGCGTCGGCGTCGATCATGTCCTGCGGGGAAAACACGCTGGCCACGAGGACCTTTCCCGCGATCCGCACCGCGCCCCAGCAAAGCTCCTTGTCGGCGAGCGGCACCTTCCATTCCGACGTCCGCCGGCCGTCGACCGGATCGAACCGGATCAGGGTGGGCCCGGCCGCCACGTAGATGCCGTCGGTCGCCGAGACATAGTTCAACCCTGTCGCCCGGCTGCGTTGCCGGAGCGGAAGTTCCGCGTCGTGGGCAGGCTGCGCGTCACGAACCGGGTGCGGGGCGTCCTTCGAATGAACGCCCAGGCTGCCGAAGACGTGAATCTTGGGCAAGGGGCTTTCCCACAGCGGCCGGCCGGTGTAGATGTCGAACGCCGACAGCAATCCGTTGCCCTGCAGGATGAGGCGGCCGTCGATCACTTCGGCACTGACCGGGCTCGGGCCATGGTCGCGGCCTGCGTAATAGTATTTGGCCGCGCTCGCCGGGCCGCCGTACCAGAGCGACCCCAGCGGCGGCTTGACCAGCGTGTCGCGCACCGCGAGCGTGTTGGCCGCGTTGCCGAACTCGTGCGTCCATTGGTCGGAGCCCTGCGGCGGTCCCTCACGCCTGGAAATCTTCGCCTGCCCCTGGGGCCGATCGACCCACACGCCTCCGAACGGCCGCAGCGAGGCCCGCAGGCTCTCGGGCACGGGGGCGTTGGTTTCCGAGACGATCAGGCTCGCGATGAAGGGGGGCAGGCCGCTTGCCGCAGGATCGGCGACGAACATCGCGAGCCGATGCCGATCGAACGCCCCGGCGGCGTCGAGCCGCCGCCGCACCTTGTCGACGCGGGCGGCATCGCCGTCGAACGCGATGACGGACAGGTTCGAGTTCGCGAGCAGCCCCTCGACGAGGCCGCCGTCGCTCAGGCCGGCGACGATGCAAAACCCGTCCTTGACCGCGGCGGCGGCCAGGATCGCGTCCGCCACCGACGTGTCGACCTGCGCCACGCCCCGCTCGCCATAGGTCTTTTCCGTGGCCTGCCCTTCGACGACGCACTGGATCTTCCCGCCGGGCTGGGCAAGGATCCTGCGGCCCCCCGGCAGGGCGGCCGTCACCTGCTTCTCGGGCGGCGGGGCCTTTTCCTTGAGTTCCGCGCCGGTGGCGAAGTCGTACGCGCCGCTGCCATAGAACCCGTTGATGTGGAGCGTGTTGCCGGCTCGGTACGGCGCGCCGACGGGGCGGTATTCCGCCTGGCGGGACCAGGCCGGCGCACCCGTTTGGGCGTCGACGGCGTGCACGAAAACCCCGTCGAGGGGCCAATAGCCCGCGACATAGATGATTTTGCCGTCGATGATCGCCGGAGTCGCGCTCGCCGGCCAGGCCGACGTCAGCCGTTCGTGCGCCACCACTTTCCGCTGTGACGGGCCGCCACGGAACTTCCACAGCAACCTGCCCGCGTGGTCGAGACAGTACAGATGGCCGTCATCCGAGGCGACCGCGATCCGCTCCGCATCGGCCGTCGGCGTCATCCGGATCGGACCATCGGTGTAGAACCGCCAGCGCTCCGCGCCCGTTTCAAAGTCGATCGCCAGCAGGGCCCCGTTGTGTTCGCAGCCGACCAAGACCAGGTTTCCCTGGACGACCGGGCGATACAGGTTGTCCTGCGGCATATCGCCGTTGAACGCCCAGGCCGGCTGCCGCGCCGGCAAACTCCACGACCAAACCGGCTGCGTTGCCGCCGCCACCGGCCGCACGGCGATGGTCGCCCCCGAAGCGAGCACGCAGCAGACAACCAGGCGAAGGAACGACATGCACATGGCGGAGGCTCCCGGGGATGCCCCGAGTATAACCGGCCGTTGGCGAGTCATCCTCTCCATGAATGCCTTCGACGACCTGCACGCCCCGGAGCCGCATCGCCGAGAGCGGGGCACGACTACGGATTTGACAGGCCGCGGAAACCGCATTTAGGCTTTCTGATAAGGTTTGCCGTTCGATGAACGCCACTCTGTGGAGCAACCATGATTCGTAATCTCATCGCTGCCATGCTCGTGGCTGCGGTTCTGCAGCCGATCGCCTACGCCGAGGAGCAGCCGAATCGCATCTTGAAGTCGTCGCCCGACGGCGTCGAAGTCTTGGCGGCCACCTTCTTGGGTGGCAGCGGAACCGAGTGGCTGGCGTCCGGCGGGTTTCAGCCGGATGGCAAGGTCGTTCTGGTCGGGAACGTGCTGGGCCCCACGTTCGATCTGTCCGGCCCGGTGGGCGTCATCGGCACCGATCGACCGCCCCCCGCGGAGCCGCAGCCGATCCCCGTGCTCGAAAAGGGCAAACCGAAACTCTCACACGGCAAGCCCGTCTATGTTAGGCCATCCTGGCGCGACGAAGGCGTTACGGCATTCGTGGCCGTTTACTCGGCCGACTTGAAGCAGCGGATCTCCGTGCAGCGTCTGCCGTGGACGGCCGGAGCAGTCACGGCGGCGGCGATTGGCCCGGACGGGACCATCTACGTCGCGGGCCGGGCCACGGACGGCATCGTCAGCCTGGGCGGCGACGTCGCCGAGCTCCCCGCCATGAAACCGCTCGACAAGCCGGATCGCGACCGGGCCCGCTGCGAACATGCGTTCCTCGCCAAGCTCTCCGCCGATGCGCAGAAGGCACTCTGGGTGCGGCATGTCCGCGGACCGTCGGCCGCCCCCACCGTCGATGTCACGGCAGACGGCAAGGTGCGGTTCGGGGCCGGCCATCTGCACATCCTCGACGGCACCGGGAAAGCGGTCACCACCGTCACCGTTCCGGGCGGTTTGCGGACCACCTCGTCCGTCCGCCAACAGGATGGCCAGATCGCCGTGGGGGGCGAGCATCCCTGGTCCACCGGCCGTGAGCCGTGGCGTTGCCCGACCCTCGACATCCACAACCCCGACGGCTCGCTCAAGCACCGGTTCTACGACTGGGGAGGACAGTACGTCGGGCTCGACAACTGCCGTCAGGTGTCCGACACGTCCGTTCGCTACGTCAGCTACGATCGGGACGGTGGCATCCTCATGTACATGTGGTCGGACGGCGGCAACAGCGTGGCCACCACGCAGCCCTTCGACGTCCGCGCTTCGGTCGGCCTCCGCGGCCTCGGCCTGACGACCGCCGGCGCCGGCGCGCTGAGCGTGTCGTATCTCGTGCGACTCGACCCGCAGGACTACCACGTCACGTCGTGGACGGTCTGGGTGGGTAACGACCGTCCGCCCCGCAACCGGCCGAACAGCACCTGGGTGGAACAGTTGGCTCGCACGTCGGACGGTTCGCTCGCCTTCGCAGGCATCGCGGGCTGGGGCGTGTGGCAAACCGCGGACAAACTGACGGACGACGAGCCGGGCGGCGCGTACCTGGCGGTGCTGAACGAGGACTTCACCAGCCTCCGTCATTGCTCGGTAATGCCTGGCATCGGGGCCGCGGATCTCAACGACGGCGCCGCCTCGCGCGGCAGCGGCTGGGGCATCGCCACCGGCACCGTGAACGGCAAGAGCCGCATCCTGTACCTCGCCGGTTCGAACGGCGGCCACGACAAGGGAGACAGGGTGATTGCGACGCCGACGCGGAATGCGGCCCAGGAGCGGTTCGCGGGCGGCCGGTCCGACGGATACGCGTTGCTCATGGAACTGGCGACGCCGACGAAGCCGCCTGCCGCCGAGGTCAAGCCCGTGGTGGCGGGGCCGACCCGGGCTCATTTCCAACGACACGCCCGCCCCAAGGTCCAGAAAAAGCTTCCGGACGAAGGCACCGTCTTCCACTTCTTACCGACGTATCCGACCTGGATCTCGGTGGACGCCGAGATCCGTCACCAGGCCGGAAGGCTCTGGCCCGGCTTCATGTACGGCAAGCCCGTCGAGGGAACGCTGACGGCCACCGCCGGCGGCCTTGACGGCGAGTTCACCGTTGCCTGTACGTCCACGTGCCAGGCCGCTGGGGAGCCGGACCGTCGTCTCCTCGGCGAACTGCTCCGGAATCCGGAGCAGCGGCCATCGCTGGTCTTCCGTGTCGGGGCCCTGGGGCCGGCCCTGACGGCGGAGGTCAAGGCGGTCGACAAGGGCAAAGATGTGGTGCGGATGATCGAATACCGGGAGGGCAAGGGGACGCTCGAGTTCGCCGGAAAGAAACTCCCCGTCACGCCGCGAATCACCGTCAAGTACAACACCTCCGGTGACGGCCCGGTCAGCGGGGTCCACATGAACGCCTATCTGACCGTGCCGGCCGGCGAACTCGGGCTGTCTGCGGTCCCCGCGGACGACCTCATCGATATCCGCATCGGCATGACCGGAACGACACGCACTCAGCCGCCGACGAAATAGTGCATCCGGGCCCCGCAAGACGCTCCGTGCGACGGCGACAGGTTCATCCCCAGACTGCGGCGTCACTCAACACGTGTACGGCACTCTTTTTTCGGGAGCGAATCGAAGGCATGCGACGAATTCTTCTCTGCTGTGCGCTGGTCGTGATCACCATGCCCGCTCGCGCCGAGTGGCACGTGCAATGGAAGCAGACCCTGCCCCCGCGGGTGGCGGCGTGGGATTTCGTGCCCAAAATGGACCGCGACACCGCCTATGAGATCACGCCGGTCGGCAGTCTGGCGGTGGTGACGACGGAGTTCGACGGATCGGTGCGGGCGTTCGACACCGCGAGCGGCCGGGAGCAATGGCGGTTCCAAACCAACGGCCCGATTCGATCGGCCGCCGTGGCGGCCGACGACGCCATCGTTGTCGGCTCCGAGGACGGCTTCCTGTACTGTCTCGAACGTGACGGCCGGCTCCGCTGGTCGGTGTGCGGCGGGCCGCGGGAACGACTCGTGCTCGGCCATGGGCGGCTGATCTCCGCCTGGCCGGTGGCCGCGAAGCCGGCGGTGCACGAGGGAAAGGTGTACTTCGTCGCGGGCTACTGGCCCGTCAACGGCATCTACCACCACGCGGTCGATCTCAAGACGGGCACGATCGAGTGGACCAACTCGGCGGCCCAGTTTCGGCCGTACGGCGTCATGAACGTCGCGGAGGGCGTGCTCACCGTCTCCGGACACCCGTCCGGCGGCCGGTACGACATCAAGACCGGGGCCGTGGCCGCGGCGCAGCCTGCGGCCCCGGCACCGCCCAAGGCCAAAACCGCCGACGCCGAGCCGCGGCCCAGCTTTCCGGACGCCCGCAACGTCACGTTTCAGGTCGTCCGTCAGACGGCAGGATCCGCGGAAGCGTTCGTCGGCACGTCGCAGGGTGAGATTCTCTGTTACCGCGAGTCGCCGCCGGCCAAGGCCGTGATGCACGAGCCGCCCAAAGCGGCCCAAAACGCCGGCGAAGCCGCACCCCGGAAGATCGACGTCGACGCCGGCTACGCAATCCTCGTCAATCCGACGGTGGCGACGATCACCGCGGCTTTGCAGAAGCCCGCACTGCACGTCATCGCCCTCGTAGAACAGCCGGCGCTGGCCCGTGATCTGCGGGCCGCGGCCGAGGCCCACGGGCTCTACGAGGGCCGGCGGCTGGATATTCGGTCGGGCCCCATCGTCGCCGGCATGCTCCCGCCGTACATCGCAAACTACGTCGGCTGCGAAGCCCAGCATGCGGCGGCCCTGCAGGAGTGCGTACGGCCCTACGGCGGCATCCTGGCCGCCGGGTCGACGACGACCCGGCGCAGCGGTCCGCTCCCCGGCGCGGACGACTGGCGTCAGGAGTTCCACGACGCCGCCAACACGCTCGCAGCCCGCGACACGCGGATCAAGACTCCCCTCGGGACGCTCTGGTATGGCGGCGACGCGGCGGACCTGCGGTTCTACTTCGACGCCAACGTCGATCACCAGTCGGGCGACGGCATCAACCCGCAACCGGTCGGCCCCCGGTTCGTCGACGGCCGGATGATCCTCCAAGGCCCGGGCCTGCTCGGCGCGTTCGACATGTACACCGGTCGCCGGCTGTGGGAGACCAAGCTGCCGCGCATGTTCAGCTTCGGTGGCGCGGGGGGCGGTCTCGGCATTCATTCGAAGAAGCATCCAAAGCCGTGGGAGTATCCCGACGCGGTCGCGGCCGAGGTGCCCGTGACGCAGCATTGCCGGGCCAGCGGATTCAACATGGTCGCCCTGCCCGACGGCGTCTTCGTCGCCGCCCACCGCCACATCCTGCGGATCGACCCCGACACCGGCAGACAGCTGTCCGCATGGCCCGTTCCCGCACTCGAGGAGCCCGACCTCTTCTGGGGCGGACTGCATGCCGAGGGCAACGTCCTCGTCGCCTCGCTGTTCCGCGAGCAAACCATGCTCGATTGCCAGGCCGGCTTCGACGGCCAAGGCGGCGACTACGGCGGCGACCGCATGCCGATGGACTATCTCGTGGCCTTCGACAAGACGACCGGTGAGATCTTGTGGACCCGGAAGGCGACCTGGGGCTTCCTCAACCGCAGCGGCGTGGCCCTGTCGAGCACGCGGGTCTTCGCCGTCGATGCCTACAACGACGTCGTGATGGCGAAGCTCCGCGAGGCGGGCCGCTCGCTGCCGCAAGATCCGCCGAGCATCATCGCCCTCGATCTCAAGACGGGCAAACAGCTCTGGAAACGCGAGATGGACGTGCTTGTTCGCGGCCTCGTCTACTCCGCGCCGCGGGATCTGCTCATCGCCGCCAATCGCCACTACACGCCCTGGAAGGACGGCGGCTGGTCCAAGGGCCTCAAGGGATCCCCGGGGCGGATGCGGGCGATGAAGGGTGAAACCGGCGAGACCGCATGGGAAACCGATGCGGCCGCCTTCTTCGACCCGCACATCGTGATCGACGACCTGATCATCGACCGCCAGGGGGTGACGTACGACCTCCGCACCGGCGCGCGGCATCGGCGGACGTCGCCGCTCTCCGGGGTGGAGGAGGAGTGGAGTTTCCAGAAGGCCGGCTGCAATCACCTCATCGCCTGCGACACGATGGTCACCTGGCGATGCGCCGTCTACGACCTCGCCGGGCAGGCGGGAACGCTGCCCCTGGCGGGCATGGATGCCGGATGCACGCCGACGCTCGTGCCGGCCGGCGGCCTGCTCAACATCCCGAACTTCGGCACGCATCACAAGCGAAACCGGATGACCGCGATGGCGCTGGTGCACGTGTCCGAAAACACCGCCTGGACCCGATTCGACATGGCGGCGCAGAAGAACGCCGCTGCCGCGCCGATCAAGAAGGCCGGCTTCGATCTCGGTGCGCCCGGCGACCGCGTCGCCCAGGATGGAACGCTGTGGCTCGCCGTGGGGCCGAGGTCGCGCGGCGTGCAGGTCGCCCCGCCGACCACGACCTGGTTCGAAATCCCCCGCGGCACCGTGCCGTCCCTCGTCGACACCACGGGAGCCGCGGGCATCACCGACATCTCGATTCCGCTCGTCGTCGGTGGCAAGGCCGGGCCGAAAAACGGTGCCAAGATGACATTCGATGTGACCCTGACGTTCATCGAACCGGACAACATCGCAGCCGGCACGCGGGTGTTCTCCGTCAACGTCGCCGGCCAGGAAGCGGTCAAGGATCTCGACATCGCCAGGGAAGCCGGCGGCCCCCGCCGCATGATCACGCGGACGATTCGGGGCGTCGAAGCGGACGGCGTGCTGCCGATCCGGCTCACGGCGAGCGTCGGCGAGCCGGTGCTCAGCGGTGTGGAGATTCAAGCGCGATAAGTTCGGCGTGATCGTGGACTTGCCGTTCCGCCGGGGGCACGGGATCTTCCTACCGCTGCTCTTTCGCCTGTACGTCAATCGACAGACCGTGGCAAAGCACGGCGGGCATTACCGGGCACGAACGGCAGGCCGCGCAAGCGGGGCAAACAACTCTCAAGTCCGGCAGACATGCTCCAGGATCGCTGCCGCCGCATCGCGCTTTCGATCTACGGTCGGTCATACCGCAGTCGCATCACCGATCAGGTAGCGAGGGTGTTCGCCGTGCCAGATCGACCGCTCCGGGTCGTCGCCAGCGAGGCCCTTGAAGGCGGGCGCGGCAAGGAAGCCCTCTACTCGACGTGTCACGAAGCGACAGCCGAGCAGGTCATTCGCTGGTACGCGATACGCTGGAGCGTCGAGGTTTTCTTCCGTGACAGCAAGCAGTGCCTCGGCTTCGAGCAGCCGCAGGGCTGGAGCCGGAAGGCGGTCGAACGGACTGCCCCGCTGGCCATGCTGCTCCACACGCTCGTCGTTCTCTGGTTCGCCCAGGAGGGCCATCGGCTCTGGCAGCCGCCGACTCACCGCTGGTATCCCGGCAAGGCCGACCCGTCGTTCAGCGACATGCTCCACACGTTGCGACAGGCAGGCGTGGGACCGCACGTTTTGGCGATGGCTCCGAGCGGCCGGGGTTCCCGAAAGCTGGCCCGGCTCCTGGAACACGCGGTCGCCATGATGGCGTGACGACGACAAAATCAGGCCATCGCGTGCATGCTTCTTGTTGGCTGAATCAGGGTCATCACGGGAGGGGGTGCCCATGCCCCGGGAGCCGGCGTATGCAGACAAGCGAAGCAAGGATTGCGCAGCGCGGGCTGCATCCGAGTGAGCGAAGGGCAGGATGCCCGCCGCGAACGTCCGGCGACGGGGCGTGGGCATCCCCGACCTACGCGAAGGGCAACTTCGGATGCCCCGAAAAACTGCTAAAGTCGAACGAACCCATTCGGCCCACGGACGTCAGCCCTCTCCGCCGCCAGAGATCGATCGGACGGCGATGCGAACATCGGCAGGCAGACGGCAAGGCCGAGGCTGACCTTTCGCCTCCTGGACTCGTTCCTAGCCTCGGTCATGGCGACTCCCGGCACAGGAAGCCGGCGAGGCATCCGCCGATCAGGCGAGCAGTTCTTCCAACGGGCCGTGCTGATCGAGGTCCTTGAGGCCCGGATCATTCATCCCGAAACTGTCTCGCGGGGAACCGGCCAGTTGCAGCAAGGTGACGTACATGTTCGCAATCGTCCGGTGACGAGGCTGCGCGTAGCCGGGATAGTCGATGTAACGGCCGGCCTTCAACTTGCCCCCCATGTCGCCGATCACGACCATCGGCCACTCCCAACACCGGCTGTGATGTGCCTCGGCGGCGTCGCTCAGGTACACGATGACCGTATTGTCGAGCATCGTGCCATCGCCCTCCTTCACCGATTCGAGCTTCTTGCAGAGGCCGGCAATCAGGTCGAAGTGGTAGCGGCGGATCACTTCGTAGGTCTCGAGGTAGGTGAGACCGTTCTCGCTGCCGCCGTGGCCCGCGTGATGCCGGCTCTGCTTGAAGCCCAGTCCGGTGAACGTGATGTCGAAGTCCTGCTCACCCGCCGCCGACGAGAGAGTCACCACGTTCGTCAGTCCGCAGATCAAGGCCGCGGCCGCCAGATCGAACTGCGCGTCGAGCCGATCCGTCTCCACCGTACTGCGATACTTGTCGTTCGTGACCGGACCCTTCTCGCGGAGCGTGTGCTGTACATCGTTCAGCCTGCTCTGCCGGTTACGCAGCGTCTCGAAGGTCTCGAGATAGGCCCCGAACTGCTCTCGCTCCGGGCCGGCGAGGCTCGCCTCGACCTTTTTCACGTCGTCCTTGAGGAAGTCGAGGACGTTGTTCTTGGCCACGAACTCTTGCTTGGCCGACCCCTCCGCGATGCTGCCGAACAGCGTGTTATAGGCCTGCTGCGGCTGGCAGATGATCGGCAGCAGCCGTCCTTTGTCCCACGCCGAGATGCTGTACACGACATTGTTTTCCAGCCGCTTCGAGATCCCCAGACCGACGAACGGGAAGATGCCAGGAACCGCCTTGGCAAGCGCGCCGTCGATGGTTTCGTGAACCGTCGACGGCCCCTTGCGACCTCCCGGCACAACACCGAGCGCGCCGTGATCGTTCGAATGTCCGCCACCGCAGATACGGCCGGAAAGTCCGTTCAGGATCGTCAGCTTGTTCTGCCACGCCGCGACGGGCTCCAGCGACATCGGCAATTTCCGGCCGTTCAGCGACACATCGACGAACTCCGCAGGACCGTTGAGAGGGGCTTCGGGACGCTCCGGACGGATGATGCCCTCGGGAGGCATCTGCTGCGGCTTCGCACCGTTGCTCTCGACCACGAAAACGAACCGCTTCGCCGTCATCTCCTGGCCGGAAGCGTGAGCCTTCAATTGCGTCACAATCGGCTGGAGGAAAGTCGCACCCGCGGAGAGGCCGAGGGTTTTCAGAGCATCGCGGCGGCCGAAAAACATGGTTCGATCTCCGTCAAAGGGTTTGGACCGATTGAATTGTAATCAATGCACTCGAAAAAAACAGCAATCGCGAATCAGGAACCGGCAGTCCGGGGGCCCGCCTGGGCCGAGGCGCTGGCCTCCGGCGAGGCGGGAACACGGTACAAAAAGGACTCGCTGCTGAGGATCGCGGTGATCAACGCCCGCATGCTGCCACCGCTTTCCTTATACGCCTTGTGGGCAGCCTGCAGACTCGCCGCGTCGCCGAGCGACTCATTGCGCCCCAACCAATATCGGAAGGCGTGCCGCACGAACACCTGCTCGACCCGCTCGGACGCTGCCAGCCGCTTCATCAATTCGACCGGCCCCACCACAGCACCCTCTAAAGAGGGGTCTCCGACGTGGGCCACCAGGCCGTCGATCTTCAGCGGCGCCCCCCGCATCACCTGGCCGAGGGACTTGCCCTTCTTGTCGACATTTTTTTCGGTCGCCTCGAGATCGACCACCTGCTCCGCCTCGCGAAAGCGGCCAAAATGGTCGTACTGCTCGAGGGGATAGGCCAAGTCGTTCATCAGCTGATGGCATTGCCAGCAGTAGGCCTGTTCCGTCACCGCCATCCGCTCGCGGAGCGTCTTCTCCGGCGCGATCGGCAGCTGGGCGTCGACCGTGATCGGAATGTCGGGCACCACGTTGCCCAGCAGCCGTTCACGAATCCATTTGCCACGGTGGATCGCGTGGTTCTCGGAGGTCGTGGAGTTCGCCACCAGCCACGAAGGCTGCGTCAATATCCCGGCCCGCTGGTCGGCCGGGAGCTCGACAGGCTGCTCGTCGGGAAAGTCGGACAGGCCGTACGACTCGTAAACCAACTTCATGGAAGGCCTGAACTCCTTTCCCTTGAACTTCGCCGGATTCTTCTCCACGTCCGCCTGGAACTTTTCCCGCTCCTTGGCGACTTGTTTCTTCGCCCCGGCCGCCTTCGTGTAGGCGACGAAACTCTTGTTCGTCGTCAGCAGTTCGCGGAGGACGTCACGATCCTGCTCGAGAATGTATTCCACGAGCCGATCGGTGTCCGCCGCGAGAGTCGCCGCATCGTGTCCTGCAAAATCTCTGGTGCCCCCGCCGTTCGTCTCCTCCTTGAAGACCTCGATCGCCTTGCGGTAGCCGAAATATTCGCGGAAGAATCGCATGATTCTCGGCTTTTCGAGTTTCGTATCGGCGAGCATCCGCTCGACCTGCTGCCGAATGCCGTCTTCGGTGTCGAGGCCGCCACTGGTTGCGGCGGCCAACAGCTGGTCATCCGGCCCCCGGTCGGTGAGGGCGTATGCCAGCGCGAAGGCGATTTCTCGGGGTGCCAGCCGCAGGCGCCCTCGCGCGTCGGGCTGACCGGCGCCGACCTCCATGCGGAAGACCACTTCAGGCAACATCAAGACGGTGGCCAGCGTGTACCGCGCGCCGACCACTTGCCCGGCGTCGGCGACGTTTCGTTTCATCAACTGGGCGAACTGCTCCGCCTCTGCCGCGGTCGGCGGCCGCTTGAGGAATTTCTGAAACATGAACGCGATCGCCTTCTCGGCATCGGCATCGGTCGGCGGCTTCGCCGGATCAAACAACGACATCAGCGCTGCATCGCCGCTCTTCTTGACCAGCTTTCCGTCCTCGACGGTGTGCTCCGTCATCCTGCCCACGACTGACAAGGCGTTTTGCAAATGGACCACCACCACCGGTTCGTCCATCTTCGGATCACCCATATCCTGGAACGTCGTGCCTCCGGGGGGCGAAAATGGCTGATTCGTCGCCCGGTCCTTCGCCGCATCCTTCAAGAACGCCGCGTAAATTTCCGGGCTGACCCGGCGCACCCGGGCTTCAGCGTCGAACAGCGGCACGTTGCGGGGATCGAACAAGGCCGCGTGCGACACGAGGTTGCCGTTCTCGTACGCCGCCCGTTTGGTGAAATGCTTGTTGGACCGCTTGGCCTCCGCCTTGGCCCAGCGAATCGCCGCCTCGATGCTCTCGACCGCCGGCTGCGGCTTTTCCTTGGGAGGCATCTCGCCGCTTTGCACCTTCTCGACCAGCATCGCCCACCGCGCCCCATCGACACTCGCCTTCATGTCCGGGTCGAGCTTGGTCACGTCCAAATCGCCCTCGGTATTTTTCCCGCTGTGGCACTCGACGCAGTGCCGGGCCAGGAACGGCTTGACCGTCCGCTCGAACTCTGCCCGGCTTTCCTCCGCGGTCGCGAACTTCAGTTCGTCGGCGGATGCCCACCCGCCGGACAGGCCGAGCACGAGCAGGCCTGCCGACATGCCGACGATGAAGCCCGGAAGCCGAGCCATCTGCGACATGCCCAGCCCACGCGCACGAAACGCACGATCGCCACACGGCTCCGCCTTGGTCATGGGAACTTCCTTCATTGGAGTCGGATCAGATTGATCAGATTTCATGGGGCAAAACTTCGCATATCCTCGGAACGCTGCCAAATCTTAACATCTCCCCGCGCACCGCAAGTCGCCAGCCACCGCCCGTCGGCGGAAACGTCGAGCGCCGTGACCGCCACATCGCCCGTCGGCAAGGCGAAGGTCGCATCGCCTGACTCGGTGGACCAGGCACGAACGAGCCCGTCCGCCATGGCGGCAAAAAGCTCGCGACCGTCTCGGGAAAGCCGCACGGCATGCACCCTCACGCTGTCGCCCGGCCAGAACGTTGTCTGCTTACCGGACACGGTGTCGACCGCGACCAGTCCAGTCCGCACGCTGGAGCCGCAAAAGAGACGGCCATCGTCGGAAAGCGCCAAGGCGCTCAATTCCGTTGGAAAGCGGTAGCGACCGAGTTCGTCACCCGACAGGGCGTCCCAGATCATCGTCGTTCCATCCCAATTGCCGGCGACGACTCGCGGACCGGACGGCGTCGCGGCGATCGCCACACTGCTCATTCTCCTCGGAATTGAGCGGACCGCCACCATCTCTCCCGCGTCACTCACGCGCCAGACCGGCAGGTGACCGGCGGCATCGCTCGTGGTTTGAGCAAGCCAACGGCCATCCCGGGAAACATCACATAGCCGCAGCCCCTGGACCTGAGAGGACAACTCCTTCAACTGCATCCGCCCCGCGCCCAGCGGCCAATACGCCACCTGGCCGTCGTTTCGGACCGCGACGATCGCGTCGTTCGCCGGCGTGAACGCCAGCCGCGCGAACGCCCCCATATCGCGGGCCACCTGCCGGAGCTCTCCCGCGGCGACCTCCCATACCTTGACCCCTTCGCCGTGAGAAGTCGCCAGGAGCGCACCGTCGTGCGAGAACGCGACCAGCCCCCCCGCCCGAAGCAGTGTCTGCCGCAACCGCCAGTCTGCCGACAAATTCCGCACCGCCGGTGGCTGCGACGGGCGGTTTCCATCCGCGGCGACTGCGTACTGACCGGCGCCGACTTCGACCGACGTGCCGTCGGAGCGGCGCTCGAACTGCACCTTGCCCTCCTCCAGCTCGACCCGGGAATCGCCCTGCCCGGCGTAGAGACGAAACCGTGTACCCAAAACCGTCAGCCGCGCCTGCTCCGTGTCGATGACCAGCGGCAGGCCTGCGGGCTGCGGCGCTGCCTCCACGGCGGCAGATCCACACTCGAGCCGCAATGCCTTCCCCGCTGGGCCCGTGGGTTCGAAATGCAGCACCGACCGGGCCCCCAGCACGACCCGCGAGCCGTCGGCGAGCGTCATTTCGGCCGCGGCCTCTTCCCCAACGCGAACTCGGTCACCCGGATAGATGCTTTGGGCGGAAGTGGCCTGCGACGACTTCTGCGCGGCATCCGTGCGCCACACCTCACCCGTCAGCGAACTCAACGTCGCGACCGGATCTCCGGAGGCGGCACCTTCGGCCCGCCACGATGCCGACTGGAGCAACGGCCCTGCCAGCCAGCCCACCGAAGCCAGCAGCACTCCCGCCGCGACGAACCAACCCGGGCGAACTCGGGCCGAGACGGGGCCTTGCACCGCAGCCGGCGTCGCGCCGGGCCGGACGCCTGGCTCACCGACCGACAGGTCGTCAGCCGCCATGCGGGCCAGATCCCGCCCCGCGGACTCGCAGACGACGTCGTGCAGTAGCGCCTCGTGCTCGACGAGCCCCCAGAAGGCCCGCCGCGCCGACGCCGACGCACGGAGCACTCCCTGCAATTCCTCACGGCCAGACGTCGACAACCGCTCGTCCAGCAGTTCACCGATCAGATCCTCGAGCCGCTCGGTGATCATGACGGCACACCTTCCAACAGCATGTGCTGCGTGCAGTCGCGGAGGAAAGCACGGGCCTTGGACAGCGCGACATGGACCGCACTGGTCGTCCAGGCCAGCCGTTCGGCGATCTCCGGAGGGCTCAACGGCTTCTCGGCATATCGCAGATCGACGATTTGCCGGGCCCGCGGCGCCAAGCGATCGAGGCACCGCGACAACGCGTCCCGCTGCCGATCGAGTTGCGACGTGCTTTCCTGTACCTGCTCGGCCGCCTCGGCCAACAATTCCAACAGTTGTTCGTCGAACGGAAATGCTCGCTTCCGTTGCCGGTAATACTCCCGCACCTTGTTGCGGGCGATTCCCCGCGCCCAGGCCGGAAAGTCTCCATCCCGTCGAAAATCACCCCCCCGCCGGACGACGGTGAGAAAAACCTCTTGAAAGACGTCGTCAGCGGCCGCACGGTCCGCGAGCAGCCCCAACAGATAGCCCCGCAGCGACACCGCATGCTGCAAAAACAGCGTTTCGATCGGCGGCTGGAGTTGGACGTCGCGATCCATACAGAAAGTATTGCCCAAAACGCCGAAAAGTTACCAAGCGGACCGGCGGAAGCCCCTGGCGTTCGTCGCAAGTCGTTTCCTGACTGGGACTTCCGAAAAGATGCCTGCCGGCGGCTGAGAGCCCCAACGGTACGTGCTAGGGCCTCTCACGCGAAGCCTGGAGGCCCGTCCCAACCGGACCTCATCGACCGCTGCGGACCTGGACGTCCTCGAACGTCGCCGTGCCCTTGATGTTGTACCGGTTCCAGGCCGTCAGCCCGACATGGACCTTCGCCCCCATGGGGATTTCCGCCTCTTTGAGCAACTTCCACTCCTTGCCGTCCGGCGAGTAGAAGCCGCTCACCTGCTGACCGCGCCGCTCCACCTTGAGCCACACGGGGAGCGTCACTGTTTTGGGCGGGTGCACGCGGAATCCCTCGGGACCCACCTCCCGTCGCATGCGAATCGACGCGCACGCGACGCGATCGACGACTCCGTCCTTTCCTTTGGATTCTTTCGTCTCCAGCATGGCGCACATGTAGCGGCCAAGGGCCGCGTTCTCCTCCCGCATCATCACCCCCGCGCCGCCGAAGGGGTGGAAGCTGTCGAACCGCGTGACCTTGGCCGTGATCGAGCCGTCGCCCTCGAGCGGCTGGTTCACGAAGCCGACGCCGTCCGCTTCGTCCGAACGCTTGTAGAACAGGGACCCCGAAGCGGCCTGCAGCGCGAAGACGTCTCCCTCGAAGGTCGCCTGAAGCGGCGAACCGAATGACCGTTGCTCTCCATGCCCAATGCTCACGAGCGTCCAGCCCGGCGTGACCTCTCGCGCAGCGAACGCGTCATCCGGCGGACCGGCGGCCCGCACGTGGTCGGTCACGGCGGCGGCCAGAACCGCCAGTCCGCAGAAAACGATGCGTCCGCAGACGCCGCGCGCGAGCCGCGGCGATCGCACGGTAATCACCGACCATCGCCCTGAACGAGTCATCATCTGGGCACTCCCGCAGGCAGAACCACGCAAACCCTGAAGAATAGAAATAGCTCTGTGACGTCACTTTAGCAAGTGTCGACCGAGCGGAGCGGATCACGAGGAGCACCGGCGGAATCCGGGCGTGGCCCTCACTTTGAGGTAGGTGGCGGCGGTCCACTTGTGGCCCGCGTGAAGCCGCACGAAACTACGTTCTTGATCGGAGCGGCCACGCTGGCCGCCCGCTGCGTCCGGGACTCGTGCCCCATCCTTCAGGAACGTTCGATGCACCAGTGGCTCCGCAACTACATCGCAGCCCAGCACCAGGCCCTCGACAGCGTGCCCATCGCCGAGATCGAGCGGCTGGCGCAGAGCGTTCGGGCCGCGTGGCTGAAGGACGGGCAGATTTTTGCGATCGGCAACGGCGGCAGCGCCGCCAACGCCTCGCACTTCGCGACCGACCTCGGCAAAGGGGCTTCCGACCGGCTGCCGCGGCGGGTGCGGGTGCTCTCGCTGACCGACAACGTCGCCTGGCTCACCGCCCTGGGGAACGACTACAGCTTCGACGACGCATTCGTGCGGCAACTCGAAAACTACGCGCGCAGCGGCGACCTCCTGATCGCGGCGAGCGTGAGCGGCAACTCGCCCAACCTCGTGCGGGCCTTCGAATGGGCCAACGGCCATGGCCTGCAGACGGCCGCCATCGTCGGCGCCAAACGTGGCCGGCTGGCCGAGATCGCCGGCCAGGCGATCGTCGTGGACGACACCCACTATGGCCGCGTGGAGGACGTGCAGATGCACATTCTTCACATGGTCTGCTACGCGTTCATGGAAGAGCCGGGCATGCGGACGCTCGCCTGACTCCACCAGCGCGGGCCGGGCTTCACGACAGCGGCCCGCCGACGAAGGCGAACCACCCATCTCTCCAGAATGCCGCAGCCTCGGCCGCCTGCCCGAAAGCTGCGGACCACCCGCCTTCGCGGGGGTTCCTATCCGGCAATTTATGGCGATTGTGTGGCCGCGGCCCGGGCAATCGGCCGATGCTTCTGCGGTAGACAGATTTCACACCGCGCGACACCTCCCGATGATGATCACCAGAGTGGCTTCCGAACCACGTGGCCCGCTCCTGGGCTGGCTTGCTGCGGCGACCATGGCGATCGTGCCGCACGTGGGATGGGCGGCGGACGCCGCGGCCTGGACCACACCGGCCACACCGACCCGCCTCGGTGATCCCGGCCGACCACTCGGCGACTATCCGACGGCCGCTCGGCCCGGGAGCGACGATCCGACGCTCGCCGCGCACGGCCCGTCCCCCAGCACGTTGGACGAGTTCGTCGCGCTCGCCGAGCGCAGCCACCCCAAGCTCCGTGCGGCCCGGGCGGCCGTCGAGGCGGCCCGCGGCAAGGCGGTCCAGGCCCGTCTCTACCCCAATCCGACGCTCGCGGCCGGATCACCGCAGGTCGCGGGGGCCAACAGCCAGTGGAACGGCTTCGCCGCCCAGGACATCGTCACGGCCGGCAAGCTGCGGCTTGCCCAACAGGCCGCGCTCCGGGAGGTGCAAAAGGCAGAATATGACCTGATCCGGGCCCGCTTCGACGTGCTCCGCGACGTGCGGCAGTCGTTTTATGCCCTGCTCGTCTCGCAGCGGCGCGTGGAGATCTACACGCAACTGCTCGACATCGCGAAGCGGTCGTATGACATCGGCAACGAACTCGCAAAAGCCGGCGAGGGCACCAAGGCCGACGTCCTCTTCTGGAGCATCGAGCGGGACCGCGCCGAAGTGCGGCTCTTGAACTCGGCGGTGTTCATCGAAACGGGCCGGCGGCAACTGGCGGCCGCCGTCGGGCTGCCGCGGGCCGACGTCGGCGAACTCGAGGCGGACCTGTTCCGGCAACTGCCCGCCTTCGACCTCAAGTCGCTGCAGGAGGCGGTCGTGCAGCGCAACGCCCTGCCGCGGGCCGCGGAAGCCGACGTCGCCCGGGCCCAATGGGCCCTCGAACGGTCCGTCGTCGAGCCGATCCCGAACGTGAACCTGCTGGGCGGCTACCAACGGCAGGTCGACTTCCCGCCGCAGGACCAGGGGCTGCTGCAGGTGATGGTCGAGGTGCCGCTGTTCGACCGCAATCAGGGCAACATCCGTTCCGCCCGCGCCGACATCGCCTCCTCGCGGGCCAACCTCCGGACCATCGAGCTCGATCTGGCGACGCAAACGGCCCAAACCATGGCCAACTATCGCACCGCGCAACGGCTCGTGTCGTGGTACGAAGAGTTCATCCTTCCCAAGGCGCGGCAGACCGTGCAGCTGACGCAGCAGCTTTACGCCCGGGGCGAAGTCACGTTCTTGAGCCTGCTGCAGGCGCAGCGGATCCTGACGGAGACCGAGCTGGCGTTCGTCGAGTCGCAGGCCGACCGCTGGAACGGCGCGGTGGCCGTGGCGGACCTGCTGCAGCTGGAGGTCTTTCCGCCGACGCTCGAAGCCCCGGCCGCCACGCCGGCGGACTTCCGCACGGAGCTCGGTGACGACGGCCGTCGTCTGGGCCGCGATCCCAACCAGCCTCCCATGCCCCTGGTGCCCCCCCCCGCGGCGGCCGCCCCCGAACCGATCCAGCCTCTTCCCGCCCCCTGACATGCCGACGAACATGACCGCCATCTGCTCGACCGTCCGGATTTCACGCGCCGCCCTGGTCGTCGGCACGCTGTGGATCGGCGCTGCCGCCGGTCAGGATTCCGCGCCGCCGCCACCAGAGGCAGCCGCTGCCGATGCCACCGCATCACGGCCGCCGGATCCGCGGGCCGGCGGCGTCCCGCTCCGCGCGGACGCACCGAGCCGGAACGCGATGGCACGGATCGCCGGCATGCTGCCGCCGCGAACCGACTCCCCGGCCGACTGGCAGGCGGGCATCGAGCCGCTGCACGCCTGCGGCGAGCCCCGGCTGCTCCCGCCGTGCGTTCCGCCGCCGCCGTGCCATCCCGGCAACCCGCCACAACCTTTCGACCTGATCGGGAGGCCGGGGGCACCAACGTGCGGGCCGATCTATCGTGGTCCCTGCCAGCCCCGCACGGGCACGCACGACGGCGGACCGCTGCCGCGGATGCACCGCCTGCACGACCGCGCCTTCGACTGGTTCTATCGCACCAAGTAGACCGGCACGGGGTGGAGCGTTTCCCGGACACATGCGGACGGGTGGCCGCGGGGGTCGGCGGACGCCGGCGTCATCCGCGGCCCACGGCAGCCTGATTTCGATCAGGCCAGGAGTTCGGACAACGAACCGGTGCTTTCCTTGAACGAATCGACCGGGCAGCCGGCCTGCTGCAAGATCGTCAGGAAGAGGTTCGAGAGCGGCTTGGGCCCGCTGCCGGCAGGCTGGGCTTGGCCGCCCTGCTCCGTCGGCCGCCAGTAGACCTTGTAGTGCCCGTGCCGCCAGCCGAGCCGCTTCCCGCCGGCCACCAACGTCGGGCCATCCGTCGCGCTGTGCGTGATGCCTTGCATGCCGCCCAACAGGATCTGGGTATGGTCGAGCAACGTGCCGTCGGCGGCGGGAATGGCGCTCAACTTGTCCATGAACCGCACGAGCCCCTCGACGAGGAGGCGATCGCGATGCGCCAGCACGACGCCCATTTTCGAGTTCGTCTTGGTGCCCTCGTGCCAGAGATCATGGCCACCCTTGACCGTCTGACCGAGGCTCACGGCGAAGTCTTTCACCTCCTTCAAGGGGCCGTAGCCATCCTCGTTGCCGGTGATGCAGGTGCTGACGCGGGTCGCGTCGGACTGGAATCCGATGACCATCAAGTCGGTCATGATATCCATGAACTCGGTGAGCGATTCGGTGCCGCGTTGCCAGTCCGGGACGCGGTTTTCCTCGACGGCGGGCCGCGGCTTGTCCAGGGCCTGTGCGCGGAATCCGAGCCTCTGCTCGAGGCCGTGCAACGATTCGGTGAACTGCTCCATCCGTTGGCGGTCGGCCTGGCCGAGCGTGCGGTTGAAGTCGCGGAGCTGTTCATTGACGCCGTCGACGACGGTTTTTCGCAGGTGCAGCCGCCGCCGCACGGCAGCCAGCTCTGACTGCTCGACGGGAGGCAACAGGTCGCGCAGGGCTTGGGCCGGGTTGCCGATGGCGGGGATGTCGGCGCCCAGGGCATTCCGCGACACGGTGTTCAAGCCGATGCCGTCGGCATGGCTGAGGACGAGCGATTCGCAGTAGGTCGCGCCGAAATGTTCCGCGAACACCTGGTCCATGGAGATGCTGTTGCGGCCATCCGCCACGTTATGGCCGGTGAGCCAGTTGAGATTGTGGTAGTGGTGGCCGACTTCTCCTTCGATGTGCTTGAGGCCGCGGATCAGCGTGAACTGATCGCGATGGTTGGCGAGCGGCTCGAGAGAGGGCGTCAGCGCGAAGCCCGGCCCTTCTTCCGCGGGCCACCACTGCGGCCGAGCGAGTCCGCCCGGCATGTAGATGCAGGCCAGCCGCGGCGGGTCGGGCCGTCGATCGCCCGCAGCCCGCGATTCCTTGACCATGCACTCCAGCAGCGGCAGGGCCATCGCAGCCCCGGCACCCTTGAGAATCGTCCGCCGATCAACGCGTTTTCCGAACATGAAGAACTCGCTTTCAGTGCGGTGCCGTCGGGTGTCTTGAGTCGTGTGTGTTCACAAACTCACGGCACCCAAAAAAATTTCACTCGTCAAAAAATCCTTGAGCATGTCACGCATGGGGAAGTGCCGCTCCCGGCCCCGATCCAGCAGTTTCCCGAGCACGTCTTCGTCCAAAACCGTCGGCTCCCGGCTGGCGAAAAACCGCACATACCGCTGCAGCTGGCCGCGAGCCAGGTCCTCGGCGTAATGGGCGGCGGCCAGTCGCTTGAACTCTTTCCACGTCGTGAACGCCTCTCCGCGCGGCAAAGCCCCGCTCGGGTCGACGGGCCACATCTTGCCGCTGCGCACATACTGGGACGTCCCATCCGCCTCCGTCTCGATCAGATTCGACTCCGCCTCGTTCTCCTGCCAGCGGCCGCTGACGTCGAAGTGCTGAAATGCGAAACCGACGGGATCCATCGATTTGTGGCAGACGGCACAACTGGCCACGGTGGT
>Ga0315900_10001684_pt1 | contig 35088 bp, 33 predicted proteins | sample LakEriMetagenome_FD_203521 | JGI IMG/M metagenome (GOLD analysis project Ga0315900, IMG submission 203521) | Freshwater fungal communities from buoy surface, Lake Erie, Ohio, United States - Buoy 12 MA114 | ecosystem: Environmental > Aquatic > Freshwater > Lake > Lake biofilm | place: USA: Lake...
TCCGCTGTGGTTTGAGGAAGCTATAACGCTGTTCCCAGATGCGGATCGTATGGGCTTTCACACCCGTCAGGTTTTCCAAATCTTTAATGGTAAATGCGTTCATACCATCTATAACAAGGACTAAACTGAAATGTTTAATTATTTGAGCCGGAAAAGTTAACAAAAAACAGTTAACTCAACAAACCATACAGAGAGCATTGACAATCAGGGAATTAGAGCGCGGCGTTGAGGAGTTGCCGGTCCATTAACTTCTGTAGTGAGGGGGTAAAAGGCAGTTGGCGGAGGGAGGAAAGATGCCGGTCATGGTGCAAATCGCTGCCCAGCAGGTCTAACAGGTTATGGTTCACCAGGTACTCAGCAGCATCTTTTACTGAGCCTCCATAATAGCCTGAAAAGGATAGAATGTTCGACTGAAACAGGCAACCGGCCGCTTTGAGCTCTTCATACTCGCGTGGTTGACGATGGAAATAGGTATATCGTTCCGGGTGGGCCAGGATAGGCTGATAGCCTTTCATTTGTAACTCAAAGATCATTTCCTTCACGCCCAGGGGCGGGCTGATAAAAGAGAACTCCATTAATACCATATTGTCTTTGATGGTCATGAGTCTCTCGTCGCGTTGAATTATGTCAAGCACATGATCATCCAAAAAATACTCTGCGGCAGCCTGGAGGGGAACATCTGCCCATGATCTCTTGATCTCATCCAACCCCATCCCTATTGTTGAGGGCGTGTTTGGATACATATCCTGCATCACGTGCGGTGAGGTTATCAGTTTCTCATAACCCAGATCCAACATTCCCCTGATCAGCGTTAAAGACTCTTCAACCCCGGGTGATCCGTCGTCCACCGCGGGTATGAGATGCGAGTGCATATCAGTCCTCAGTAAATGAAATGGGAATAATTCCGGAGAGGATTTTCGTTTGAATATGGAGAACATGAAATAATTGGCTAACTAGCTAATTGGCTAATTGACTGATTCTTTGAGGCGAATTCCTGATAGACCATTCTAAGGCCGTCTTTCAGGTCGATTTTGTGTTTCCAGCCGAGGGTATGGAGTTTTGAAACGTCCAACAGCTTCCTGGGTGTACCGTCAGGTTTGGTGGTATCCAAAATGATATCACCGTCAAATCCCACGATATCCTTGATCATCATGGCCAGTTCACGGATCTCGAGATCCTCGCCCGTACCAATGTTGACCAATCCTTCTTCATCGTAATGTTGCATCAGGTAGTAACAGGCATCGGCGAGATCATCTGCATGCAGGAACTCCCGTTTGGGCTTTCCGGTCCCCCACATGGTCACGGAAGGCTGGTTGTTCATCTTGGCTTCATGAAATTTACGGATCAGAGCCGGCAGCACATGGGAATTCTGCAAATCATAGTTGTCGTTCGGACCATACAAATTGGTTGGCATTACCGAAATAAAATGACAACCATACTGGGCCCTGTAAGCATCACACATCTTGATCCCTGCAATCTTCGCAATGGCATAGGGTTCGTTGGTATGCTCCAGCAGCCCGGTCAGCAGGTATTCTTCCTTCATAGGCTGGGGAGCCATTTTAGGATAGATACAGGAGGAGCCGAGGAACAGGAGTTTCTTTACATTGTTCACGTATGAGGCATGAATCACATTATTCTGGATCATCATGTTCTCATAGATAAAGTCAGCCCGATAGGCGTTATTAGCCAAGATGCCTCCTACTTTGGCCGCAGCTAGGAAAACGTACTCCGGTGCCTCTGTGCTGAAAAATTCATTCACCTGTTGCTGGTTACGAAGGTCCAACTCCGAAGATGTTCTCAAAACGAGATTGTTGTACCCCGCCTCTTGAAGCCTGCGCAGAATAGCTGAACCCACCATACCACGGTGACCTGCGATAAATATTTTAGAAGATAATTCCATTGTAATTATTCATACTGGTTTTTGATCTCAAAACCAGATTCTTTTAGCAACTTCTCTCTCCTGAACAGTTCTACGTCGCACTGTACCATTTCACTCACCAGCATGGGCAGATCATATTTCGGCTTCCAACCCAATTTTGTGTGGGCCTTTGTGGGATCACCAATCAGCAAATCCACTTCTGTTGGCCTGAAATAAGCAGGATCCACGCACACCACTTCTTTACCGATCTCCACCTGGTAATCAGGATGTGAGCAAGATAATACAACGGCTTTTTCGCCTGCATCTTTTCCGGAAAACTCCAGTTCGATACCCACTTCAGCAAAAGCCATTTTCACAAAATCCCTGACAGTAGTTGTTACACCGGTTGCCAACACAAAGTCTTCCGGCACTTCCTGTTGCAGGATGCGCCACATACCTTCCACATAATCCTTGGCATGTCCCCAGTCGCGGCGGGCGTCCAGGTTACCGAGATAGATCTTGTCCTGCATACCCAATGCGATCTTGGCAACACCGCGGGTGATCTTGCGGGTAACAAAGGTTTCGCCACGCAGGGGGGATTCGTGGTTGAACAGGATACCGTTCACTGCATACATATTATATGCCTCGCGATAGTTTACCGTGATCCAGTATCCATAGAGTTTAGCCACTGCATATGGGGAACGGGGATAGAACGGGGTAGTCTCTGATTGGGGAACCGCCTGCACAAGGCCATAGAGTTCTGATGTTGATGCCTGGTACACTTTAGTCTTCTTAACCATTCCGAGCAGCCTTACTGCTTCCAGTATACGAAGGGTTCCAATACCATCCGCATTGGCGGTATACTCAGGCGTATCGAAACTTACCTTAACGTGGCTCATTGCGGCCAGGTTGTAAATCTCGTCCGGCTGTGTTTCCTGGATGATTCGGATCAGATTGGTTGAATCCGTCAGGTCACCGTAGTGAAGGTGCATCTGAACGTTCTTCTCGTGTCGGTCCTGGTAAAGATGATCGATTCGCTCCGTGTTGAACAGGGAACTTCTTCTCTTTATCCCGTGAACTACGTAACCTTTCTCCAGCAGCAATTCTGCCAGATACGCGCCGTCCTGGCCTGTAATACCTGTGATTAGTGCAACTTTAGACATAATTATTTAAATATAAACTGTGAAATTTTGCGTAATGGTTTCAGATACAAAGTAAACCAATAAGGTTCCAGAACATTTACTGCCCACGCTTGCTTATCCTCCTGGTTTGCTCTTAATCTGTTCATGACATTATTGTTGCTTACGCCGCCCGTTCTCATACTCACGAGAACAGAAGGGATATACTCAACGCTTATTTGATATTTATGTATAAATCTGAGCATGAGTTCATAGTCTGCTGCAGTTTTCATGCTCAGGTTAAACATTCCAAACCTTTCGTAAACCGACTTTCTGACAAAAAATGTCGGATGGGGTGGCATCCAACCCCATTTAAAGGCATTTGCCGAATATTTACCTGCTTCCCAATGCCGTGCGACTTTGGACAGATTATTGGGATCTACATATTGCAGATCGCCATAGACGGCGTCGCAGTTTTTCTCGTTAAAAACAGCTGCCACCCTACTTAAAACATCATTCTTATAGTAAAAATCGTCTGAATTCAAAATACCCACTACATCCCCGGTGGAAGCCAGGATACCCTTATTCATCGCGTCATATATCCCTGCGTCCTTCTCGCTGATCACCTTGCTGACGTGTGAATACCCGGAGACTATGCCAATGGTATCATCCTTAGAAAGTCCATCGACTACGATATGTTCTACTTCAGGATATACTTGTGCCTTAACACTTTCAAGTGTATCCTTTATGGTTGCACTACTGTTATAGGTAACGGTAATGACTGAAATCCTCATAGTGAACTCCTTTCGATAACACAATTCTCCAGAACAAGCATATCCATCTGTGTCCTAAGAAAACAATCTAATGCTTCCTGCGGGGTATTGACAATAGGCTCATTCTCGTTAAATGAAGTGTTCAACAAGATTGGAACGCCCGTTTTTTCCCGGAACCGGTCAATAAGCGCATAATACATCGGCGACACTTCTTTATCCACTGTTTGCAGCCTGCCCGTTCCATCCACGTGAGTAACAGCAGGTATCTCGCTATGCTTTTCAGGCTTAATCGGAAATACTTTCTCCATAAAGGGTACTGCATCAGACTTGACAAAATAATCAGCGGTATACTCTTTTAGAATAGAGGGGGCAAAAGGCCGGAAACTTTCCCTTCTTTTGATCTTAAGGTTCAGAAGATCCTTTGCTTTTGAATTTCTTGGGTCAGCAAGAATTGACCTTGCACCAAGTGCACGCGGGCCGAATTCGGCCCTGCCATTATACCAGCCAACTACTCCGGGCTCGATCAATTTGTCCGTTACTACATCATACAACTCATCGTCCGAGAGCCTACGGTATTGTACCCCTTTCTCCTGCAACAGTTTCTCAATCTCTTCATTACTGAAACGGATACCCGTATAAGCGGAATAAACAGGTGGGTTTCTCTGCTTACCTAGTTCCTGGTGATAATAATACAATGCGGAACCCATGGAAATCCCCGCATCATGACCGGCGGAAGGAATATAGATACCTTCAAATCCTGTCGCTTCAGCCATCTTGCCGTTAGCGACCGAATTTTGTGCTACACCACCGGCAATGCATACATTCTTCAATCCGGTTCTCTTACGCAACTCACGGAGAATGTAAAATATGATCTCCTCAGTTGCACGTTGAACGGAACTGGCAAGATCTTTATGGTACTGGGTGAGTTCCTCATTCTTTTTCCGTGCCGGGCCGAACTGTTCTACGAAATAGTCAGAAAACAAATTACCAACAGAGGGAATATTGTCCTGGTACTCAAAGCCAGCCTTAGTAGGCGGCACAAAATATCTATCGTCCCAGGTGTACAGGCCGTTGGGGAGAAACTTAATGATCTTTAAGATCTTGTCAACATACTTCGCCTCACCATAAGGTGCCAGTCCCATCACTTTGTATTCATCACCGTAGTGCGGGAAGCCCAGATACTGTGTGAATGCCGTATAGAAAAGACCAATGGAAACAGGGAAGTCAACACTATCAATAACTTCCATTTTATTACCCTTGCCCGTTGCGATCATGGTGGTAGTGAAATCACCTGAACCGTCGAGGGAAACGATGGCAGACTCGTCAAAAGGAGAAGCGAAAAATGCAGAGGCCAGGTGGCTGCGGTGATGTTCAACATTCCTGATCCTGCTTTTAATAACAGCTTCGTCTGCAGCAGGATCAACCAGCAAAAACATCTTTTCTAGGCTACTTACTTCCTGGCCGTTCCTGAAACGTTTGAATGCTCCAAAAACCAGTGAGGGATTCTTTCTCAGGTAATTGAGCTTGTTCATGAACTTAGCCTTGGGGTCCCTACCTATGGTAATATGATCAACTTCCATGAGTGAGATTCCGGCCTCACGAAGACAAAACTTTATTGCCTGGACGGGGAATCCTGCCCAGTGCTTAATCCGCGTAAATCTTTCCTCTTCGGTTGCGGCGATCATGATCCCGTCCCTAAATATCGCTGCTGACGAATCAGCGTGGTAAGCATTTAATCCTAAAATGTACATCTATGAAAATTGATTTAAGAATACTTTCTTGTCAGATTGTGCCAGCAAATATTGGTTTGCATAGTTCCATGCGCCCTTACACCATATCATAATCTCATCCTGTTCCATTTCAACTACCCGATCAATGGCTCTTACAAAAGCGTCAATACTTTCCAGCGGCAAATCCCATCCTGCATTTCTCGAAGCCAGATTCTTCCAAGGGGTCTGGTCGCTTATAAGTACCGGCCGACCAGCCGCAATCGCTTCAAAAATGGAATGCCCAAAATTCTCGCCCTGTGTCGGGAGTGCAAAAATATGGTGTTGTTGTATTAATTCCGATATTAGTTCATTCGGCTGATCCCATAGCACTTGAACCGTTACTTCATCAGGAAGGTCAAGTACTGCTTTCTTGCACTTTTCCCAATATGTCAAATCTTCCAGGGTGGCGATAACTGTCAATTCGATTCGACCCTTACAAAATCGTAGCGCTTGCAAAAGAAAAACTAAATTCTTTATTGGATGAATCCTGCCAACGAAAACTATTTTACACTGCCCTTTCTGCTTGCGTGCTGGCGGAGTAAATTCCGGTTGAAAACCTGGAAGGTTACCGGCTTTGAACAATACTGTTTTACTTCCAAAATGTTGAAACACATTCTTCATTTCAGTGGCATCAGTAGCATGAAATACTATACCGTTTTGTAGGCCAAGCATCCTATATATAACAAGAAATAGTTTCTTTTTGAGGTATTTATGTTGCAGTGCGGTATCCTTTAGCATCCCTCTTGGCGCAACAACCACTTTGCATTTAATCATGCCAAAGCGCTTCATTAGCATTGGATACACCGAAAAATATCTCGAGAAAATGCTATTCAGGTAAATACAATCCGGTGCTGTCTCCTTTATAAGCTGAAACAGCTTGTCCCAGCGCAGGGATGCCGGAGATGCATAGTAGACGCTATGACCCTTATATGGGACCCACATATCTGTTTGGATTCCCTGATAGGGACCATTTGCTCCAAGATCTCTATCCGTAGTGAGGACCCGAATATCCAGGTCATTCTCCAGATGATCTGCAAAGTTAACAACAGACCTTATAGGACCACCCGCTTTGAAACCAGGTGCGTACCAGTCTACTAGAATTAATACTTTGACGCCCATTCTATTCCATATCGTTCTTCTCCATCCAATAGCCCAGTACGACAAATAGCCACAACTCCGACCATCTTACACTTCTGTCACCTTTCAAAAATCTATTCCAGTAGGCCTGTAATCTATCGCCCTTTACAAAATCCCTCTTACAAAGTCCATTAATCTGATGATCGCAAAATTCATGCAATTCATTCTTCATCCACACCTGCCACGGAAAAAGAAATCCCTGTTTTTTTCGGTGAACGATTTCATCGGGCAACATTGGTGCTACAGTCTCCACAAGAAAAGATTTTGGATATGAAGGCTTTTTAAGTTCATCCGGAATATGTAATACATATTCCACCAAATCATGGTCAAAAAACGGCTCCCTTACCTCCAGTGAACTAGCCATACTCATCTGATCAGTATCCTTTAATAACGTATGTTGAGTATATCCAATATACTCGGCAGCTGATACCTGGCTTAATAAAGGCAAGCTCTTCCACTGATCCCGATGATTAACAAGCATCTCCTCCAATGAGGTAGGATCAGTCGTATTCAGCGTGGTCAGTTCTCCAATCAATTCCCGAGATAGAATTCTCCGGAAAATTGGGTATAAAAGATCGATTGACAACTTATCTGCGTTAAGCAAAGCTCTCATTCTATGATGCTTGCTCGAGTGACCTATTGGTAACAGTGCAGAAGCCATTTTCCTGAGTAGACTGCTGTTGTCAAATAAGGCGCGCTGTTTATGCAAGCTGAGGTACTGCTTAAAAAAGGGGTATCCTGCAAAAAGTTCATCCCCACCAACTCCTGACAAAGCGACAGTGATACCTGCTTCACGAATTGCCTTCGACACTACATAAGTATTAATTCCGTCGGCACTGGGCGTATCCATTGCATCTAAGGCATTTGTGAGCTCGTGCAAAAAAGTATCGGGCTTAAGAGGAATCGTTGTATGAATAGCGTTGAATCTTTTTGCAACCAGCTTCGCATATGCTGACTCGTCATACTCCTTTTCAGAAAATGAGATATTAAAAGTAACCGGTCGGGCGGAAGAAGATTCAGCCATCATCCCCACTACAATACTTGAATCAATACCTCCTGACAAGAATGCTCCTACAGGCACATCACTTACCAATCTTCGTTCTACGGAGTTTCGAATCAAAGATCTTACATGCTTTTTAACGGAGTCCACATCGTCAAAATTCACATCGGGCCTATTCTCCCCCAGCTTCCAATAAATAGTTTTCTGAATTTCTCCCTTGCAAATTTTTATATATGACCCTGCTTCCAATTGTTGTATTCCCGAAACAGGAGAGGACGGATATCCGAAAGACTGAAACGAAAAATATCCGGTCAAGGCAGATCGGTCGATTTCTCTCTTGACCAGACCGCTTCCCAAAATGGCTCGTATCTCCGAAGCAAACAGAAAATAATCCTGCCCGGCATAATAATACAAAGGTTTGACACCCATTCTGTCCCTATACAGGTAAGCTGCCCTCTCTTGCTTGTCCCAAATGCAGAAAGCAAACATTCCTTTGAACAATGAAACACTCGAAGGGCCCCATGTGGCAAAGGCTGCCAATAAAACTTCTGTATCGCCATTTGTTGTAAATGGATAATTGGATAAAGTTTTTCGTATCTCCAGATAATTATATACTTCGCCATTGAAAATAATCATGTATCGGCCAGAAGCATCTGTTAAAGGCTGATTCGCTGCGTCAGAAAGGTCAATGATGGAGAGGCGTCGGTGACCCAATGCAATTTGATCATCGTGATAAAACCCATCCGCGTCAGGTCCCCTGTGTTTTATACATTCGGTCATTCGCTGAAGTATTGCCAGCGATGGACTATTTCTATTGGAATAAATACCCGCTATTCCGCACATATGTCTTCATATATTATTTGGTAGAGGCCGAGGTACATATCCGCAATAACTTGGGGATCAAACCTTTTTATATTCTCAAACCCTTTTTCAATCATTAACTCGCGAAAAACACTATCCTCAATAATCCGGCGAAAAGCATCCCGAATTTCAGAGACATTCTCCGGGTCTACCGTCAACGCAGAATTTCCTGCCACCTCCGGCATTGAAAACACATTGCTGGTTATCACAGACCGACCCGTGGCTTGAGCTTCCAGGATCGGCATTCCAAACCCTTCGTATGTTGAAACAAGGCTAATAATATCAGACTTTGCATAACGATCCATCATTTCCTCATCGCTCAATCCCCATTCATAAATGTATTGCATTCCCGCATCCTTGAGCATTTCCTCATACTCTGGATTATGCTTCCCAACAATATTAATGGTGCAGGGAATTCCCTTTAAGGCCTCGATCAATCTTGGGATGTTCTTATTCGGTGCCGTCCCAACCTGCAGAATTCTGGGATTTCCTGCATTGAAAGTTCCTGGAACGTACTTAAATTTCTCTGATATCGCTACCGGAATTACTACAATCTTGTCCGGATCACATTGATGATGACGCAGGATTTCATTCTTTGTTGAGATTGAAATTGCAGTAATAAATCGTGCTCGCTTTTCAGGAATAACCAACCAGAACCATTTCAAAATCTTATACCGAATCCCAGTTGCATTGTTTAGATGCACACAATCAAGAATAGTTTGCACTGTATGCCGCTTCGGTAAGAACAAACCCAGGTAGTTTACATCCCCGGTAATATGATTTATTTGGCCCTTATTACGCCAAGCCTCTATGCAATTCATTAGTCTCTTAAAAAGACCATTACTCTCGTACGAAGACTCTAGAATCCTGGGCAGAATATCATTTTTCAACCTTGCCCTCACATCATTAAAAATGAACTCCACGCTATAATTGCCAACGCTGCGAGGTTTACGTTGCATGAAGACTACTTCTGGCAAATCCTTTCTAATCAAAAGAATAATTTTTTTCTTCCTCGGCTAAAATATTATCTATTACGGCAAAAAACGGAAGATCATAGTGCCAGCCCAGGTCCCTTCTCGCCTTCTCAGTACTTCCGTAAATATCCTCGATTTCGGTAGGCCTGAATAAACTCTGGTTAATTGTCATTCTGTCTTTACTAATACCGAGTTTGTCAAACACATAATTCACAATTTCACGAAGTGACACAGACTTTCCGGAGCAGATAAGATAATCCTCCGGCACTTTCTGTTGCAGTAGAAGCCACATAGCCTCTACGTATTTCTCGGACCATCCGAAATCCCTCCTAATATCAATATTCCCGAATTCAATTTGCTCCCGTTGACCGTGCTTTATGTCAAGTGCTCCTCTTATCAGCTTCTTTACAAAAAAGCCCTCCCCTCTTAAATATGATTCGTGGTTAAAAAGAATACCGCTACAAGCATAGAGATTGTAAGATTCCCGGTAGTTCATACAGATGTAGTGCCCTGTAACTTTTGATATCGCATAGGGACTGAGTGGGTGAACAGCTGTAGTTTCTCTAATGGGAAGGTCCTGAACCTTTCCAAACATCTCACTGCTGGAAGCCTGATAAAGACGAATATCTTTTCCCGAAATTCGAATTGCCTCAAGGATATTAAGCACAGAATGTATATTGAATTCAATGGTACCGATGGGTTGATTAAATGATAGGGACACAGAGCTTTGTGCAGCCAGATTATAAATCTCATCAGGTGCAAATGAGGTAATAATATGAATCACCTGCGAAAGGTCACAGAGGTCACATTCCAGAAATTTTATCTTTTCATACACCCCGAGATATCTGAGCCGATAATAATCAGAGCCGCTAGATGACCTGACCAATCCGATTACTCTGTAGCCCTTGCCCAACAAAAGTCTTGACAGATAAGCCCCGTCCTGTCCCGAGATACCTGTAATGATTGCGGTTTTCAATATATTGATATTAAGATAAAGCCGGAAGGTTGGCTACTTGTGCGGTTGAACTAAGCTTTCTTTCCTTTGAAACGCCAAAAAGTGACGGCCAAATTATACAAAAATGCCCGACTTTAAAAGGCTATTAAAAATCTGAAGCGTGTCATTCTCTGCCGAATAGCTTACCTGGTAGAAAAGCACGGGAATCCAGAGGAAAAGCAACGGGATGTTCTTCGAATAGGTAAAGACCACAACATAAACTCCACGGATAAAAAATCCAATAAACAACATATATAAAATCCCACCCATCCTCCCAAAACTGGCATAGGCCTCTCCCAAAGGACCAACATTTGTTGACCATCCAACGATATTTACACCAGTATAGTACTTCATATTAAACTTGCCACCTGCCATTGGTTTGTCGGGCCAGAACAGTCGGGGTACAAATGAAGACGCTATAGACAGAAAAACATTAGCCCCATTATCGTAAGGTGTTACTCTTGGAAACCTTCGCATCACCAGTGCAATGTTAAAACCCTGATTGGTGCGCATATAGATCGGAAACATGGCATCTATGGAAAACAGATCACTGGCGTTCGATACCTTCTCCTGCACCAGTTTTGAATAGAGCAGGACTTTATTATCTGCCCCGCCGCCCTTACCTCTCCATATATAATCACGGTATACCACCTTCACAGACTGAATAATGATCAAAGCAAAAACGCACAGCGACAACACTAAAAGCTTCGTAATCATCGAATACTTTTTACCTATGAAAACGAATGAAAAAATGGTCAACCCCATGTATGCCACTATGGTAAACATTCCTTGCTGCAAAGCTTGAAACAATATAAAAGCGATATAGGCCCACAAAATCGTCTTCCTTTTGGGAAACTTTGGATCGAGGTATATATAAACAATGCCAACAAATGAACTGAGGTATATTAAAGTGAAGAAAAATTGAAGGGCCTGTGGCAACAGCGGCGTAACATAAAAAGCGAAAATTCCGCCAATAACCAGTAAAAGAGGACCTCGTTCCTGCTTTCCGATGAGTTTGCGGACCCCCTTAATCATGCTTTCCATGGCTATTCCTTCATCGCTCATTCCTTTTCTGTGAAAAGGCCAGCACAAAGCCAAGGTAAATGCCGCCATTGCTGGTAGACAAAAGCTAAAATAATCGTCAAACGGAATAGGCATGTATTTCACGAACATGCTGGTCAACTTATTTGTCTTCGGATAGAACTCGTACCCAACCAGCGGCATAACGAGGCAAATAAAACTGCTATATAAAGCTACCAGGTCCCTAAGCACGATGGCTCTTCCAAGCTTATAGATCGTGACGACCAGTATGGTAAAAAACAGACCCAATACCAAATAGGCATAGGCACTAATGGTGAGGGACAACACAAGCACTACCAGTGCTACTGAGGGAATGATGTAATTAGTCTGTTTCAAATCGCCTAGTTGGATAACTTTCGCAACAATGGTGCCGCGATCTCCTCAAATTTATAGCTTATTTCCCTTTTCGGGAAAGCCGCCCTACTACCATATTGCGTAATCAATGAGTCGTCAAGTGCTGAAAAATCACACCGAATTACCGCAGGATGAAGGGATTGGCAGGCATAACGATCTATTCCCAGCATTTCCTTCGGATACCATACCTCCAAACCACATCCCTGGTATTCAAACAATTTATTGGGTGCATTGTATATAAAATTAGCATTCGCCCCCTTATATAAAATTAACCCAATATCGTATGAAGGTAAGATGTCAGGTAGTTTTTTGTAAGGCACATTACCTCTTATGTTTAATCCTTTTCGAGGCTGAAGATCTATCCATTCCCTGACCTGGTCTGTAATATTATTGCTGTACACATCGAGACATACCCTTTCAGCATTCTTTGAAACCCATTCGATGATCTCCTTTATGTAGATAGTCTCGAGAGATCCAAAAGAACCAACATAAACTAACTTCAAAAGGCCCCCTACTCGCGGAGTCTTTTCTGGAACATTCCAGGTAGCAGGAGGGTAATTTGGTAATACGAATATATTGTTCGTTCCAGTGTATCCCATATCGTCACAAAAAAGCTTCAATCGGTCTTCATTAGTATGTGAAATCCAACTTGCTTTCCGATATATTATTTTCTCAAGATTCAAAAGTGTGCGATTCAAAAATGTGGCATTATACTCTTTCGGTGTCATGTATTCATGATAGTGGATATACAATTCCGCTCTATCGCCAATTAAACGTTTATAAAAGATCGGCGTTAGGGACGAAATGGTCTCATAATAAAACAATTTCCCGGGACGGAAAATAAGTGTCCCTAGAAACGATTTTAGATAAAACATCAGGTAAGTGGAATACCGTTCGTAAAATGATAATCCCAAACTGAATTTTCCCGTTCTGACGATCTTCACTTTCCTGTCTGTTATGTCAAATAACTCATCCCCTTGCTTTGGCATTGTCGTATAGACTACCACCCTGTCGCCTGTGCCAAGTTGATTACCAAGAGCGCTAACCATATTCTGCGCAGGAGGAAAATACTCAAGCGGCGCAAAATGATAGATGGAAATTTTTCGTACCATCATTTCAACCCCATCTCTTTGACCAGATTTTCCAGAATACTTTTATAGTCATAACCTCCACTACGCACTCTGTTGAATCCATTCACCGTGATCAATTCAAGATACTCGGGATCGCTCAACGCCCTTGAAAGCTTCTGTATTAATTCAGGTATATCGCCAAAATAAATCACCTCATTCTCCATATAAAATGAAAGAATCTCATCATTTCGTTCAGTAGCCAATGCTGTAAAACAAGCTGGTATTTCGAAGGTACGCGTTGTATGTTTCTCCGAAAACCTTCTTGATAACAACCCAATCGAAATCTTACTTTTGGAAATCGCCCTTGCATACTGCTCATGAAAAAGGCTTTCACCCAGGTAGTGGAAATAGGGATTATTCTTCATCTTTAGCGCAAAACCTTTCCACCCTGCGCCCCCAATGGATATTTTCATCCTCGCCGAAACAATAGCTTCAACAACCTTCTCCCTCCACTCTTCATGCAGTCCTATAAAAACAATGCCATCCTTTTCTTCCATTGTATAATACTTTTTATGTAGTAAAGGATCATAGCCCTGGGTGGAATAGTGGATGCCCTGTGCTCCCATTTTCCTGTATTCTTCGAGTTCAAAGGATTTTGTAGTAATACAATGATTGTACAATGGAAGCGCATCAAAGAAAAGTTTGGACCTGTTATATGCGAATGCAGTATCGGGAGTATAATGTACCAATGTACTGCCTTCCATAGACAGTCTTTTCAATATGGCAGGCCTTATGAATACGCCTTTGTCGATCCATACAAGGTCATATTTAGGCTTACCCTTAATTTGTTCTTCAATGTAGCTATTGATTCTGTGGATCAACGGCCCCTTATAAAACCTCCAACCAAAAGAACGAAAAAGCCGGGGGGTGTTATTAATGGGTTGGTCAATGTCTACAACTTGAAATACTGAAGGCTTCAGTATCTCAATCAATTGCTGTCCCCTCGCCCATGTGGTACAACCCGGTTGGTAATGGCCAACATAAAGCACCCGCATCAAGTCATCATTTTATCAAGGGAATTTGAATAGTGGGCTATATTGAGAATCCGGGCTACTATCTCCTTACGATCTACCACCCTCTCAACATAGGAAGAGTAATGCTGTCGCACCATTTCCAATCGTTTGAAGATTTCCAAGCAGCTATTATCCGCAACTTCCACCAATAATTCACTTAATCCTGTCATCTTGCCAATCTCCCCAATCCCGGCTGCGTTAAATCCAATCAGCGGTTTACCTTCCTCAATTGCTTCAAAAAATATTCTCCCCAAAGGCTCAGTTTTACTAAGGTGCAATACAACATCGATATTGCTATACATTTCATGCTGATCCCGAACAAACCCTTTTACCTTAATAAATGAGTATCCCTTGATCTCATCCAATAAGCCAGTCCCTTTGATATCTGACCCTTCATCCCCGAATAAATAAATCTCATAACTATTCCTCCCGTGAACTTTTAAAATATTCAAAAGTTCTATCAACTCAGTAACTCCTTTTGAATATGAAATTCTGCCGATAATGCCAACTCTCAATGGCTGGTTGGTGACATTTCCTTTAAGCCTAATTCGCTTATCCGAAAAGCTAAAGGAATCATATAGTAAAGTACTTTTTATAGGTAGGAGATCCTGAATAAACTGCGAAATCGTGATTAACTGAACATTACTTCGTGACTTCTTCCAGCGAGAAGGTTCTGTATCTTCCTTGATTCTGATATGGATAAAAAATCTCTTGTTCCTGAAAATTCCGGCGAGTACATTAATATACTTGTTATGCCCAGCCTCATTAAGATAGACGACATCGTATTTCCCCTGTAGAAGCCAAAAAAACACCTTGCCATAAAACATGGGCAGCTTACTACTGTCATACGGGATGAAGCTATGCCTCATCCCCGACCCGGCAAGTATCTCCAGGAATAGGGAACCTGCGGGTACCATCACGTCTGCGTTCAATCGGGTACTGCGGAGATAGTCCAATAGCACCTGCTCACTGCCGTAAAAATTGCCAGACGGACTAATGACCAATATTTTCTTTCGAACGGTTGACAGCATTTCTTAAAAATGACTCTATTTTCTTTATTTGACTATGATATGAATTATCAGCAGCGAATCTCATCCTTTCCGTCCTGGCCGCTTCCGAGTTATAAAGATCGAGAGAAGAAATTACCTTCTTGAACAAAGTCGGCAACATCCTGTTACTGTCTCTCTCCTCGGTCATTTCCAAGAGCCCGCTCCTGTCTTTGTAAGCCGTGACATTATTTGAAACAATTACCTTACCAGTGCTTAAATACTCCATGATCTTGTGGTAGTTAGTTCCCTTGCTATGATCTTTTTCGATATCATAACATATTAAGAAAGCATCCATTCGATTAAAACCCTTAACGAGGGACTGGGTGTCAACAATACCATGCATTACCACATTGCCGATGGATCTAAGGTCATCCACAAAATGCTCCGTTTCCTTTGCTGAAGACCCTCCAATATTAGAATGAGCCAAAGAATAACTGCCCCAGCATTCGAAAATAATCTCAGGGTTCTCCCTCACAATTTTAAGTAGTGTCTCTCTGTCGAGATCATGTCTCAAAAAATTTCCACTAATGCCGACACGCAGGGGAACACCCATTTGGTATTCCTTTGTTTGGACTGTAATAAATTCCTTAGCTAGCCCATGATTAACTAAAAATCCAGAATCTTTAAACTTGTCAAACTTCCTGATGATTTCCTTTGTTATTGAAATAAGAACATCAGCACCACGTGAAGCATTTATCGTATGAGGAATTATTGGCTCATCAGCGGGAAAAAATATCTTGAAAACTCGCTTAGGAAAATGTCGTAAAGAGTAGAAACCTTGCAGGTCAAACGACCAAACAATATCGATTGGCAAAGGTATTGACTTTAATAACAAAGCAGTGTGCCTCTTCATCAGCCCTAAATACAGACTTTTGAAATGAAATTTCAGCTTATAGGGAAAGTATAAAGAATGATCAACAACAATTACCCCCTTTGTCGTCTCATCTGACGTGTATGAAAAAGTACTTTTAAAACCTTTTGCATCTGTAGGAGGATTTAGAAAGTATACGGTGTTTCCACCACGAACCAACTCTACTGCATAATGGTGCTTAGACAGCATCATCTTTCCCCAACGCTCAGATGAAAGAATCAGAATTGTCTTATTCTCCAAATACAACCTCAGAACTTTTTATAAAAATCAAAATTCGGTTCGAAGGAACTTTTCTTTTTCAGGAAAATAATCCCATAGGGACTGAAAAATTGAAATTTCCAATGGTACCAGGAGAAGATAAGTAAGGGTTTTTTCAGAATCCTCCAGACAAAGAACTTAAATGTCTTCCATCGATCCTTCTCAGTAATCCTGTAGTTGTATAATATCTCGTAATCACGATGTGTCTTAATAAATCTCAGAACCTTTTGCTTGGAAAATGCATACATGTCATGAAAAGCAAGAATGCCGCCATCTTTCAATACCTGGTCCACGAAAAAGAAGTCTATAAAAGTGTAGTCAAAAGTGTGCCACCCATCGATAAAAGCCATGTCGAGTTTTATGCCGTTATCAAGGAAGTAGTGAAAAACTTCGTGCGTCTTGCCCTCGAGTAATTTGAAATTATCTTTCAAACCTGAATCGTCAATTAATCGTACTCCAGTGCCTTTCCAGTCAGCGAACTGATATGGGTCAATGGCATAATGGAGGCTATCTTTCTTGATCCCGCTAGCTGTTTCGCAGAAACAAACCGCAGAAGCACCCATTGCCAGTCCTATCTCCAATGTCTTGACAGCCTTATTTTCCTTTATCACCTGAATCAGGCGTTCTGCCTCTTCCCTGTTTATTCCACTGTGAAAATCACATTGTTCCCCATTAATATCCTTAATTTTTTTGTCTAGGTAGGCCTTCTCCAACAGCGGTGGTAGCTTATATTCTGTCATATTAATCTTTAAAAAAGTCCCTTATTTTCTCGGCAACAAAAATGATCTGTTCCTCCGTGATTTCCGGAAATATTGGCAGCGACAATATCTGCCCTTCCAGTAATGATGCTACAGGGAAGTCATCTCTTGACTTTTCCAGGTACGCATATGCCGGGAGATTGGGAAGTGCGGTTGGATAATGTATTGCTGTTTCAATATCGAACTTCTTCAGGTGGGCCATCAGCGCATCTCTTCTTTCTGTCCTGATAACAAATAAATGCCAGCTGTGTTCGGTTCCTTCCCGTACCTCAGGCATTACAATTCCGGATATTCCTGCCAAATGCTTCTTATATAAAGCCGCCTTTGCAATTCTGCTGTTTGTCCACTGCAGAATATATGGAAGCTTTGCTGAAAGTATTGCTGCCTGAATACCGTCCATTCGGCTATTGATCCCTTCAATAATATGATGATGCTTCTTCAGGGCTCCATGATTCGCGTACATCCGACATTTGTCAGCAAGTTGGTCGTCATTTGTTATAATACATCCTGCATCACCGTAAGCGCCAAGATTCTTACCAGGGTAAAAACTAAATGAACCCGCAATTCCCCGAAGGCCAGCCCTGACTCCATTAAATGTTGAAAAATGTGATTGTGCGCAATCCTCAATCAAATACACACCTTTCCTATCACAAATTTCTCTGATTGCCTCTATTTGGCACATCTGTCCCTGGAGGTGAACTGCTATCACTGCTCTTGTTTTTGAAGTCATTAACCCCTCCAACAAACGTTCGTTCATGCTATAATAAACCTCGTCTACATCTGCAAATACAGGGGTAGCGCCTGTTTGCGAAATAGTCTCCGAACTTGAAATCCAACTGTTTGCAGCCGTAATGACCTCATCACCTTCACCAATTCCCAACACCTTCATTAAAATATAAAGGGAGTCCGTGCCATTGGCGCAAGAAATCACATTCTTCACTCCATAAAGTGAAGCAAAATCGGACTCAAAAGCTTTTACATACTTCCCCCCTATGAACGCCGTTTCACCAATAACAGCTTCAATTGCCCTGTCAATATCTGTTTTAATACTCTTATACTGGGCATTTAGATCAACAAATGGAACTCTCATTTATACTCTATTATTTTCTTTATTTTATCAGAAACTTGCTTCCGTATATATCTTGTCAATAATCTCTACCGTTTTTAACCCTTCGAAACCATTTGTAGAAATGATTCCGTTTCCACTTAGCACTGATACCACATTGGCATACACTTTATCATGATTTGACATGGAACCAAAATACTTTCCGTAATTATTGGGGGGATTTCCCGGAGGCAGATCTTTAATCTCAAAATCTTCAAAATGTTGATACTCGAGTTCGTTAAGGTACTGGCCACCGATCTTCACTGTACCTTTCTCACCAAAAATAGTCAAAGATCCCTCCATATTCTTGTCGTATGAATTGACCGTATACTGAACAGAACCAATAACACCGTTGTAAAACTCAAGAATGGCAACACCTTGGTCTTCAAATTCAATAATTCCATCATGGTTAGCATTACGTGTATAGGCCTTTACCGATTTTACGTCACCCGCCATCCAGTACAATAAGTCAATAAAATGACTGAACTGAGTGAAAAGGGTTCCTCCATCCAATGACTTGGTACCCTTCCAGGAGTTCTCATAATACTCAGGATTCCTGTTCCAATAACAATTCAGTTGCACACTTAGAAGCTTTCCGAAATGACCATCGTCAAGGGCCTTCTTAACAGCTGCAACGGGGGGATTAAACCTGTTCTGTTTAACAATAAACAAGCGCCTATTGGCTTTCTCAGCCTCCTTGATCATCTCCCCACAATCAAAAACACTAATTGCCATTGGCTTCTCGCATAGCACATGCATACCAGCCCTTAATGCGCTGATGGCATGCTTTGCATGAAGACCATTAGGCGAACAGACAGAAACGACATCAATATCACGCTCCATTGACAACATCTCCTCAACACTTGAGTAATTTTTACCACCGAACTTTTCCGACATCGCCGCAGCTTTCTCGGGAACGTTATCACAAACCGCGCTAAGTATCCCGTTATTTAAGATATGTTCCGCATGACGTTGCGCAATTCGACCGCAACCTATAATTCCAAACCTGATTGGATGGCTCATTTATTTTTGGGTTTAATTATTCGCCTGACCTTCTCCGTCCTTAGCAATAACTGCATATATCTTTCCTTCAATCTTTTGTCACTCTTGAAAACCGAATGCTGTTGCACCGGCGCTTGCATGATATCTTCGAATTCCCTTTCTGTGAGACCGAACTTCTTCAATACATATTCCTTGTCTGTCTCCAATTCTTCAGGATCGTAGACAGGCTTCTCCAACTCCATCAAGGCTTCATCTCTTGTTATCTGCCCTGAGCAAATAAGTGTAGATAAATGGGCCTTTCGCTTATCGATATGAAATTTATAAGGAAGGATATATGCCTGGTAAAATTTTGTAAAGATGGATTCATAGTGTTTCCCACCATAATCCCTCCAGTCCAATTCTTTTGTGATCCTTTCTTTGACTTCCTTCTTATTATATGGAAGATAATTCAGAATTGAAACGGGCGTGAGTTTTAGAAAAGCGGAATAATAAACATATTTTTTAAAATCAAACGTAGGATATGTTTTGATTTTCCGTTTGCCATACCTGTCGTGGATATCTTTCAAATTGGTAAAATCCATTTTCTGATAAAGCCAGCTCGGTGGCATGATATGCTCCGTCACCACATTTGTTCCGCTAATGATGTAGCCAATATTCTTCTCCTTAGCAAGCTTGTACATTGTAGCAAAAATAGCATGATCACTTACCACCTCTATGTCTACCACAGAGGCCCTCAAATAGGCTAGTTGAATATCCTTGAACTCTTCCCAATTCACCACCAGTGTGAACAAGTCAAATCCAAGTTTCTTGATAACATTTTCAACATTCATCACGGCCAGTTCACTGTTCCATCCATTATCAAGATGAACTGCCAGCGGTCTCAAACCCAGTTCTTTAGCTATCAAGGCCACATAAGTGCTATCAACTCCCCCACTTAAACCAATTAGACAATCGTACGGTTTGCCTTTCCCCTTCTCCTTAATCTCATCTGCCAACTCCCGCAATTTATTTTGACCAGCCTCACCCGTAAGTACATCCCTTTCTTCAGCCTTCTTGTATTCATAATAGTAGTTACAAATACCATCAGCATCAAAATATATATCCGGATCTGCAATATTATCCATTACTGTTACGCTGCACTGCCTATAACTTATGTCTTCACTGGCTATCACCATGGATTTTCACTAATTACAAATGTTTAAATAGTTTCTCTGCCAACTCCTGTTGTCCTGGATAACTGATCAGAACAGCCCTGTGTGTTCTCTGGAAAACAAATAAACTTCCCGCAGCAACAGCAGAAGCGCCTTTCTCAATGGCTGGCAAAAAATCATCTACGGAAGAAGCACCTCCGCAGGCTATCAGCGGAACACTGACAGCGTGCGAAACAGCATCGATCAATCCCAAATCAAATCCAGCGTATGTACCATCACGATCAATCACATTTAAAAAGATCTCCCCAGCTCCAGCTTCCGTAACCCTTTTTGCATAAGTAACCGGATCGAGACCTGTATCTTCCCTGCCATTCTTCACCATCACTTTGTATTTTCCCAACCAATTCTTTTTCACATCGATTGACGCTACCACACTTTGACTCCCTACCAGTTTTGCTGATTCCGTCAATATGGCGGGATTTCTAAAAGCCTGGTAGTTAAATATTACTTTTTCCACACCCAGGTAAAACAGTTCCTCAATATGGGTGATGGTACTAATTCCACCCCCGTAAGCCAAAGGTATGAATGCCTCCCCGGCAATTTCCTTCAATTTCAGCATATCGGGCCCCCTGTTCTCCCGTGTTGCATCAATATCCAGTATTACAATCTCATCGATCTCCTTTTCATTAAAAATCTTCACGGCATTAATAGGATCGCCTACATAGGTTGACTCCTTAAACTTAACGGTCTTTACTAACCCCCCGTCGCTGACCAGTAAAACAGGAATTACCCTTACCCTTCTCATAAGTAGTAATTGGCAAAGTTCCTTAATAACTGCATTCCAAAGCGATGACTTTTCTCCGGATGAAACTGAACACCTAGAATATTCTCCTTTTCAATACCCACTGTGAAGGGGTATCCGTACGATGCTGTAAATAAAATGTCTTTTTGCTGATCCGGTACTGCATGGTATGAATGTGCAAAATAAAAACGTGCATTCTCCAGCCCCTCTAAAAGCGGACTTGGTTTCATTGCGACCGTATCCAACCATCCCATATTGGGAATCTTCATTCCGCGCATCTGATCCTGTCGAAAACGTACTGTCTCACCTTCTACCCAATTTAACCCAGACTCCTTTCCCTCTTCGCTTGCCCGCATGAACATTTGAAGACCAACGCAGATACCAAGAACAGGAATTTTCTCCGAGAACACTTTTCGTTCAATTATAGGCAATAGTCCTGATGCCTTTATTTTCAACATGCAGTTATCAAAATGTCCCATGCCAGGCAAGATTAGCCTGGTTGAAGATTCGATAGCACCTGGATCACTACTGATCAGCGACCTGGCCCCTCCTTTCTTCAGCATATTCTGAATAGAGGCAAGATTTCCTACGCCGTAATCAACTATAACAAGCATCAGCAATTCATAGTTTATTTTTGAAAAGTCAGGATTTGAAATACACGTTTTATCTTTCTTTCTATGTTTTTTCTTTTCTGATTTCTCCAGTACAAACTCAATTCTTTCAATTCCTCATTTGTTAACGGACAGTCTGGGTGGGCCAATGCTTCATCCTGAACCTTCTTTCTCAGCCTATTGTAATTTTTGATTGCATATTCGGTTTTCGATTCCTGATTAGGATGCAGTCGATTCCAATAAGTATCCATTGGCAATTTCACCATGGAGTAATATCTGGATATTTTGAACCAAAACTCATTATCACCGATCATTCTCTTCCCTGAAAAACCTCCTACCTTATTAAATGCCTCGAGTTTTATCAGTCCAGAACCAGGTGCCCTTCCAAAGTGCCCATATTTATAAAAATGCTCAAGGTAACTTTGCTTCGGCGTAAGAAATATAGGGAAAGGATGATCATCATCCGGATAGGCACCCAATCCAAAGCCTGCTTCGGGGAATCTCTCAGTAAAATTGACTGCTACTTCCAATCCATAATAGTAAAGTGTATCGTCGGCGTCCAGAAATTTAATATACTTCCCCTTAGCATAGCTTGCGGCACGATTCCTATTGGGGTAATCCCCCAAATTTTTCTCATTAACATATAAACTTATCCTGCTATCTTTCTTTTCATATTCTCTTGCTATTTCCACTGTTCTGTCATTAGAACAATCGTCAACAATGATTAATTCAAAATTTGTGTAGGTCGAATCTAATACACTTTCAATTGCCTGTGCAATAAAATCTTCCCGATTATATGAAGTCATCAAAATGCTTACTAGTGGCGTATTCATTTTATAAAGGCTTTATTGCCTGAGGTATAATTTTACAAACTTCGGAATACTTTGCATCCAACTCATCATTACTTTTGTCGATGCTATCAATAAATACTCTATTAGACATCCTAACAGCTCGTTGATATGCACTATTGTAACGGTACCAACGAATCTTTTCTGAAAGCGATAACCGCCTTTCGAGGAACAACAATTTGATTGTTCTGAGCATTGAAATCACCGTCTGGTTCTCAACTACAGGTATTTGCCCGAAATATTTAAAGAAATGATACTGCACAGAAAAGTTTCGTTTAAACGCATAATCGTAATCTTCCGTATGGTAGTGTTCAACTTGTGCAGCCGGCTGGTATACCAAAGAATGACCTGCAAGCAAAGCATCCTTTGCCCAAATTGCATCCTCAGCAAAATCTGTTTTACGAAACGGCAGGTCTAAAAGGATCTCTCTTCGATAAGCGGCATTCACATTGTCCCATCGGCAGAGGGATAATTGTTTATCTGGTGAAAGCTCCCTGAAACGCTCAGAGTCCGGAAAATGTACAATTCTCATTTCAGGAGACGATATTGGCCGAAACCAATCAACCGGGTTCTTATCTTTATGGTGTGGGACGATTTGCAAGCCACAAACACCAGCCACCGTTTCGTCCACAAACCCATTCAACAAAGTTTTCAGCCAGTCACTTGAAGCAGGTTTTGCATCCTGAACCGTCATCACTACATATTTGCCTTCGGCTAACGTGGCGCCCAAATTTCTTGTTGCGCCATGATTAAATGATGTTGAATCAATCTGCACCAGACGAACAGGATAGTTTTTTAAAATATTGAGTGTTTCATCAGTAGACCCTGAGTCTATCACAATTACTTCCACCCCTCCTTCAAAAACCTGTCCCAAGATCGCGGGAATGGTATCTTTCAGCCAGGCATCACCATTCTTTACAGGTATTATAATGGAAACCAATACTTCGTTAGCCATTACTCTCAATCGCTCTTTTTGTTGCCTCCAGATAAGCCCTACCCCACTTTTGACATGGTTCTAAATGATTCCCTTCAGCCCATTCATTCCAGGCATTGATGAATATAAAATTTTCTTCCGCAGAATACGGTTTGAAATTCTGTCTAACATGCTTCAGCCAATTACCATACAATTCTGGTGTTGATCCGTTCAGGATGTAAGCCCCCTCTTTTCTCCGGGCGGTATTATCCCACATAGGGGTAACAGAGGGATACAATTTATATGGAGGCGGCTGAATTTGTTTTGCTTTCTCTACATAATCAGCGTACTCAAAAACACGGTTATTTAAAAAAGGAGATCCCTTGAGATTAAGTTTGTGAAGAACCTGATGCAATAAATTTCCCCTTTTTTGGGGCAAAGGCATGTAAAAATCAGGCTGAAAATCTACCGCAACATCAAAGCCAATTTTGATCGGATCCTCTTTTACTTCAAAGCTTTGCATATAGCCCAAATAAATTTCGCCTACCCCTTCCTGTTGTGCAATGTTTCTCCATGTTCTCAACGTATTCTTAATATCCGGAAATAGTCCTGGCCTGTAAATAGCCATAAAAGGCTTGCCATTCACCCGGATATATCTTTTATCAGAAAATACTTTACGGCAAAGAAATCGGATATGTTCCTCATCATCTGCCTCAGAGTACTCTTGTTTGATCAATACTTTTTGTTCATCCCCATCCCATCTGCGGCTCCAGTTTTCATTGGCCCAGCAAAACATAAAAGGAAAATCAATCTCAGGAGAATCCAGCAGGATATCAAGGGGACGATGTAATAACCGGGTTCCATTAAACCAATAATGATAATAACAGAATCCCTGGATACCGTATTGCTTGGCCAGTTCAGCCTGGTCGTTTATCGATTCCTTTAAGCGCAGATCATAAAACCCTAGATCTGCAGGAAGATGCGGCTGGTAATGTCCAGGAAACTGCGGCACTGCCTTGGTAACATTCGTCCATTCCGTAAAGCCCCTACCCCACCATTGGTCGTTCTCCGCAAAGGGGTGAAACTGCGGGAGATGTATTGCTATTATTCTGTTCTTCATGAAAGAAATCGTTTGACTAAACTATCAATTCGCATTCGCCAGGAGTATTTTTTGAACTTCCTGAGCTGATACATTCTTTCTGAAGGAATAATCTGTTTTAATTTTCCATAAGAATTAATATTTGAATAGGCCATATACTTTTCCACGATCTCATTTCCAAAATCATCCTCAATTATTTCTTTGGTAGATGCTCCACCTGCATTGAATTTGGCAATGATTAAAGGCAAATATTCAAAACTGCCGCGGGCCCAGCATTGTACATTGAAGTCCCAATCTGCACAAACAGGGTAATTTTCATTGAAAGAAATTTGATGTTGCTCAATGAACTGCTTGCGGTAAAATATTGATTGGTGACAAATATTTTTTAGAAGTAATTTTTTGATATCGAAGGAGCCGTCGTAAACTGAACCATCGGCTGCCCAAACCGCATTACCTTTTACCTTAACATCTCCATAAACTACCCCGGCTTTACTGATCGCGATTGAGTCTGCAACTTTTTGCAACACTTCGCTATCGTATAACTCATCATCACTTCCAAGAAAGTAAAGCCAATCGCCTTTGGCAAGTTTGATGCCTTTGTTCATGGCATCGTAAGTGCCATTATCTTTCTCGGATGAAATTTTAATTCTCTCATCATTATATTCATTTGCTATTTCAACTGTTTGATCTTTTGACAAACCGTCGATAATCAGGATTTCGAAATCCTGGAATGTTTGAGAGAGAATACTATCCATACATCTGTGCAATGACTTTGCTGAATTATAAGTCGGAGTCAGAATGGAAAAAAATATCTTCGCCAACATACTAAATAAACCAGAATTCTTTTTTTACCATAATGGCGTTAAGATTGGTATTGGCATACTCATAGTATCCCTTATCCACTAAATAATCTATTAATTCATCTCGTCTTGCACCTGCGCCAATTGGTGAATACTCCGCTGCTTCGACACAGATAATTTTCGGAAAAGACTTATCAAAATCAATAGATTGAAGAATCTTCATATCCATTCCTTCAACATCAATACTCATAAAATCAGGGAATCGATTTTCTAAATGCTTTTCCAACACGTTAGCAATAGTAGTTAGTCGGACCTTTCTAGATTCAATTAAAACATTACCATTAGATAAGAGAAAGTCACATTCATCTTTTGAAAAAGTGCTTAATGTATTATCTTCCATTATATAAAAATCAAGCTCTCCTTCAATACTATCAATCCCGATATTTAAGTTTATATCTCCAGGTCTATGTGTTTTGAAATTTTCAGCTAATTGAGGATTTGCCTCAATATTGATTCCCCTACTTCCTTTTTCATAAAACAAAGCCGTGTTACTTAGAAAATATGGATGATTAGCACCGATGTCTATATAGGACGGTTTTTGAATTCCGCGCAAATTAAAAATATACTGAACTAATAAATCTTCACCACATTGAGAATATGATCTATTAAAGACTTTATTCGAACTAGCCTCATCTATTAAAAGGCCGGATTTTTGTAGAATTCTTTTTACTGCTTCAATAACCATAATATACATTTAAATGAACCGAGCCAGAAGTTGCCAACTACAAGAAAATATCCCGTAATTAAAATATTTTTTCATAACTATATCCCGAATTTTTGGAAATGCCGATTTTTGAAAGCCCGGGGAAATGTTTTGCCCTTGCAACCACCAACCCATCATAAGAGTAGCTGGCATTCATATCAGCTTCGCAAAGTATTTCAAACCCATTCGCCTCCAGAAACTCAATGCATTTTTTATGAACAGGGTTACCATGAGTAGAAATAAAAATATAACCTATTTTTCTTTGCTCTATTGCTTTATGGGATCCTTTCAACATGTCAAGTTCGAAACCTTGAATGTCTGAATGAAGAATATGTATGAAATCAATCTTTTTTTGTTCTATAAAATCATCTACACAAATCGTTTTATAGCCATTTTCCATTTTACTTTCTCTTCCAACAAAAGCGTTAGTAAAATCTCCTTTTACATCATTGATTCTAAAATTATTAATCCCATAATTCATATTTTCCAATGCTGGCTCTACCATATAATTCTTTGCGGATGGAATTACTTTTTGAAACCATATAGAATAAAATGCCCAATACGAACCTAACTCTAACATAGTTGCACCTATGGGAATGGTTTTCAATACTAAATCAAAAACATATTCTTCCTGAGGTTCATGCACTCCTTTATTTTTTATAAGCATCTGTGTTATTCCACTGCCATAGTAACCACCGGCGAGAATTTTTATGCCATTATGCATTAACTGTTTGCCATTTTTCAAAGCGCCGGCATCGCTCACCCTTTGTATTAATTTATTCTCGGGACAAGCTATAACTTCTTCAATTCTCAGCTTCCAATTTTGATCCAGTTCAGCATTCATCAAAGCTTTATCATAAATTCCCAACTCGGTAAGAAACCTGACTTTCAAATTGTTCTCTACAGCAGTTTTACCGTAAACAATTAAATTCTTCATTTTCCTGTAAAAGGATTTCACACCTCTATACATCTCCTTAACCATATCATTAACTTATTAAAGAAACAAAATAATCTTCTAAGTAAAATCCGTGAGCATCTGTGGGATTGACATAAGAAGTATGTTCGGGGTTGAAATTATCAGTAACTACGAATGTTGAATAATTATCAATGCGCTCAATTACTTGCTGACCCCAATTAATAAATGTGATAATATTATAATTACCGGGAGTAATTTTCACAGAAGGGATTTCAAATCTTACAACAAACTCTTGTTGCGCAATGTCAAATGATTGACCTATAAATGCAGACCAAAGGCTTGTTACTCTTACATCCTGTAATGTGTTAAAGCATATTGCAAATTCGATATTTCTTAATGACTCTTTTGACACACACCTCACTTCAATGATCAACTTCTGGTTCAATTCAATTGAGCTGATAACTTCTTCCTTGCTATTTTTAAATGATACGCTTTTAACTGAAATTTCAGAACTTCCCTGCCTAAAAACGTTTGTGTTTTGCGAATTACTGCTTTTTAAATATCTGTCAACTATAAAATCTACATCGCCCGTTTTTTCAACAACCCCTTGACTCAGGAGCACCACCCTGGAACATAACTTACGTATTGCCGATAAATCATGACTTACAAAAAGCACTGTTCTTCCCTCATTCTTACTAACATCCTTCATTTTTCCCAAGCACTTCTTTTGAAATTCAGCATCCCCTACTGCTAATACTTCATCTATAATTAAAATTTCACTTTCCAGATGAGCAGCTACTCCAAAAGCAAGGCGTACATACATCCCGCTGCTGTAACGTTTAACTGGAGTGTCAATATAACGCTCTACGCCGGCAAAGTCTACGATCTCATCGAACTTCCGGGTGATCTCATGCCGGTTCATACCCAGGATGGCCCCATTTAAAAAAATATTCTCCCGACCCGAAAGTTCAGGGTGAAACCCTGTACCTACCTCCAGTAAACTGGCGACGCGTCCCCTGATCTTAATTTGTCCCGTACTCGGCGCAGTAGTGCGGCTGAGTATTTTCAAGAGGGTGCTTTTACCCGCACCATTACGACCAATGATTCCCAACACTTCCCCCTGCTGTACCTCGAAATTAATATCCCTTAATGCCCATACATAGTCACTCTCTCCTTTCTGCTCCCGATTATTGGCTTCACCGATCTTTAAATAGGGATCCTCTTTCCAACGCACCTTATGCCACCAACGGTTAAGGTCATGCGAAATGGTTCCCGTGCCTACCTGCCCGAGACGATATTGCTTACTGATATTCTGAACGCTGATAACTGCAGACATAATCAAACGGTATCCATAAAGGTTTTCTCGATGCGATTAAAAACAACTACGCCCACAAATACGATCAATAGCATCACGGACATGCTATAGGCCAACCCATACATGTTGAGGTCACCAACTCCCAGGTAGACCTTTCTAAATGCCTCTACCAACCATGTCATAGGGTTAGAATAGATCATCCATTTATATTTATCTGAAAGCGTAGACACCGGATATATAACAGGGGTGGCATACATCGCCAATTGTATGCCGAAAGTGATAAGGAAAATTAGATCCCTATACTTAGTGGTTAATGCGGATAAGATAAGCCCGAAGCCAAAACCCAGCCCGGCCATTATAAAAAGAACCAATGGAGTCACCCATAAGATTCCTAAAAAATCAGGATTAATATCGTAACCGCTGAGTAAAAAAAATATCAGAACCGCTATAAAAAGAACGAATTGAATACAGAACTTAATGAGACCGGATACCACTTTAGAAAGCGGCATGACCAACCGGGGAAAATAAACTTTACCAAATATGCTGGCATTGACGATAAATGTATTGCTGGTTGAAAGCAGGGTCTCAGAAAAATAATTCCAAATGGTAATACCAGCAAGGTAAAACAAGATGGGCGGAAGGCCATCGGTTGAAATCTTAGCGATGTTACCAAAAATCACAACAAACATCAATGTGGTAAGGATCGGCTGGATAAAAAACCATAAGGGCCCTAAAATAGTCTGCTTATATACCGATACAATGTCCCTCTTAACAAACATCCATAACAGGTAGCTGTATCGGCTTACCTCACCAAGGTTCAGATTAAATAACCGCGTCCTTGGTTCTATAACGAGGTCCCAGTTTGCTTCATCGTTTTGATTCATCGTAGTATTACCAGGCTCTATTTTCGCCCATTTAACAGTTCTGCTATTCTATTTCTAACCCCCCCCGATTTCTTGGCGTCATCAAAGTACTCTCCTCCATAGCCATAGCCATAACCAGTATAACCATATCCGCCATAACCATAATAACGGCCATAGGCCCCTTGTGCCTTAATATCGTTTATAACCACTGAAAGTTTTGGAAGCCGCTTGTTGGTATAAATTTCATTTAGCAATTTCAACTGCTTCTTAAATGTGTAATTGTGCCTGACCACGTAAAGAGAAACATCGGCATATTTACCTAACATAATGGTATCGCTAACCAGGCCTACCGGGGCTGTATCAATGATCAGCACATCGAAATCTTGCTTTAACCTGGTCATCATTTCGTCCAAACGGCTGTCTAGCAATAACTCGGATGGATTTGGCGGAATGGGACCGCATGGAATCACAAATAAGTTCTCATATCCTGGTACGGGTACAGGCAGATCATCGAGCGAAGACTTACCAATGATATAATTGGTAATTCCTGTTTTCTTGGGAAGGTTCAGCGACGACATGATCTTCGGCTTCCTGATATCAAATTCAATAATAGCCGTTCTTTTCCCTGCCAATGACATCACTGCACCAACATTTGTGCTAATAAATGACTTCCCCTCTCCACTACTTGAGGACGTTACCAAAATTACCGCCTTCTCCTGCTTGGGCAAAAGATATTGCAAATTTGTTCTAATGATTCGAAACTGTTCGGCAATAAACTTTCTGCTTACCCTGCTGACCACCAGACTGGCCTTGTCTTCCGAATGTCCTACTTCGCCCAAAATAGGAGAGCTGGTACTTCGTTCGATGTCGTCTCGACTTTTGACCTTGTCGTTCAGGTACTCCGCGAGTAGTATGATTAGCCCTGGAATAAGTAACCCAAGAAACAAGGCAATTGAATAAATGCTGCTTTTATTGGGCTTTACAAGGACTCCGGTTGGCATGGCTGGCTCAATCACTTTTACATTGGAAATTGTAGATGCGGAACTTATGGATGTTTCAAGTTTTTTCTGAAGAAGAAAAGAATACAACTCCTCAAGGATCTTCTGCCGACGCGTAATATCAAGTAATTGTTTCTCTTTTGCTGGTATCCTAGACACTTCACTTCCTGCCATCTTACTCTTTTGGAGCAAATTATCCATCGCCAGTTGTTCTGCACTTTTGATGTTCTTCATGCTTTGAAGGATACCAATGCGAAGTTTCTCTATGCCAGTTTCAATGTCCACAAGCATGGGATTTGCCCTGGTAGTTGTTCTTAAAAGGGTTTCACGCTGGAGTTGGAGACTATTGAATTCCTGAATTTGAGCCAAAAGCGAAGGCTCCGTCAGTCCAAGATTTGACGCTACCTGTCGGTATGGATTTCTCGTGTCGTTAATATAATTAATCAGGTTATCCAGCACCTGAATCCGGACCCCTTGGGTGTTTATATCCTTATCAAGGTCCGCAATGACGTTGAATATCTGAGAGGTTTGCTGCTCCGGACTGATAACCCGGTTTTTTTCCCGGTACCCAAGCAAATTCCTTTCCACCCCCGTTAGGTCATATTTTACGGTATCCAGTTGTTCATTGATAAAACGTAAAGCATTGACCGCAGTTTGTTTTTTGTCCTCCAGACCAGCCTGTTGGTACTCTTTCATCCATTGATTCACGATGTCCACGCCTAGCCGGCTATTCTGGGTCTCAAAAACCAACTTCAATATGTTATTGGACTCCCCGGACTGAGTTGCAGATAAACTTCCAACAAGATCTCCAGCCCTGCTCTCCGCCGGAGTATAGCTGGCGAAGAACCGGTTACTACTGAAAAGTGAAGTACTAACAACCGTCCTGGCCAACGAAAATTTCCCAGCGGCAGTTTCAAATGGCTGATCGAAATGAATTGGCGCTCCATTCTCTGCCAACGAGAATTTGTTATCACTCAGGATCACTACGCCCATACTGAAAGACGAATTTGAATCTTTTAATGAAATGATTTTCAGATTAAAAGGACTTTCAGATTCTCTCATCTCAGTGGATCGTATCTTCCCCTCATTAAAGTACTGCACTTCAAGACCAAGCGACTTTACTACTCGCTTGGCCATACTCCTGGATCTGATCACCTGCATTTCGTCCTGAATAACCTTACCTTCCGGCGACAGAAAGATATCGTCAAATTTGCCGGCATTCGACCCGTAGGGGCTTTCGTCTTTGATAAGAATGGTACTCGCTACATTGTAGGTTTCAGGCGTGTATCTGATCTTTATATAGGCGACTATAAGGCTAAACAATACAAACGCCATAATCCAGGGAAGAAATGGCAGGTATTTGATCAAAATCTCCCTTGGCGAGATCTTGTGGCTTTCGTATTCCCGATTGTTAGTATATAAATCTGAATCTTGGGTCATTTTCTTAGTTATCACCTGAATAATGTAATCAATATCGCAGCTGTAGACGCGAGCGTTGCAGCGACAGTAATATATTGTAAGGTCTGCAAATCGAGAGCCGTCGGTTTTCTTTGATCTGGTTCAACCAAAACCACATCGTTCTGCCTTAGGTAGAAGTAGGGAGAGGCAAACACTGCGGGGTCGAGTAAATTTATTCTATGATATGATCGCTTGCCTTGATCTTCCCTGATGAGCAATACTTTGCCTTTCAACCCGTAGTCCGTGATATCTCCCGCTAAGCCGATTGCTTCCAAAATATTGGCTTTTTCACTTGGCAAGGTAAATACTCCAGGGCTTCTGACTTCACCCAGAATGGTAATCTTAAAGTTGCTAAACCTAACTACTGCATACGGATTTGTCAATACACCCAAATCTTTCAGTCGCCCAATAACAACATCTGTTAATTGATCCTTTGTTAATCCTTCGGCCTTGACCTCCCCTATAGCGTGTAAACGGATCTTACCGTTGTTGTCCACCAAATATCCAGTTCCAGTTGACCCTCCCGCTTGTGCTGGACTAACTGATTTACTTACTCCAACGCTACTGGATGCTGGAATTGCCGCCCCTCCGGCCTGGTTATATATGGCAGTGGCTTCCGGATTATCACTAAATATCATTATCGTCAGCAGATCACCTTTTTGTATAACCTGATCAGGCACTTCCATATGCTGAACTGCAGAGGTGTCTATAATACTATCTGTGAAATAGGCAACAGGTTTGGAACCAAAACAGGAGGACAATGCGGCCATCAAAAAAACAGAAATTCCGCCGTTTCTTAATACGTGAAAGTTGATCATGTATGTTTTATTCAATCGGAACTACATTTCCCCGCTCGGTTTTTGCAACCAGTTTGTAGCCCAAGGTTTCTATTCTTAATTCCACTACGTTATGAAGTATTCTCTCCACTGTGGCTTCCTGCCCCATCATGACCCCCTGATTAATTAACACCTTTGATTTTAGTTTAATATCAATGGGTACTGCATCTACGCTGTCGTACTCGTTCAGAAACCGTTTAATGTTGTCCATCTCCCAATCTTTGATCACTGCAGGCTTTCCATTCCAGTAGACGAAGTTGACTACTCCATTCACTGCACGGACTTCCTGCATTTCGGATTGTTCAAGGTACACGAACCCATAACTTTTAAACAACGGCTCCTCAACGATCTTGTATCGATCGCTCCATTTCTTCCTGACCTTATTCAGGGGACAATAAGACGTTATATTTCTTTCCTTCAGTACCCTATCCACTTTTTTCTCCCACCTGGGTTTGGTATATACCGCATACCAGTTCCTTTTAACCGCTGTCATGGGTTTAATTTAAGGTTCCGAAAACAAAGTGCAAATATATAGTATCTAACATTCTTGCACTGAAAACCCAACAACTTCAAAAGATAAAACGCTGAATATCAAGAGTTACTCATCTTTTTGACAGCTGCACGGTCGAGATGAAGATAAGGAGCTTTAAAAAACAAATACACGTTTTCAATGACATATTCCTGTTCATTTTCCGTGAGTTCAACAAATAAGGGCAATCGAAGAATCGTTTCACTGTAATAGACAGCGAACCGCAATTCTCGCCCGTCGTGCTTTTCCCTGTAAAAAGGGGATAGATGTAAAGGCAGGTAATGAAAAATGGCCATTATGCCTTTTTTTGTAAGAAAATCCATCAATTGATCCCGCTCTGTGATACTGTTGCATACCAAATAAAAAGCATGACCATTGTTGGTTGCATATTCAGGAACAACTGGAAGTTGAAAATACCCCGCAGCAGCCAGGGATCTGAATTGATCAAAATAACATTCCCAAATTTGCTTCCTTTTATGTTGGATATGCTCTAATGACTCCAATTGAGCAAACAGAAACGCTGCTGTAATTTCGGAAGGTAAAAAAGAAGACCCGATATCGATCCAACTATATTTGTTGATCTCACCCCTAAAAAAAGAGGAACGATTGGTCCCTTTCTCCCTGATTACTTCAGCACGCTGAAGGAACTTGCGGTCATTTACAACCAGGCAACCACCCTCCCCACTCTGAATATTTTTAGTTTCATGAAAGGAAAATGCACCGAAATGTCCAATACTTCCAAGTGGCCTTCCCTTGTAATAGGAATCTATGGCTTTTGCGGCATCCTCCACTACTATTAAATCGTGCTTGGAAGCCAGGCCCATTATTGCATCCATATCACAGGCTACCCCCGCATAATGGACCACTACTATGGCTTTTGTCCTGTGATTAATAAGAGCCTCGATTTTCTGCGGGTCAATGTTTGGAGACATAGGACTACTGTCAGCAAATACAATTTTAGCTCCTCTTAAAACAAATGCATTTGCAGTTGAGACAAAAGTAAAAGATGGCACTATAACCTCATCGCCTTCTTTAATATCGATTAATATGGCAGCCATCTCCAGTGCGTCAGTGCATGAAGTGGTCAGAAAACACCTCCCAAACCCATACTCAGATTCGAGAAACTGCTGGCATTTTTGAGTGAATATGCCATCCCCGGATAACTTTCCAGAATGAACAGCTTCATACAAATAGTGTACTTCCTTGCCGCTTAAAAAAGGCTTGTTAAATGGGATTTATGCATTACTATATCCACCAATGATAAATAAATTCCCGCCTTAATATATTATATCCACAGGACTCATAGAAAACACAGGCTTTCATATTGTCTTCCTGGGTAATTACAAATGAATTTGACACATGATGATCAAGCAGATATTGCTCGCCAGCCTTTAAAAGTCGACCGCCCACCCCTATATTTTGCCTTAATGGATCAACAGACAACAGCCCAATCCAGCCTCCATCCTTCTTTAATTTAAGGGTGATAAACCCGGATATACAACCATCTTCCTCAAACACAAACATTTCGTCTGCGATTTTTTTATTTAATGAGTTGACCAGCCAATTTTCATATAACCCTTCGAAATAGGGCTTTAATCGGTCATCGCTATGAAAACGGGAATACATCCCTGCTTGCAAAGCTAATTTCTTCAACACGTCGGTCGCCGGGCCCTGGTAAGGAATTATCATTTGATCAGATACATTTCGATAACCATCCTTCCCCAGAATTTTTCGATATACGATCCTCGTATCAAAGAACAAGGCACCAGACGAAACCAATTTATCGTGCAGTGCTGATTGTTCATCGGTGATGAATACATAGATCAGCGCTGATCCAACATTGCTCAACTGATCCTTAATGGCATCTATGTCAATAACCTCTGTCAGGGACGCCGAATAAACAGGGGTTTCAAAAAACTCACTATCCCACTCAAGTTTTTTTAGTTCCAATCAACTTCAACTTTAGCGTGGTTACTGCTTCCAAATAATCCATTTTCAAAACTGATTGAAGTAACAACGCCTTATGCTCTAAAAAAGCCCCGGACTTCATCAAGGAGAAGAAAATTTGGGTGTATATACCTG
>Ga0315900_10001688_pt1 | contig 35027 bp, 68 predicted proteins | sample LakEriMetagenome_FD_203521 | JGI IMG/M metagenome (GOLD analysis project Ga0315900, IMG submission 203521) | Freshwater fungal communities from buoy surface, Lake Erie, Ohio, United States - Buoy 12 MA114 | ecosystem: Environmental > Aquatic > Freshwater > Lake > Lake biofilm | place: USA: Lake...
GGGACAGGACTGTGCAGCGGTTGACGTTACCGGGATCGGCCCTGTTTTGCGGTTGCTACTGACCCTAACGAAGCGGTAAGGTTTCGCGGGAAGTTGACCGGGGGTCAGATTCTTGTGCATGGTGTCGGGTTTCCTTCAGGCTTGAGGGGGAACAATGAATTCCGTGGCGCTGCCTGCTGCGTTGACTGCGAACAGATACCCGCGCTGGTCGTCGGTGGAAGCTGCGAGAAACCACGGCCGACCATGAAACCACGGGTCAAGCTTCAGCACGAGGCGCCATGCTGCGCGGGCATGCGGGCATTGCACGGGTTCACCCGGGAGAGTTGCATCACCGTGAAAGTCCACGGTCACCGATGGGCCTTCCTTGTGCCCCGTTCGCCATGCTTTGACGCGGGCGGGTTTGGTGTTCGTCGGGGGTATGTAGCGGGTTGAAATTGCAGCCATGCTAGCGGCTCCGGTTGTAGTGCGAGGATGCACCCCTAAGCCCCCATGATGGCGGAGGCTTGACGGGTTCACCCGGTCAGGTGTTACCGGTCAGGATGGCCCACGTATAGGCCGCGAGAATGCAAACCACGTTAAGGGCTGCTCGCATCACTTGGCCCCGTATCGCTTGGCGTACTGACGAAGCGGGCGATTGTTGCGGGCGTCATCCTGCGGGGTCGTTCCGCCGCTGCTGGTGCTGGCGAAGCGGCCGGACTGCCAACGAATGACGGTAACACCCGCGCGGGTCGTTCCCAGATACTGACCCCGGGCGCCGCTCGTGAGGGTCACCCACTGACCCGGGCGCATGCCCTGGCACTCGGCATCGGTGGAAATCAGACGGGTACTGGTGAAACGTTGAAACATGGTTCTAACTCCTTGTGCTGGTTGATCAGTCGGCGTTGACGAAAGCGCAAACGCTGTTGCGGCTGTGCGCCTTGCGGGCCTTGCGGAATGCAGATTGTGCCTTGCGGCGCTGGCCTGCTTCGTCGCGCTTGCGGGTGTTCTCCCGGTCGATTACGTCACGGAGTGCGAGAGGGTCCGGCTTATTGAACATGGTTCACTGTCCTATGGTTGAAGTGATGCGGGTTTGCATCTATTAGCCCCCACTGCTAGGGGCTAAGGGCTGAAACCCTCAGAAAAGGCGCCAGAGTCGAGCGCGGCATTGTGCGCCAGTCGGATACTGCGCGAGCCACTCCCGCGCCTCGGTTTCCGTGGTGGCCTCATGGGTGAAGAACTCGCCTTCCCAGACAATCGTAACTTCAAACATTTTGCGTTTCCTTGTGTCTGCATGTCTTGATGCATTGGGGTTTACTGTATAGGTAAAGAATAACCCTGTCAACCGTAAGGGAATAGGTGTAAACCCTAGGTTCCCTGGTGCTGTTCATCTAGACGCTGGCGCATGCGATTACTACGTTTCCGCCTGGACTGTCAAGCGTTTTATTTGTCCCTGTGTTTTTGTCGGGTATTGCTTGTGCGCCTGGATTCTGTAGTACAATCGTTCTATTCGAAAGCGACTGGGGTGGACGTGGAGCCTGCGCGTTTGTTGTATAAATACGACATTTGCTCTGACCGTATAGAATTCTAGCATGTAAACAATACCCTACGCAATTGCAGGGTTAATGCAGATTCTTTAGCAAGTCTCATGCCTGCATTCTGTGGATAACCTGTAGATAGTCGATTGTCAGACCGTTTCATATCGTGAGAATGCCCACGGATGGGTCTAATCGGGCTTTGGCGCCGTTTTCCTGCTTTCCCTTGTCCTACCCTTGGCAAAAAAAGATCGACCCCCTCTAGGGTATCTGTAAAAAATAGGGGGTAGGGTATGCGCTGCCCTAGGTAAATTGAGGGGGTACCCCACGGGGGTATATAGGGGTACCCGTAGGGGGTATGCAAAAGCTGGCATGCGGTTTGCTACTAGCAGAATCCGTGCCAGTATACTTTGTGACTCTTCGGTTTTGTCTGTGACTGCTTAGTCACGCTGCCGCCTGGACGTTTCACAATGCGAAAAGCCCCTGCGCTTGACAGGGGTTTACATTCCGTGCTATATGGATTTCACCATATGAAAAGACCCTACGTTTGACAAGGGATTGATTTTATGCTAGTCAGCGTTTCATATCGTGGTGTTACGTTCTACATTGTGGAATCCCGGGCTTCGGCGTGCTTTTCGCATCATGAAACGGCTTCTCACCATGCGGAACGCTGGCCGCCGAATCTGGCCCAGGTTAACCACCACCAGGGATGCATTTTGTCAAGCACCCCCCAAGGGTTTTTTAGTCAACTTTAGCCCTATGGGTTTTTGATCACCCCCACTGTACAGCCATAGCCTGTGCCACCCCTTCGAACGTCTTGCTGCGCTCTTGCCATCTGGACTTTCGCTCAGGTAGATTGTACCAAGCAGGAATTCGCCTGCCTGATTTTGTCACATGAAACTCACCCTTGTCAACAACGTTTGTAGGCTGCAACAGAGGGAGATTCTTTAACCAAAGGCATGTGGTCTTCTGCATCTGATGCCCGTGTTGCCAGGGTTGAATGCGTTGATCAGGCTTGCGATAGTGCGTTGACATGACCGATACAGGATTCTCAATGCACCATGCGGGTATCTGCACCTGTGTAAGCTTCAGGAAAAAGTCTACAGCATTCTTTTGCTCTTCCTGCTTATCCTTGAACCACCGAGCACCCGACACAGCTAGGTGAGTGCATGGAGGATGCGCAATCATCAGGTCGAACTTGTAACCATTCCACTTGATGAATTCCAACACATCACAAACGACATGGATGCCGGATTGTACACCATCGGATGCAGGCAGTAGGTCAACTGACATGACAGAATGCCCTCGACTAGCGAAGGCATTACGAACGGTGCCAGAAGTCTCACATGCTACCAGCACCCGCAAGGGTTTTTTACTTTCGAAGAACATAGGGTTTCTCCCACTTGCCAATCTTGACGTACACATACCAACCCACATCAAAGTAATCCGTCATTGGATCACTGTTGTCGTGGTTACCATCGTCGAGCACTTGCATGATTTTCTTGAGGAATTCCAGACACTGACCGTCGAAATGCTCATGGTACCAGTACCGGTTCACATCCATGTACTTGCGAGCACGAATTTCATCAGGCGTCACAGCGTTCGCAGGACGACCATGCGCGTCGTTTTCCATCTTATGCGCGCAATTTTCCATGAAATTCAGCGGACCTTCGGTAATCGTGAGCGTGACACCTGAAGTGTTCGTACCGCTGAGCGTGCCTTTCATGTCGTACTTCTTGAGTACAGCATTGACCAGGGGGCGCTTCGACTGCATGTTTTCTTTGCTGAACCAAGCCATTGTTTTCTCCTATGTGCGTTGCGATAGACGCAGTATACACCAGTTCCTGAGACTTCTGCAAATCCCGACAGAATTACTCAAGTTTGCGGCTTACCTTTGAACTTCCACACATGAGTGACACTGCAACCACCCTTCATCGCGCCCCTATCGTAGATGTTACCGTTCACGACACACGTAGCATGTCCGATGATAGCAACGAAGAATGAACCCTTACCAAGACCACAGCGAGCACGCTCAAGAGTAACACCCTTGACGCGACGATACTGCAGTTGCATTTCCTTGGCAACACGATCTGCATACATTGCAGCATTGGTGGTGCCACAAACGAACTTCAGTTCGAAACCAAGCTTGACAAGCAGAGGGAAATACATGTCAGCAGTCATACCTTGGTTGTTCACACGACCATGCTGGCGGCAAACAGCGTGAACTTCTTCGTAGGTGTACTCACCGCAGGCAGCATTCGTGATTGCACGAACGATGCAATCCTTCGTTTCTTGCATGCTTTCACGACCTTGCATTGCCTCTTCACCAGCACAGAGGGGGCGAACAACAGTACGAGTGCGAGCCATCAATCAATCTCCTGTTTGCGATGCGATAAACGCATTGTACACCAGTTCCTGAGACTTCTGCAAATCCCGACAAAAATGTAGGGTTATCGGTTTTGCAGCGTCAGAAGCTTTTTGTATGTTTCAGAGTCTTCACTCACACGTTGATCAACCCACAATTCAAGGTCCATGTCAATCTCAACGAGAGCCTTTCGACTGAAGTCCTTGCTGAAGTCCGAATAACTAAACTGCATGTTCTTGGGTTTCAGATTCTTACGTTCGAAGTATTCACCCTTACTGCAATCCTTGGTAATATCGTTGATTTTCTTGACTGTATCCTGAATTGTTGCGCAGGTACCTATCACGTAAAAGACCGGACACTGATCAACGGTGTATTTACCGTTCACATTGCGAGGGTAATCAGCATATCGCAGAACAAGGAAGCGAGGGGTATGCGGCTTTTTGACCACACGTTCTTCGTTCATGTACTCTTCATGTTGCATGCGCAGAGCGTCGAATTTTTCTTCACCCTTGGCAATCTTGTATTGTTCATTGATGACCATCAGGTACACAGCCTTAGCATAGCTTGACCCGTTGACTTGAATTTTGTCAGCAGAACCAAGACGAGTCACAACGTGAACTTGATTGTAGATCGTGCTTTGGTTTGTGGCAACAACTACATCACCAACTTTGATTTCTTGCCCGAGAATGTCAACGATTTTTTCCAATGTGTTCTCCTGTTGATTACCTTAACTTAGTTCCCCAAGGAATCGAACCTTGGATACAACCCCTGCGACCATCATGCAGATTACCCGAATCGAACGGGATAGAGGCTTCGTTTTTGGCCGTTAAACTAGGAACTAAGTTAAGGTGTCGAGTCGTGCAGGATTCGAACCTGCGTTCTGTCCACAAGACGGGAACATTTCCTGGGCCACTAGAAGAACGACTCAACAAACGCAGTATACACTAGTTCTGAAGACTTCTGCAAATCCCGACAAAATTACTCGGAAATCGCCTGGACTTTTTGTTTCACAGGCTTACCAGTCTTTTCACTCAACGTGCCCTGGTAGGCAATAGCAGCAGCCTTGCGAGCATTCAATTCTTCATCATTTTTGACGGACTTCAACATGTGATCCAACGCAAGACCACTCCATCCGCAGACTTCCTTGCCCTTGCGGCTCAGCTTCAGACTGTAGCGAATCGACTCGTCACGTACACCATTGATGATGTAGGGAGACTGACCGGCTTCAATTGCTTCCACCTTGCACCAACGTTCAGGGCCACCGAACATGGAAGTGTCGAAGAGGATGTAATCACCAACCTTGACTTCACTCAGCGGCTTTTCCAGACTTTTGTGGAAGAACGCACGGGCAGCAGAACCACGCTTGGTGTGCTGCAGACCAGTGCCGCCGCAACCGAAGCATCGATCACCGTTCATCAGGTTGAAGCTATAGCGACCAGAACCACCACAACGGCTGCACGACTTAGTTTCGAAGAGGAATCCCATCTGTCTATCTCCTGTCTGTTGCGATAGACGCAGTATACAGCGATTCAGACTATGCTGTCAAATCCTGACAGAATTACTTGGTCTTTTGCTTGAACAGAGACTTCAGTACACCCCACAAGCTTTCGATTGCAAGGAAGATCAGGAAGCCACTGAAGACCACAGCGCAGAACAAAATCAGCAGTGTACCGATGACAGCACCGAAAACATACCCCGCAAACACGAAGGCACTAACCAGCGTGATTGCCATTAGGATTACGAGCAGTTCCTTCATTGGTTTTTTCCTTTTGCTTTACTTTAGTCACCGGCTGGTGACATTGACTCGGTTCACTCGCAGGAACTTTGCCGCATGCTTCACGAATAGCCCGATCATAAATCAATTGGGCAGCGTACTGACTGCTGTTGTAGCTCATTCCGACTCAGGAAGCTTGAACACCATACCTTCCTTGCTCTCAGCCTTGTATACCTTCGGGGTCTTGCCACGGGCAGGCTTGGGGCCTTCACCGAAGTATTCGATGACCTTGTGGGCACCGAGGGCATTGATTGTGACTTGCGTGAGTGCCACACCATTGAGTTCCACCTTGTTCTCTTCGAATTCGCGGGCGGTGCCGATGATTGCGTTACCGATGATTTCCATGTGTTTTCTCCTAGAGGTTGTTTAACAGAAGACTAGAGTTTAGCTTGAAAGAGTACCCGAGTCAAGCGTGTGGTTATCGCCAGGGAGTTGCATCCCAAGCTTGCTTCGGAGTCAAATTGTTCATGTAATGCTTCGTCCACGTCTCTTGCTCAGAGACAGAAGGATTGACAGCGGGCACAAGGTTGTGTTTTGCAGCAATCTTGTTGACTTCAGATTTCCACTTCGCAAAGCGAGAGTCAACCTTGTTCAACCATTCGAACGGAGTATATGCAATACCTTGTTCAGCGTAGAGTCGAAGAAACTTCATTCGCATTGCGGTACGAAGCTTTGGTTGATAACAAACAGGGTGAGGAATCACAGCATCAGGAAGAAATGCTTCCCTACCTAGCGTTGTATTGATTGCACCACGAATGTCTAATCGATGCTTTTGTTCCGGTACAGCCACAGAACTGATGTACTGGCAGATTCCACCGTCGAAATTCGGATTACCATCCTTCAACGCAGCAGACTTGATTGCCTTAACTGCGTTGCGACGGGCTTGACGACTGAGGGTACTCTTGTACATGAAATCTCCTGTGTGTGTTGCGATGGATGTACTTTAACAGACTCAGATACCTGAGTCAAGCGCAAGGTTAATCCAGCAGAGCAGAAATCTTCGCAGCAACCGAGGCAGCACGACCGGCTTCCTTCAGCGAATCAGCACGTTGAACTTCCAGTTCAGCGATGGTAGCAGCAGCGGCATCCGCAGCAGCTTCACTCTCAGCACGAACCTGCTCAAGTTGAGCGACAGTCTGACTGAATTGTGCCAGGACGGTAGCAACCGTGACCTTCGGAGTGGTAGGAGCGAATAAAGACTTGACAGTGTTAACGATTTGCATTTGATTTCCTTTATGAGTTGAGGGGTTGTGATTACTTGGTGTAAGGTTGATCAGTGTCTTGCCAGTGATACGCTACACCTTGTTCAGCATAGATTCGCAGCCACTTGTTGCGAACTTGTTGACGTTCTTTTTCACCGTGGGTATCGAAGACACTCGGGATTGTATTGCAGTTCGAACGACTGAGAGTATGTTCGACAGATTTCATGACATCATGGCGAACTTCGAAGTCGTTCGTGTACGAGTCAGCAGCCCAACAGATGTAATGCCAACCAATATTTTTCAGGCGCTGTTTGTAGAACTTGACAAATGCACGCCGCTTCGCACGGCTAACGGTACTCTTGATCATCAGGTTTCTCCTACGGGTTGTTTGGACGGGTTGTACTTTAACTGAAAGCTATTGTTGAGTCAAGCCCAGTATTGTCGTTGAAGTACAAGATGGTAATCGAACGCAATCTGGTTGCGGAAAACTTCATCGTCCACGATCACTTGTCCATTTGGATCAATCAGACACCAACGGTCGGTTTTTGCTTTCAGTTCACGAGCATTGGGGTTACCACGTTGCATCACGAACGTACCGTATGCATTCTTTGCAGTATACCGATCAACACCAATTTCTTTGATGAAGACCATGCCCGGATCAGGGAGAATGATAGGAGGCGGAACCGGCTTGACTTTCTTACCACCGTTCGTCTTGTATGCGATAGCATCTGCCAACATCAAGAGGAACAGAATACGAGCTTCACTTCTCCACTCATACGTACGTGCTTCACGATCCGTTCGTTCAGGATGAGAAAGACTACCGGCAGTGCTAACTTGCATTTCTTTTAGAACATTGTGAAATTCCCGTTTTACACCATTCATTTGACGTGAGCCATTTTCAAAGCCTTGTGACGTAGCTTCACGAACCAATGCGTTGCACATGAATTCGTCACCTTCGGTATTCATTTTGATACTACGCATACGCAGTGCAGTATTACGCACAAGGGTAGCAGTGAGGAACTTGAAACGCATTTGATATCTCCTGTTGATTACGATGATGTGAACTGTACAGACTTCAGTCGCTGCTGTCAACTACATTCACAAAACCACACAGCTTGCAGGTGTATTCAGTGATGCAACGACCGACAGAACGACTGGTAAATTCATGGTTGCATTTTTGGTACTTGAAGTAGCGGGGTTTGTCAAGCTTCCACTTTGAATCTTTGCTGGAACCGAAGGTAGAGTATGGGTACGCAACAATGATCCACGATTGATCATCAGCGACGTAAAATGCCTTGATCTTACACCACACTCCATTGTCCACGTTTTCACTGCAAACAACAGTGCTGGCTGCGAAACTGAACATTGTCAACTGTTGCCACAATTCAGTATCTGATACCTCTTTAACTGAAGTATCGGTTTCCCATTGACCAAATGTCGGCAACTTGAAAGTGCTCTTTAGATACTTGTAATCAGGATGAGTATGGTCAATGTACAGATCACGGTTTTGCAGAAAGTTCATGGTTACTCCACAGGTTGCATCTTAGCATCACGCTTGCGATTGCGGTGCTTTTGCACAGGTTTACGCATCACGACTTCTACAGTCGGATTACGAGGCTTCTGCTGCTTGATCTTGATCTTCATTTTGCGTTGGCGTTGAGTTGTCATGTCAGGACTTTAGCAGAAGGTAATAGTTGAGTCAAGCGAATGGTTAATTTCCGCTAGCAATTCTTTCATACGCTTCGAACAGCATCCGCTTGACCCGAAGGTTCGGTTGCCTGAACTTTTCAGTGTCTTGGAAACCAAGGGCTGCAACAGCGAATTCTACCACAGCACCACTGCGGCAGACACCCGCGACACAATGCACGATGACGTTCATGTGGTTGTTACGAGCATGGATCAACCGTTCGACAATATGATCAGCTTCACTTTCATTGATCTTAAAGTGCTCAGGGATACCGTCACCGTCCTCAGAATCGAGGAACTTGAACTTGGCAGTTTCCTTGAACGGCAACTTGACCTGACCAAACTCCATGTCAGGATCAATGATTCGGATCAGCAGAGAGTTCGGGCCAGGGTCGAAATGCCAAGCTTTACGGGCATCGTCTAGACTGACATTTTCGATGAACGGCATATTGATTCCTTAGTGCAAATAGATTACAGGAGGTTGACCTTCGAGCTTTGCCAGGGAAACAAGCTGGTGCTTTTCAACCGGAATGCATGCATTGTCTTCCTCTCGGTAGAACTTGTCAAGTTTGTACGGATTATACTTGACTCGGTTGTGGGGTTTTTCAAAAGCGAGAGCATAAGTGCAATCTTTGCGAAACTCTGCCATGTTGTTTTGTTGATCAACGAACGTAAACGACTGAAGATTGCCTACAACACCCGCGTGGACATTTTTACGCTTCTCACGCAGGACACGTTGACGACCGGCTTCTGATACTTTGAAAGCACAATTGTAAAGATTAACGTAGGAGGCATGGATGATTACACGACCCTTGAGTGCGCCTTCGAGAGCCTTGACGCTGAAGCACTTGCGATGCAGGTTGAAGTAGACGAAGACTTTCATCAGTGACCTCCTGTAAGATTGATCACGAGTCTATCAGCATCTGCATTAAACGTCAAGCCTTCGCGGACAAGACCAGCAATCACTTCGATGAACTGTTTCATGTCAGAGCAGGTAATGTTCACTTGATTTCCTTTCAGAAATGAGGGTCTTGATAACCGTCACGTTGACCAATCCGCAGACCACCACGCTCAGTAGTAGTGCTGAACTTCTTCTTAGCAAACTCTACATCATTATCTTCGACTTGCAGACGGACCCACACACCTTTCTTGAAGACGAAATACTTAGGGGTAGCTCGCACGCAGGTCTTGAAGTCACCCAGGTAACCTTCACCAATGTGTGAGTATTCATCCTCGCGCACTTCCACAGCCATGCACTTACGATAGGTGAACACACGGAATATCGTCGCAGGGTAGCGGTCAGTCATGTACAGCAGAGTTGCACCCATACCAACCACCGGATCAGGTTGACCGAGAGTAGCACGACCGAGGATTTGGTTGATCACTGGATATCTCCTGTGTGTTGCGATGGGTGTTACTTTAACAGAATCACAGAAAGTGTCAAGTAAAAAGAAAAAACCCTGCACTTGGCAGGGTCTTCTTCACTGTTCGGACTTTTCGACGATGACGATACTATTTAGGTAAGTACCTTCCGGGATTCGAATGATACTGCCATCTTCAGCAGGCATCTTTAGATTACCAAGCTTTTCGAATTCAATTTCAGACACTCGAACGGCAGCTTGGTTTTCAAACCACTTGCTGTAGAAGGTACCAAGCGGAGTAATAACCTGCAATCGATACTTCATCATTGTACCTCGAACGTGACACCGTTGATCTTGAGCTTCGAAATCGTCTCAAGGTTGAGTGTGCGATATGCATTGATCTTCGCATCGAACACAGTCATGTATTGCTCATGAGCAGCAGTCGAAGGCGTGCCACCAGCAGAGTGCGACTTGACACCGATTCGAGCGTTCATCACTCGGACTTCACCGTTCTTCTTCACGAAGGTAGCAGTGAAGAATCGACCTTGGCTGGACGCGATAAGATTACGGATAGTTTGCAGACGAGTAGACATGGTAGGTTTCCTTTCGTAGTTTGTGTGTGGAAATCAGAGATTATACAGCAGGAGTGATGCGGTTGACAAGCACTCCATCTTCATCACGAATCTCTGCAATCGGGAAGATTTCTTCAGTCCTGACGGTAGCAATAGCAACCTCAAGAGCTTCATTGCGGTTATCGAACTCGTAACTCATGGAGTCTTGAGTCGTTTCATCATGAAAGAAATACAGAGTGTACATTACTTTACCTTTCGTGCCTTGAAGAATTGAATCGAACGTAGCGCATCCACAATCATCAGAGGAACACCCGCTGCAATGATTGCCAGAACATTTGTTAGAACGTGCAGCATGTTAGCTTCCTTTGGTTCAGTTGTCAAGTCGAGTTGCGTACCAGCCGGTGTATGCATTGTCGTCATAAATACCAAACGACTTTCGTTTTTGACTTTTTGCACCTTCAATATCATCAGTCAGGCACCAGAACTTACCATTCCACTTAGAGTAGTGAATGACTTTATTTTTGTGTTGCACAGCATACACACCCGGCTCAACAGGATTGACACTGAACGAAACAAGGTTCGCAGGTTTCTGCTCAATGTGCTTCCAGCGACGGTTTTGATTAATTGCTACAAACGACTGACTCTTAAATCGACTCAGTGTATCTTCAACAGTTCGACTGCCGTAGTGCCAAACCCCGTCGAAGTAACCAAACTGAACATGATCCAGAGTATCAAATTCACGCTGATACACACCCGGCTTTTCAGGCTTGATGCTACCATCGATCCAACCATCATTGGATTTGACACGCTCGGTCTTATACGCAACAGCATCAGCCAACATTAGCAGGAACATGACGCGAGCTTCACGAAGTTCAGGATCGGTGTCCCAACGACGACCTTGGCGTTCTTCCCACGTCTTACCACTCAGCCACAACCAACCATTGGTAGGAACATTCATTTTTTCAAGCAGGCTTTCGAATTCTACTGCGACAATCCTGATTGCTTCACTGTAACCGAAACCGTTCTCACGCAGTTCATTACGAATTGCCCAACACATCGGAAGTGAACTTTCTTGAACACGCATTGCAGCGTTGCGAAGGATGGTAGCGGTAAGAGTCTTGAAACGCATTTGGTATCTCCTGTTGGTTAATTACGATGGGTTGTACTTTAGCAGAACTACTCAGCTTGTCAAGCGAATTCTTCGTAGATTCGCAGTTCGTCGCTGAAGGTAAGAACCTGCATGACACTCTGGATTTCACTCACGGCTTGTTCGAAAGACTTGTCGTGAAGCTCTTCAGTGTAGACTTTGGTTCCTTGATTGTCAAGCACTTCCATTTCGTAGTGATAACCTGCGATGGACTTCTGCCAAAGATAACCCTTCAGAGAAGGAGTGCTGACAATGTGTGCAAGATGAATCACGATTTTCCTTCCAGCTTAGCGGTGATTTCCAGATAGAAAGCATGATACTTAGCCATCCGTACAATGTCTTTTTCAGACACACCCTTGAGTCTACGGATATCGCTGTTGTGTGTCAAGTCCGCAAGCTTAACCCTCATGGCATCGGGGCTTTCCATAACACGAGCCTTGTATTCATCGTAGGTTTCACCGGGAACTTTCGTAAGAATTCGGACAATTGCAATTACTGACTCGTTAATACCTGCAGCACGAAGATCGGCATATGTAACTTTGGTGTCTTCGATTACATCATGAAGAACTGCTGCACTGTTCAACTCTTCGATTTCAGTGTTCAGAATGTGCATCACAGCAAGAGGATGCAGGATGTACGGACGACCACCCTTGTCGAATTGACCAGCGTGAGCATTGGTTGCAATCAGAATCGCTTTGTCGAGCATTTCACCTTTGCGCATAATTTACCTTTCAGTACGATGTAAGACCTTCTTTACCGAAGTGAGCAGCAAGTGTAGTCTGAAACGTCGGCTCTGTCAACCAGTTTTGTACATGATATTCAGTGCGTGCAGTGATCACAATGTCACCCTTGACCTCAAGGACTTCACTTGTCTGGACTTGTTGGTGATTCTCAACACAGCCAGGAAAAGCCATGTGTTGTTCAGGATAGTCTAGCACCGTTCCAATTAGAACGTAGCATTGCTTTGTGTTTGCATCAGACCAAACGACACTTCGTTGCAGAAAAGCATCTTTGATTCGAACGATTGGTTTAACCACGGTCATTTCCTTTCAGGAATACATGTTTGGAGCCAGGAAGCATAACAGCTTTCATCTTTCGATTCCACACAGGGTTTACACTGTAGGTATGATACCACAGTACGTTTGATGGCAACACAGGCTTGAATTTACCACTCGCAACTTCATATGCAATACTCTTAATCATTTCTAGCTTGGTTTTTTCAGAGGGTTGAGGCTTCGGTTGCAGGATAGCTTTGCGATTCTTTAGACGATTTCTATAAGAGAACTGCATGTGTTGCTGGATGACACCGCAGATCGTATTGCTAAACCTGGGGCTCTGGACACGGTTGATAATTACTGTAGCTACAGCACGCTTGCCGATTTCATTGTCATTGCGAGCTTCAAACCACAAGGCTTCAACCATGCAGTGATAGTCCAAAAAAAACTGCTCTGCTCGTGCCTGTTGTGACTGAAACCAGTACCTTTCGGGACCAGGGTTGAGTGTAACAGGGACAAGGCAGAGCAGCAAAAGCAAGCCCGTCAGAGGCTTAAAAAAGAGCTTCTTGTTCAGCATTGGTATCTCCTACTTTGTCTGAGAGTTTGTCGAATTCAGGAACATGATCTAGTGTATCACGCTTTCTAACCTGCTGCAACAAGACCCCTTTGTAAGTAGGGAAAGGCCAATTCTGAGGTATTTCATTCGGTTGATTCAGAATTCCACCCTCGCTTTTGTTCACGCTGCCGAGAGAAGTCACGATCATTGCGCTTGTCACGCTTTGGGTCACGCTGCTCCCGACGCATCTTGGCGTTCTTCGGTCGAACGATTCGCTCAGTGAACGTGCCTTGCATTACGCACACTCCGTCATCAGAGCTTCCACTGCTTCCTTCTTCATCACAGCGTCATCGTATTCCAGACGTTCGAACAGCGTGCGAACCGATTCGTTTTCGAAGTCAGCCTCGACAACGTTGAACAGACGCGGGATGCTAGCGTTACGAACGATATGAATTTCTTTCAATTGAATCTCCTAGAGGTTGTTGAACAGAGAAATGAACTATAGCTTAGAACTTAAACCTTGTCAACTGTAGGGTCTTTGGTTTCTTCGAATTGATCAAGTTGGTTACCCTTGACTTCACACCAAACAACATCAGGTTTATCAACCTTAGCGAATTGATGCCAGAAGCCATTACCACTGAAGTTATCACCAAGATAGATCAACCGCTCAGGTTGACCAATCCAGTTATAGCGACCACCGATTACGAACTTAGTCATTGCTTTTCCCGAGCAATACGATCATTGACTGACTTGACCTTTTCATCAGCTTCACGCTTTAAACGAAAGAGTTCCATGTCGGTGAAAGTATGAGTGTCGAAAGCCTTCCACACACCGTTGTTGAACTTTACCACGAACCGCTTGTTTTCCATAGTGAATTTACCTCTTGGTTAGATTGATCGAAAGTGTCTTCGTAGAATGTACGCTGTCTTGTTCGATTTGTCAACTGCTGTACTGCGTCTTTTTCGAAAGTATCGTCGTACAGGTCAAAGTCTTCAGCGAATGGATCAGATTGTTTCTTTTTTTTGGGCATCTGTCAACCCCCTTTCCCGTCAGGTTCAGAGGGTTTTTTGTCAGAGAAAAGTCTACCCTCAGAAGGTTCTGCTAGAATGTCGAACTTTTCATAGTGACAGACTGCATCATTGACAAGAGCCTGATGATGAGCAACTGCCATTCTATACAGGTTGGTGAATCTGTCAATCAGTTTTGACTTTTCGATTGTTGTTTCACCGATACCTGCGTGTAGCATCTGTACGGTAAGCCTGCTCGACTCTAGTACAATTGCAAACGTATGAAGTTGAGACTGGTTTACAGCAGTAGCTTCACCCATAAGAATGGAAGCGTTAAGCTTACACATTTCACAAAGGAACGATGACTCAAGCTCAGTCAAATCCTTGAAGAACTCTACGGTGTTTAGATAACCGGTATTGATTACATGGTGTGCTGCACGATAGACAAACGAAGGTAGTTCTTTTGCTTTGAATACATCATGAGGATCATTGATTAGGATATCATCATCCTTGGGTGGTTCTGCTGTCATCCAATACGGTGGGTCTTTTACGTTCATTTACTTCCTTTCGATTCAATATCCTGCCTGAGAATACTATCTTTCTTCACTGCACCCTTAATGTCTGCATCACAACGATACCCGACTCTATACTCTTCAGGTTTAGTCATGTGCAAATCCAGATGAGCATTGTACCACGACCTCTCTGGAATCAGAAAGGTTGCCCACGTACCTAGTCCACGAATCTGAACAGTATTACCCTTCACTAGTTCAGATTGAGTAATGTATACCATTGCACGTAGAATATCACGCACTTCATACTCATGGTATTTACTGTGAGCGGAAATCAGCTTGATCAGCTGATGGTCCGTCACTTTAGGTCGATTGCGTTTTACTCTAGCCATTTAGCCTCGCTTTACGTGATTAGGAATCAGTTGACGATACTGAATATACCCTTTGATATTACCTGACCAGTAGTTACCGTCGAAGTCCATGTGCGTCCATCCTTGCGTCCTAGCAGAAGGGATTGGATATTCTTTAGGATTTCGTACAAGCAATTGGTGCTCTACAGGGCTAGCATGTACAGGCTCAGACTCGATTAGTCGATCAAAGATTACTTTAGCTTTTTCTACGCTGAAGTCTAGCTTACGGTAAGATACTTGGGCACATAGACTAGCAGAAACTTTCTTAGCATCTTCAGTGCTAAGTTCTTCATTACCGATGCAGTAATGCAGTTTCAGATTCATACCTGTACCACGAACAAGATCGAGGTAAGGCAGGTGCCATTCACCATCGTACAGATTCATAGCTTTAGCTTGATTGTACGCTTTGTGCATAACCTTAGCAAGCTGTCGGATTTCAGGTTGAGCATCCTTGTGATCACGCAACCACCAGAAGTTATTCCACTCGGTAGCGGTAACGACAACCTTCATCCACACGTAGGGCTCTAGGATTCTGTTAACGATTTGTTTGTGTGCTTGGTAATGCGACATGCGTTCAGCAACAATAGAAGCCTGTTCTGCTGAATTAATCCAATCACCCTTAACCATTGCAAGTTCATTTCCTTGTAGCTCTTCATTAGCCTGCATCCCAGGTTGATTCTTACCCCAATGCACCGGCATCGCAGGATCAGAGCGAACCATTTCGATTGTCTTAGCAACAGGAATAGCCCTCGAACTAGCAGCATTGCGACTGAACATCCGGTGAGTCATGAACTCGCTATGGATGAACCGAGGATACTCTAGTTCGAAGGTGGTTGCAACGTCTCCTGTGAAAACGTTCTTGGTTTTGAGTAGAACTTTAGCTGTGATTTGCATTAGTGTAATCCTTATGATGATCATTGATTCGAACGTCTCGGTTTTCCATGTATCGAACAATGTCTTCCTCTGCAAACGGTCGATGTACACCGTACAGATTGAAAGCATTATCCAAACCAACGTCTAGCACTTTACCTTGAGAGAACTCAGGCTTGAGGTTACCGTGACAATGACCATGAAGGTGCCAGCTACCATGACCTTGTTTATGCCATGATGCGATTGGAAAGTGAAATAGAACTACGCTCTTATCACCAATCCGAATTTCTTCGTAGTCTTTGACACGAGTTACATTACTGCATTCTTGCTTGAGCCACAACAGATCTTCGAATCGGTCGTGGTTACCCTTGAACAATCGAATGTCGTTGCAGTGCAGATCATCTACAATAGCTCGGGTGTCTCGCTTGTCTCGCGCAAACGAGAAGTCACCCAGGTGATACAGAGTGTCTTCAGGTCGAACGAAAGAGTTGAGTAAGTTTACCAACCACATATCGTGAGAATCTTGCGAAGTATCCCGTCCCCGATTCGTGAATCGTACAATATTTCGATGCGAGAAGTGCAGGTCGCTTGTGAACCATTTCATGTGCATTCCTTTTTAAATGTTTGTATGTTTGAAATTCTTCCCATGTCATCATCTGACGCAGCATCGAGTGTACATCACAACGCAGAGGCTTGTCAAGCGTCACACCTGACTCGTGCAGAAGTCGGCATACGTCAGCAGCGTGACCAAACATATCATACTCGGTTCGACTGATGACGAAGACGAAGTTGCCCACAACACCATCAATGTCAGTTTTGAACGACACAAACTCTGTACCGTCATCCATCTTCGAACCGTTGAATTCCCACCCAAGGTCTTGAGTAACCTCGAATTCATCCTTCAGTCCAAAGTCAGGATAGGCAACGATCATGTCTACATCATTGTTTACACATTGCATGATGTAGCTGCTACCTACAGGTCGGCATGGAGCATTATGAAAATGCTTAACAATTAGCTGACGCATTACGCTTACGATCACGGTGTATTTATCCATAGTGATTCTCCAAAAATAGACGACGTTCTTGTTCGGGTAGTTCACACCAATCTGACCACAGATAATGATCTTGAATCAAATATGGTGCATTTTTCCACATTTTTGGTAGTCGATCAATCTTAAAATACGGAGTAGCACGCATCAGCATTTTCTTACCAATGTAATACGGACTCTTCAGCTTACATGGACGATTGTACAGAGGATCACCCTGTAGCTGATAGACCATGAAACCTTCACCGTGATCACGCTCAGCAAGTTGAATTGCTTCACCGAGGGTAATTCCAATCACAGTATTGGAAGTCGAATAAGCAAGCCAATTTCCGTTAGAAATGCGAGAACCAAGATAGTGAGCACCATCTTGTTCCTCAACAATGTGTGGATCAAACTTACTGTCGCAGATTTCAAATACCAGTGTGCAATCAATGTTGTCTTCGTTTTCAAGAGCAGGATGACCAGTCAGCATATTCTGCGCATGCTTGACGTATTCACTATCGAAACTACCAGTAGTCGTAATCAACCAGTCACCATCCACCAAGGTTACACATGCCATATAACCATTAAACTTTTTGTCGATACGGACTTCGGTGTTCAATGGAACATCTTTCCACCAATCATTCTCAAGATAATTGAACGACTTACGGGGAGCATGTACCACACGCTCACCAGTCGAAAGACGGTACACATGACCACGACACTCCATGAGTTCAGGTCGCTTGAACCACATGTAGTCGAACATAGCCTTGCGTGAATACTTAAACATTACCAGATCGTCACCATAAAGCTTCTGAATAGCAAGCTTATCTGCGACGAGTTGCTGCATCTGCTTGAGGGACGGGTAGTTCATTAGTAGTAGACTCCGAGGTTAGCTAAGAAGAAACCGATCATTAATCGAATGCCAGGATCGAGGTATGATACAGTGAAAAGAACTCCTGTCAATGCCCCAAAGACACCGATCAGGAGTGTAAAGATGAACTTTTTCATCAGAGACTGTGTTCGAACCTATCACGCATCTTGGTGACAGTTTCTTCAGGAACACCGTGAGTGGACTTATTACCGTGGATGTTGTTCATCGTAATGACAAAGATATTGTAGTTTGCTCTTGATGCCATCGTCAAGTATTCATCGTATTCCCACTCACGGGTGAAAGTGTTGGACACAATAACATTATTCCTGTCATCAATTGCACGTTGGACTTTCTGACGACACCAAGCATGAGCATCTGCAATACGTCGAGGTTCAAAAACACCATCAAACTTTTCGACAAAGTATTGATCAGCTTCGGCAATGACAATGGGTTCAACTGTCATGTGTGAAATCAGTTCAGCAAACGTACTCTTACCGGAGCCGGGAAGACCCCGGATGATAAGCATGAACGGTTTATCAATCATGTCTTTGATGTTCATTTTTACCCTTACAGGTTATCGATATCCATCGTCTTCAGCAATTCGACTTGACCTTCACTCATCGCAACAGGCTTCTGCTTAGCGGAGTCAGCAAGCATCGAGGACAGCAACACACCCATCCATTCATCAGAAAGAGGTTCGCCGGATTCAATGCGATCCTTCATTGCTAATGCAACCACTTTTGCCATGTTAGCCAGATAGAACTGAGCAATAGCTTCAACGTTATCGGGAAACGTGTCAAACATGGCACTGAGTGCCACGAGTTGACCAGCGGTAAAGTTAGCGGACAGGTTTTTCATTTGATTAGTTCCTTCAGTTCGAGTTTAAGACGGCGAGCATCTTCGCCACGGAAAGTGTTTGCATTACCAAGAAAGTATTGCACGATTGACTCTGCGCTGTCAAGTCCGTACTTGTCGTTTTTATCGACTAGACACAACATTGCTTGCAAGTATGGTACTGCACCAAAGTACGGCTTTTTCCATACGTTGATGATTTCAGCAGCGACTTCGCAGATACGTCTCATTTGAGGATAATACCTTGCTTTTTCATTGCAGTACGAATGACTGCTGCGGTTTTCTTGAAAGTACGACCTTCATCATTTCTAGACGCAAGGTGTGTGCAATCAGTGTGTCTATTAAGAAGACTGTCGATTACTTTTTGCACAGTATCGGTAGGCATTTCATGCTCATTGCTGTAGTGAACGGTACCAGATGCCAAAACTTTCTTTGACACCAATCCATCTTCAGCAAGGATATCACATGCAAGACCAAGGCAGCACATACCGTTACCGTTATTTAGTGCTCCACCGATTCGCTTAATCTTGCCACTTTCAAGCCCATTAACCCACTTTTGGACAAATGCTTCACCTGTATCACCATATTTAGCTTTAAAGTTTTGCTCAAACTTACTCATATGATTTCCTTTATGTTAAGAAGTGATGTGTGGACTCTGCTCCGTAACTCACGTTACTTGTCAATGTCTCCGGTTAAGCGGGAGTCTTGACTGCACCTGCACTCTCACACATCACAAAACTAGTTTATACCGTCAGCAGATACTTGTCAACAGCAGTGTTGACCTTAGCTCGAATCTCATCGATGGTAAACATCTTGGTGATTCGACCGTTGAGGAACACCGTCTGCAAAGCACCAGTCTGTTCTTGTTCAACCGTGCAGTCATTGTGCAGGACAAAGTTACCGTTGTCAAGCTCTTGAACCTTCAGCAGACCGCGAGCACTACGCTTCAGACCATCGTCAGTCTTGGGGTCTTTGAACAGTGCGCGACGTTGACCATTCACCACAGCAGAAGTAGCCTTCATTGCCATGCCGAAAGTGTCACGAGTCAGGTACTGATACGTGAAGCTACCGATACCGAACACCACGTTAGCGGAAGCGAATCCCTTCAGGTGCAAACGCTGCATGATTTCTTCAGCACGTTCGAGCGTGATGCTATCACCGTAGATCAGACCCACACGTTGATTCAGAAGCTTGTGACCAGTTTCAGTCTCAGTACCACTGAAGATTTCCCACAGACATTCCACAGCACCCTTCGACTCAGGACTACCAGCAGGAGCCTTCGGATCACCACAGAGAATGTCAGCAGGATTACCACTGTCAGGACGGAACACAACCTTGGCAAGACCAAGTGCATTCGGTTGACGATTCAGGATAACATCCTTGAGTTCAGTAGCAGTTTCAGTAACAACCTTGAAGAAGTCCCAGGTGTCAGAAACAACCGACACAACACCACTCGGATAAACATCTTGAATCAGGTGACGAATGGTTTCCTTCTCATCTTCCATGCCACCAGCACACATCACACTGTGTTCAGTTGCAGGAACCGAACCACCGACGAAGGTTGCAAGACCGTTGTAGAACTTTTCGATAGCTTCGATTGCAGGGATCGTGTCAGTACCAAGGAAGCTGAATAGGTGGCCCATGCCAGATTGAGCAGCATCGGAGATACCCGACATACCACGCATCGAGAAGTCGTGACCTTGCCACAGAACGAAATCCTTCGGAGAACCAGTTCGCTTAGCCCAACGCTCAAGCAGTTTACGGTATTCGAACGCGACAGTTGCGCAAGTAATAATCTTCCAGATTTCAGCACTGAGAGCAGTTTCGATGAAGTTCGTCAGCCAGTAGAACTCAGGCAGAGTATTGTGAACAGTCAACATCGGGACACCCATCGGAACGAGCGAGCCTTCAGGAAGTGCCTTGATTTCCAGAGGCAGGTAACCCAGGTCGTGCAGCGCAGCAATGTGCGAGCTATCAACCGAGCCAGGACCGAGAGCACCATCATTACGACGATTGAACTCAGCAACAACATCAGCCTTTGGCTTATCAAAGAAAAGCTTTTGGAATTGCTCTTGCAGGAATTGCATCAGGAATACTTGCAAACCAACAAATACAACCTTGTCAATGTATCGACCGTTTGCAAGCGGAGCACGCTTGTTCGAACGAGCAGTCAGGTTGGAATAGATTTCGCTGGTACCAAGCGGATACTGGAAAACGTGACCGATTTTGTAGAAGTCAGCAGCGAGAATTGGGTTAGGTTGAAACATTTACTTTTCCTTTCGTTATTGCGATGCAGAACTGTATCACTGAGGTTGAGTGTTGTCAAGTGGTTGAGACTTGAAGTAATGTTCCTTGTGATATTTTCGTTTACCTTGCAGACAAGCATTGACAAGTCTGAAGTCGAACCCATGCAGTTTCATTTCTTTATTGCCACACAATGTGAGCTTGTGGTTTCCAGACTTATCAAATACAAGCACTTTGAATTTGGTTCTAGGTGCTTTTTCTGCATACGAAATTGTTTTTAGTCCTGATTCTATTGCATGAATTTGATTTTGAGAGTTGTCACACCACTCAAGATTACTGACACTGTTGTTTTGTTTGTTACCGTCTTTATGGTTAACTTGAGGTTTGTTTTCTGGATTAGGTATGAACACAATAGCTACTTCACGATGCATTCTGATCGTGATTTTTTTGTTAGAATGAGACAATCTTGCTCGCACATAACCATTTCTGTCTATTTGCGTTTTAAGCTCTTTTCCGGTTAGAAGAGCAATATTACCGTTTGTTTTGCTTACTAGTCTATTTACAGAACGAATCTTACCGCAAGAAGAAACTTCATATCCTGGGACAGTGCTATTTTGCCAGAAGAGGATGGTCTGCAACATCTGGATTCATCAGATTATAGGTGTAAACAACATCGAACATACCGTTTAGAATGTCCAATCCTTTTGAAAAGATACCATGTGTGACCATCACTCCAAGTTTAGTGATACGAGGCTGTGTAGCTTTCAGCATCTGTGCTGCACTAATAAAAGTCGCCATACCGTCTCCAATATCGTCCACAATCAGGACTTTACCTGAAAGAGTATCAGGTGTCAAGTCTTCATGGTGAACCTTACCCTCTTTACGAGTCTTAGTCAGCGTGACATACGGTACAAAGGTTTCACGCGAAAGTACGTTGATCTTTCTGGTAGAACCTTCATCGGGTCCGACGAGCCAGTCTGCCTTGAAGTGCTTCTTCACCGTTTCAAATGCAACAGTGTTTTGACCAATGTTTTGGATGTAAGGTTTTTCAGAGCTATTGATATTTGCATAAACGTCACTATGAACATCCGTTGTAATCAACCGAACGTAGGATGGAATTGCACGCAAGAAAACAGCAAGTGCAAAAGATTCACCCGGATGACACATTCGGTCTTGACGAGAATAAGGAAGGTAAGGCATGTCCAGATATACAGGTTCACGATTCTTTCGATTTGCAGTAGCACGAGCGATTGCATCACACAGATTCATGATAATGAAAAGCTCTTCATGATCAACCAGACCACGATGTTCAATGGTAGCTGCAAGTGGAACATCGTGAGGATGCGTCAACCACTCAGGATCAAGCTTTACACCGATTTCACCACCTGGGAACTTCCAGTGCTTGAAACCATAAGGTTTAGTTGTAATAGTCATTTGTTACCTCCCGTGAACTAGAATTAACATGGCAGGAGTGTTCCCACTCCAGTTACCGTTGTCAATAAACTTTTGCATGGCATCTAGTGCCATTCCAACTGTCTTGAACCCAAGACCATCTATGGAATACGAAACATTAATGTTTTCAATTTCAGAAAACGGTACTCGTTGACCTGTAACTTCTTCAAGTTCACCACGATGATTTTTGTAAAACCATTTGTATCGAATGTTCACTTTTTACCTTTTTCTTTGAATACAACAGGTTCAAAGTCTAGCACTTCTTCAATCAGTTGGTCTACTCGCTGTTTCCAAATTGGAACATCAAAGTTGCCTTCATCACGACAGGCAAAACCACACGGTTCACGACGAGAACAACCGTCTGCACTACAGATTGGACCTTCATTCTTCAAACTCATCGTCTTTCCCTTCTGCCATCTTGGCAAGTTCTTCACGAGTAAACACAGGTGGTACCAGAAGCTTTCTTGCTTCATGAACGTAGTAAGCATAGTCGATCTGTCCGTCGAAGTCAAGCATGTTGTTGCAAGTCTTCACCTTCCAAGCTGACTCGATGCCGATTTCACGAACGTCATCGGGTTTCTTCGGTAGTGGAGGCATGACCTTGATCAGCTTACCACTGTCAGGAGACTTTGACACGTAGTATCGACAGATATTCTGTTGCTTTACTCTGACAGGTTTGTCTTCAGCATCCAGTTCATCTTTCTCAAGATATAGACTTGAGCTACGAGGCACCTTTGTACGCATCAGGAAGTCATACTTGTCAGTATGCGCCTTGATGAACTCTTCGATATCTGTACCATGAACCATTGCAGCTTCAGCAGCCTTGGCGATAACCAGACCGCCCTGGTTTTGGTGCCAACCCAGGTCTTCGTACTGATACACACCTTTACGCTTGACCTTACCGTTAGTGTACACCGCGATATAGTTATTGCAATCTCTAATGAACATCTTCGAATACTCCGCATACTCAAGCTCAAGCTTAACTTGCTTTTGCCATGCTTCACATACTGCGTTGTACTCAGCACGCTTGGCACGAGGAATCTTCACAGTAACACCGTCAGTGTTGACTTGGATCAGTTGCAGACCTTCGATTGTCATCAGCTTTTCAGCAAGTAGACAGAGTGTGAGCTGTCCGTTAATCGTAATCGTCATCGTGTACTTAGGATCATAGAACGGACTGTACTGGTTATTCGAGTCACCGTAAACACCGTTCAGAGCCAGCTTGAGCATCAGGTTCTCAGGTGTACCTTTCTTGTAGGACTTACGCATTTCATACACTGCTTTGTAAATCGTACAGAATTCAATACCAAGGTGTTCAGGGTAAACGTCATTGGAGATAGCCAGATTAGGATACATTGAGCTAACGTCAGCATCTACAATCTCGTATTCACTGTCAGCTTCCACCAGCGTGAACTCTAGGCTACCGTGAATACCACCTGTACCAAAGTCGAATTGAAAACCATCAACTACCACGTTCAGGTTGTCTGCCACGTTCCAGCACTTCCAGTAACTCTTCTTGAACTCACCCTTGAGTTTCTGCTTCAGTTCTACTTCGTCAATCCATCCGCAGGGATACTCATTCTTGAACAGGTTTTCTACAATCTCACTAGGCTTCATTGGATAACGTTGACGTTTGGTACGCATCTTCGCATACTTCGCAACTTCACCAAGACGATGCTCTGCAATATCAGCAAACACACCTTTGGTTTCACGAATGCGTTGGTGCTTGAACCATTCCAGAATTGCAATGAACTCAGGACGCTTGAAGTCATAGTAATCAAACAAGCAGTCTGCGATATTGATGTAAGGACGACGAGTTTGTACAGGCGCAGTCTTACCGTTTTGCTTGATATAGCACTTCACACCTTGCTTCTCTAGCTCCATGATGAAGTAGTCTTTACCGATCTTCGTGTCGTTATGGTTCATGAAATTGCGACCATACTTAGCAGTCAGTTCTTCACGGAAGTGAATTTGAGTAAGACTATGACCGAAGAACTTCAGAGTTTCCTTGATATCGTGCTGGTTGTAATGAATCAACACATCAATCTCATGGTCTTCCAGTTCGGTGCCGACAGCATACGGAAGGTCTTCAATATTGTCTGAGCGCATGTTAAACTCAAGCATCTTCAGACCTGTAGCCTTGGCCTTGTTGTCGAAGTGCCAAATCTTATACAAATCTACCTGGGGAACAATCCAGTCGTACACAGGAACGGTCTTAGGGAAACCTTGCTTGGTTGAATCAATCTGTGCCTGAGCTAGCTTATACGCCAGCTTTGCTACACCAAGACCTGACATTTGGTCAACGCCAGGATGCAGCAGTAGACCATGCAGGACAGGATAGTCGAATCCCAGGTTGTTGAAACCGACCATGACTGCATCGTTTTCTTCGAGATATTCCACACAGGTGCGAATTTTGGCGAAATCATTCTTCCGACGACTGCACTCGAAAGAACGAAGGTGCTTACCGTCTTGACGAATGATGCTGATGGTGAAACAGTTAGGGTACGTTTCAATATCCCAAATCCAGTATTTAAGTGTCATTGTTCTTCCTTGTATTTTGATACGAGTTTTCTACAAAACTCTAAGAATTCCGAGTCGGACGTTTCACCTTTGCCCATATTATATTGCCACACTACCATTCTACAGTTTTCTTTTTGATAACCAAGAGATGAGTTGATTCTGTCGATAGATGGTGACATTGGGTTCTTCTTGTAAACAGGGTGAGGGTTGAAATCAAACGGAATACCTGTAACTTCACACTTACCGACCTGAAGCTTGTCAATGAACCATTGTAGATCAAGATCGTGAGAAACATCTCTATCCTTGACACCTTTCAATAGAGTCTTGGCCCTACCTTCTACTGTGGAATAGTGTTTTGTACTTCTAGCTTTTGCTCTTTCTCTATCGAGACTATCAAGTCTTTTCTTTCGTTCTATGTTTTTTTGCTCTTCTGATAGATTTGCGTATTTACTTCTAGACTTTAATTTTGTACATTCTTTACACGACGAGTAGTAACGCAGAGGTTTTTTATTGCAGATATAGTAGTCTGTGAGGCTTCGATATTCTTTGCAGTCTTTACATTGTTTCATTGATATTCCTGTAAGGTGGTTAAAGACAAAGAATACTATTCTACATCATAAATACAGAAAAGTCAAGTGTAAAAAAGGAAAGCCTACCACACGGGTAGGCTATTTGTCTAGCGCACGTTTGGGCAAGATTCATGATGTCCCCACCAATTACCACCATCACAACACGATGGTGTTTCCCCTGGTCCACTAGGTTCAATCACCACAGGGACATTCACCCATCTACCATTTTCTGAATAGTCTAATCCTGACAATTCACTCATGATGGATTCCCGTTGCCAGAACTGTAGCACAGGTCTAGAGTTTGGAACATCACTCTGGATTTTCCATCTTAGTCTCATGTCGTTCCACCAAAGAACTCTGCCTTGTTAAACAGAGTATGGGTTTCATTGTCGTAGTAGATTTCACCAGCAGGACCAGTAATACCTGTGATACGATTCTTCGGCATGACCATTCTTGTTGTGTTTCGCATAACAGGGTCTTCGTGGTTCTTATCACGATACAGAAGAATAGTCACAGAAGCCGACTTGATGATGGTCGAACTACCTTGAATATCTTCTTCACCGAATTCACCACTGTTGGAACCAGCCGCTGACTTTCGGATGTGGTTAATCAGAATGAAAGAAACCTTGTGGCTCTTGATCATACCTTTCATCCACTGCATGAACTCTTCCTGCTTTTCAACCGAAACACCAGCCATGATATCCTGCAATGGGTCTAGAACGATCACACGACAACCACACGCAACGATCAGTTCCTCGATGGCAGCTTGGATTTCTTCAACACTTCCGTCTCGGTTATCTAGGACGTAGAAGCGGTGATTGCTACCATCCTTCATAAACAATTCTGTAGCTTTAGTCTTGACCTCTTCTGAGGTAAGGAATCGCATGCGTGCTTCGTCGTCAGAGAACAGGGCAATCTTGCGGCTCAAGTGTCGGCTAAGCAGTGCTTCACCATACTGACCCTTGTCGAGTTCCAGACTCACAATACCGAGCATATGTGGTGAAGTGAAAATCCACTCGTAGATGATTTCGTTAACTACAGTCGTCTTACCTGCACCAGTCAGTGCTGCAAGGTTGATGATGTGTCCAAGTGGAATACCACCACAGAGCATGATGTTCGCTTCACCCATGAACTTCGGAAACGGAATACGTTTCATCAGTGCTTGATTCAACACAGCATCATACAGAGAACCAGAGCCTACTACACCAAGAGGGACATAAGGTTGTGCGTCATAGAACGCTGTGATAAAGTCTCTAGGATTCTCACGCTTGAGGTATTCGTTAGCATCCTTGAACTTCAGCTTCATTACCTTGATCTTACCCTTTGGGAGAACCTTGACGATTTGCTCCTGGGCATCCTGACCAGCTTCGTCTGTATCAAGACAGAGGATGATGTTGTCGAACGAGTCAAAGAACTTATACTGCGCAGCAATTTGCTTATAGCTATTCGCGCCAGTTGTCGCAGAAACCACGGCAGTCTCGAAATCGGAACCACGCGAACGGTTGTAGTCGTTGAGCATTTGATACGCTGAGAGCGCATCGATTTCACCTTCCGTAAGGACAACGTACTTGCCTCCTGACTTGAACTTGTGCTGCATAAACAGATCGCACTCTGCGCCTGTCACAGCAATACCTGAGAATTCTTTCGGGTGATCCCGACGCTTCAGGCCGGATAGCTCACCGCCTTTTGTGATAGGGCAATACTGCGTGAGAACGTTACCTTCTGCGTCTACAGCGTATCGTACTCCGAATTTACGATTAGTCTCTGGACGAATACCACGATAAGAAACATCCGTTGTGGTATTATCTTTGATATTCTGCCAATCTTCTGCACTGATTCGTTCTTTACCGCTAGGTTTGATTGTTAGGTCAAGCAATGGCTTCTCCTGTCGTTTTGGTTTAGACTTGTCACCACCTAGTGACTCTATGTATTCCTGTGATGCTTTACCTTTTTGGCAAACCCAACAATAAAACGAGCCGTCTTGGTAGAGGGCTCGCCCGTCTGAGCTTCCACAGGAGTCACAAGATGTGTGTCTTACGAAAATTCCTATGATGTACCTCCTATTCGTACTTCTCCAGCCAGTCGTTGCTGATTACCTTGAAGCTAAAACGATCCTTAGAATTCAGCTTGAACACCAGACCTTCTCGTGGTGTTTTATTAAACACTGAACAATCCTTGGCGTCTTCCAGTAGCACATCACGATTAGCACTTTGTAGTGTACCCATCACGATAACAGGAACATGCTTTAGACCTAGTGCCTCCACAATGGATTGTCGAATACCTGGAGGACAATATGTTGCAGTACCGGGGTCATACATGTCGTACACAAAGAAATCCGGTTCAGTAAATTCATACTGATTGCCTTGAATACCAGGACCGCAGATTTCACCTTGAATAGCCATTGAACCACCAAGAGCAATCAGTTCACGAAGCTTAGCTTTAACATCATACTTGATAGCCATTTGCCAGTAGACATTCGACTCATCACGTTCGAGGTCAACGTTACGAGAGCATACATGAAACAGACCTTCAGAGTCAAGCAGCATGGTACAGCTTGAACCGTCCATCTTTTCAGTTACTTCGAAATGATGACCAACGTACTGCTCAAGAACGGAAGTCTTGATGTTTTGCACACGCTCTTGATCAGTCTTCGGTACACACGAAGGGAAGTTACCACGCATGATACCTTGCATGTTCGAAGGAATAGGCTTTTCCCACTTCTGAACATTCAACTTTTCAGTGAAATCATCACCTTCGTTATAGTTACCTGTAACAAAAAAACCATTAACAGTAAAACCAATAAAGTCCATTCCACATGTGTCAATAATGGGCAGCAGTAGACCTTGCGAGATTTGACCACGCAGACGAACCGTGCGCAGACGCTGACCCTTGACACCATTGAACTCAGCAGGTTCCTTGCCAGGACGAGTCAGGAACGGAGCAAGATCGTGAGGAATCCACGAGTCGATTTCGAAGTATACAGCGAGTTGACCGACTTGGAATTCACCCTTCTTCACGACAACACGCCAGCCACCAACACGGGCAACTTCGATCTTGTCTGCCCCTTCAATGGGGGCAATTTCTTCAATCTTACGGATGGTAGCTAGAGCACGTTCTGTCATTATGTTTCCTTTATTGAATCTGGTTGTTCAAAACACCGAGTACGATGTTGATGCTGTGAATGATAGCAGCTTGCTGGTTCGGTGTCAACTGGTGCCACGTTCGATTGTCACCAGTCTTGGTGGCGACTGCTTGCCAGTATTTCTCTACTTCACTCATAGTGCTTTTCCTGTAAAGTCTTGGGGATAATGCAGAATGGGTTTCTGCACAGCTTCCTGCATGCGGTCAAGTGTCCATCGGATAGAAGCCTTCGGATCACCGTCTGTGTCGGGAGTTGTGAATAGCTTAGCAGCACAGTAACCGTGAGGCACTTGATCGTGGTCGTAGTAAACCTCACAGACTTCTACTGTAATGTCACCAAGTTCTTCAATTTGTACTAGTCGATAGTTCCACATGTTTTTCCAATCAAAAGAAGGGAGCCGAAGCTCCCTGGTTTACTTAACGTTCACGAAACCCTTGAAGTCGTGCGGCACGACGATAGTCGAAACCTTACCGAGCTTCACAGCCTCAGAGATATTCAACCGAGCTTGTGCGTCCATGTATGCAATCGACTGACCAGAGTTAGCACTCAGAGCACGCATACGTTCGGCTTCTTTTTCAGCAATCGCAACTTCGTTGGCTTTCACAGCAAGCATATTCTGTGAACGCACAACTTCTGCTGCACTGTCACGAATGTTGTCAGGAAGATCAATTGCACGAACTTGTACACTAGTCAGTGTCAACACACCTTCGAGCTTGTCGTTCTTCAGAGTTCGAGCAACGATGTCGTTTACATCTTGTTCAATTGCTTGTCGCTTGTCGTTAACTTCTTTGGTGCCGTACTTGCGAACAGCTTCATAGAGGGCGTTGTTAACGAGAGTTTGCATTCGAACTGCCATCAGGAACGTGTCACCTGACTTGGTATCTACAAAGTGAAACGAGCGTGGTTGCTTAGTCCAAAGTTCAGCAACAGCGGTAGGACTAACACCGTATACATACGACAGGTCAACTTGCTTCAGTGCAACATCATCTTTGGTAAGCGGACGTTTGTCTTCAAGACTACCACCAATGTCTCGCACAGGGAACGTCAGCACATCACCAACAAGAGTCTGGTTCCAGCTACCGGGCATCAGTTCACCCATCTGTACCTGTTTCGACATGTCAACACGCAGACCAACTTCACCCGTTTCGACACGAGTACAAGCAGCAGCAGAAATAGCAATCAGAGCGATTGCAAGAGTACGACCAATATTACGAATGTTCATGTTTCTCCTTTAGTTAGAACAATACAACAACACCTGTCAGCAAAGCAAATGCACCAATTGCTAGTGTAGTACCGATACCGACATATTTCCAGAAAGTTGAGCGGCTTTTGTTTACCGCACCGAAGTATGCTACCACAAAGACAACGAGCATTGCAAGTAGAAATGCAACAAGAAGTTTAACCACGTTTACGTACCTCCACATGTTTGACGATTGATTCTTCTGCTCTCCATGCTACTTCGTTTAGAAATTGCTCATGGATGTAAGCGGGAAGATGATGTTGAGTAGCGATGATAGCCTGAAGGTGTTCAGCAGTCAAGTCCTTCAGAAGAGTCTTTCGACCATCACTGGAAAACCACATGAAATGTTTACGAATTTCAGAATGAGGATCACCGTAGGACAGACTAGCTTCCATATAGTCTAGCTCATCGTAATTTCTCTTGAGATAATCTCGACCACCATCTACAGCGTAGTATCGACCGTTCTTGTCAATGTGTGACTTGTAGTCGTGACGATGATGAGAGTACAGTCGAGTGCCATCAGGTGTAACGATGGAGTTGACTACGATTAGGTTTTTGTCAGGCAATGGCATGGTTCCTCCAAGTTGTAAGGGTTGGCATCATATCATGACTTCTGGGATTGTCAAGGGGTTGACTTCAACTTTGTGATCGGTTACAATGCCAGCAAGGGTATGGGAAGTCCGTAAGGCTCTCGGGTGTGTGCAATTCACCAAGAATCCCTAGTTACACTTGACTTGAGCAGTAGCACAAGTTAATCCTGGACTAGAAGGACATCGACAAGTCACTGACCTCGATGGATAACAGGATTAGAGAACCCTCACAACGAGAGTATCCAAGACCGAGCCGCTACAGGGTGATTTTGTATCACGCCGTTGTAGAAGGCTTGTCTTTTCCTACAACGAAACATTTAAAGTATAGAATAATATCAGTGTGTTAAGTATAGTAATAACAGTATTTAGCATTACAGGAGTATTTATGAAACTAAGACAAGTTAAAATATGTGAAGACATAGCAATTGTTCCTTTAACAAAAGGTTATGAAACAGTTATTGGTATTGTTAGCATTCCATTGGTTGAAAAGTACAACTGGTATTTCAATAGTGGATACGCTGCTACGGATGTAAGGAAATCTGACGGTAGTTGGCAAAAAATATTGATGCACAGATTGATCATAAATGCTCCTGACGGATACGATACCGATCATATTAACTGCAACAAGCTGGACAATCGAATCTCAAATCTCAGGATTGCAACACGTATGCAAAATAACTGTAATCAGAAATTAGGAAGTAACAATACTAGCGGATACAAAGGTGTATATTTTGATAAACGTAAATCAAAATGGAAATCATGTATATCAATCAATGGTGTTATTCATCACCTCGGCTACTTTGCTGACAAGGAATCTGCTCACTCTGCGTATTGTGCTGCCGCAATGAATGTGTATGGCGAGTTTGCTAGATTTGCTTGAGACGCTGGAATACTCAAAATTTAAGTATTCATCTATCTATTCATTGATTCATCTAAGTATATGATCCTGTTACACTTTCATGCTTGCTTTTCTATTCATGCTGCTATAAACTGATGCTTCCTCAACTCAACTAGGAGATACAAATGACAAATCGTACTAACCATCTGACCGAAGGTGACATCGCTCGCCTTATCACGTTCAACCGGCGTCTTCTGCGCACCACCAACGAACGTCTGTTCCAACTGAAGGGTATCGCTAACACGCTGTACGATCAGGTTGACAAGACGAAGCCTGAAACCGAAGCGAACTTCCATATCATGAACATTGTTCGTGACTCGATTCGCACTGGTAAGCAATTCCGCGCCAACCAAGAACGCATTCAGAAGTCGCTGAAGAAGATGATCAAGGGGTAATCATGCAACTGCGTGATCTTCCTTGGATGTATCTTTTGAAAGTAACAGGTATTTCAGTTTGGATTGCTGCACTATTTCTTGGAGCAGTTTTTAACAGTGCATACATGATGATTCCCGCAGTCATTATTGCAGTGGTTGTTATTGCTCACATTTTTGCATCCGATTCACCTGATTACCAAGAGTTCATCTACAGAGTAAAATTATGGAGAGAAAATGGTGGAGGACGATGACTTCAACGACTACTTCAGAGACGACAGCAGAAACTACAGAGTCCACGGGTACTTTAAATCCGATGAGTTCACGAACGATGATAGTGTCGGGTCCAAACGGCTATGCAGTCATTCGACTCTCACCCGAGAAAGACCTGACAGTAGCCAAGCACCGAATCGAAGAACTTATTCTTCAGCTTCAGGACTTGACGGGTGACGATAACGACGAGTACATTTTGACTGTTACTAATGGTTGGGATAAACCAAAACCAAAGTGTGTTGTACCTCAAGCCGAAAGGATCATGGGATAATGAAACCAGAAGAACACAGCTTGCATATGCAGCAGGCTTTGATGTATGCTCGACGCTCCAAAGGTGTCAGAGCTAAAGTAGGAGCACTGCTGGTTACAGCCAACGGTGTTCTTCTTCCTGGCTACAATGGAACTGCCCCAGGTCGTAGTAACGATCTTGAGCGAGTAGACATGAAAACAGGTGAGCTTGTCACAAAGACAGAAGTCATTCATGCTGAGCTTAACTGCATCATCAAAGCTGCCAGAGAAGGAATCTCTTGCAAAGGATCGACAGTCTATGTTACGCTATCACCTTGTGAGCACTGCGCTGCGCTGCTGCTTAGCTGTGGAGTAAGCAGTGTATTCTATGGTGAAGTATATAAGTCCGAAGATGGTATCAATCTTCTCAAACAATCAGGAGTTCAAGTACATCATGTTGAAACCTAATCAAATCTTCGTATTCGGATCAAACCGTCGTGGTCGTCACGGTAGTGGTGCAGCTAAAGTTGCGCTTGACAAATACGGTGCGATCTACGGTCAAGGTCTTGGTCTGCAAGGTCAGTCGTATGGTATCCCTACCAAGTACGAAGGTCGAGCCATTCCTAGTGATACTCTTGAACTTGGAGTCATCAGCTTCTACGTTGATCTGTTCATCCGATTTGCTCGTGATAATCCGAACCTAGAGTTCATGGTAACTGCCATCGGTTGTGGTCTTGCTGGTCATAAGGCAGAAGACATTGCACCGATGTTTGCTGGTCGTTCTGAAAACGTGAAGCTACCTGAAGAATTCTTAGAAGTTCTTCTTGGTCGTGAAGTGCCTGAGTATATCCAACGTACACAGATGAGCTTTAAGAAAGGTATAAAATGAAAACACTGAACGAACTGAAAACTCAAATTGCACTTGCAAAAAAACAACTAGAAGATGCAGAGGCTGAACTGTTTGACTTTGAATCAAAAGCTGAAAACAATGTGTTTGAATCTCTTGACGTTGCTTTGCGTGAAGTGGAAGAAATGCTTGAGCAAAGAGCATACCAAGACTGTCAAGGTGCATACAATGTCGGATGCGACGAGTACAGGCAAGAATTTATCGTAGATGGTGTCATGTACAGGGGTACACTCACCTGTGAGTACAACAGGCATGATAAAACGTATTACTACTTGGAAGAGTCCGAATTTACTTACGAAAAAGTATGAAAGTAATCATCGCAGGTAGTCGTGACGTACCAGAGCAAGTTCGACAGTGCAAAGCAGCAGTGCTTGACTTCGAGCAGCGTTATGGTAAAATCACGGAAGTAGTCTCTGGTTGTGCTCGCGGAGCAGATCGTGTCGGTGAGTTGTTTGCAGAAATGCGACAAATTCCAGTTGACAAGTATCCTGCTGACTGGTATCCTAACGGTAAATTCTTCAAAGGTGCTGGTCATGTTCGCAATTCGCAAATGGCAAATGTAGCACAAGGTCTTATTGCATTGTGGGATGAAAAAAGTCCTGGCACTCGCAACATGATTGAAACTGCTAGAAACAAAAAGTTACAAATAGTAGTCTGGAACTACTTGACAAACAAGAAAGTCATGATAGAATAGCAGACCTTTTTAGCTGGATTCGCCTAGTTGGTCGATGGCACCTGCCTTGTAAGCAGGTATGAGTAATCTACGTCGTGGGTTCGAATCCTACATCCAGCACCATGAAATTTAAAGAATATGAAAAGAAAAATAGTATCAGACAGTGAATTAATAGAAGCTGTCCGCACTTCTTTTAGTGTATATGAAGTATTGCGAAAAATAGGAAAAAAAGAAGCCGGTGGGAATCACGCTCATTATTCTAGAAAGATTAAGCAACTGAATGCTGATACTTCACACTTTTTACGTTGTGCTCATAACAAAGGTAAGTCTTCACCTAAAAAACGAAAACCAGATTCAATTCTTACATTAAGAACATCAGGTGGTCGTACTAAAGCAAGATTACTAGTTAGAGCAATGTTGGAGTCTAATGTTAAACATGAATGCAGTAAATGCGGTCAAAAACCAGAGTGGTTAGGCTCACCATTGACTCTAGATGTAGATCATGTGAACAAAAATTGGCTAGATGACAGATTAGAGAATTTGCGATTTCTATGTCCAAATTGTCATAGTCAATTTAGCAGAAATCTATTGGGTAATTGACGGGAATTGGTATACCTTTCTGCCTTAGAAGCAGAAGCCTCTCAGTTCGAGTCTGAGATTACCCACCAAAGTTTTATGGCGACTTAGTTTAGCGGCAAAACGTTAAGAAAGTCATTCCTGTGTAGGAATCAAACAGCACACAAATTCAATTACCTTGTCACGGTAAAGTCACGGGTTCGAATCCCGTAGTCGCCGCCAACAAAAACTGCACAAGACGCTTGACAACACAATCAACATCAGGTACAGTTCAATCACTGGCTAACAAGCCAACCGATCATAGGATGCTCACAGCAAACTTTAAAATTCAACTTTCAAATGATGAAAAAGAATGCATCCTGCTATTTTTGGGATAGATACAGCAAACCTAATACATTTGACTTGTAATCAAAACCGTAAAAACCTATCCCGTTTAACATGAAAAAGGAGAAACTTCATGACTACTTTCCGTAACGCCGTTCTTTCTGAAGGCAACTTTACTCAAACTGAGAACGGCATGGCTGCTCTCAAGAGTTCGCTGAATGCTAACGTTGACCTGTTCTTCTCTGCGGCTGCAAGTCGTGGTAAGGATATCAGCGCAAAGTTCGCTGCTGCTCTGTCGGAAAAC
>Ga0315900_10001689_pt1 | contig 35022 bp, 31 predicted proteins | sample LakEriMetagenome_FD_203521 | JGI IMG/M metagenome (GOLD analysis project Ga0315900, IMG submission 203521) | Freshwater fungal communities from buoy surface, Lake Erie, Ohio, United States - Buoy 12 MA114 | ecosystem: Environmental > Aquatic > Freshwater > Lake > Lake biofilm | place: USA: Lake...
GAGACCACGTCGTGGAACTCGAACAACTGCTCACCACTTTCTTGCTCAGTTTTGTGGGCGTCGCAGTCTTGTCTTTCTTTGCGCGCCGCCAGATCGAGGATCACCCCTCGGTCGGCGATGAAGAGATCATCGAAAGAAACGCGACTGCGTACAAGGTCACATCTTGGCTTTTTCTCGGCAGTCTTCTCGTTCCCGTATCGTTTTATTTTTTCGGCGTGGATGAAAATGAAGCATGGCCTGCGATCACGGGCCTGCTGCTCTCCATCATCCTTCCTGTGGCCTACCTCAGCGTGCGAAAGCTCCGCGGAGGTCCCGACCTCGATGAATTCCTGCGCTATGGCGAACTGAAAGACGGCTGGCCAAGGAAATGGCAAATCTCACTGTTTGCTTGTTGGCTCGTAATTGTTGCGGCGGCCGTCATCGCTGCGCGCCTGATGAGTTAGGCTGGTCAAGAGACCGTGCCCTTCCAATCGCGTGTTCGTCCCTTCGTTGAGTCAGAGCTCGCACAGGCTCGCCAAATGCGCGCGGCACGAGACTACAGAACCGAGTTCCATCACCTCGAACGCGCTCATTTCCTCGGACAAACCTCAACCATCGAGCATGTACGAGTTCACGCGTTGATGTTCGCCTGGGCGCTGCGTCAACGAAACATTCGAGAACTCATCGGGCAACTGCTGCGGATCGTCGGCGCCGCAACCAAAACGGTTTTCGGGTTGGTGCCTGTCGGCAATACAGGTGGCAGCAATGTCAGCCCATTCGAGCCGATGCCGATTCCCGCAGATCTACAGCGAATACTTGATTCGACTCGTTAGGAAAGCCCGATGACGGCTGAATTCATTGCTAAACGAGCAATCTTCAACTGATTAGGTAACTCGTCACCGCTGTTGCCCCTGTCGCAGCAACACACTCCCAGTCGACTGGTCGAATCTTGCATTCTACTTTTTGCCTAAAGCGTTACAGATCAATGCTTTGGCAGCCTCGGCACCACGTTCGGGACGCAGGTGTCGCAGCTTCGAATCCTGTCATCCCGACCACTTCCACGGCCCCGTCCGCTCGCGAGCCACGCGTGATCCGCTCGGCGTCTCCACCGGCGGGTTAACGGGCACCACGCCCGGTCCTGCGTCGAGCCCTCGTTTGCTCGCGCTATCCTCGGCGCATGACTTCCACCGTCACGGCCCCGCCCGCCGAGGGCGACGCGAATCTCTGGTCCCAGACCTGGGCGCCGATCTGCCGATCCGACGAGCTGCCTCGCGGAGCAGTGCGAGGCGCCGAGTGGCTCGGCGGTCGCGTGGTGGCGTGGCGCGACGCGGCGGGCACGGCGCACGTGCAATCCGCGTTCTGCCCTCACCTGGGTGCCGACCTCGCCGTCGGCCAGGTCGTCGGCGACACGCTGCGCTGCGCGTTCCACCACTGGGAGTTCGGCGGCGACGGCCGCTGCGTGCGCACCGGCAGCGGCGACCCCGTGCCGCCGCAGGCGCGCGTGTACCGGTTCCCGACCGCGGAACGCTGGGGTCTGGTCTGGGCCTTCAACGGCGACGTGCCGCTCTACGAGTTGCCGGAGTTCCCAGTCCCGGCGGCCGAACTGCACTGGAAGACGGTCGTGATGGCCGAGCACTATGCGCTCGACCCCTGGGTGTTCCTGTGCAACACGCTCGACTTCAATCACCTCAAGGTCGTGCACCGCCTGCGCTTCGACCAGGACGACCCGGACGCCGACATCGACTGGCAGCCGCACTCCGTCCGGTACCGCCTGAAGGGCACCCGGCTCGACACTGGCGATCGCACCGACTATCGCCTCGGCATCGTCGGCACCAACGTGTTCTGGCTGACCGGCACGCTGAACGACCGGCCGATGCACTTCATGATGCCGTTCCGCAGCCTCGCATCCCGGCGCTCGACGGCGTACGGGATCGTCGCGACCGATCGCGCAGGCCTGGCCGAACCAGAGGCCGAGGCGCTGCTCGACCGGTTCCTCGCGTTCGAGCACCAGATCCTCCGCGAGGATGCCCCGATCGTGAACACGATTCGCTTCCGGCCGGGCGCGCTGACGCGCAGCGACCGCGCGCTCGCGCGCTTCCTCGACTATCTGCGCACGTACCCGCGCGCGCATCCTGCCGCCGAGTACGTCATCTGAGCGTGGCCGCGCACGCGCCGGAATCGCCAGTCATGCCGCCGCCGCACGAACCCCACGGACTCGAGCGCTTCGTCGCGGCGCAAGCCGACACCTACGCGACGGCCCTCGCCGAGATCCGCGCGGGTCGCAAGCGCTCGCACTGGATGTGGTTCGTGTTCCCGCAGTTCGCGGGGCTCGGTCACAGCGCGACGTCCAACTTCTACGCGATCCGCTCGCTGGACGAGGCGCGCGCGGCGCACGGATCGACGGCGGTCTCGCAGCGTTACCTGCGCCGGCGACGGACGGTGACGCCCAGCCCGGCCAGTGCAAGTGCGGCGAGGGCCAGCGTACTCGGCTCCGGTACTTCGCGGACGCGCAGGTCGAGCGTGATGCGGTCAACGTTCAGGTCGCGGATTCCGCCCAGCCCGCCGAACAGCGGCGGGGGAGCGTTCAAGAAATAGCCGTTCCAGGGCGAAAGACTACCGAAGCTGCTTGCGAGACCGGGCAGGAAGTCTCCGTCGTCAAGGTCAAGGTCTTCCGTGCCATTGAAGAAGGTCAGTACCGCCGACTCGAGCGTCACAGGCCGCACGAGATCGAGCGGGTTCGCCAGGAAGCCGATGTGGACGAAGCCCTCGTCCGCTTCCACTTCGAACAGATTCTGGTCTCCACGGAACTCGATCGAGATGAGGTGTACACCACCGCCGAGAGCCGTGACGGTTTCCGTGATCGTTACGTCGAAGGTTCGATTGGGGTCAGCCGTGCGCGAGAAAGTCTGCGGAAGCCCGTCGAACACCACGTCAGAGAACACCGATGTGTCCGGTACTCCCCCGCGGGAGAACATCCCCGCGTCGTACGTGGAACCGAGCTGCACGATACTCGCGGCAGCCGTGGTCACGTTGCCTAGGGACCCGAGGACGGCGGTTAGCAGCGCGCTGAGCGTCAGGCGCATGGGCGGCTCCTTGATGCGGACGATGCTCTGAGGCCCTTCCCGCACGAAACGTGCCGCAGCGCGGCGTGCCAGAGGATTCAGTGCCTTGCGTCTACCTGGTGGCGGCCGACCCCGTTCTGGCGTAAAGGAATTCGACACTGCGATGGTGGCCACTGCAGCGCGATCGAGTCGGCCGGGTACGACGTCTCGCGACATACTCGGCGCATCGCCCGAGCCTCCCATCCGCGAGATCGCGTGGTCGCCACCTGCCCGCAGGCGCGCCGGCCAACAACCTCGCCCGCCGCGCCGCGGTCGGCAGTCCGACTTCGACCCCGCGTGACTCGTCCGCGGTGTACGGGAGACGCGGACGCGCTACGGCCTCGCCCGGTACGCCGCGTCGAACGCTGCACGCAGGCCGGGCTCCACCGGCCCGAGCGCGTCCACCACCTGCTTCGCCCAGTCGAAGTACTGCTGCCGCCGATCGAGAGGCCAGTCGGCCGGCGGACAGGCCGCCACGTCCCGCAGGTTGCAGGTCTTGTCCGCGATCTTCACCAGGGCGGCGCCCGGTGAAAGGTGAGGCGCGTGCTCGACCTGCAGGCGCTTGCGCTCCGCCTTGGGCAGCCGCTTGTCGTCCGTGACTTCCTCGACCAGCCCGGCGACGCGTTCGCCAAATTGGCGCACAAGGTCCTCGCGCGTCGTTTTGGTGTCTTCGATCGTGTCGTGCAGCAGCGCCGCCGCGATCACCTCACTGTCGCGCACGCCTCCCTCGTTCCAGAGCAGGTTTGCCAGCGCCAACGGGTGGTTGATGTAGGGCGTCGCGTCCAAGTCCTTGCGGCGCTGGTCGCGGTGCTGCTCGGCCGCGAAGTGCGCGGCCGCCAGTATCAGTCCCACGTCAGTCTCGGTCGTCATCGGCACCTCCAATAGGCGCCCTTGCGGCAGACCGTCTGCCGCGCGAGCGCGGCCTTCCTCGTAGTCAATGAAGCGACCGTGGGGCAGCGGCCTGTCGTCAGCCCCATGCGTTGTGCGAGCAACTCGCCGCGTGCCCGGCTTGCCCGGGGAACCACCGTGGCCCGCAGGGCTCGGTTGGCGGACGCGTCATGCATCCTTCATCACACGCATCGATCATAGCGGAGCGCGCGCTTCACGTCGCCGTGCTCGGCGGGCGGGGCTCCACGGCGTCATCGATGCACGACCAGTTCCACCCGGCGATTCAGGGCACGTCCCTGCTCATCAGCATTGCTGGCTACCGGCGCGAACGGCCCAACCCCGCGCGGCGTCAATCGTCCAGCGACCACTCCCTGGGCCACCAGTGCGTTCACCACCGACTTAGCGCGCTGCCCGGACAGTGCCTCGTTGGCGAGCAGCGATCCGGTCGAGTCCGTGTGCCCGACGACGAACAGCGAGAGTCCCGACTGCGCCTTCAAGAGCTGTGCGATCTCGCTGAGCTGCGGCGCGGATTCCGGTTTCAGCACCGCCGAATCGGTGTCGAAATAGAGCCCGTACAGCACCTGCCGGCCTTCGGCCGCGAGCGCGGCACCGAGCTCCTGCGCGGAGTACACCTTGACCTTGCCGAGCGCGGGCGGCGCCTCGTCGACGACGATCACGGCGGCGAACTGGCGCGCGTCGAACTCGCGCCCGGCGGGCTCGAGTCCGTAGCGCGGCGGTCCCTCGAACAGCGCGACCGTCACGTCCTGCCGCCGTCCGTTGACGCGGCGCTCTGCCACGAGCACGTGCGTGTCCCGCCGCACGTCGTTGACGTAGCGCGTCCCCTCGGGCATCCCGCGCGCGAAGCGCACCTGCCGACGGCTCCACTGCTCGTCGAAGTGCGGGCTCGACAGGGGCCCGTTGCGGCACTCCGGCGGCCGGCAGCTCGCCGTTACCTGGAACCCGCCGCTGCGCAGCGCGGCCTCGTAGTTGCGGAACGCTTCGATCAGCGGTGTCGCCGCCGGTAGTCGGTAATAGGCCGTGGTCACGCGCCCGGCGATCGCCTCACGCGCGCCGGGACCCGTGTCATAGCGACGCGTGATCTGCAGCTCCGCATAAGGCTCGGTGCCGTAGCCCACCAGCGTCGCGTCCTGATACCGGCTGAGCCCCGGCGGGTCGGCGCCGGCGACCAGGTCGGCCGCGGACACGGGGGCGGCCAGCACGAGTCCGAGAACGAGCCGCGCGACGCACGACGACGGACGCAGGGCAGTCGATCGAGACATCAGGACCTCTCGGTGAACGCCTGCGTCCACGGTCCTGCCTGACCCCAGACTCGGTCAAGTCCAGATTGAGGTGCGTTCGTGCAGCAATGCACCGGTCGTCGCGAACGCATCAGGGAGTGGCGCCGCGCACCGAGGGCACGACGATGCATCCACCGTCCGGCGACCCGAACGCACGGTTACGTGCGGCTCCCCAACGCCAGCAGTGCCAGGCGAGGTACGCACAGAACACGGCATCCAGCCGGTCCCCGAGCCGCTTCAGCGCCGTGCCCTGCAACGACTGTGGATTCTCGTCGAGAACCTCGTCCAGCCACCGCGACGGCAACAGACCGCGATGCTCATTGCCGAGTGTGCCGATCAACGACTGCAGCTGTCGAAGATCCGCACGGCGCTCTGCGACCCGCCCCTTCTTGTAGGTGAGGATTCCGTCCAGCGCGAACAGCTCGATCATTGCCGGGTGCGGGTAGACCTCGAACACCCACCGCCCCGGCTCACCCTCGGCGGCCGGCGGAGCGCCTCGGTACCGGAACCCGTGGCTCCCCAGCGCCGCGACCAGCCGCGGTCCGCTCTCGGCGTGCGGCCATCCGAGGTTCGTCGAGTTCGTGCCGCCCCGTAGGCGCCAAACCTTCGGCTCAACGCCGTCTCGCAGGGACGCTGCCCGGTCGGGTTCTTGACGACGAGCGAGCAGTCGACCGCGACGACTGCGGTGCCCACCGCCTGCCGACGGACGAAGTCGACGACCGCGTCCAGCGAGCAGAGCCCGTCGGCGATCGCGGTCAACGTCGCGCCGGCGCGGTCGCCCGCCAGCAGGGCGGCCCCGGAATACTTGCCGTCGACCTTCCAGGCCAGGTCTACGCCGATGAATGCGGTCAACCGCAACGTCACGACCTCGCGGACTCTGCGGAACGGTGCGACACAGGATCGCGTGTCCAGGAACGCTCCGTCAGGCCGGAAACCCGTGTCTCTGGGCCGTGCGGCAGGGTGGCGTGAAGTGCGGCAACCCGACGAACTCGACCGGGACGACCGCTCGACGACGACGCCGGATGATTCTCCGAGTACTCAGCGCGGAGCGGTACGCAACGGAGCTGAGGTAGCGTTCGTGGCGTTGCCTCCAGCGGCGGGACGGCCGTGTGACTCATCGATCCCGCCGGGGTGTGGCGCTGCGTCGCGGCGGAGAACCAGAACCATGCTGAAGACTGTTCGCAATGGCCTAGATCGCTCTGGGCGCGGGCACGGCCGCGTGCGGACCGTCCGATGGGTCTGCCGCCGGACCGCACGCAGCGGTCCGGGCTGGTCGCTTCAACCAGCTTCAAGGGTGTCTCGAACCGCCGATCGTCCGCTCCGTCGTGCCCAGTCCGCTTGCGCATTTCCGCGGCGCTCGCGACCGTAAGCGAGGTTTCGTTCGATGCCGTCAGCCCCTGCTTCTTCAACCACGCCAGCACGTTCATGCCGAGCTTTCCGGCTCGCCGTATGCGCGTCATCTGCGCCAGCGTCCGCAACCACTGGAGAATCCTCTCCGGCGGCCCCGCGTCGGCGGATACACCGGCAACGCCATCCTCGACATCGCGGCCGAACACCAAATCCTCGCCGAGTCCCTGACGCGCCCGTTCGACCGCCTCCGCGAGCGTGGCGACCCCGGCGACGGGTTCTGGCTCGAGGTCGCCCGGACTCGTAACCTGCGGTACGTAGCGCGCCGCCACCGACAGTTCCTCCACCTGGCCCTCGAGTCGCTCCTTACTCTTGAGTCAGCTCGGTGACACGGTCCGCGGGGCGAAGGCACTCCGCGAACAGGCTCTCGTTGACCACTTCGAGGTCACCCCGCGCTGCGCGCGCGAGCCGACGCACGCGCCGGCGTCGGCCCCGCCTCTTCACTCCTCTTCCGAAGCCCTCGACGGCGCGAGTGCTGCCTTGCCTGCCCTTCGAATGCCCGATACGTGCGGGTGCACGAAGAGGACGTCGGGAAGGAACCCGAGCCGCCAGGCGCGCAGCGCGACCGGCAAGTGTCGAGACCCAGACACCTGAGCGGATGAAGTTTGCGGACGCCTGGGAGTCGAGTTCCGATGAGGTCGGAGCGCCTCTGCAGCCGGTAGAGATCCGGTCAGTCTCTCGGGATGGCAAGCGAACGTGATAACATCACATATCCCGGGATTCTGGAGCATTCTTCGATGCCGTTGATCCGTCGCGTCTGCACCGGCGCCGTCGCCGTCTTCACCGTCCTGCCTGCCTTCGCCGCGACGCCGGCCGGCGAGCGAGCCGCCGAGTCCCTGGATCCGGTCACCGTTCGCGCGACGCGTCTCGGTGGCGAGACCGTACGCCTCGACGCGCCCGCCACGGTCGCGAGCCGCCTTGGGCTCGCGACGCGCGACCTGCCGCTGTCGGTCAGCATCGTCGATCGCGAGGCGATCCGGCTGCGCGGGCACCGCACCGCACTGGAGGCGGCGAACTCGGCGGTCGGCGTCACCGGCGGCATCCTCCCGGGCACCGTGCCGCGCTTCTCGATGCGCGGCTTCACCGACAACAACGTCACGCTGCTCCGCGATGGCATTCGCCAGAACACGATGGCGCAGAGTTCGCGCCCCGTGGATGCGTTCGTGCTGGAGCGCGTCGAGGTCCTGAAGGGCCCGGCCTCGATCATGTATGGCGAGGGCGCGGTGGCCGGCGCGCTGAACTACGTCTCGCGCGAGCCGCGCTTCGCGCCGGAGGCGGAAGGGTATCTGCTGCTCGGCCGCTACGACGACCGCCGCGGCGGGCTCGCGCTCACCGGGCCGTTCGCCGACGGGCGCGCCGCCTACCAGTTCGCCGCGAGTGCGATCGATGCGGAGGGCTACGTCGACCGCAACCGCACGCGCCAGTACTCCGGTTCCGCCGGCCTCGCGTGGCGGCCATCGGAGGCGTTCTCGACCGGGCTGTACCTCGATGCCTCCGACGAGGACGTCGACGCGTGGTTCGGGCTCCCGGTCGTCTACGACGCGGTGATCGACACGCGCACGGGGGCGACGGCCGTGCGCCGCGCGGCCATCGCGACCGACCGCCTCGTGAACGCGCGCGTCGAGCGCGATCTGCGCCGGCTGAACTACAACCTCGCGGACTCCTTCACGGAGGCGCGCAACGTCTACGCGCGGTGGACGCTCGACTGGCGCGTCGCGCCCGCGCTGGCGCTGCGAAATGTCGCCTACGTCGCGACGCACGACGTCGACTGGCGCAACTCCGAGAACTACGTGTGGAACCCGGCCGCGAGCCGCGTCGAGCGCGACCTGTTCTGGATCCACCGCGACGACCGCATCGTCGGCAGTCGCACGAGCCTCGAGTGGTCGCCGTACGAGTCGGTGCGCCTGGTCGGCGGCGTCGATGCTTCCGAGAACGAGCTGTTCCGCGGCACCCGTGCGCCCGGCGCGCTGCCGGCGAGCCTCGTGAACGTCTCCCTGACCGCGCCGGTGCCGGTCGAGACTCCGGCCGCGTTCCGGCCATTCGTCCCGCAGGGGGACGCGACGATCCGCACGCTGGCGCCGTTCGCCGAAGTGCTCTACCGGCCCTTGCCGGGCTTGCGACTGATCGCGGGCGTGCGTCACGACGCGCTCGATGTCCGCCGCATCGACTTCCTGACTCCGGCGAACTCGGTTGAGCGCTCTTACTCGCCGACCACCGGCCGACTGGGCGCGGTGTGGACGATGCGCGACGGCCTGAACCTCTACGCCTCGTACACGACCGCGGCCGAGCCGGTGCTTCAGTTCGTGTCGATCTCGGCGGCGCAGTCGGCGCTGTCGCTGCAGCGCGGGCGGCAGGCCGAGGTCGGCCTCAAGCAGACGCTGGCCGGCGGGCGCCTGGACTGGACGCTCGCGGCCTACGCGATCACGAAGTCCAACCTGCTGACGACGGCGGTGATCGGCGGACAGACCGTCTCGCAGACGGTCGGCGAGCAGGAGTCGAAGGGCCTGGAACTCGCGGCCGCGTGGCGACCGATGGACACGCTCACGCTCGAGGCCAACGCGGCGTGGACCGAGGCCGAGTTCGCCCGCTTTGCGGAAACCGTGGCCGGCGGAGTGCTCGTGCGCGACGGCAACACGCCGCCGAACGTTCCCACCTGGGTCGGCAACGTGTTCGCGCGGTGGGAGTTCGCACCGCGGTTCGCCGCCGCGCTCGGCGCGCGCTACGTCGGCGCACGCTACGCGAACAACGCCAACCTGATCCGGCTGGACGCCTTCACGACGCTCGACGCGGCGGTCGAGTACGCGACGTCGGCGTGGACGGTCGGCCTGCGCGGCCGCAACCTGACCGACGAGTTCTACGCCGACTGGGCGATCAACCAGGGCCTGCAGCAGCGCGTCGGCGATCCGCGCTCGGCGGAGGTGTACCTGCAGGTGAGGTGGTGAGACGGCGCTCCCTCGCGTCGCTCGCGATCTGCGCGGGCCTCGCGCTGACGTCCGGCTGGTCTTCCGCAGCGCCGGCGCCGCCGGCCTCGACGCCCCCCCCGGCTCCGCACGTTGCGGCGTTCGTGACGGTCACGCCCGATGAGCTCCGCGCCTGGCTGCCCCCGCCACCGGCCCCGGACTCGCTGACAGCCGACGCCGATCGCATCGCCGTGCTCGCGGCGCAGGCCGGCCGCTCGGCGGAGCTCGAGCGCCGCGCCGAGGAGGATGCGGCGCGCGGGCCCGTGGAATGGGCGACGTGGGTGCTCGGACCGCGAAGCTTCGACGCCGAGCGCCAGCCGAAGGCCGCGACGCTGCTGCGACGGCTGCATGACGACCTGCGCGCGATCGTCCGCACGGCGAACGCCACGCTGCCGTCGCGGCCTCGGCCGCCGGCGGTCGTGCCCGGAGTGCGACCGTCACTCGCCTCGGAGCGCGCGGGATCACCGCCTCCCGCGTACCCGAGTGCGCGCGCGTTCGCGCTGGATGTGTGGTCGCGCACGTTGGCCGAGCTGTATCCCACGGAACGAGAGCGACTGCGGACGGCGGCCGCGGACGCCGCGTGGCTGCGTGTCGTCGGCGGCGCTCACTACCCGACCGATCTCGCAGGGTCGGAGCGGCTCGCGGAGCGCGTGTGGGCGCGCCTGGCGGCGGACCCGGGGTTCGCGAGCGCCCTTGCCGAGGCGCGGGCAGAGCGTGCTGGCCTCTCGGCGCGTGCGCCGTCGGTCGCCGCACCGGCGCTGCGTTACCTTACGGAGCCGCTGCCGCTCGACGCGTGGTTCCCGCCGCCGCCCCAGGGTGCGGCAGCGACTCTCGAACTCGACACGGTTCGCGATGCGATCGGGACGCGCAGCGAGGCCGACCTGCGCTGGGCGCGAGCGATGGACGCGACCGACGTCCGCGAGGTCGCACGCGGGCTCGGGCTGCTGCCGGCCGGACCAATTGCGCCTGCGGTCGAGGCGCTGCTCGCGGGCGTTCGGTCCGACGTCGATCTCGTGCTGCAGCGGGTCCGGGCAAGCCACCCGCGCCCCCGACCCGCCGTGGTTGACCCGACGCTCGCGACTGCGTGGCCGACGCCCGCAACGCCCTCGTACCCGAGCGCCAAGCCGTTGTCGTTCGCGGTGCAGTTGCGCGTGCTCGCCACGCTGCGGCTGACGCACGACGCCGCTCGGCTGGACGCGTGGCTCGCGGCGCTCGCGCATTCGCGCACCGTGGCCGGCGTGCACTATCCGAGCGATTCCGCCGCCGCGCTGGCTGCCGCGCCGCGACTGGCGCAGCTCGTCGTGAGCAGCGCCGCCTTCGCGCAGGAGCGCGCTGCGCTCTGCCGGGCGCTGGAGTGTCGATGACCCGCGAGTCGAGAGAGGCGGGCGGCGCAGGATGACGACCGGCGCCGCGGTAGCGCTTCGCCGCGGCGCCCGACGTCCAGTCCGCGCGCGAGCCGGCACAGCCGGCGTCCGCCCCACGCTCCGCGGTCCGCGGTCCGCGCCGCCATCGTGCCTGTCCTTCGTCGTACGCCTTCAACACCCTTTTCGGCGCCATCTCCCGCCACGAGCGCAGCAGGCGCGTATTGCGACCGATCGTGACCGGTCTGGCGGGTCGCGAGGGATCGGGGTCGGTGCAGAGCTCGTGACCCGTACCCTGCCCGGTTCGACGAACCGGGAGGGGCGATGCCAGCGCGAGAGCTGCCGATGAAGAAGGTCCGCGACCTGATCCGCCTGAAGTACGAGACGAGGCTGTCGCACGAGCAGATCGCGCGGGCGCTGTCGATCTCGAAGGGCGTCGTGGCGAAGTACGTCGGCCGGGTCGATGCGCGCGGGCTCGACCCGACGGTGCTGCTGGCGCTGGACGAAGGCGAACTCGCGCAACGGCTGCCGTCGGCGCCTCAGCGGCCACAGTACGGCGGCCGGGTGGCGCCGGACTATGCCGAGGTGCACCGCGAGCTGAAGCGTCCGGGCGTGACGCTGACGCTCTTGCGGGAGGAGTACCGGCGCGCGCACGAGGGCGCGGCGACGTCCCGCTACTCGCAGTTCGCGGAGCGGCACCGCGAGTACTTGTCGACGCTGCGGCGTTCGATGCGCCAGGTGCACCGCGCCGGCGAGAAGCTGCTCGTCGACTATGCCGGCGACACAGTGGCGACGGCGACGGCGAACGCGCGCAGATCTTCGTCGGCGTGCTCGGGGCGAGCAACTACACGTTCGCGTGCGCGACGGCCCGGCAGACGCTGGACGACTGGGTCGAGGCGCTGGTGCGCACGCTTGAGTACGTCGAGGGTGTGCCGGCCTTGATCGTGCCGGACAATGCCAAGGCGCTGATCGCCGACCCGGACCGCTACGAGCCGCGCGCGACGGCCCGGGCCGTGGAGATCCTGCACGGCGGCAAGCGGGTCGCGGCGCATGTGCGCTCGGCCGTGCGCTACGGCTACACGACCGAGCCCGCGCATCTGCCGGCCGCGCATCGTGCGCACCTCGAGTGGACGCCGGAGCGGCTCATCCGCTGGGGCGCGAGCCACGGCGTCGCGTGCGCGCTCGCGCTCGCGCTCGCGAAGACCGACGTGCTGGTGTTCGACGACCTCGCGCTGCAGCCGTTGGAGCCGTACGGCCGCGAGGACCTGCTCGAGCTGATCGACGACCGCGCCGACCGGCGCGCCACCGTGATCACCGCGCAGCTGCCCGTCGAGCACTGGCACGGCTGGATCGGCGAAGAGACCATCGCCGACGCGATCCTCGATCGGCTACTGCATCAGGCCCACCGGATCGCCCTGAAGGGCGAGTCGCTGCGCAGGACCGCAGCTCGCTCTACGACCTCGTCCGAAAGATCGTGACCGACTGAGATACCATCCACCCACGGCTCGGCACCACGCCCGGCACCGGTCACGTGAGAACGGAATGACCGGTCACGATCGCCGGAATACGCACCCAGTCATGGGCGTAGTCGCGAACGACCTCGAGATACGCCTCGACAGCCGATTCTGGAACCTCGGCATCCGTGAGCGAGACGTCGGCGTCCTCGAAGTGGATCTCGTCCCACCCTGCGACTCCGAACTGCTCGTCGATCCCGCCGTCGCGGAGCCCCTCCTCGGTCATCAGAGCCCAGTTGCGCCACCGACGGATGAGATCGAGGTCCTCGCGCATCTCGTCGATCGATCGTGCGACCCAGCATGTGTACGAGACCGGGAGCCGCGTGGCATCGTACGACATGCGGCGCACGCTGACCTCGGTCGCGACGAGCAGCTTCTCCCGGCAGTCGCCGACGGCGTACCCGTACTGCGCCAACCTGTTCGCCGTCTCGAGCAGGCCGTCGTCCGGGGTTCACTTCGGATCGGTCTGGAGATACGTGAGCGCTGGATCGTCATTCGACATCGAGTACAGCTGTCTGCGAGCTACCGAAAGATCCAGGCATGCTGCGAACCAGCCTGCGCGTTCGAGCGATCGCTACCGGATCACGGGGATGATTCGATGTTCACCGCCCACCTGCTACAGCCGACTCACGGGTGAGCGCCGGCTCCCTCACGAACGACCGTGCGCCTCGTGAACCCTTGCCAGCAGCACCTTCCAGGTCTCGAGCTGCGTCTTGAGCCACTCTTCCGTGACACCGCCGTCGAGCAGCAGCGAGTGGCTGAGCACCACGACTGCCTGGTCGGGCCGCGGGTGCGCCGTCACGAAGTGGTAGGCCTCGTGGATCTGGCTCGCGCGGTGCTGGGCAAGGCCTGGCTCGCAGCGCAGGAAGCCGCGCAGCGTCAGCACGGTGTAATCGTGCGAGCCGGGCCGGCGCGAGTGCGACAGGTTCATCACGGCGAGGTGCGGCGGTGTGCGGGCAGGAACGGAGGTCTGCAGCCGGTCCGCCTCGGGCTCCAGCACATAGCCGGTCTGCCGCATCAGCGACACCAGCATCGCGCGATTGAGGGTGGTGTAGACCCAGTCGCCCTTGGCCCGCGTCTCGAGGCAGCGATGGAACCGCAGCGCCGCACGCCCGTCGTAACCCAGCACGCCGACCAATAGCTCCAGCACTTCCCGGGCCAGGCCGTCCGCATGGGAGGCCTCGTCTAGGACTAGCCGTTTCTGGTAGTTCTCGGCCTCGCCTCCGACCGAGAACCCTCGGTCTCGGATCCGTTCACGGACCTCGCCCGAGACATTCAGGCGCGCGGACTCGTTCCAGAGACCCGAGCAGACTTCGACCAGCACGGGCTGCTCCGGCTCCGACCAGAGCTGCACGTACAGTTCGACCCGCGGCGAGGGCGAGAAGCTCACCACGTAGTAGGCGTAATCGCCGAGCCGCCAGCCCGGCTCCTCACGGCCGTTCCAGAGCGCGACGGAGCGTACGTGGATCGCGAGCGTGTCCAGCGCAGCACGGCGAATCTCCGCCGGCGAGCGCACAGTGTCGCTGGCGGCCAGCAACTCACCCTCGTCCGAGTACGGCCGCACGGTCGCCGCGGGCCAGTGGGCGGCCGGACTCGCGCCAGGCAGGGTGTTCATGCCGACTCTCCAGTGGCGCAGGATCGGGTGCGCTCTGCTGGAGTGAAGGTAAGGCGACAGCGGATCAGTGCCTGATCCCGGCCCCGGGCTACGACGCCCGCGGCAAATCCGCCACCTTCGCGTACGGTTCGGCGTAGCGCGCCGCCGCCGCCGCGAGCGCCTTGGCGACCTCGCGACGCAGCTCCGGCGGCCCCAGCACCTCGACGTCCGCGCCGTACCGCAGCACGTCCATCAGTAACTCCGTCGCGTGCCGGTACGGCACGTGCAGGATCACACCGCCATCCGGCTGCCGGTAGGTCGCCTGCTCGGGATGCCACTCCTCGTCCGCGACCCAGCGCGCCGCGGCGGGCGAGAACTTGAGTTTGGCAACCTGGTCGGCCTTGCCCTCGAAGATGCCGTAGCCGGAGGACAACCGCGCCTCGAGCTTTTCCTCGTCGAACGGCTGGTTCGGCAGCGGCGTGGGTTCGGCCGTGGCGATCCGGTCGAGCGAGAACACCCGCAGGTCGCGCGCCGAGTGACACCACGCCGCGAGATACCAGTTGCTGCGGTAGAAGGTCAGGCGTAGCGGCGAGACCGTGCGGGTGCGTTCCTCGCCCTTGTACCGACTGCGGTAGCGGACGCGCAGCCGCCGCTGGGCGGAGAGCCCGGCGATCACGGTCCGGAACACGTCCTCGCACAGCTCGCGCACCTGCGGCAGCCGAAGCCGCACGCGCTTCTGCACTTCGCGGCTGCCGGTCGGCTTCTTGTAGAGGAGCGATTGCAGCTGGGCGCGCAGGGCCGCGGTCTCGCGCTTGAAAACGCCCGGCGGAATCTGCGCGAGCAGCTCGTGCGCGGTCAGGAGCGCAGAGAGCTCCCTCGCGCCGTAGGACGGGCCGAGCAGCGGGCCTGCGCCGGAAGTCCGGTCCAGCACGTAGCCGCCCTGCTCGCGGTCGAAGCGCACCTCCGCTCCGAGTTCGTCGCGCACGAAGCGGATCAGTCGCTTCACGGTCGCCGGTGCCGCGCCCAGGGCCGCGCAAAGACTGTCGAGCGACTGGGGTTCCTGGGTCGCCGCCAGCAGATCGTAGATCTCGGCGACGCGTTCGTATCGAGCCATGGCGTTCTCCGCTCCCTGGGCCAAAGGCTCACGTATCTTAGCCGCACTGGCTTTGGATCCGCTCCCGGCTAACCAAGGCCGTGCGTGGGATCACGGACTGATCCCGCGCTTCCCTAGTCTCTCGCGCGGACGCCTTGCTTCAGAGGCGCGAGGAAGACCCATGGGCTACTACCTGCTGTATCGAGACCGTCAGAACTATTGGCGGTGGACCGCGTTCGCGACGAATGGTCGAAAGATCGCGGACTCCGGCGAGGGCTATGTGAATAAGGTCGATGCCGAGAACGGCATCCGCTTGATAAAGGGGTCGCTGGCCTGGCCCACCCGTGAGAGCTAAGCTCGCGACACACTGGAGTCTTCGGCGGACCGCGGGCGCAGCACTGCGCCCGCTAGTCCGCGCGCAAGCAGTCGCTCTCGGCGGCTGCCAGCAACGCCCGCTCGATCAAGGCCAGCGACCTCGTATCCGCCCACTGCTTCTCTTTCAGCCACGCGCGCACTGAAGGCTCGAACAACGAGTCGAACTCGATCGTGTCCTCGTCGTTGAACCAGTCGGGCTTGCCGCCCACCACGATGCCATCCTCGATACCCACGACCGACAGGCCATCAATTTCGGCCGGCAATTCATACTCGCCGCTGGTCGGATCCATGTAGTCGCTCGCCTCGGCAAGCCCCGCGTAGCCTCCGACGAATAGCCGCCATCGCCGGCTGTCACCCCGCTGCAAATACATCTCCTCGGTCCAGGAGCTGACGGGCGACGCGCCGTCGCGGCGCGAGATCAGGGTCGGCTGCTTCACGGTCGCTCCGATGCCATCAAGGGTGCCGAATGCCGTGTAGCAGGCTTTCCTCTCAGCCTGCCGGTCCTCAGGCCAAGAGATCCTAGCCAGCGAACCGCAGCCCGTCGCGACAGCGTTCGCCTATCCGTTCACTGGATCACGAAACGATCTCCGTGCCTCCGGCCCCGCGCCTCCTGACCCAGTTCGCAGTTCCACTACGGGCTGGGCGAAGCTCAGGATCTGATCCCGCGCACACGCACGCTCTCTCCCCAGGCGGCCACTCGGTCGCCGTCCCTCGGGAGAGAGTCCATGCACACGATGACGCGATGGTTGGCTATCGGCTTCCTCGGCCTGGCCACTGGCAGCCTTTCCGCCTGCGGCGGCGGCAGCTCGTCACCGGGCGGTCTGTCCGGCGTCACGCCCCCGCCACCCGCACCGGCACCCGCGCCGCCCTCGCCCGGCGGCATCTGGCGCGGCACCAACCCGGCGACGAACCTGCAGTTGCTCGGGCTCGTGACCGAAACGGGCGAGTACCACTTCCTCCAGGAGGACGGGGTCCAGTACTTCGGGACCGTCGCGGTCGCGGCCAATGGCGCTGCGAGCGGCACCTTCACCGGGGTCGTCCCGTTCGGGTTCACGTTCCCCGACGGATCGCTGACCGGGACCGGCACGATCACGTCCGGCACGGTGACCGCGCGCAGCCGCCTGCAGCTGTCGACGAGCTTCTGGACCTCGCGGGGCACGACCACCACGAGTGCCTTCACGCTGAATTTCGATCCGCTCTACAACCGTCCGTCGTCGCTCGCGACGATCGCCGGCAACTACCGCGATCCCGACACCGGGGCGGTGATCAACGTGAACGGCAACGGGGTGATCTTCTCGCAGGACCCGCTGAGCGGCTGCGTGATCAACGGCAGCGTCGCGCTGATCAACGCCTCGTTCAACGCCTACCGGATCGAGTACCGCTTCAGTGGCTGCCGCGGCGCGGACGTCGCGCTGAACGGCACCACGGCGCGCGGCCTCGGCACGCTCGACAACACGGTCAGCCCGGAGCGCGCCGTGATCGGCGTCGTCAACGAGACCGCCGGCTACTCGCTGATCGGTGCCTACCCGAGGACCTGAGCGTCACGGCGGGCCGGGACAGGGACGTCCCGGCTGGGCCTGTCGATCGATCCACCAGGCTCGCTCGGTCGGCGGCCCGTTCCGTGACCCAGTCCCGGCACCGACGGGGCTGGCCTCCGAGAATCTCCCCTTCGCCCTTCGAGGAGACAACGGATGCGTTTCCTGATCCTGGCCGCGGCACTGGCGGCCGCGGCTCCCGCACCGGCCCAGCCCACTTGACCTGCCGGGCGAGCTTCAGACCAGTTGAAAGCGGGCGCACCTCGAGACTGAACCGCTCGGGTTTCCCGGACCACTTCGACGGTTAGCGTTCGGGACGCAGGTTTCCCAGGTCGAGTCCCGTCATCACGACCACGTTCGCAACCCCTCGGCCAGCAAGCCAACGTTACGGGGCTGCCTACGGAGGGCGCTTCGTGTCCCGCATCCTGCTCCGTGCCGGCAGCGTGCTGTTCGCCTCGCTGGCGCTGTCGGCCTGCGCCACCACGGCCGATGCTCCGAGCCCCGCGCCGCTGCCGACGGCGTCGACGATCGCCCTCGCACCGGCAACGGCCGCCGTTCCCGGCGGAGCGCGAACGGCAACGGCAGGGGCCGCAGATGCGGATAGCATCGTCTGTCGCCGCGTCGAATTCCTGCGGAAGGACGAGGTCTGCAAGACCCAGCGCGAGTGGGACATGCAGCACGCCAGCAGGCTAGAGTCGCTGCGGCGATTGGGCTCGCCGCACACCGCGGGCTGCTGCTGAGCGCAGTCGCCTACCTGTCGCTTCAGGCGGCGTTCCGGAACCGCGCCGGGTCGACCTGCCGCAGCGCGAGCCCCTCGCCCGCCACGTCGGCGGGCACGCCGTCGCCGAGCACCAGCGCCGCCGCGAGCCGGCCGAACGCCGGTGCGGTCTGGATGCCGTAGCCGCCGAGCCCCGCAGCCCAGAAGAACCCGGGCGCACCGGCGTCGAAGCCGCAGGCCGGCTCGCCATCCGGCGTGAACGTTCGTAACCCGGCCCACGTGCTGCGCGGCTGGGGGATCGTCAGCGTCGTCGCCGTCTCGAGGCGGTCGATGCCGATGGCGACGTCGAGATCGTCGGCCAGCACGTCGTGCGGCCGGTCCGGATCGGCGTTCGCGGGCGAGCCGAGCAGCAGGCTGGCGTCGGGCTTGAAGTACCAGCTCTCGTCGGCCGCGATCACGGCGGGCCAGTGCGCGGTCTCGAGCCCGGCCGGCGGTTCGAACAGGAACGCGGAGCGGCGGCGCGGCTCGATGCCCAGCCGCGCGACTCCGGCCAGCGCGGCCACTTCGTCGGCCCAAGCGCCGGCGGCATTCACCACGTGCCGGGCAGTGAAGCGCCGGCCGTCGGCGAGCGCGAGCGTCCACTCGCCGCCGTGGCGCCCGAGTTCACGGAGCGCGGCGCCGTAGGCGAACTCGACGCCGGCCTGTCGGGCGCCGCGCACGAAACCCTGCAGCAGCCCGTCCACGTCGATGTCGAACGCACCGGCATCGAAGACGCCGAGCACCGACGCTTCGGGCCGCAACACCGACACGCGCGACCTTATCTCGTCGCCGGACAGCAGCAGGACCGGACTACCTTCCGCGACCAGCGTGCGGCTCAGGGTCTCGAGCGCCGCGCGATCCTCGTCGCGGCCGACGAGCAGCGTGCCGCGCAGGTGCAACAGCGGATGGCCGCAGAATCCCGACGGCGGTGCATCGAAGAATGCGCGGCTCGCGCGCGTCAGGGCGCGGATCGCCGGCGGACCGTAGGCCTCCGTGTAGAGCGCCGCCGAGCGCCCGGTCGCGTGGTACCCGGCCGCCGATTCCTGCTCGAGAACCAGCACGCGCGCGCGGGGCGCCGCATGCCACGCGATCGACGCGCCGACCATGCCCGCGCCCACGATCGCCACGTCGTACACGTCGTTCATCGCGACTCCGCCCTTCCGTCCCGGGCGCGGTCAGCGTACTGCATTCCGCGCGGCCGAGGGCAGGACGCCGCCGCGACGCCTGGTACTCCGGCCCCGGTCGCGAGCCTAGGACCGTGCGGCGCGTGCGGCCCGCTGCGCGAGACGCCGGGCGATGATCCGATGACGCGCCGGCGTGAGCCCGAAGCGGATCGCGAGAATCGCGGCGACCAGGAACAGCAGGGCTGGCAGGTAGCCGTTCGCCGCCTTGAGCCCGAAGATCGCGGTGGCGTCGTTCTGCGCCGCTGCCGGATCGTAACCCGCGATGCCCGTGATGAAGAACCCGATGGCCGGGCCGATCGCGGTCGTGAACTTGCGTATCACCATCCAGGCCGAGGTGAACTGGCCCGCGAGGTTGGCGCGGCTGCGCAGTTCCCCATGGTCGACGATGTCGCCGATCAACGCGTAGAGCGCGACGTCCCGCCCCGCCTGCAGCGTGTAGAGCGCCGCCATGTAGGCGATGTAGGCCGGCAGGATCCACTCTCCGGGCACGAGCAGGACGACGGAAGCGCCCCAGAGCACCAGCCCTCCGGTGCTGGCGAGCAGCAGCGTGCGCTTCGAAGTCCGCGCCAGCAGAAGCTGCCAGGGCTTGAGCGCCACGGTGCCGACCGCGACGGCCGTGATGAAGATCAGCGAGAACGACGCGCCGATGCCGAGGTAGGTGTCGAGAAAGATGAAGAACGTCGCGCTGCCGACGCCGATCGCGAGGTCGGAGAAGAACACGATCGCGAGGAACGCCTGGAGGGGCCTGTTGCCCTTGACGGCCTGCAGCGTCTCCTTGAGCCGGAAGCGCCGCGAGGCGGGTACGAACTCACCGCTCGGCACGCGGAAGCAGGCGTAGAGCACGCCGAGCGGGAAAGCGATCGCGACGACCCAGAACATGACTTGCAGGGCGTCGAAGGTCATCGCGGTGGACGGCAGGAACGGCAGCAGCGGGATGAGGCTGAGCAGGATCAGCCCGACGTTGGTCCAGACGCCTCGCGACAGGGCGAGCCGCGAGCGGTCCTCGTAGCTGCGCGCGAGTTCGGCGGACCACGCCGTGTACGGGATGTCGAAGAACGTCCAGGAGAGGAAGAAGAAGAAGTAGCAGATCGAGAACTGCCAGATGTTCGCGCTCTCGCCCGGGACGTAGAGACCCCACGCCGAGAGGATCGCGAGCGGCGCGCTGGCGAGGAGCCACGGCTTCCGCGGCCCGAAGCGGCTGCGCGTACGATCCGACAGCACGCCGACGATCACGTCGGTGGCCCCGTCCGCGAGTCGCAGCAGCAGGAGTGCCAGCGAAACGGCCGTCAGGGCGAGGCCGTAGTCCTTCGTATAGAGCGCCGGCAGGATCGCGAGCGCGGGCGCCCTGAGCATCTCGAACGGCCCGGCGACCGCGCCGTAACCGATCACGGCCGAACGCGAGAGCGTCGGGCCGGTGCCCGGTGCGACGCTGGTCTGCTCTCCCGTCGGGCTGCTCAGGCTGCGCTCCTCACCGGGACTCGCCGCGGGCTCGCGGCTGCGGCGCGGAAGATTACCTGCCGTGCGTCTCGCGTACAGTATAGAGCGAGTCGACACAGCGTCGGCAAACGATCGCGAGCGAGCCGGCGTCGCCCGGTCCGCCCCGAGGCCAAGGAGCCGCTTCCATGCGCATCTTTCTGGGTGGGCTGTTCCACGAAACCAACGACTTCTCGCCGGTGCCGACCGGACGTGCGAGCTTCGAAGCCATGTCCTGGCGTCCGCGGCTGCAGCGCGACGTACCGCCCTCGGTGAACCTGCTCGGCTACGGCGGCGCCCTCGCGCGGGCGCGGGGACTCGGTCTCGACGTCGTCGCCGGGCCCTACGCGGCCGCCATCCCGTCGGCGCGCGCGGGTGCGCCCGTCTGGGCGGAACTGGTGGACGAGCTGCTCGGCGAACTGCGCGCCGCACTGCCCGTCGACGCGGTCTACCTGTTCCTGCACGGTGCCATGTCCACCGAGGGAGTCGACGACTGCGAGGGCGAGATCCTGGCGCGCGTGCGCGAACTGATCGGCCCGGACGTGCCGCTGGGGAGTTCGATGGATCTCCACGGCACCGTGACGACGAAGATGCTGTCGAGCGCCGACTTCGTGGTCGCCTGCAAGGAGTATCCGCACGTCGACCTCGAGGCCGAGAGCGCGCGGGTCGTGGATCTGCTGCTGGCCCAGGCCAACGCCAGGATCAGGCCGGTGAGCGCGGCGGTGCGAGTGCCCATGCTGCTCATCGGGCCCACCACCTCCGGGCCGCTGCAGTCCTTCGTGACGCGGCTGCGCGCCTGCGAATCCGGACCCGGGATGCTCTCCGCGTCCGCGGTCCACGGCTTCTTCGGCGCCGACCATCCCGACGCGGGCGCGGCGGTGGTCGTGACGACGGACGGCGACCCCGCCTTGGCGCGCCGCATCGCCATGGAACTCGCGCAGGACTTGGCGAATTCGGCCCTTGCGCAGGGAAACGTCGGCATGGACCTGCGGACGGCGCTCGAGGCCGCGGACGCGCATCCGGGCACCGTGATCCTGGCCGACCGCGCGGACAACAGCGGCGGCGGTGCGGGTGGCGACTCCACCCTGGTGCTGGCCGAGTTGCTGCGCCGGAACGTTCGGAACGCCACGCTCGGCATGATGTGGGACCCGGTGGCGGCCGACTTCTGCGCGCTCGCCGGCGAGGGGTCGAGACTCAGGCTGCGCCTGGGCGGCAAGGTGGGTCCGATGTCCGGGCCGCCGCTCGACGTCGACGCCCACGTGCTGGCGGTGCGCGAGGACGTGCGCCAGGCCGCCTTCGGCCGCGGCGAGGCGAACATGCCGATCGGCCGGTCCGCGGCGGTCCGCGTGGGCGGCGTCGACGTGGTCATCGGCTCGATCCGCCACCAGGTCTTCAGCCGGCACGTGTTCGAGGAACACGGCATCGAGCTCGCGAACAAGAAGCTCGTCGTCGTCAAGTCGACGCAGCACTTCTACGAGGCCTTCGCGCCGCTCGGCAAGGTGATCTACTGCGACGTCCCGGGGACCGTGACGAGCGATTTCTCCGCGCTGCCCTACGCGCGCCTGCCACGGCCGATGTGGCCGATCGATCCGACGCCGCCCGTCCCGGCGTTCATCCACGGCGGCTGATCGCGGGCGTGCCCGCGGCCGGCACGGCGGTCAGCGCCTGCGGCGCCGGGTGGCCTCGATCGGCATTTCGCTGGACGGCCGAGCGGCGCAGCTTCTCGTAGACCGTCCGCCCCCGAGCCGCGCCGCCTCTTGCCGCCACCGCGGCCCTTGGGCCTGGCCGACGTTGCCGGATGCGGCTCGCGTTCACGCGTCATGCGGACTCTGGCTGGGGCTTCGTGACGGTCGGAGCCGATTACGGGGCGTGGCGAGGCGCTCCCCACGTCGCGCCCTGCGGATCCGGCCTGCGTGGCGCCGTAGGCCATCCGGCGTCCGGCGCCACGCAGGCCGTCGATCGGCGGAAGCTGTACTTCACGCCGACTTCCCAGGTGCGGAACCGCCGGTGTTGGCGATCACGTCGCCGCGGTGGAAATCCAGCAACTCCTCGTTGGCCAGGTTGAGGCCCGAACCGTAGACCCGCCACTTGCAGTCGTCGAACTTGCCGCGGAAGTTGTACTCGAGCCTGACCTCGGCGGTCGCGGCATCGCCGTAGAACGCGGCCACGTTGAAGTAGCCACGGTCGTCGGGCAGCACCGACTTCATGCCGAGTTCGTAGGCGAGGATCTTCTCGGGCTCGACCTCGTTCGCGACCGGCCCACCGCTCACGCTGTCGGACCGGGTCGAGAAGAACCCCGCCCGGTAGCCCGTGCCGACGGAGCCGTAGAACATCAGGCCCGCCCGCGGCGTGTAGTCGAGGCCGATGCGGCCAGTCGGATCGCCCTGGCTGCCGGACAGGTCGAAGGGATCGCCGTCGATCAGACCGTCGTCGCTGAAGCTGTTGCTGACGTCCTCGTCGTTCCACCGCAGACCGGCGTTGAGCCGCCACCGGTCCGTGAGGTTGTAGTTGAGGTCCGCGAAGACCGCGTACAGCAGCTGGAACTCCTGGCTGATCTGCTCGGCGAACTGCGGAGACTGGATGGACAGCCTGATGGGCGACGGGCGCGGATTGACGTCGATCAGCGAGGCGTCCTCGTAGTCGAGGTAGCCCGTGATCGAACGCCACGAGTAGCCGTTGGCCAGCGCGACCGCCTCGTTCTCCGACTCGAAGACCATCGTCGCGAGCACGGGCCCGAAGATCTCCTCGCGCGCGATCCGCATCTCCGGTCGGACCGAGGTGAAGACCGTCGGCAGCCCGTAGCAGCCCGCGCGACGACCTCGTGCGCGCGCTTCCTCGTGGAGCGAATCGCGAGTCGATGGTGCGGTGCTCATGGCCGCTCCGGGCGGCTTGGAACGAGTTCAGGCGTGGCGCGCGCGCACGAGGTCGGCGGCGCGCTCCCCGATCATCACGGTCGGCGCGTGCAGGTTCCCCGAAGTGACCTCGGGGATCACCGACGCGTCCGCGATCGAAAGGCGGCGCACGCCGCGCACGCGCAGCTGCGGATCGACCACCGCGGCAGGATCGGATCCCATCCGGCAGGTTCCGCAGGCGTGGTAGCAGATCGAGGCCGCGTCGCGCACGAAGCGCTCCAGCGCGGCGTCGTCGGCCAGGTCGAACGCGGGCTGGAGCCGCCGGATCACGTGGCGCGCGAACGGCGGCGTGGACGCGATGCGGTCGACGAGCCGCACGCCCCGCAGCAGGCAGGCGACGTCCTCGGGATCGGCAAGCAGGTTCGGCACGATGCGCGGCGGGGCGGCCGGATCGGGCGATCGCAGTTCCACGTGTCCCCGCGAGCGGGGGTGGCAGACCGACGGCGACAGGGAGTAGACGTCGAGGGCCCGCGTGAACGCGAAGCCGTCCTCGAGGTAGCCCCACGGTCCCGAGAACAGCAGCAGGTCCGGCTCGATCTCCTCCGGACGACTGCGCGCATAGCCCAGCACGTGAGTGCCGCAGGAGATCGCCTGGCCGGTGCGCGTCAGCCCGTACTGGAGCGCGGTGGCGAGCAGGCGGTGCCACCGCATCGCGGAGCTGTAGGTGCGATCGCGCACTTCGTACTCGACGTAAAGCTCGGGGTGATCCTGCAGGTTGCGGCCCACGTCGGGGGAATCGACCTGGACGGGCAAGCCGAGAGCCTGCAGGTGGGCGGCGGGCCCGATGCCCGACAGCATCAAGAGTTGCGGCGAGCCGAAGGCACCGGCGCTGAGCACGACTTCGCGCCGCGCGCGGACGTACTCGCGGCGCCCTCCGCGCAGCAGCACGACGCCGCGAGCCTCGCGATCCTCGATCACCACCCGCTCGACGCTCGCCTCGGTGAGGATCGCGAGGTTGCGTCGCCCGCGCGCCGGACGGAGGTACGCGGCCGAACTGCTCTGACGCAGACCGCGTCGCTGGTTGGTCTGCGCGGGCCCGACCGCGGCGCCGTTCACCGCGTTGACGTCTCGCACCACGGGAACGCCGACGGCCGCGAACGCCGCCAGCAGGTCCGCCGTGTACGCGTGCGGCGAACGCAGTGCCTCGACGTGCACGGGGCCCGACTGCCCGCGCTCGGGGAATCCGGGGCAGTGCTCGGCGCGCAGGAAGTACGGCCGGACGTCGCCCCAGCCCCAGCCGGTCGCGCCGGCCCGCTCCCAGCGCGCGTAGTCCTGCGGCAGGCCGAGCGCGTAGATGACGCCGTTGATGGTGCTGCTGCCGCCGAGGACGCGCCCGCGGCGCCAGGTCTCCGTGCGACCCGCTCGCGAGGCGTCGGGCTCCGTCTCGTACAACCACGCATAGCGCGTCCAGTCGCGAACGAAGACCTGGCCGCCGGGCACCTCGAACTGCCACTGGCCGTCGGGGCCGCCGGCCTCGACCAGCAGCACGGACGCCGACGCGTCTTCGGAGAGGCGCGCGGCGACGGCGCAGCCGGCCGAACCAGCGCCGACGACCACGTAGTCGAACTCGCCCTGAGCCGGCGCCCTGCTCACCGCGTGGCTTCCGCGCTCACGGCCGGCGGGCGTAGTGCCCATCGTGGACCCGCCGCCACGTCGCCCCGCCATCGCTCGACAGTTCCCAGTACTGGCGAACGCCGCCACCGGGCAGGGGCGACCAGGTCATCCGGTGCAGCCCCACGTACACGTCGAAGTGGTTGGTGCCGACGAGCACGACCGACTCGCCCTGGCGCGTGCCGACCAGCGACAGGATCTCGCCGTCGTCGGTCACGAACGTCATGTGCCACCGACCCTGGCGCCCGTCGTAGAAGAAGCTCGCACGGCCGTGGCCCCCGAGCGCGCCCTTCCAGTTCTCGACGAGCAGGCAGCCGGCGCGGCGGCGCCGGCCGGCAGCGCGAGCGCGGTCGCCATCGTGCACGGGGCCAGCAACCGAACGAGCTTCGAGATCATGTCCGCAGCGCCTCCGCGCGCGACCCGCCGCAGGCCGTGTCCGTGGGTCTACATTGTGTCGACACTGGAACGACACGAACTGTAGCATGGACGGGTCCCGCGGAGCGCCACGCCCACCGCAAGGAGACGAGCCGATGACGATCCTGAGCGACAATTCCGACGCGGCCCTCGGCGATGCCCCGTACGACGCGCGCTTCGTGCGCGTTCCCATGCGCGACGGCGTCGAACTCGGCGCCATCCTCTACCGGCCCTGGCCGCACCGTGGGCCGGTCCCGACGGTCATGGAGATGACGCCGTACCTGGCCGACATGCTGCACCAGGACGGGCTGATGTTCGCCCGCGCGGGCTTCGCGTTCCTCGCGGTCGACTGCCGCGGGCGCGGCGGTTCGGCGGGCGAGTTCCACCAGTGGATCCACGACGGCCCCGACGGCTACGACACGATCCAGTGGATCGCGGGCCAGCCGTGGAGCGACGGCCAGGTAGGCCTGGGCGGCGGCTCGTACACGGGCTGGAACCAGTGGATGATCGCCGGCACCCTGCCGCCGGCGCTGAAGACGATCGTGCCGTCCGCCGCGTTCATGGCCGGCGTCGACCTGCCGCTGCGCGGCATCGGCAACTCCTACATCTACCGCTGGCGGGTGACGCTCAAGGGGCACTCGATCTCCTGGAACCTCGCCGCCGACACACAGCTGTTCAACCGCCTCCAGAGCGATCTCTACGCGCGCAGCGCCTCCCTCCTCGAACTGCCGGGGATGCTCGGCTACGAGGCCCCCGGCTGGGAGCAGGAGCTGACGCACACGGCCTGGGGCCCGCAGTGGGCTTCGCGCCGGCCTGCGGACGAAGCGCTCGCGCGCCTCGACATCCCGGTGCTGTCGCTGACGGGTCTCTACGACACCTGCCAGCGCGGCACGCTCGAGCATCACCGGCGTCTCGATCGACACGGCAGCGCTGCGGCCCGCGCGAAGAACTACCTCGTGATCGGCCCCTGGGACCACCGCGGAATGGAAGGCACCGACCAGGTGTACGGGCTCAAGTTCGGGCCTGCCGCGAAGCTGGACGTGCCGAAGCTCAAGCTCGACTGGTATCGCTGGGTCTTCGGGCTGGGCGAGAAGCCAGCGTTCCTCGATGCGCGGATCAAGTACTACGTGAGCGGCCCCGAGACGTGGCGGGGTGCTGACGAACTCGGTGCGATCCTCGGCCGGCCGCGCTCGCTCTTCCTCGCGTCGGACGGCTCGGCCGTCGACGTCTACCGCTCCGGCTGGATGACGGACTCGCCGGCCGACACCCCGGCCGACGCGTTCGTGAGCGATCCCGCCGACCTGCGGCCGCTCGAGGCGGAACGACGCCTGAGCAACTCGCCGGAACTCGCCTCGGGCGGCGGCGCGATGTTCCCGCGTGCCTACAACAGCCTGTTCTTCATCCTCGGCGGCGAGGACCCGACCAACGCGATCTTCTGCCACAATACCTACGGTCAGGGCGTCGTCTACCACACGGCCCCGCTCGAGTCCCCGCTCGAGGTCGTCGGCGAGCCGGAACTACGCCTGTGGGTGACCTGCGACGCGCCCGACGCGGACCTCGCCGTGCTGCTGTACGAGGTGCTCGAAGACGGTTCCGTGATCTTCCTGTCGTCCGACCAGCTGCGCCTGCGCTACCGGAACGGCTCCGTGGCCGGCGAGCCGATGCCGCCGGACCAGCCGGTCGAACTGCGCCTCGGGCCGTTTCGATTCGTTTCGCGACGACTCGCGCGCGGCTCGCGGCTGCGGCTCGTTATCCGGGCGCCGGTCTGCTCCTTCATCCAGAAGAACCTGAACTCCGCGACGCCCGTGCACGAGCAGCAGCCGCACGAGGCACGGGTCGCCCGCATCCGCGTGCTGCACGACCGCGAGCACCCCTCCGCCCTGCTGATCCCCGTCACCGGCCCGTGAGTCGCCACCCGAGAGATGAATCGCCGATGAGCACGCTGGTAATCCAGGTCGAGCGGCCCTTCGTGGTCTTCCTGGGAGACGTCACCGACGACACCTACGCCAAGACCGGGCTCGGCCTGGTGCAATGGCGGCGCGAGGACTGCCTCGGCCAGGTGCGCCTGCCCGGCGCGACCGTCGACGCGGGCGTACCCAACCTGACGATCGCGAGCGCGAAGGCCGCCGGCGCGCGCAGTCTCGTCTTCGGCGTCGCAGCGGTCGGCGGCGGGCTCCCGGAGCACTGGCTGCCCACGCTGCGCGACGCCGCGGCCGCGGGAATCGACATCGTGGCGGGCATGCACCTGCGCCTCGCCACGCTCCCCGGCCTCGCACAGGCCGCGGAGCGCGGCGGCGCGCGCCTCGTCGACGTGCGCGTACCGCCGCCCGGGCTGCCGGTGGGCACGGGGCGCAAGCGCTCCGGGTTGCGACTGCTCACGGTCGGCACGGACTGCGCCTGCGGCAAGAAGTACACGGCGCTGGCGGTCGATGCCGAGTTGCGCCGCCGCGGGCTGAAGAGCGACTTCCGCGCCACGGGCCAGACCGGGATCATGATCGCGGGCGAGGGCCTGCCCATCGACGCCGTGGTGTCCGACTTCGTCACCGGCGCCGCCGAGGTGCTCTCGCCGGACAACGACGCGGACCACTGGGACGTCGTCGAGGGCCAGGGCGCGATCTTCCATCCGGGCTACCTCCAGGTCACGGTCGGCCTGCTGGTCGGCTCGCAGCCCGATGCGTTCGTGGTGTGCCACGACCCGACGCGCACCCACATCGCCGGCTGGCCGCACGTGCCGCTGCGCTCGATCGCCGAGGTGGTCGAGCGCACGATCGCCGTGGGGAGCCTCACCAATCCGTCGATCCGCTGCGTCGGCGTCGCGCTCAACACGTCGAAGGTGCCCGCGGCCGAGCGCGCCGCGCTGATCGATCGCTTCCACCGGGAAACGGGCCTGCCCTGCGTGGACCCGATCGCGAACGGCGTCGGCCCGATCGTGGACCGCCTGCTCGAGGAGTTCCGCTCATGAGACTGAGCCTGCACGGCGAGAGCTGGAACGCGATCACGCCGTTCCGCATCACCGGCCACACCATCGAGGCGTTCGAGTCGCTGGTCGTCGAGATCGAGGACGACGGCGTGATCGGGCGCGGCGAGGCACTCGGCGTCTACTACCTCGACGAGACGGTCGCCAGCATGGCCGCGCAGGTCGAGTCGATCGCGCCGCAGCTCGAAGCCGGCATCGACCGCCACGCGCTGCATTCGCTGCTGCCGCCGGGCGGTGCCCGCAACGCGATCGACTGCGCGCTCTGGGACCTGGAGGCCAAGCGCGCCGGCCGGCGCGCTTGGCAGCTGGCCGGCGTCGAGCCGCGCCCGCTCGAGACCGTCTTCACCATCGGGATCGAGGCCACGCCCGAGGCCATGGCTGCCAAGGCCGCCGCGGCCGGCACGCACGGGCACGGGCTGCTCAAGGTGAAGCTCGACGGCACGCAGCCGCTCGAGCGGCTGCAGGCCATCCGTCGCGCGCGCCCGGATGCACGCATCGTGGTAGACGCCAACCAGGGCTGGACCTTCGCCCAGCTGCAAGTCCTGGCCCCCGCCTTCGCCGACCTCGGCGTGCAGATGATCGAGCAGCCGCTGCCGCGCGGCGGCGACGCCGAACTCGAGGGCTTCCGCGCGCCGGTGCCGCTGTGCGCCGACGAGTCCTGCCTGCACCTCGGCGAGCTGGCGCAGGCGGCGCGACGCTACCAGATGATCAACATCAAGCTGGACAAGACCGGCGGACTGACGCACGCGCTCGAACTCGCCCGGGCCGCGCGCGCGAGGGGGCTCGGACTGATGGTCGGCTGCATGGGCGGCAGTTCGCTCGCGATGGCGCCGTCCGTGATGCTCGGCTGGCTGTGCGACCTCGCCGACGTCGACGGACCGCTGCTCCAGAAGCGCGACCGGCTCGCGGGAATCCGCTTCGATCGCGGGCAGGTGTCGACGTTCGGCCCGGCGCTCTGGGGCTGAGGCGCGGCCGTCGCCGCGAAGACCCTCAGAGCACGCGACCGGGATTCAGGATGCCGCGCGGATCGAAGTGCTGCTTCAGGCCGCGCATCAGCGCGATCTCGGGGTCCGAGCGCGTGTAGCCGGGCCACGGTCGCTTCAGTCGACCGATGCCGTGTTCGGCGGAAACCGAGCCGCAGCCGCGCAGGCCCCGGTACACGATTTCGTCGACCTGCGGCGTGCCGCCTCGTCCAGCGAGGCCGCGAGCACGGCATCGAGGGCTCGGCCGGCCTCGATCGCTTCGCACAGCGTCGTCTCGAGCCGCGCCCGATCGTGCGCCGGGTCGGTCGCTTCGATCTCGACCAGCGCGTAGTAGGCTTGCGGCGATCCGAAGGGGCTGGACTCCCCCAGTTCGCGCAGCGCGCACTCGAAGCAGTCCGACCGCATCGCCTCGAAACCGCCGAGCGTGCCTTCGGTGCCGATGAACAGATGCTTCAGCCTGCTGCGCCGCCTCGAGCCGCACGCCGGCGCCCACGGTCATCACGGCCGCGGAGCGGTCGACGAGCTCGCCGTATACGTCCTGGGTAGAGTTTGTCGACGTGCGGTCGCGGTTCAGCCGCCCGACAGCTCTCGGCCGATCAGCAACCGCTGGATGTCGGAGGTGCCCTCATAGATCTGGCAGACGCGCACGTCGCGGTAGATCTTCTCGACGGGATAGTCCTCGACGTAGCCGTAGCCACCGAGCACCTGCACTGCGGCGGAGGCGACGCGCTCCGCGCGCTCGGACGCGAACAGCTTCGCCATGCAGGCTTCCTTGAGGCACGGCCGACCGGCGTCCTTGAGCGCCGCCGCGTGCAGCACCAGCTGGCGCGCCGCCTCGACGTCGGTCGCCATGTCCGCGAGCCGGAAAGCGACGGCCTGGTGATCCGTCAGCGGCTTGCCGAAGGCGCGTCGCTCGCGTGCGTAGGCGAGCGCGTGGTCCAGCGCCGCCTGCGCCATGCCGACGCTCTGCGCCGCGATGCCGATGCGGCCGGTCTCGAGGTTCGCGAGCGCGATGCGATAGCCCTCGCCCTCCGCCCCGATCCGCAGCCACTCGTCGACGTACACGTCCTCGTAGACGAGCTGCGCGGTGTCCGAGGCTCGCTGTCCGAGCTTCGCTTCGAGCCGGCCGACGCGCAAGCCCGGCGCGCCCCGCGGCACGAGGAACGCGGAGATCCCACGTTTGCCCGCCGCGGGATCGGTGACCGCGAACGTGATCGCGACGCCGGCGATGGCGCCCGAGGTGATGAACTGCTTGGTGCCGTTCAGCACGTAGCCGCCGTCGACGCGACGCGCGGTGGTGCGCAGATTCGCCGCGTCGGAACCCGCGTGCGGCTCGGTGAGCGCGAACGCGCCGATCATCCGGCCCGCGGCGAGCGGCTGCAGGCACTCGCGCTGCTGACGCTCGGACCCGCACGCGACCAGGATCGCGCAGACCGGCGCGTTGTTGACGCTCATCAGCGTGGACACGCCGCCGTCGCCGGCCGCGATCTCCATCAGCGCGAGCGCGTACGAGACGTAGTCTAGGCCGGCGCCGCCAAGCGACTCCGGCACGGTCATGCCGAGGAAGCCGAGAGTACCCATCTCGTCGAGCACGTCGCGCGGGATCGCGCCGGCCGCCTCCCACTCGCGCGCGTGCGGCGCGATCCGGGCGCGCGCGAACTCGCGCGCGGTGTCGCGCACCATCGCCTGGGCGTCGGTCAGGATCATCGATCGAGTCTCCGTTCGGGCCGCTCGTGCACGCGGTTCGCGGGCGCCTTCAGGCAGCGCGGTCGAGCGTTCGCTCGGCCGGCCGGTCGAGTCGCGCCAGCGCATCGCGGCGCCGGCGCCGTGCTTCCGGTACCGCCGCCAGTTTGACGACGCCGAAGCCGCGGATCGAGTCCGGCCAGCCGAGCAGGTCCTCGGCCGCGACCGGATCGACGCGGTCGCCTCGCGCGGCGAGCGCCGCGAGGTCGGCCGCGTAGTCCGCGATCAAGCCGCGCTCCAGCCGACGCTCCTCGGTCCAGCCGAACGGGTCGAACCGCGTGCCGCGCAGTCCCTTGCAGCGGGCCAGCACCCGGAACAGCGTGAACACCCAGGGCCCGAATCGCCGCTTGCGTGCGCGGCCGGTCGCGGGATCGACGCGACCGATCAGCGGCGGCGCGAGCCATACGGACACGCGCTCCCGGCCGGCGAACTGCGCGGCGAGCGCGGCCTCGAACTGCGGGTCCGCGTAGAGACGCGCGACCTCGTACTCGTCCTTATAGGCCATCAATCGGAACAGCGCCTCGGCGCCACGACGCAGCCACGCATCCGGCACCCGTCCCCGCAGCGGCGCGAGCGCGTCGCGGTAGCGGCGGGCGTACGCCGCGTCCTGGTAGACGTCGAGTTCCGTGGCGCGCCGCTCGATCAGCGCCTCCGGCGCCAGCCGCGCGAGCGCCGCCGCCGGATCCGGTTTCGGCCCGAGCCCGGCTTGCCCGAGCACCGTCGCGAGATCGTGGGCCGCGGCTCTTCCCCAGTGCAGCGCGCGCTGGTTGGTCGCCACGGCAGCGCCGTTCAGCGCGATGGCGCGCTCGAGCGCCTCAAGCGAGAGCGGCACCAGCCCGCGCTGCCACGCGTAGCCGAGCAGCAGGGTATTCGCATACACGCCGTCGCCGAACAGCGCCTCGGCGAGGCGCGCGGCCTCGAGTTCGAAGCAGCGACCCTCCGCCGTGCGCGCGGCCACGCGACGCCGCAACTCGTCCGCCGGCACGTGCGCATCACGATCGACGACGACGTGGGCCGTCGGCGTCACGTCCACGTTGAGGACGGCGGCACCGTGCATGGCGGACAGGCGGCGCAGGGACTCCGGCGCCGCGGCCACGACCAGGTCGGCGCCGAGCAGCAGGTCGGTCGCGCCCGCGCCGATCTGCGGCGAGTGCAGGTCGTGGCCGGCCGGCGCGAGCCGCACCTGGCTCACGACCGCGCCGTTCTTCTGGGCGAGCCCGGTGTAGTCGAGAACCGTGGCGGCCAGTCCCTCGAGATGCGCCGCGGCCCCGAGCAGCGCGCCGAGCGTCAGCACGCCCGTGCCGCCGACGCCCGCGACGTAGACCTGGCAGGGCGCGGCGAGCGCCGGCACCGACGGCTTCGGCAACCCGGCGAACAGTGCCGTCTCGATAGGGACCAGCGACGCCGCGTCCGGCTTCCGCAGCACCGCGCCGTCGATCTCGACGAAGCTCGGGCAGAAGCCCTTGGCGCAGGAGTAATCCTTGTTGCAGACGCTCTGGTTCACCTGCCGCTTGCGGCCGTATTCGGTATCCACCGGCTCGACCGCGATGCATCGCGACTGCGTGGAGCAGTCGCCGCAGCCCTCGCAGACCCGCGGGTTGATGAACAGGCGTCGCGTCGGCTCGGGCAGCGTGCCCCGCTTGCGGCGCCGGCGCTTCTCGGACGCACAGATCTGCTCGTAGACGATCGCGCTGACGCCCGGCTCGCCGGCGTAGCGGCGCTGGAGCGCATCCAGCTCGTCGCGGTGCAGCAGTTCGACGCCGTCGAGCGCGTGCTTCGCTGCGTGCCAGCGCGAAGTATCGTCACTGACGAGCGCGATCGGCTTCACACCCTCCGCCTTCAGCTGGGCGATCACGCGCAGCGGGTCGAGCGTGCCGTCCGGTGCCTGGCCGCCCGTCATCGCCACCGCGTCGTTGTAGAGGATCTTGAAGGTCACGTTCGCGCGGGCCGCGACGGCTGCGCGGATGCCGAGCAGTCCGGAGTGCTGGTACGTGCCGTCCCCGAGGTTCTGGAACACGTGCTTCGTGCCTACGAAGGGTGCGGCACCCACCCACTGCACGCCCTCGCCGCCCATCTGGCTGAAGGTGCTCGTGCGCAGTTCGGGTTCGCCGACCGCCATCACGTGACAGCCGATGCCGCCGCCGACCGTCGTCTCGCCCGGCGTCTGCAGCGAGGTGTTGTGCGGGCAGCCCGCGCAGAAGTACGGCTTGCGGCCCACCAGCGCGGCACCGACGTCGTCGTCGGCGACGCGCTCCCAGCGTGCGAGCGACTCCGCAGTCGCACCGAGTGCGGCGCCGAAGCGCGCGTGCAGCGCGCGCGCGACGGTGAGCGGCGTGAACTCCAGGGTCTCCGGCAGCAGCGGGCGACCGTCCGGGTCGACCTTGCCGCTGACGCGCGGCCGCCGGTCGGCCGGCAGGTGGTAGAACGCCTCCTTGAGCTGCGGCTCGACGATGCCGCGCTTCTCCTCGACGACGAGCACTTCGTCGAGCCCCGCGGCGAACGCGAGCGCCGGTTGGGTCGCCAGCGGCCAGCTCATGCCGACCTTGTAGACCGAGATGCCGAGCTCACGCAGACGCTCCGTGCCGAGGCCGAGTTCAGCCAGCGCCTGCATCAGGTCCTGGTGCGCCTTGCCGACGGTGACGACGCCGAACCGGGCGTGCGCGCCGCGGACGATCACGCGGTCGATGCCGTTGGCCGCCGCCCACGCGCGCGCCGCGGGCAGGCGTTCCTCGACGAGCCGCCGCTCGAGCTCGGCGCGCTGGCCGGGCCAGCGGATGCGCGGGTCCCAGTTGAGCCCGTGCGGCGGCACGGCGAAATCCTCCGGGACACGGAACTCGGGGTACGGCTCCGGCAGTTCGATCGAGCCGGCGCTCTCGACCACGTCGGTCAGCGTCTTCATCGCGACCCAGAGGCCCGAGTAGCGCGACAGCGCGAAACCGGCGAGCCCGAGCGACAGCAGTTCCGCGATCGAGGCCGGCTGCAGGATCGGCATGCTCACCGACTGGCAGATGCCGTCGGTCTGGTGCGGGAACATCGAGGACTGGGCCGCGTGGTCGTCGCCGACGCAGGCGACCACGCCGCCGAGCCGCGACGCGCCCTGGACGTTCGCGTTCCGGAAGACGTCGCCGGTCCGGTCGACGCCCGGGCCCTTGCCGTACCAGATGCCGAACACGCCGTCCGCGGTGGGCGCACCGAAGGCGCGGTGCATCTGGGCGCCCCACAGCGCGGTCGCCGCCAGGTCTTCGTTGAGCCCGGGCTGGAACACCACGTCGTGCGACTTCAGGAGTTCCGCGGCCTTCCACAACTGGAGGTCGTAGCCGCCGAGGGGCGAGCCGCGGTACCCGGAGACGAGCCCCGCGGTCGACAGCCCGCGGGCGCGGTCGAGGCGGCGCTGCATCATCGGCAGGCGCACCAGCGCCTGGATGCCAGTGATGTACGCCCTCCCCCGCTCGCGCAGGTAGACGTCGCGCCACTGGAAATCGCGGTCGGGTTTCGTCATCGCCACACCTCCCGCGACGACGATACCGGGCGCCCGCGAGCGCACCCGTGTCAAAATACGCTCTCGACGGAGCGCTTCTTGGTATTTTCGTACTATTGTTTGCCCATCGGAGCGGACAGAATGACTACGCCGGCCCTCGATCGAACGGACCTGCGAATCCTGCAGCTGCTCGCCGACGACGGCCGCATCAGCTGGCGGGAGGTCGCGGAACGCATCGGCCTGTCGCTCACCCCCACGCTGCGACGCATCCGGCGCCTGGAGTCCGAGGGCTACGTGGCCGGCTACACGGCCCGCTTCGACGAACGGCGACTCGGCGGCCAGATGAGCGTCTACGTGTCGGTGACCCTGGAACGCCAGACCGAGG
>Ga0315900_10001693_pt1 | contig 34986 bp, 33 predicted proteins | sample LakEriMetagenome_FD_203521 | JGI IMG/M metagenome (GOLD analysis project Ga0315900, IMG submission 203521) | Freshwater fungal communities from buoy surface, Lake Erie, Ohio, United States - Buoy 12 MA114 | ecosystem: Environmental > Aquatic > Freshwater > Lake > Lake biofilm | place: USA: Lake...
CGGCCGTTCATGGTGACCTCGCCGTTCGGCGCGCGGCCCGATCCCTGGTACTGGCTGCGCGACGACAAGCGGGAAGACAAGGACATGATCGCCTACCTCGAGGCCGAGAACGCCCACCTCGCCAAGGTGATGGCGCCGCACCGCGCGCTCGAGCAGAAGGTCTATGACGAGATCGTGGGACGCATCAAGCAGGACGATGCGACGGTGCCGGTGCGCCGCAACGGCTGGTGGTACTACCGGCGCTACGAGACCGGCAAGCAATACCCGATCTTCGCGCGCCGCAAGGGCAGCCTCGAGGCGCCCGAGGAGATCATCCTCGACGGCAACCAGCGCGCGCAGGGCCACGGGTTCTACGCGGTCGCCAACCTTGAGGTCAGCCCCGATGGACGCTGGGCCGCGATCGCCGAGGACACCGTCGGACGGCGCCAGTACGACATCCGCATCCAGGACCTCGCGAGCGGCGAATGGCTGCCCACCCGCATCACCAACGCCGAGGCCTCGCTCGCCTGGGCGGACGACAACGCCTCGCTGCTCTACATCCGCAAGGACCCGCAGACGCTGCTCGGTGACAAGGTCTATCGGCACCGCCGCGGCAGCGATCCCGCGCAGGACACGCTCGTCTACGAAGAGCAGGACGACAGCTTCTACATGGGGCTCGGCCGCTCCAAGTCCGACCGCTTCCTCTTCATCACGGTGCAGAGCACGGTCTCGTCGGAGTGGCGCTACGCCGCGGCCGGCGATCCCGCGCTCGCCTTCAAGGTCGCCGTGCCACGCGAGCGCGACCACGAGTACCAGCTCGAGGATTCGGGCGACCGGTTCGTGCTGCGCACCAACTGGCAGGCGCGCAATTTCCGCATCATCGAGGCGCCGATCGCGCAGGTGGCGGACCGCGCGGCCTGGAAGGACGTGATCCCGCACCGCGCGGACGCCTTCGTCGAGTCCTTCGAGGCCTTCGACGACTACCTCGCGGTGAACGAGCGCTCGGGCGGGCTCTCCAAGCTGCGCGTGCGCGGCTGGACGGACGGACGCGACTTCCTGCTCGACGCCGCGGACCCGGCCTATACGATGGAGTTCGGCAGCAACAGCGAAGCCGCCACGCCGCTGCTGCGCTATGTCTATACCTCGCCCACCACGCCGCCGACGACCTACGACTACGACATGCGCACCGGCGAGCGCCGCGAGCTCAAGCGCGAGCCCGTGCTCGGCGGCTTCGACTCCGCGGATTACACCGCCGAGTTCCGCTTCGCGACCGCGCGGGACGGCACCCGGATCCCGGTGACGCTGCTGTACCGGCGCGGCACCCGGCTCGACGGCACGGCGCCGGTGTACCAGTACGCCTACGGCTCTTACGGCTATTCCACCGATCCGGTGTTCCGGTCAGGGGTCCTGTCGCTCGTCGACCGCGGTTTCGTCTATGCCATCGCGCACATCCGCGGCGGCCAGGAGATGGGGCGCGCCTGGTACGAGGACGGCAAGCTCAAGAAGAAGGTCAACACCTTCACCGACTTCATCGACGTCACGCGCTTCCTCGTCAAGGAGAAGGTCGCCGACCCGAAGCGGGTGTTCGCGATGGGCGGCAGCGCCGGTGGACTGCTGATGGGCGCGATCGCCAACATGGCGCCGGGCGACTACAAGGGCATCGTCGCCCACGTGCCGTTCGTCGACGTCGTCACCACCATGCTCGACGAGAGCATCCCGCTGACCACCAATGAATTCGACGAGTGGGGCAACCCCGCGGCGGACCGCGCCACCTACGACTACCTGCTCGCCTACTCGCCCTACGACCAGGTGTCGCGGCAGGCCTACCCGGCGATGCTGGTCACGGGCGGACTCTGGGACAGCCAGGTGCAGTACTGGGAGCCGGCCAAATGGGTCGCGCGACTGCGCACCCTGAAGACCGACTCCAACCCGCTGCTGATGCGCATGAACATGGAAGCGGGCCACGGCGGCAAATCGGGGCGCTTCGAGCGCTACCGCGAGGTGGCCGAGGAGTACGCCTTCGTGCTGTGGCAGGCCGGCATCGCGCAGTGATGCGGCAAGGCATCCCCGCACCGTGGACAGCGTGACCCTTCCGCTCGGCGCCTTCCACGAGGTCAGCCTCAGCACTTGCGACCTCGCGGCCTCGGTCGCGTTCTGGGAAGCCCACGGCTGGGTGACGGGCGCCGTGCGGCCGGTATGGCCGCATCCCTACGCGGTGCTGTCGAACGGCGGCATCGTGATCGGCCTGCACGAGCACCGGTTCCCCTCGCCGTCGGTGACCTGCGTGCACCCCGGCATCGCCGCCGCGCTCGAGTCGCACCGCGACGCCGGCATGGTGATCGCCTTCGCCCAGACCGGTCCGGACCGCTTCAATGAATTCGGATTCCGCGATCCGCACGACCACATGGTGACCTTGCTGGAGGCGCCCACCCACGAGGTCGCCCTGCACCCGGCCCCTCCCCAAGGGGTGCGGACCACCCCTTCCGCCGAGGTCTTCTTCAGCCTGCCCGCCGAGGACATCGACCTCGGGCTGCGCTTCTGGGGGCTGCTCGGCGCGACCGAACAGGGCCACGTCCCCGGGGGCTGGCCGTGCCGTCGGTTCAGCGCAGGGGGGTTGCCGATGGCGCTGCATGCCGCAGCGCACCTCGACCGGCCGGCGTTGGTGCGTATCGCAGCCGGCGGGTCCGCCACCGGACCGGCCGTCACCTCGCCCGAGGGCCTCGCCTGGGTGCTGGCGGCGGCCTGAACGACCGCTCCGCCGACCGGCAAACCGACCGGTCACCCTACGAGAGACGCCGGACAGCGATAGACTATCCGCCTCACGGTCTCGGGGAGGGTCGTCTCGCACCCTATGGAAATCGCTTTATTGGTCGGCCTGATCCTGTTCAACGGCCTGTTCGCCATGGCCGAACTCGCCATCCTCACCGCACGCCAAGTCAGGCTGGAAGCTGCTGCCGAAAAGGGCGATGCCGGCGCCATCGAGGCGCTCAAGCTCGCCGCCGATCCCACCCGGTTCCTCTCCACCGTGCAGGTGGGCATCACCTCGATCGGCGTCCTGAGCGGCATCGTCGGCGAGGCCACGCTCGCCGTGCCCTTCGAGGCCTTCCTCGGGCGCCTCGGTGTCGATCCCGTCTACGCGAACTACATCGCGACCGGTCTCGTGGTGGTGACCATCACCTATTTCTCTATCGTGATCGGCGAACTGATCCCGAAACGCATCGCCCAGACCCATCCCGAAGTGATGGCAAGGCTGATCTCGCGGCCGATCAAGTGGCTGTCCATCGCGACCCGTCCGTTCGTGCACCTGCTCTCGGGATCCACCGACCTGTTGCTGCGCCTGCTGTCGATCCCGCAGCGCCGCGAGGCCGAAGTCACCGAAGAAGAGATCTATGCCGTCCTGAAGGAAGGCGCGGAGTCCGGCGTCCTCGAGTCCGAGGAACGCACGATGATGCAGAACCTCTTCCGGCTCGATGAGCGCAAGCTCGTGTCCTTGATGGTCCCGCTGTCGGACGTGACGCACCTCGACCTCGAGGATGACCTCGCGACGATCCTGAAGACCGCCGCGGCGGGGGGGCATGCACGCTACCCGGTGCTGCGCGGCGATTGGAGCCATGTCGCCGGCATCCTGCGCACCAAGGCGCTGATCCATCACCTGACGGCATCGACGGCGGCGGACGGCACAGAGACGGGCGGCACAAAGCCGGCCGGCGCACCGCCGCTCGAAAGCCTGCTCGAGGAGCCGCTGTTCGTGCCGGAGTCGAGCTCCGCCCTGCACGTGCTGCGTCAACTGCAGGAGACCGCGGCGAAGATGGCGCTCGTCGTGGACGAATACGGCGCCGTGCTCGGCATCGTCACCCTGCAGGACCTGCTGGAGGCGATCACCGGCCGTTTCTCGTCCGCAGGCCTGAAACACGAGTGGGCAGTCCGCCGCGAGGACGGCAGCTGGCTGCTCGAAGGGGCGACGCCGGTCCCGGAACTCAAGGACATCCTCGACATCCGTTCGCTGCCAGAGGAGGAGCGGGGGCGCTACTCGACGCTCAGCGGCATGTTCCTGCTGCTGCGCGGCGAGATGCCGCGCGAGGGAGACGCGGTGGAGTGGGCAGGCTGGAGGTTCGAGGTGGTGGACATGGACGGCAACGCCATCGACAAGATCCTCGCGACCTTGAAGCGCTGACCGTCGACGTCACAACCGCCGCGCGACCGCCGCGACGAGCCGCGCCAACGCCGCGGGCGACTGCGCGAGGAACAAGGAAGGTTCGATGAGTTCGAGCTCCATCACCACCGGCATGCCGTCCGGGCCCGGCGCGACATCGACCCGTGCGTAGAGCAGCCCGGATTCGAGCCCGGCCAAGGCCGCATTCCCGGTCGCGCGCTCCGCTGCGCTGATCGGCAAGGCCTCGGAGACCTGCTCGACACCGTCCGCAAACCGCGGTGTCTTGCGCACGGCATGCGTGAACTCGCCGTCGATCCACACCAGCGCGCGCTCGCCATGGTCCTCGACCGAGGGCAGGTACGGCTGCACCAGCATGTCGTGCGAGGCTACCAATCGCGCGCAGAGCGCATCGGCGGCCGCCCAGGCGCGCTCACCCGGCGCCGGCGTCCCGCCGAGGAACGGTCCCAAGCGGTGGGTCTCGAAGGAGGCTGCGCCGATGGCAGGCTTCAACACCACATCGCGCCAGCCGCGTTCGGCGGCGACCTCCGACAAGGGCCGCGTGACCCCGCGCGGCAGCAGGACGGTCGGCGTCACCGGCACGCCGCGCTCGGCGAGCCGGAGCAGGTAGCGCTTGTGGAGGTTGCCGTGCAGCACCTCGGGCGCGTTCCAGAGCGGCGCAGCCGCGCCGGCGACGTCGATCCAACGCTCGAATTCTTCGACGGCGTGCAGGTAATCCCAGGTCGAGCGCAGCAGCGTCGGCACGGGTTCGCGCCAATCCGTACCGCCCCCGCGCCACGCCGCCATCACGGCATCGATCCCGGTATCCTGCAACGCTGCGAGCAACAGCTCCTCGTCCGCATCCGGCTCGGGCAGCGGTCGGCAGGTGGCGATGCGCAGCGCGCGGCGCGCGGGATCAGCGGCCAACGGCGGCGCCTCCGGACCGGCTCACGAGCACGATGGCGAGCGCCGACAGCAGGAACCCGGGCAGCAGCTCATAGAGCGCGAACACGCCCCCCAGGTGGGCGAACTGCTTCCAGAAGATCACCGTCGCGCCACCGACCAGGATGCCGGCGAACGCGCCGGCGCGGGTCATCCGCGGCCAATAGAGCGAGAGGATGATGGCGGGGCCGAACGCCGCGCCGAACCCCGCCCAGGCCCAGGCGACGAGACCCAGCACCGTGCTGTCGGGATCGAGCGCCAGCACGAAGGCGAGCGCCGCGATGCCGAGCACCGCGAGGCGGCCCGCCCAGAGCAGTTCCGCTCGGCCCGCCCCGCGACGGAACAGGCTCCCGTAGAAATCCTGCGCGAACGCGGACGAGGCCACCAGCAACTGCGCCGAGGCGGTGCTCATGATCGCGGCCATCACGCCCGCGAGGCACAGGCCCGCCAGGGCCGGATGCAGGAAGGTGGTGGACATCACGATGAACACCTTCTCGGTGTCGGTGCCGGTGAGCGGCTGCGGCAGCACCAGCCGTCCGGTCAGACCGACCACCACCGCGGCCACCAGCACGACGATCACCCAGCCCATCGCGACCCGACGCGCCACGGTGATGTGCGCCACCGAGCGCGCGGCCATGAAGCGCGCGAGGATGTGGGGTTGGCCGGCATAACCGAGCCCCCACGCCAGCAATGACAGGATGCCGATCGCCCCCAGGGTCTCTCCGCCGTCGGCCGCGAACGGGTCGAGCAGCGAGGCATCGAGCGCCTCCAGCCGCGCAAAGGTCTCGCCGGGTCCGCCTGCGAGCGCGAGCCCCATCACCGCCACCATCACCAACGCCACGAACATCAGCGACCCTTGCAGCACGTCCGACCACGACACGGCGAGGAAGCCACCGAGGAAGGTGTAGACCAGCATCACCGCCGTGCCCCAGAACATCGCCTCGACGTACGGCAAGCCGAACAGCGCCTCGAACAGCCGTCCGGCCGCGACGAAACCAGAGCTCGTGTAGAACACGAAGAAGACGAGGATGAAGGCCGCGGACAGCGCGCGCAGCAGGCGGCTGTGGTCCTCGAAGCGGCGTTCGAGGTAATCCGGCAAGGTCAGCGCGTCGCCGAGCCGTTCAGTCGCCTCGCGCAGGGGGGCGGCCACCCAACGCCAGTTGAGCCAGGTCCCGACCGCCAATCCGAGCAGCAGCCAGACCGAATCGAACCCCGAGGCGTAGGCGAGCCCCGGCAACCCCATCAGCAGCCAACCGCTCATGTCGGTGGCCTGGGCGCTCAGCGCCGTCACCCAACTGCCGAGGCTGCGGCCCCCGAGGATGAAATCGCCCAACGTCCGGGTACGGCGCCACGCCAACACCCCGAGCCCGAGGCAGATCGCCATGTAAAGCACCATGGTGGCGACGATGACGGTAGAATGTTGCATCCGGACCCCCCTCTCCGTTCAGTGTAACCGAAGAAACCCTGCGGTTTTTCCGACCAATGGACGGTCGGTTCTCGCCTAGGATGCGCGCCCCATGCAAGACCTCCTCCTGATCCCGTTCGCCGATTATTGGTGGGCCTACATCGGCTTCATCGCCGCCCTGCTGATGATCCTCGCCTTCGACTTGGGCGTGTTCAGCAAGCCGGGGTCGGTGCCGAGCCTGCGCTCGGCCATCATCCGCTCGATCGTGTTCATCAGCCTGGCGCTGGCCTTCAACTGGGGCCTCTACCAGTACCTGCTGTACGAGCTGCCGCTGCGCGCCGACCTCGCGGGGATGGACCACGCCCAACTCGCCCGCGACACCTCGCTCGAGTTCCTCGCGGGCTATGTGGTCGAGTACGCGCTCGCCATCGACAACGTGTTCGTGTTCGTGGCGGTGTTCTCCTATTTCGCCGTGCCGGTGCAGTACCAGCAGAAAGTGCTCTTCTACGGCATCCTCGGTGCGATCGCCTTCCGCGCGCTCTTCATCTCGCTCGGCTCGGTGCTGATGCAGTACGAGTGGATCGTGATGATCTTCGGCGTGTTCCTGATCCTCACCGGCCTCAAGATCCTGTTCCTGCCCGAGAAGCCGATCGACCCCTCGCGCAACCCGATCATCCTCGGCGTGAAGAAGCTGTTCCCGGTGACACCGCAGTTCCACGGCGACAAGTTCTGGGTCGAGATCGACGGCAAGACCTGGGTGACGCCGCTGTTCGTGGCGCTCGCCTTCATCGAGTTCAGCGACATCATCTTCGCCATCGATTCGGTGCCGGCGATCTTCGCGCTCACCAACGAGCCGTTCATCGTCTTCACCTCGAACATCTTCGCGATCATCGGCCTGCGCTCGCTGTTCTTCGTGCTGCAGAGCATGGTCAAGGCCTTCATCTTCCTGAAGTACGGCCTCGGCGTGATCCTGGTGTTCGTCGGCCTCAAGATGGTCTGGCTCAACGAGGCGTTCGGCGGCAAGTTCCCGATCAGCCTGTCGCTCAGCATCATCGGCTCGATCCTCGCGGTCTCGATCATCGTCTCGCTGGCCTGGAACCGGCTGCGGCTGGGCGGTGACGGCTCGGACGACGAGGGCAAGGCCGCCTGAGCCCGGGCCAGGCGGGTCCGGTCAGACCGCCCCGAGGAAACGGTCCAAGGCCTCGCGGCTTGGCGGTTCGTCGAGCGTCGGCGCATGGCCGCGGTCGGGGATGGTGACGGTCTGCAGCCCCGGGGCGGCCTCCGACATGCGATGGACGGTATCCGCCGACAGCACGTCGCTCGTCTCGCCGCGCAGGCACAGCATCGGCAGGCCGCGCAGGGTCGCGAACGCCGCCCAGAAATCCGGCACCGGGAGCGAGGGATCGGCCAGCGCCCGGCCCACCGCCGGATCGACGTCCCGCACGATCCTCCCCGGGGCTTCTTCGCGGTAGACCGCCCGCGCGAACCGCAGCCACGCAGCCTCGTCCAATCCCGGCAAGGCGAACCCGTTGGCGGCACGCGCATCGGCCACCGCCTCCTCCCAGGTCGCGGCCGTCCGTACCCGACCCATGCCGCTGGCGATGCGCTGCATGCCACGCGGGTCGAGCTCGGGCCCGATGTCGTTCATCACCAGCCCGGCGACGCGGGTGCGATGAGCGGCCGCGAGGAACATGCCGACCAGGCCGCCGAGCGACGTCCCCACCACCACCACCTGCGGGATCGCCAGCGCATCGAGCAGCGCCACCATGTCGGCGACATACACGTCGAGCCGATAGCGACGCCACTCCGGGTCGCGGCCCGATCGGCCGCGGCCGCGCAGGTCCGGGGTGAGCACGCGACGCCGCTGCGCCAGATGCTGCGCAAGCGGCTCGAAGTCCCGGCTGTTGCGGGTGAGTCCGGGCAGGCAGAGCACGGGGACCGGTGCGGCGCCCGGACCATTACCGATGTCGGGCTGCTCCGGGACGGACTGCCCAGGGCCGGGTTGTCCCGGACCAGGGTAGTCCCGGCAGAAGATCGATACCCCGCCGTCCGCGACGATGCGGTGATCGACCTCGCGCGTACCGCTCATCAGGGCCCGCTCACTTCGCGAACAGGCGCGAGGGGTCGCGGAACGCCTTGAACTCCAGGGCGTTGCCCGAGGGGTCATAGAGGAAGAACGTCGCCTGCTCGCCCACCTCGCCGGCGAAGCGGATGCCGGGCTTGATGATGAAGTCGGTGCGCTCGGCCTCGAGACGCGCCGACAGGGCTTGCCAGTCCTCCCAGCCGAGCACCACGCCGAAATGCGGCACCGGCACATCGTGGCCGTCCACGCGGTTGCTGTGCGCTGCCGGCGAGAACGCCTGGCGCGACGGGTCGAGATGCGCGACGAGCTGGTGACCGAAGAAATCGAAATCGACCCACTCGGCGGCGGAACGGCCTTCCGGACAACCGAAGCGCGCGCCATAGAACGCGCGCGCGGCGGCGAGGTCGTGGACGGGGATGGCGAGATGGAAGGGGGACAGCATGGGGACCTCGACGATGCGACCGGAGATGCGACCGGCTGTGCGGTCAGCGCTTGAAGAGGCGCGGGAAGATCTGGTGCCAGCGCTGCGGCGCGAAGCGCTTCAGCCACCAGAGGCCGCGATACTTCGGCGGATAGACGAAATGCGTGCGGTCGCGCGAGGCCGCCATCAGGATCGCCTCGGCGACCTCCGAAGCCTCGATGCCGGAGCGCTCGATCAGCTTGCCGGCCGCTTCCTGCATCCGCGCCGGGCCGCGGCCGTTGGCGACGATGTTGGTGCGGAAGAAAGCCGGCATCACCACCATCGTGCGCACGCCGTAGGCGCCGTACTCCTGCATCAGCGTCTCGCTGAGGGCGATCACCGCCGCCTTCGAGGCGTTGTAGGCGGACATCTGCGGCCCGGCGCAGAAGCCGGCGACGCTCGCGATGTTGATGACCAGCCCGCCCTGCCCGCGCGCCATATGGCGGATCACGGCCCGGCAGGAGTTCGCGACGCCGAGCACGTTGATGTCGAAGCACCACGCCCAGTCTTCCGGGGGCGTCTCGTGGAAGCGCCCGGCCACCGACACGCCCGCGCAATGGATCGCGACGTCGATGCCGCCGGCCATCGCCACGGCCGCATCCACCACGGCCTGCAACGCGGCCGCATCGCGCACATCGCAGGGCGAGGACACGACCTGCGCACCATCGCGTCGGAAGCTCTGCGTCACGAGATCGAGACGCGCCGCGTCGGCATCGGTCAGGAACAGCTGCCAACCCTCGCGCGCCAAGGACTCGGCGCAGGCCAAGCCGAGGCCGCTCGCGGCGCCGGTGATGAAGGCACGACGCTTCGGGAAACGCTGGGTGAGGTTGTGTGCGGACGAGGTCATGCGCCTAGGGTACTACGGACCGCGCAGCGCGGTCCGCAGCGCGCCGGCTTGCTGACGGATCGCCGCGCGGGTCTCCGCGTCGAGCCGGCCGAGGTTGCGCACCTGCATCCCCATACGAGGGTTGGCCGCGAGCCTCGCCTCGTGGCGCAGCAGGAAATCCCAGTAGAGCGTGGTGAACGGACAGGCCTTGGCGCCGGTGGAGAGCGCCGGATCGTAGCGGCAGCCCGTGCAGTGGTTGCCCATGCGCGCGATGTAGCGGCCGGAGGCGATGTAGGGTTTCGAGGCCATCACGCCACCGTCGGCGTATTGCGACATCCCGAGGGTGTTGGGCAGCTCCACCCATTCGTGCGCATCGACGTAGACGGCCAGATACCAGCGGTGCACCTCCCGCGGATCGACGCCCACCAGCAGCGCGAAGAGCCCGGTGACCATCAGCCGCTGGATGTGGTGCGCATAGCCGTACCGCAGGGTCTGTCGCACCGCGTCGCGCAGGCAAGCCATGTCGGTGTCGCCGGTCCAGTACAACGCCGGCAGCGGCTCGGTCGCGCCGAGGGTGTTGCGGTCGATGTAGTCCGGCATCTGCAGCCAGTAGATGCCGCGCACATACTCGCGCCAACCGAGGATCTGGCGCACGAAGCCCTCCACCGCAGCGAGCGGCGCTCGGCCCGCGCGGTAGGCCGCCTCTGCCGCGCCGATCACCTCCCGCGGGTCGAGGAGCTTGAGGTTCAAGGCGGCGGACAGGCGCGAATGGAAAAGCCACGGCTCTCCCGACCACATCGCGTCCTGCCAGTCGCCGAAGGCCGCGAGCCGATGGTCGATGAAGTCGGCGAGCGCCTGCAGCGCCTGCGCGCGCGTGACCGGCCAGTCGAAATCGGCGATGGACCCGGGATGGTCGGGACAGGCGGCCGCGACTTCCTCGAGTACGGCCTGCGTGAGCGCATCGGGCGGAAACGCGACCGGCGCGGCAAGACCGAGCGCGCCCGGGCCGTCCCGCCCGAAGGACTTGCGGTTCTCGGCGTCGTAGTTCCACTCGCCGCCCTCGGGTCCGCCATCGGCATCGAGCAGCACCCCATGCTTGCGGCGCATCTCGCGGTAGAAGAACTCCATTCGCAACTGCTTGCGGCCGCGCGCGTGCGCGGCGAAGCCGTCGTGCGAACACAGGAAATGGCGGTCCTCGCGCTCGATGAGCGCCACCCCGGACCCGCGGACCGTCCGACGCAGCGCTTCGCGCAAGCCCCAGTCGCCGGGCTCCATCAGCACCACGGTCTGCGGTCGCAGCCGTGCGAGGTCCGCACCCAACCGCTCGACGAGAGGGCCCGAGCCGCGCGGGTGGTACTCGACCCTCAGACCCTCGACGTGCAGCGCGTCCCGGAAGTGGCGCATGCAGGCCAAGAACAGCGCGATGCGGGGCAGACTCGAGCGCAGGGCCGTCGACTCGTGCGGCGCCTCGGCCATCCATGCCGCGTCCTGCGCCGGATCGAAGCCGTCGAAGGCCGCGGAACGTCGGTCGAGTTGGTCGCCCAGTACGAGGACAAGGTTGCGCATGCCGCATTATCGCGCCCCGCGACCCTTTACGTGCGACGGCACGCATGTCACGGTCGCGAACGCCTCTCCTCGCCGCACCGGAGCCAGCCATGAGCGTGTGCCGCCGCGACCTTCCCGCGCCCCCCGGCCTGATTGCGACCGCGGTGGCCCGTCCATGACCCCGGACAGCCCGCCGCTCGCGCTCGACACCCCGCGCCTGGCGCTGCGCGGATTCATCGAGGACGACGCGCCGTTCGTGCTGCGATTGCTCAACGAACCGTCCTTCCATGAGTTCATCGGCGATCGCGGCGTACGCTCGATCGGCGATGCCCGCCGCTACCTGCGCGAGGGGCCGATGGCGAGCTGCCGCACGCATGGCCATGGTCTGCTGCGCGTGGCGCTGCGCGCCGACGGCACCGTGATCGGCATGTGCGGCCTCGTACGCCGCGACACGCTGCCCCTGCCCGACCTCGGTTTTGCCCTGCTGCCGGAACACTGGGGCGCGGGCTACGTGCGGGAGGCCTCACGCGCGGTGCTGGCGCATGGCCGCACCGCGCTCGGCCTCACCGAAGTGCTCGCCATCACCTCGACACACAACCAGCGCTCCATGGCGACGCTGCGCGCGCTCGGGATGTCGCTCGAGGACACGCGCGCGCTCACGCCCGGCGCCGACCCGGTCAACGTCTTCCGGCTCGCCTTGGACGCCGACCCACCGGCCATGCGGTAAGATTCCCTCCTCCATCCGCGTGCGCCCGCACCAGAGGCTCCGATGCTCGAACGCCAGATCGAAAGACTCCTCTTCGCCTGCCGCTGGCTGTTGGCGCCGATGTACCTCGGTCTCGCGTTGGCGCTGCTCGCGCTCGGCGTGAAGTTCTTCCAGGAGGCGATCCACCTCCTGTTCGCCGTCGCCTCGCTGCCCGAAGACAAACTGGTGCTCGTCACCCTGACGCTGATCGACCTCGTGCTGGTCGGCAGCCTCATCGTGATGGTGATGTTCTCGGGCTACGAGAACTTCGTGTCGCGCATCGACGTCGCCGACCAGGGCGAGAAGCTCGGCTGGCTCGGCAAGCTCGACGCCGGCACGCTCAAGCTCAAGGTCGCCGCCTCGATCGTCGCGATCTCGTCCATCCACCTGCTCAAGGTGTTCATGGACGCGAAGACCATGCCGAACGACAAGATCTTCTGGTACGTGGTCGTGCACCTCACCTTCGTGGTGTCGGCGCTCCTGCTCGGCGTGCTCGACCGGATGTCATTTGCGGGCCATCGCCGCGCCGATCACGGCTGACGGCCGGCGGCGCGTGGCCGCCTCCTCGCTCGCCCGCGACGAGCGGCGCCCTCAGCGCATCGTGACGAATTCCTCGGCGCTCGTCGGGTGGATCGCCACGGTGTCATCGAAGTCGCGCTTGGTGGCGCCCATCTTGAGGGCCACGGCAAAGCCCTGCAGCATCTCGTCGGCACCGGCGCCGATCACGTGGCACCCCACGATGCGCTGCTCGGACCCCACGGTGACGAGCTTCATCTCGGCGCGCGGCTTGCGCGGCGTCATCGCGTGGTACATGGGGACAAAACCGGAGGTGTAGGTCTTCACCGCCGATGCGCCGTGACGGTCGATGGCTTCGGCCTCGGAGAGGCCCACCGTGCCGATCGGCGGGTGGCTGAAGACCACGGTCGGGATGTCCGAATAATCGAGGTGCCGGTCCGTCATGCCGCCGAACACGCGGTCGGACAGACGCCGACCCGCGGCGATGGCGACGGGCGTCAGCTGAGCGCGGCCGGTGACATCGCCGATGGCGTAGAGGCCGCCGATATTGGTCTGTTGCAGACGATCGACCGGGATGAATCCGGCCGCATCCATCGTCACGCCAGCGCGCGCCAACCCAAGGCCCTCGACGGCGGGCTCGCGGCCGATGGCCCACAGCACCGTGTCGAACGGACCTGCGACGCGCCCGTCCTGCAGCAACAGGCGCAGCGTACCGTCCGCATCGCGCTCCAGCGCACGCGGCGCGGCATGGTCGAGGAAGGCGACGCCGTCCCCTTCCATGATCTTGCGCAAGCCGTCGCCGAGCATGGCCTCGAAATGCCGCAGCAGCCGGTCGCGGCGCAGCACCATCGTCACCTCGCTGCCGAGCGCGGCGAACACGCCGGCGAGTTCCACGGCGATGTAGCCGCTGCCCACCACGGCGATGCGCCGCGGCCGCTCCGCGAGTTCGAAGAAACCGTCCGACGTGATGCCATGCCCGGCGCCCGGGATCGGCGGGACCGACGGGCGGCCGCCCGTGGCGATCACCACGTGCGGCGCCTCGAGCAGGCGGTCGCCGACACGGACCTCGTTCGGCCCGGCGAACGCGGCATGACCGCGCACGAGCTCCACTTTGCGGTTGGCGAGGTTGCGCTCGTAGATGCCGTTGAGGCGGGTGATGTAGGCGTCGCGCGCCACGCGCAACGCGCCCCAGTCGTGGCCGGACAGCGTGAGGTCAAAACCGTAATGCACCGCGTCGTGCGCGGCATGGGCGATCTGCGCCGCGTTCCACATGACTTTCTTCGGCACGCAGCCCACGTTGACGCAGGTCCCGCCGAGGCGCGCCGACTCCACCAAGGCCACGCGGGCGCCGTATTCGGTCGCGCGCTGCGCACAGGCGAGCCCGCCGCTGCCGCCGCCGATCACCACCAGGTCGTATCTCGAGGTCTCCATGACGGCATCTTACACAGGGCACGCGCGGCGGGACGCGGGGTCGATTACCCTATGCGCCATGGACACACTGCGCATCGCCACCTGGAACGTCAACTCGCTGCGGGTGCGGTTGCCCCAGCTCGCCGAGTGGTTGTCGGCATCGGCCCCCGACGTGGTCGCGCTGCAGGAGACGAAGCTCACGGATGCCGACTTCCCGGCCGCCGAGATCGCGGCGCTCGGCTACCACTGCGGTTACGCCGGCCAACGCACCTACAACGGCGTGGCCGTGCTGTCGCGCGAGCCGGTGACGGTGCTCGCCACGGAGCTGCCCGGATTCCCGGACGAGCAGCGCCGCGTGCTGGCGGTGGAGACCGCCGGCCTCACGGTGCTCGATCTCTACGTGCCGAACGGCCAGGCCTTGGGCAGCGACAAATTCGCCTACAAGATGCGGTGGCTCACCGCGCTCGCCGACTGGCTGGAGAGCGATTTCGGGCGCCGCGCCAACCTGGTGGTGCTCGGTGATTTCAACATCGCACCCGAGGACCGCGACGTGCACGACCCGGCGGCTTGGGCGGGCAGCGTGCATGTCAGCCCCGAGGAACGTGCCGCGCTGCAGCGGCTGCACGATGCCGGGTTCACGGACCTCTTCCGGCGCTTCGAGCAGCCGGAGGGCAGCTACAGCTGGTGGGACTACCGGCAGGGCGCCTTCCGCCGCAACCACGGCCTGCGCATCGACCTCATCCTCGCGCATGAGGCGCTGGCAGCGCGTTGCAGCGCCTGTCGCATCGACCGCGAACCACGCCGGGCCGAACGGCCCTCAGACCACACTCCCGTGATCGCCGAGTTCACGCGCTGACGCATCCGCTTGCGCGGCCGCCAGCGCGATCGCCGGCGGATCATCGACCCCCAAGACGAAGCGTGCGTGCCAGCCCTCGAGGCGGGCCGCGATCTCGGGCGCACCCTCGAGCGCCGCGGTGGCCAAGGCCTCGCGCAGCACATCCGGCGTGAGCCGCGACAGACAGTCCGTCGCGATCGCGGCATGGCTGATGTGCCACGGTTCGGGTGCGACGCCCTCGCGTAAGGCATCTGCCGGTCCGACACCGTACGGCCGGAAGAACCCGAAACGCGCCGCATGCGCCGCGAGCCAAGCATCGAGCCGGGCGAACGGGCCACCCGGCGCGTACTCCGCCGGCACCAGTTGCGGTCGCTCGCCCGCGGGCAACGCGGCGCCGTCATAGACATCGAGATCGGTGCCCCAATGATGGCGGCTCGCGCCCGGCAAGGCCGACCAGCAGAGGATGGCCTCGACCCGTTCGGCCGGCGACAGCGCCAGGGCGTCGAGCGGCTGTCCCTGCCGGTCGAGCAGCGCCCGCTCGCCGCGGTACTTGCCGTTCCAGATGAGGCACTGACGGTCGAAGTCGCGGAACGAGGACGCTGGTTCAAGCACGATACCGTCCTGCAATGCCGCCGCCCGCATCGCGAGGAAGGGTTGCACCACTGCGGCATGCAACAGGCAGTGCGGATCCTCGAGGGCGACGAGGTGGCTGCGCGCGCGCCCGGTGAGCTCGTCCGCAAAGAGCGGTCGGAAGCTGCCGGACGCGGCGGATGTCGCGGTGTCGGAGGTCACGCCGCGGAGCATACCGGAACGGTCGCGGCGGACGGTCCGTCGCCCTAGAATCCGCGGGTGATCCACCTGCGCGATGTCCGGCTGCGGCGCGGCCCCGAACCCCTCGTCGAAAACGTCACCCTCAGCCTGCTGCAGGGCGAGAAGATCGGCGTGGTCGGCCGCAACGGCTGCGGCAAATCCACGCTGCTCGCGCTGTTGCAGGGCGGCCTGACCCCCGACCAAGGCGAGTTCGAGCGCCCGCCGCGCCTCGCGGTGGCCTCGGTGTCCCAGGAACTCCCGCATTCGCAGCGACCCGTCGTCGAACACGTGATCGATGGCGATGAAGCCCTGCGCGCCTGCGAGCGGGCGCTGGCCGCGGCCCAGGAGGCCGGCGACGGCTTGGCGCAGGCCCGCCACCTCGCCGAGTACGACCACCAAGGCGGCTACACCGCGCGCAGCCGGGCGGCGGCGCTGCTCGACGGTCTCGGCTTCGAGGCCGCCGCGATCGATCGGCCGATCGCCGAGTTCTCGGGTGGCCTGCGCATGCGCGCCAACCTCGCCCGCGCGCTCATGTGTCCCTCGCAGCTGCTGCTGCTCGACGAACCGACCAACCACCTCGACCTCGATGCCGTGCTGTGGCTCGAGCGTTGGTTGCAGGCTTATCGCGGCACCTTGGTGCTGGTCTCCCACGACCGGGATTTCCTCGACGCGATCGTCGGGCGCGTCCTGCACATCCAGGGCGGCCGCATCGACTCGTACGCGGGCAATTTCAGCCGCTTCGAGGCGATGCGCGCGGCGCGGCTCGCCCAGCAACAGGCCGCCAACGAGAAGATCCGGCGCGAGACCGCACGCGTGCAGTCGTTCATCGACCGCTTCCGCGCACAAGCCACCAAGGCGCGCCAAGCCCAGAGCCGCATCAAGTGGCTCGAGCGCCTGCCGGGGATCGTCGAGCAGCAGGCGGAGAACGCGTTCGAGTGGTCGTTCGCCGAGCCCGCCCGGCTGCCCGAACCCCTCGTCGTGCTCGACCGCATCGAGGCCGGATATCCAGGGCGCCCGGTGCTCGGCGGCATCCGTCTCTCCGTGCGTCCCGGCATGCGGCTCGGCATCCTCGGCCGCAACGGCGCCGGCAAGTCGACGCTGGTGAGGACGCTCGCCGGCGACCTCGCACCGCTGCAGGGCACGCGCACGCCTGCGCCGGATCTCGAGGTCGGTTTCTTCGCACAGCTCGAGGTCGACCAGCTCGACCCGACCGACAGCGCACTGCACCAGCTCGCCCGACGGGGCGGTCCCGCCGCCGACTGGACCCTGCAGCAGCAGCGCGACCACCTCGGCTCGTTCGGTTTCCGGGGCGACCGGGTGTTCGAGCCGGTGGGCCACTTCTCGGGCGGCGAACGCGCGCGGCTGTCGCTCGCGATCCTGGTCGCGCGCCGGCCCAACCTCTTGCTGCTCGACGAACCCACCAACCACCTCGATCACGAGATGCGCGACGCGCTGCTGATCGCGTTGCAGGAGTTCGCGGGTGCCGTGGTGCTCGTCTCGCACGACCGTGGTCTGCTGGGCGGGGTCTGCGATGAGTTCGTGCGCGTGCGCGCAGGTCGCGTCGAGGCCTACGACGGCGACCTCGCGGACTACGCACGCTGGCTCGGCGAGGCGGATGACGCGACGGACACGCCCACCGCAGCGGATGGCGCGATGGGCCGCGCGACGCCTGCATCGTCCGCGGCGCCCGCCACGGCCGCTGACCGGCGCGAGCAGCGACGTCTCGAGGCCGAGCAACGCAACCGTCTCGCCCCGCTGCGCGCGGAGCTGCGTCGCATCGAAGAAGACCTCGCACGCTGTGAAACCGAGCGCCGCGACCTCGAGGCCCGGCTCGCCGACCCCTCGCTGTATGCCGGCAACGCCGACGCCGATCGGCGCGGGTCGGGCGATGCGGCGCGGGACCTGCCGCTGCGGCACGGCCGACTGCTCGGGCAGATCGCGACCTTGGAAGAACGATGGCTGGAGATCGGCGAACAACTCGAAGCCGCGGCCGTCGCCCCAAAAGAAAAGGGCGGATCTTTCGATCCGCCCGAACGGGGGTCACTCGTCAGAAGGGACGGTTGACGCCCCAAATTCTACCGAACCGCGATTGCGCGTCAAGCATTTGCACAGCGTATTTCTGTACAGGCACTATACAAACTGCGCCAAACCGGTGTTGGCTTAATGAAATCAACGACTTAGATAGATTCGCCCCGTGCCGCGTCCACCCCGGTGGCCCTGCGGGCCACCCCCTCCATCGCCTCGCCCGCAGCCCGCTCGAAGGCCGCGACGATCACCGACATCCGGTCTTCGGAGGCCGCTGCCGACGCCTCGACAGTGAACGCCGCCAGCAGCATGCGATCGCTCCGCCTCACCACCGTCGCGTCGATCACCACGCGCACCGTGGGCGCGCGGCCGAGGGCCGCATACTCGGCGTCGAAGCGTCTCACCGTCAGGCGCAGCAGCTGCGTCGCGGCGATCGGCGCCGCAGCGTCATGCACCGCCGACCACGCGCCATGCTGTCGCAGCGCATCGACGGCGAGGCGCTCGACGACCGTCGGCAGCGCGTCGGGCCAACGGCTTGCCGCGTATTGGCCGAGGCGGCGGTCCGGCTCGGTCCGCAGGATCTCATCGCGCGCGTAGCCCGGCGCCACCACCACGCGCTGCACCTGCAGCGAGGGCGCGGCGGATGCGGCCGGCGTCGCCGCCGACGCGACGACGGGACGCAGCACATAGGTGACCGGCGCCGGCTCACGGCTGCCGAGCAGCCCACTGCAACCGGCGAGCGACGCAGACAGCGCCAAAGTCAGCGCGACCTTGAAGGGAGTCCGTCTCATCGGGGCACCTCGACGCCGCGCGGCGACGGCGGATAAAGCAGCTGCGAGGGGTCATCGCGCAGCGAACGGCTGAGGGCGCGCAGCTCGTCCGCGGCGGCGCGGCTCTCGTCCACCAAGCGCTCGATCTCCGGCAGGCCGTTGCGGGTGAACTCGGTGACGTTGCCCGCGTTGTCGGTCATGAAGCGGTCGAGCTGCGTGCTGGTCGAGGCGAGGTTGTCCGCCACCACGCCGAGACGCTGCACCGCATCGCGGATGCCGGGCGCCGTCGAATCGGTGGTGCTGCGCAAGGTCGCCGCGGCAGCGCCGAGCTCCTTCGCGGTGACGCGCAGGTCGTGCACCAGCGCGTCGGTCTCGCGCATCGTCGCCGGCAGGTCGCGGCCGGCGCGGTCCAGGTTCGCGGCGAGCCGCGAGATCGCCTCGATGTTCTCGTCCGACAGCAGCCGCCCCGCGCGCTGCGCGACGTCGGAAGCCCGGCCCATCATCTCCGGGACCCCGCTCAGCAGCACGTCGAAGTTCGAGCGCACCGAGCGGATCACCGGATACTGCTCACCGGGCACGGCCGCCGCGAGGCGTTTGTTGCCGGCGTTGCCGAGCAGGTCGATGTAGAGCAAACCGGTGACGCCCAGCAGCGAGAGCTCCGCGACCGTCTTGTCGGAGATCGGCGTGGAATCGTCGAGGTCGACGATGACCTGCACCCGCGCCGCGGATCGGCGGTCGATGCGGATCGCCACCACGCGTCCGACGTCGACGCCCAGGTAGCGCACGGTGCTGCCGACGGTGAGGCCGCTGACCGACCCTTCGAAATAGATCTCGTGCCGCTCGTAGGAGCGGGCGTTGCGCGCGTCCGAGTACCAGTAGACGAACGCGGCCGCGAGCGCCGCCACCAGCAGCACGAAGGCGCCGACCGCGGTGTAGTTCGCCTCACGCTCCATGGGACACCTCGAAGCGGCGAGCGCGGTCGCCGTGGAAATAGGATTGTATCCAAGGATGCGGATGGGCCGCGATCTCCGCGAGCGTACCCGACACCATCTTGCGGTCGACGATCACGCCCACGCGGTTGCAGGTGCGGAAGATGCTGTCGAGGTCGTGGGTGATCATGACGATCGTCAAGGACAGCTCGCGCTGCAGTCCCATCACGAGCTCATCGAACGCCGCAGCGCCGATCGGGTCGAGCCCCGAGGTCGGCTCGTCGAGGAACAGCAGCTTGGGGTCGAGGGCCAGCGCCCGCGCCAAGGCCGCGCGCTTGATCATGCCGCCCGAGAGCTGCGCCGGATACTTGAAAGCGGCCTCCGCAGGCAGGCCGACGAGCCGCACCTTGAGCATCGCGAGCTCATCGAGCGCGCGGGGCGACAGCGCCAGGTGCTCGATCATCGGCAGCTGGACGTTCTGCAGCACGGTCAGCGAGCTGAACAGCGCGCCCGCCTGGAACGTGACGCCGTAGCGCGCCTTGACGGCACGCAGCTCGCGGTCCGGCAGGCGCGTGAGGTCGGTGCCGAAGATCCGCACCTCCCCACCTTGAGGACGATGCAGCCCGAGGATGGTGCGCAACAGCACGCTCTTGCCGGTGCCCGAGCCGCCGACGATGCCGTAGACCTCGCCGGGCTGCACCGCCATGTCGAGGCCGTCATGGACGGTCTGTGCACCGAACCGGTTGACGATGCCGCGCGCCTCGATCGCGGGCTCCGCAGGCGCGGGAGCATGCGCGGGCGCGATGGCCGCCGGGGGAGGCGCCGCGGCGCTCATATCCCCATCTCCATGAAGAGCACCGCGAACATCGCGTTGGCAAGGATCACGAGGAAGATCGCCTGCACCACCGCCACGGTGGTGAGCCGCCCGAGCTCGCGCGAGGAGCCGCGCACCTGCATGCCGCGGTAGGTGCCGGCCGCGGCGATCAGCAGGGCGAACACCGGCGCCTTGATGATGCCGACCCAGAACGTCCACGGCCCGACGGTCTCGTCGACGCGCTGGATGTACTGCACGAAGGGCATGTCGAGCAGGCTGTAGCAGAGCAGCGCACCGCCGAGGATGCCCACCCCGTCGGCGATCACGGTGAGCAGGGGCAAGGCGATCACGAGACCGATCACCCGCGGCAGCACCAGCACCTCCATCGGCGAGATGCCGATGGCGCGCAGCGCGTCGGTCTCTTCGTTGAGCTTCATGGCGCCGATCTCGGCGGCGAAGGCGCTGCCCGAGCGGCCGGCGACGATGATGGCGGTCAGCAGCACGCCCATCTCGCGCAGCACGGCGATGGTGATCAGGTCCACCACGAAGATGTCGGCGCCGAACTTGAGCAGCTGCTCGGCGCTCATGTACGCGAGGATGACGCTGATCAGGAACGCGATCAGCGCGACGATGGGGATGGCCTTGATGCCGGTCTCGTAGACATGCCGCACCACGGAGGTCGGCCGCCAGGACTTCATGCTCGGGATGCCGCGCACCAGCCGCAGGGCCGCCTCGCCGGTGAACGCGAGCCCGTCCTGCACACCGTCCCAGCGCGCGACGACCGTGCGCCCGAGGCGCGTGACCGGGCGGAAATCGGGCGCGGTGGGCGCGGTGAAGGCCGCACCCGGCCCCGTGCCGAGCGTGCCGTCCACCAAGGCCACGGTCGCCGGCGGCGCCCCGCCCGTCCAAGCGACCTCCAAGCCCGCAGCGCGCGCGCGCTGCGCGAGGTCGTGCAGCAGCCAGGCGCCGGACAGGTCGAGGCGGCCGAGACCCGAGGTGTCGATCTCGACGAGGCGAGCGGCGGCAGCCTCCAAGGCGTCGTCGACCTCGGGCTCCACCGCCGGCAGGCTACGCGCCGTCCAGTCGCCCTCGGCGGCGAGCTGGAGCACGTCCTCGCGGCGCGTGGCCCGCAGGTGCATCGCCGGGCTGCCGTCCGCCGTCAGGGCAGCTTCTTGTGGGCGCCGTCACAGAGCGGCGCGTTGGCGGTGTGCTTGCAGGCGCAGAACCAGACGGTGCCGGTGCGCGGGGCGTCGTACTTCAGCGGCGTGAACTCGGAGCCTTTGTGCGAGCCGTCGCAGAACGGCTGCTTGGCGGACTTGCCGCAGGTGCACCACCAATAGGACTTGCCTTCCTCGACGTCGACGGCCATCGGGGTGCGGCTGGCGATCTGCGGGTCTGCCATGGGAGTCTCCTTGCGGCTGCGGTTCCGGGGAGACAGTCTAGCGCGGCGCGCACGACGCCGGCCATCGGTGATGGCCGGTGCCGTGCGGGACGGTCATTGCAGGTGCGCCTCGATGAACCAGAGGTCCTTGTCGAGACCGGCGGTGATTTCATTGAAGAGATCGGCGGTGACCTCGTCGTCGAGGTCGTCGGCGACCTCGATCGCCTGACGCGAGGCGCGGGCGGCCGCGGCGAGCGCATCGGCCAGCGCCGCAAGGTGCTGCGGCCCCGTGAAGATGTTCTCCGGGTAGGGCTTCAGCGAGCTCTTGGCGGCGACCGCCCGCACCGTGCCGACGGCCGTGCCGCCGAGCGCCGTGATGCGCTCGGCGAGCGCGTCCACATGCCCCTCGGCGTTCTCGGCGACCTTGTCGAAGAGCTCGTGCAGCGCGATGAAGTTCGGGCCCTTGACGTTCCAGTGCGCCTGCTTGGCCTGCATCGACAGGTCGATGGCGTCGACGAGGCGGGCGTTCAGCAGCTCGACGACCTTCTTGCGCGTCTTGGCGGGGATGTCGTTGCGGGTCTTGTGCATGGTGAGATCCTCAGATGGTTTGCTCTGTCCTTGGACATCATTCTCGCGCCGCCGTGCCATAGACGCCAGTCGGCTTTCTGCATCGGCGCCATAGACGGCCACTATGATTCTGCGGCCGAAGCCCTGCGGCCGCCGACCGCCCCCGGCCGATCAGCTGTCGTCGCTGCGCCGCCGCAGCCGGATGGCGGCGTAGACCAGCGCCGCGCCGACCACGACCCCAAGCCACAGCTCAGGGCTGGCCAGCAGCGGGAACCCGCTCACCATGGCCTGCGAGCGCGTGATGCTCTCGCCGACGCCCGTCACGTCGATGGCGCTGCGCGTCACGGATAACGAGACCTCCTCCCCGAACCCGAACAGGCGCCGCGCGACGAGCGTACCCACCTCATTGGTACCGAGCGTCATGCGTTCGGCGATGGAGAGCACGAGGAAGGGCAAGGTGGCCCAGACGAACGGCGCGCGCTTCGCGATCACCGACACCAGCAGCAGCCATCCGGCGACGGGCAGATACCACAGCGCAGCGATCGCGAGCTTGCCAAGCATGGACGCCTGCACCAAGAGCCAGGTGTCGCCATGCCATGTGCCGAGCCCGGCTGCGGGGGTGCCGGAGACCTGGGCGGCGATCACGCCGAATACGACGAGCCCCACCACGAGCGACAGCGCCCAGATCCACAGCGGTATCGCCACCAAGGCGACGAACAGCTTCGACAGCACGGTCTTCGTGTCCGACACCGGCATGCTTTTCCAGAACAGGATGCTGCGGTCACGGCGCTCCGTGAACAGGCTGTCAAGCAGGTAGAAGAACACCACCACGGAGCCGACCAGGAGCTGAGGCAACACGAGCCCCGCCATCACCATGCTGAAGATGCCGCGCTGTTTCTCCGCGTCGCTGAACAGTTCCGGCATCGGGCGGTTGTCCCCGAGATCGATGTTGACGCCGCCGTGCATCGCGCTGCTGACCAAACTCAGCACGATGATCGTGAGCGCCATCGCAAGCGGCGCCCAGACGAGACTGCGGTGTTCCCACAGTTCCCGGCGCACGAGGGTGATGAACGGTCCGTTCATGAGGGACGAGGTCATGGCGCGTCTCCTGATGGGGCGGATGACGATGCGGCGGCAGGCACAGCACCGGTGGCCGGCGCAGCGTCCTGGATGACGGCGACGAAGAGGTCGGGGATGGAGGGCGTTCTCACCTCGCCGAAAGGAGCGAGCTCCTCGGCGCTGCGGCCGTCGAACACCATGCCGACGCGACCGAACACCTCGCGTTCGTGCAACGGTCCGAGCCGACGCGCGGCCTCGGCCTGTTCACGGGTGGTGACGAGCTGCTGGAAACGCGACGGCAAGTCGTCGACAGCGGTGTCGAGGACGATCTTGCCGCGACGGATCAGCAGCAAATCGGTGAGCAGGTGCTCGACCTCCTCGACCTGATGCGTGGTGACGAGCAGCGTTCGCTGGTGGTCGAAGTAATCGTTGAGCAGCGCCTCGTAGAACGATCGGCGGTAGAGCAGGTCGAGCCCGAGCGTGGGCTCATCGAGCACCAGCAGGCGCGCATCGATGGCCATCACCAGCGCGAGGTGCAGCTGCGTCACCATGCCCTTCGAGAGTTCGCCGACCTTGGCGCCCATGCGCACGGCGGACTTCGCGAGCACGGCCTCGGCGCGCGAACGGTCGAAGCGCGGATGCACGCCCTGCACGTAGTCCAGCGCCTGGCGCACCTTGAGCCACTTCGGCAGCACGGCGACGTCGGCGATGAAGCAGACTTCTTCCATGATCCGGTCACGCTCACGCCGCGGGTCACGGCCGAGCACCGTCAGCTCACCGTCGAAATCGGTGAGGCCGAGGATGGCTTTGAGGGCGGTCGTCTTGCCGGCGCCGTTCGGGCCCATGAGCCCGACGATGCGACCGGGCTGGACCGTGAAGTCGACGCCATCGAGGGCGACCACGCCACCGTAGGCCTTATGGAGACCACGCGCCTCGATCACGGGGACAGAGGTCATCGGCCATCCTCCTTGCGGGGTGCGGCGAGCAGGTCATCGGGCGAAAAACCCAAGCGCTCGATGGTGGCGTGGATCCGCGGCCAGTGGTCCCGCAGGAACCGTTCACGCTCATCGCGCAGCAGCGCCGCGCGGGCGCCGGTGCGCACGTACATCCCGCGGCCGCGCAACTTGTCCACCAACTGCTCGTCGGCAAGGCCCTGGTAGGCCTTGAGCACGGTCAAGGGATTGATGCGGTACTCGGCAGCGACCGTCCGCACGGAAGGCAAGGGGTCACCCTCCTTGAGGACACCTTCGAGGATCATGGCCACCACCCGCTCGCGCAGTTGGCGGTAGATCGGCGAGCCTTCGCTCCAAGCTGGGTCCACGGTGACCTCCGGCAAAACATGGGTTTCGATCCCGCCCACGACCGTTCCGGGGTCATCCCGGCGCCACGGTGAAGGCCGAGGCTGCCAAGAACATCCAGACCATCAAGGCCGTGACCACAGTCGCCACGGCCACCGAGACAGATCGTTGGGAAAGCATCATGGGGCAAAGCTCCGTCAAAGTCCATTGGTGATATATATAACTACAACACCAATACAGAGTCAAGCTCCCTGAGAGAGCCGGTGGGCACAGGGTCGATGGACTAAAATCAGGCGGTTACCCTCTTGGAGACCCTGATGAAGCAGCCCTTGAATGTCGCGATCACCGGCGCCGCCGGCCAGATCGGCTACGCCCTCGCCTTCCGCGTCGCCTCCGGTGCCCTGTTCGGCGCCGACCAGCCGGTGAACCTGCACCTGCTAGAGATCACCCCGGCGCTGCCGACGCTGCAGGGCGTCGTGATGGAGCTCGACGACTGCGCCTTCCCGACGCTCGCCAAGGTGGTCGCCACCGACGATGCGCGCGTCGCCTTCAAAGATTGTCATGCGGCGCTGCTGGTCGGTGCGCGGCCGCGCGGCCCCGGCATGGAGCGCAAGGACCTGCTGCTCGCCAACGCGCAGATCTTCTCGGCGCAGGGCAAGGCGCTCGACGCCGTCGCCGCGCGCGATGTGCGCGTGCTGGTGGTCGGCAACCCGGCCAACACCAACGCGCTGATCGCGATGAAGAACGCGCCGTCGCTCAAGCCGACGAGCTTCACCGCCATGACGCGCCTCGACCACAACCGCGCGCTGTCGCAGCTCGCCGCCAAGACCGGCGCGCACGTCAACGACATCCGGAAGATGGTCATCTGGGGCAACCACTCGGCCACGCAGTACCCCGACATCAACCACTGCCTCGTGAAAGGCCAGGCCGCGCGCACGCTCGTCGACCAGGACTGGATCGAGAAGGACTTCATCCCGACGGTGCAGCAGCGCGGCGCGGCGATCATCAAGGCGCGCGGCGCCTCGTCCGCGGCCTCGGCGGCCTCGGCGGCCATCGACCACGTCCGCGACTGGGCCCGCGGTTCGCTGCAGGGCGACTGGGTGTCGATGGGCATCCCGTCCGACGGCAGCTACGGCATCCCCGAGGGCGTGATCTACTCGTATCCGGTCATCTGCCGCGGCGGCCAGTACGAGATCGTGCAAGGCCTCGACATCGACGCCTTCAGCCGCGCCCGCATGGATGCGACGCTCAAGGAATTGCTGGAGGAACGGGACGGCGTCAAGGACCTGCTCGGCTGAACGCTCCGCGGCTTCCGGCCCACAAGAACGACAACGACGCTCGGACATCACCGCACCACCCAGGATCACCGCCATGGCCCACGCACTCGTCGCCCTCCTGCTCTTCGGTCTCGCCGTCTGGACGCTCACGCTCCCTGGCGGCTGGATCGGGCTGCTGTTCGTGGCGGCGGTGCTGTTCCTCGCCTACAAGCGCCTCAGCCTGCTCGCCTTCACGGCGACGGTGCTGGCGCTGCTCGTGGGGTACACGCTGTTCGCCAAGCCTCCCCTGTGGTGGAGCGGGATCCTCTGGGCGGGCACGGCGCTGCTGGTGCTCCTCAACATCCGCCCGCTGCGCAAGGCGGTGCTGACGCGTCCCTTCCTGAAGGTCTACCGGCGCATGCTGCCCGCGATGTCTGACACCGAGCGCGAGGCGCTCGAGGCGGGCACCGTGTGGTGGGACGGCGAGCTCTTCACCGGCAAGCCCGACTGGTCGAAGTTGCTCAGCGCAAAGGCGCCGCAGCTCACGGCCGAGGAGCAGGCCTTCCTCGACGGCCCCTGCGAGGAGCTGTGCGGGATGATCGACGATTTCGACATCACGCACCGCCGTGGCGACATGCCGCCCGAGGTCTGGGACTTCCTGAAGCGCAAGGGCTTCTTCTCGATGATCATCCAGAAGAAGTACGGCGGCCTCGAGTTCTCAGCGTACGCGCATTCCTGCGTGCTCGCCAAGCTCTCGACCCGCAGCGCCACGGTGTCCTCGACCGTCGCCGTGCCGAACTCGCTGGGCCCCGGCGAACTGCTGCAGCACTACGGCACCGAGGCGCAGAAGGACCACTACCTGCCACGGCTCGCGCGCGGCGAGGACATCCCCTGCTTCGCGCTCACCGGTCCCCGGGCGGGTTCGGATGCCGCCTCGCTGCCCGACAGCGGCGTGGTCTGCAAGGGCATCTGGCAGGGTCGCGAGATCACCGGACTGCGCCTGAACTTCTCCAAGCGCTACATCACCCTCGCGCCCGTGGCGACGGTCATCGGCCTCGCGTTCCGCATGTTCGACCCCGAGCGGCTGCTCGGCGGCGACGAAGACCTCGGCATCACCTGCGCGCTGATCCCGCGCGAGACGCCGGGCATCTCCATCGGCCGGCGCCACTTCCCGCTCAACGTGCCGTTCCAGAACGGGCCGCTGTCCGGCACCGACGTGTTCGTGCCGCTCGACTTCATCATCGGCGGCCCGAAGATGGCGGGCCAGGGCTGGCGCATGCTGGTCGAGCAGCTCTCCGTCGGGCGCTGCATCTCGCTGCCCTCGAGCGGCACCGGCGGCGGCAAGGCCGCGGTTTTCGCGACCGGCGCTTATGCGCGCATCCGCCGCCAGTTCAACATGCCGGTCGGCAAGTTCGAGGGCATCGAGAGCGTGATCGCGCGCATGGTGGGCCTCACCTACACCATGGACGCGGCGCGCTCGGTCACCGCCGGCGCCATCGACGGCGGCGAGAAGCCCTCGGTACCCTCCGCGATGCTGAAATACCACGTCACCGAGATGTCGCGGCAGATCGCCAACGACGCGATGGACGTGCATGGCGGCAAGGGCATCTGCCTCGGCCCCAAGAACTACCTCGGCCGCGGCTACCAGGTCGTGCCGGTGGCCATCACCGTCGAAGGCGCGAACATCCTCACCCGTAGCCTCATCATCTTCGGGCAGGGCGCGGTGCGCTGCCATCCGTTCGTGCTGCGCGAGATGGAAGCCGCCAAGAACCCGGACCGCGTCCGCGGCGTCGACGATTTCGACCGCGCGCTGTTCGGCCACATCGGCTTCACGATCAGCAACGCGGTGCGCTCGCTCATCATGGCGCTCACCAATGCGCGCTTCACGGCGGCGCCGGACCGCGGCGAGGCCTCGCGCTACTACCAGCACATCGTGCGCTTCTCGGCGAGCTTCGCGTTCGCCGTGGACGTCGCGATGCTGTCGCTCGGCGGTTACCTGAAGAAAAAGGAGAACCTCTCGGCGCGCCTTGGCGACGTGCTCTCCTGCATGTACCTCGCCTCGATGGTGCTCAAGCACTACGACAACCAGGGCCGGCGCCCCGAGGACCTGCCGATCGTCGAGTGGGCCTGCCGCAGCCTGCTCTCCAAGGCGCAGGACCAGCTGCACGGCTTCCTGCGCAACTTCCCGAACCGCGCGCTCGCCGCCGTGATGCGCTTCTTCATCTTCCCGCGCGGCCTGCAGTACTCGGCACCGGATGACCGCCTCGGCCGCCAGCTCGCCGAGCTCGTGTTGTCACCTGGCGAGGTGCGCGACCGGCTCTGCTATCCCGTCTACCGCAAGGTCGCGCCCGACAATCCGCTCGGCCTGCTGCAGGAAGTGCTCGAGATGGCGGAGCGCGCCGAGGACCTCGAGAAGCGCATCCGCGTCGAGGGCGTCAAGACCGGTCGCATCCGCTCGCTCGACTTGCCGGGGATGATCGCCGAAGCCCAGGCGCTCGGCATCGTCACCGGCGCGGACGCCGCATGGCTCGCCGAGTACGACCGCAAGGTCATGGACCTCGTCAACGTCGACGATTTCGCCCCGCACGAACTCGGCACCCAGGGCGCGACGCTCGCGCGCCTGCCGCGCGCCGCCGACGAACAGGACGAGCGGGACGAACTGCCGGCGTGAACTGCGCCAATTGCGGGGTGACCCTGTACGGGCGCTACTGCGCGGACTGCGGACAGCGGCGCGGATCGGCGCCGCCGACGGTCGGGCATCTGGTCGCCGAGACCTTCGAGACGCTCACCCACGCCGATTCGCGGCTCTGGCGTACCCTGCGCGCGTTGCTGACGCGACCGGGCACGGTCACGCTCGACTACTTCGCGGGGCGGCGGGCGCGCCACCTGCCGCCGCTGCGGCTGTACATCGTCGCCAGCGTCACCTGTTTCCTGCTGCTCGCGCTGCTGCCCTCGCGCGGACCGCAGGCCGACCCGGCGGCGCAGCCGACCGCTCTCGAGCGGCCGGGCGGCGCAGCGGACGTGCGGCCTGCCGTCGGAAGCGATGCCGTGGCGGTCGATGTCGACGAGGCCGGCTGCAGGCGGCTCCAGGTCGCGGGCATCGGTGACGGGATCGGCGCAGCACTGCAGTCCCGACTCCGCGATGCCTGCCTGCGCATGGTGCGCGACGGCGGCAAGGGGCTCGGCGAGGCGTTCCTGCGCGGCCTGCCGAAGGCGATGTTCGTGCTGCTGCCGGTGTTCGCGTTGCTGCCGCTCGCGTTCTACTGGCGACCCCGGCGCCTGTACGTCGAACACCTGATGCTGCTCGTGCACAACCACAGCGCCTTGTTCATCGCGCTCTCGGCGCAACAGATCCTCGCCCTCGTGCTGCCGGCCGGTGCGGCGGCGATGACGGCACCGCTCCTCGTGGCGGCGGCGGCATGGTACGTCTACCGCAGCATGCGCACTTTCTACGGCGAACCGCGCGGCAGGACCTTGATGAAGGCCTCGGCGCTCGGCTTCCTGTATCTTTTCTTCGCGTCGTCGGGACTCGCTTTCACCGCGCTCGCCGCGCTGCTGAGCCTCTGAACCCGTGGCTGGCGCGCCCACGACCGCTGCGCCCCGCGCCATCCTCCACGTCGACATGGATGCGTTCTACGCATCGGTGGAGCAGCACGACCGACCGGAACTGCGCGGCTTGCCCGTGATCGTCGGCGGCAGCGGCGGACGCGGCGTGGTGGCGGCGGCGAGCTACGAAGTGCGCAGGTTCGGCGTGCGCTCCGCGATGCCGGTGCGTCGCGCGCTGGCGCTCTGTCCGCAGGCCGTATGCGTGCGTCCGCGCATGGCACGCTATGCGGAGGTCTCGGCACAGGTCTTCGAGGTGTTCCACGGTTTCACGCCGCTGGTCCAGGGCTTGTCGCTTGATGAAGCCTTCCTCGACGTCACGGACAGCCGGATGTTGCACGGCGCTCCGGAGCAGATCGCGCACGACATCAAACGCCTGATCCGTGAACGCACGGGCCTTGGTGCGTCGGTGGGTGTCGCGTCCAACAAGCTCGTCGCCAAGATCGCCTCCGACCTCGACAAGCCCGATGGCCTGACGGTCGTCACGCCCGGTCGCGTGCACGAGGTGCTCGACCCGCTGCCGGTGCGGCGCCTGCCCGGGCTCGGCCGCAAGAAAGGCGAGCAGGTCGCCGCCGCCGGCATCGCGACGCTGGGCGACCTGCGGCGCGCCGATGAGCGGCAGCTGCGGCCCCTGTTCGGCCGCGAGTGGCAGGCGTGGCGCGACCGCGCGGCCGGCATCGACGAGCGCCCGGTGCTGCCGGACCGCGACGAGAAATCGGTGAGCAACGAACGCACCTTCGACGAGGACCTGCGGAAGCCCGAGGAGATGCAAGCGGCGCTCGCCGCCCTCGCCGACAAGGTCGCGGCGCGGCTGCGGACGCAGGGGCTGTGGGCGGCCTGCATCGGCATCAAGGTCCGGCGCGGCGACTTCACGACCCTGACGCGCCAGCGCACCCTGACACCCGCGACCTGCGAGACCGGCGTGATCGCCGCGACGGCGCGGGATCTGCTCGACGCATGGCTGCAGGAAGACCTGCGCAGCGCAGGGCGCGCCAAGCGGGACGGCCCGTCGATACGTCTGCTCGGTGTCAGCGCGACGGCGCTGGAAGATGCGGCGCAGGAGGACCTGTTCGCGGCGGCCGACGGGGCGCGCGGCACCCGTCTCGACTCGGCGCTCGATGCGATCCGCGACCGCTTCGGCGGCGCGGCGGTGTCACGCGCCAGCAGTCTCGGACGGACGCGGCGCTGACGGCAGGTCTGGCGGCAGATCTGGCGGCACGTCCGACCGCAGCATCAAGCCGCAGGTCATGCCGGCAAGCGCGCCGAACAGGTGCGCATCGAGCACGACCGGCGAGTCGGTGACGAGGAAAGGCATGGGCCCGGCGACGTTCTCGTAGACGAGCTTCGCGAGCCCGAGCGTCCCGACCAACCAGGCCATGCGGTCGCCGTCGATGATCTCGCGCACGATGCCGGCCGCTGCCAGCGCGTTGAGCACGCCGGACAGTCCCACGTACCACGTGACGTCCGACAACCACCAGAGCCCGGCATCGATCGCGACGATGCCGCAAGCTGCGATGAGCAACCATCGCCGGACCGAATAGGTGCCGGAGAACAGCGCCCACACCAACATGAGCCCGGCCGCGTTGAGCGCCGCATGGATGAGGTCGAGGTGGACGAAATGTCCGGTGACCCACCGCCAATGTTCGCCGCGCGCGATCGCCACACGCGACCAACGCAAGGCCTCGCCCGCGGTATCGCCGAACAGCGCGAGCACGATCAGCAGCACGCAAAGCGCCAAAAGCGCCGCGCCGCGGCGCCCTTCGAAGCCGATCGCCGTACGCCAATGCGCGCGTGATCTCGCGCCCTGCGGACTCATGCGGCGGGCACCAACCAGTGACGTGCACTGACCACTTCGGCGTCGGGCTCGTCCCCCGCATCCTGTTCCGGGCCGGATGATGCCCACGCGACAGCGGCATGGACCTCGCCCGGCATGGACGGTGCGTCCGGCGTGGCCGCCTCTCGCGGCGAGGTCCCCAGCTCACCTGCGATCATCGTCGCCGGCAAGGCGACCGACGTCACCCACGCCGAGCCGACCCCATGCCCGGGCGTCGCCACCCGGACCGTATGCCGCCCGGTACCCACCTCGAACGCAGCAGCGCCGCCCGAGAAGCCCGTGCCCAAGCACTTGAGCAAGGCTTCCTTGCGCGTCCAGCCGTCGTAGAACCGGCGCCGCGCCGTGGCTGCCGAATCTTTGGCAGCATGCTGCAGGTCGGCGCGTTCCGACGGCGTGAACACCCGGCCCGCCAACCGCTCCGGATCGATGCCGGCGCGCGGGAACTCGAGATCGACACCGACCGGCCCTGCCGTACGGGTGGCGATGAGCAGCCATCCGCCCGCATGGCTGAGGTTGAAGTGCAGCGATCGCGCCACCCCCGGCAACGGCTCCGGTGCGCTCAACACGGGCTTGCCGTGCGCGGACACGGCGAGCTGCAACGCCCCGGGAGCGCATTGCAGATGCTGCGCCAGGATGCCGCGCAGCAGCGCACGCGAGACGAGGTGGCGGGAACGGGCGATCGGGTCGGCGATACGCGCCGCGCGTGCGGCCTCGGCCACGTCCACCGCACCGACCGCGTCGGATCGCAAGCCCGACAGGCTGAAATCGTCGAGCCGGGCGAGCCAAAGATCCAGGCCGCCGGAAGGTGTGACGCCGGCCACGGCCAGCGACCGTCGCGACCAGCCGTGGGCATCGCATGGCACGATGCGGGGGACTATGCCGGTCGGCTCCGGACCGTGCAATACTCGCGTCATCAACGGCCTGGACCGGTGGGGGGGAGCCGCAAGGCGTCCATCGGCATCGTCATGTCTTTCATCCTCGACGCGCTCCGCAAATCCGAGAACTCGCGCCTGCGCCAGGAACATCCGGCGATGTTCGACGCGCGTGCCGTCGCCTCGCGCCGACCCTTCCCGGTCTGGGCGGTCGCGCTCGGCCTGCTGCTCGGACTCAACCTGCTCGTCGTGCTGTTCGTGCTGTTGCGGCAGGAGCGCGAGGTCGTGGACACGGCGGCGGACAAGGTCGCGGTGACCGCCGCTGCGACCGCGCCGGTCGCAGCAGTTGCGCCCGTCGCAGCCGCGGTGCCCGGCGCAGCCGCGGCTGCCGTACCGAACACCGCGCCACCTCTCCCGGTCGCATCACCGGCCGCCACACTGGCCACATCCGTTCCCCTCCCCTCCGCGCGCCGGCCGGTCCCGGGGACCGTCACCCGCGAAACCACCGTCGACGGCGTGGCGTTCGATGCCGCGACGCCACGGGCACCGTCGCGGACCCGCGACGACCTGCTCGCGGGCGGCGATGCGGTGCCCGAAGCGGCGCTGTCGCTGCATGTCTACGACCCCGATCCCGCCGCGCGGTTCATATTGTTGAACGGCCAGCGTCTGCGCGAAGGCGACATGGCGGGCAACGGCCTGCGTGTGCTCGACATCGTCCCCGACGGCGTCGTCCTCGACCACCGCGGCAACACCTTCAAGGTCTCGATCGACCCATGATGTCTCCCACGCCCGGCACCGCAGCCCTGTCCGCAGACCCGTTGTCCCTGCCTGTGCCGGGTCGCGCCACGAGCCTTGATGGGACCCAGGTCGCGGACCTGCTGCGTGCCGGCATCTACCGCCTGTTCCAGAAGACCGACCACCTCAACAAGATCAACGTCTTCCCGGTGCCGGACGGCGACACGGGCACCAACATGGCGATGACGCTCGCAGCCGTGCTCGCCGCCCTCGACCGCGAGCCCGCTGCTGATGCCGGACGCGTGCTCACGCGTGCGGCCGACGCGGCGCTCGACGGCGCGCGCGGCAATTCAGGGGCGATCCTCGCGCAGTTCCTGCTCGGCTTGGGCGACGGCGCGGGACAACGCGCCCGCCTGACGCTCGCCGAATTCGTCGCGGCGGTGCAGAGCGGCGCCGCGTACGCGCGCGATGCGCTGATGCAACCGCGCGAGGGCACGATCCTCACCGTGCTGCGGGAGTTCGCGGAAGCGCTGCGCAGCGATGCGACGGGCGCGGCGGCGGCGCCCGACTTCGGCACGCTCTTCGAGCGTTCGCTGGTGCGCGTGCGCACGAGCCTCGAGGACACCCGCGGACAGCTCGAAGAACTGCGTGCCGCGGATGTCGTCGACGCCGGTGCACAGGGTTTTGTCGACATGCTCGAAGGCATGCTGCGGTTCCTGCAGACCGGCGAGAAGGGCGAGACCACGGCGCCGGTGCACGAGGGCGATGAAGCCATGGCCGGCAGCGCGCCGGTCGCCGCGGGCGAGGATTTCCGCTTCTGCACCGAATGTCTCGTCACGGCGCCGGCGGGAGGCATCATCGAACTGCGCAGCCTGCGCGAATCCCTGGCGGCGGCCGGCGCCAGCCTCGTGGTCAGCGGCAGCGCCCGCAAGGCCAAGATCCACATCCACTGCGATGACCCCGATGCCATCTTCCGGATCGCGGGCGGATTCGGCGACGTGCAAGGCCAGAAAGCCGACGACATGCGCATGCAGCAGTCGGCGGCGCATCACCGCCGTGCGCAGCGGGTCGCCGTGGTCACCGACTCGGGCAGCGACCTGCCCGACGCCGACATGGAGCGGCTCGGCATCCATATGGTGGCCGCGCGCGTGCATTTCGGGGGCCGCTCCTATCTGGACAAGGTCAGCATGACCGCCGCGGAGTTCTACGAGGAACTCGCCCGCAATCCCGAGCACCCCAAGACCTCGCAGCCCCCGCCCGGCGACTTCCGGCGCATCTTCGAGTTCCTGGTGTCGCACTACGAGTCGGTCGTGTCGGTGAACCTCACCGCGCGGCACAGCGGCACCTACAATGCGGCCGCGACGGTGGCCCAGCGCGTCAGCGCCGAAGGCCGGCGCGTGGCCGTCATCGACACCCGCAACGCATCGGTCGGCGAAGCGCTGGTGGTGCTCGCGACCGCCGAGGCGGCGGCGGCGGGCCAGGACATCGACCAGGTCATCGCCGCGGCCGAGGCGGCGCGCGACCGCACCCAGACCTTCGCGCTCGTCGAGCGCATCGATTTCGCGGTACGGGGCGGACGCGTACCGGCGGTGGTCGGCAAGATCGCCAAGTGGCTGCGGCTGAACGTGATCCTGCGCACCTTCCCCGACGGACGGGTCGCCTTCGGTGGCGGGCTCTTCGGGCCCCATCGCCTCATCAAGCGCTTCATCCGCTTCGTGTTGCGCCGCGGCGAGATCGAGACCGGCACCCACCGCCTGCGCGTGCTGGTCGGCCACGCGAACCGGCCCGAGGCGGGCCAAAAGCTCTACGAGGAGCTGCTGGCGGCGATCCCGCGCGAGCGGATCGCGTGGTCGGCGCTCACCGACATGGGCGCGGCCATCGGCGTGCATGGCGGACCCGGCACGGTCATCGTCGCGGTGCAGCGGCTCGAGGATTAACGGTCTCGGCCGCCGAGCGCCGCCACCACCTCGGGTGGCGCCTGCACGAGCTCGACCAACACGCCCTCGCCTGCGATCGGGAACTCGTCGTTCGATTTCGGGTGCAGGAAGCAGATGTCGTGCCCCGCGGCACCCTTGCGGATGCCGCCCGGCGCGAAGCGCACGCCCTGCGTCGTGAGCCATGCGACCGCCGCCGGCAG
>Ga0315900_10001694_pt1 | contig 34974 bp, 27 predicted proteins | sample LakEriMetagenome_FD_203521 | JGI IMG/M metagenome (GOLD analysis project Ga0315900, IMG submission 203521) | Freshwater fungal communities from buoy surface, Lake Erie, Ohio, United States - Buoy 12 MA114 | ecosystem: Environmental > Aquatic > Freshwater > Lake > Lake biofilm | place: USA: Lake...
GACTCCGACGTCGGTCGTTCAGCATACTGAAGTCTGCTGGCACCCATACGTTCCGCAGCACCAGAGCGAGCGGCCGCAGCCGCGAGCGCCCAAATCACGGGTGCCCTTGGACGAAGTCCAAGGAACGACACGTGTCAGCCTTCGACTCCGACGTCTGTCGTTCAGCAGACTGAAGTCTGCTGGCGCCCATACGTGTCGTCCCCGGGATTCAGCCTTCGACTCCGACGATTCCCGTTCCGGGGACTTCGTCCCCGGGCAGCCGTGACTTCCGACTCCGACGATCGTGCGAGCGCTGAAGTTTGAGCGTCAGGTTTCAGGGAGGCCGTTGCGCGCCGCGAACGCCGACGGGCCAAACGGCGCCTCGCGTGGGCGTTCGGTCACGGTGGCCGCGAGCCGTGCCGCCTCGGCGCGCGACGCCTTCGCCTGCGCGGCGTCGCCCGACTTCTCGGCAACGAGCGCGAGCCACCGATGCGCGTCCAACTGCCCAGGATCGAACTTCAGCGCGAACTCGAGGCTCTTGCGCGCGTTCTCGAAGTCGCCGAACCACGCCAGCGCAGCGCCAAGGATGAGATGCCCCTCCGGCAGCGCCTGCGTGATCTCGAGCGCATCAAGCGCGTGTCCACCTGCCTCTTCGAACGCGCCCAGCGCAAGCTGCGACCGCGCAAGGCCGAGATGCGCGGCGGGATCGCGCGGGTTCCGTTGCCGGGCCGCGTCGAACTGCCGGTGCGCCTCCGCGTGTCGGCCGCAGATCGCCAGCACGCCCGCGAAGGCGAGATGCATCTCGGGACGCGTGCCGACCGCGCGCGCGGTGGCGTCGAGTTGCACGCCGGCAGCGGCCTCGTCGCCAGCAAGCGACAGCGCCGAGGCACGGAGCAGCTGCATCTCGACGTTCGCCGACTCGTGCAGCAGATATCCATCGGCGCAGACAACCGCGTCACGGAAACGCCCCGCCGCGAGCAGGCAGTTGCCGAGGCAGAGCACGTAGCGAAGTTCCGTCGGCCGGCGCGCGACAAGTTGCTCGAAGTGAGGAATCGCTTCCTGCGGGCGACGACGCGACATGAGCGCGACACCGAGGTTGAAGAGGCTCTCGCGGCGGACAAGATCGACCTGCCCCTGCACATCCTCAGGAAGCGCGGCCATGTAGCCAAGATCGACGAGTTGCTGCAACGCATCGGCCGCCTCGAACGGATCCATGCGAAGGTCCGCCGGATGAAGGCCCGCCTCGCCATCGGTCTCGTCCCACGACGGAATCCGGGCGGGCACCGCGCACGCGATCGCCTCCGCCAGCACCCGACCGTCGAAGTCCTCGCCAGCCGGCAGACCAAGAAGCGCGAGCGCCGTCGGCGCCAGGTCGAGAATCGTCGGCGATGCGATCTCGGCCCCCCGCTTCACTCCCGGCCCCGACATGACCAGCACGCCCTGCGGCCGATGCCAGCTCGACTCGAGCTCCATGCGTCGCTCCGGCGGCAAGTCGGACAGATTGGGCCGCAGATGATCGCTGTGGAACCCGTGGTCGGAGAGCAGGATCACCGTCGCCCCCTCGCCAGCAGCCTCGAGCAACCGTCCGAGCGACGCGTCGTGCCACTCGTACACGCGGTCCATCACGCCACCGAAGAGCCGCTGCTCGCGCTCAGAAACATGCGGCATCCTGGGCGCGACGTACTGCATGAAGTGGTGGCCCACCGTGTCGATCGCATCGAAGAAGACAAGCGCTGCATCCCATGTTCCGCCCGCGCGGAGCGACGCGAGCGCCGCGCCTTCGATCGACGCCGCGTAGGACATCAGCTTGACCAGCGACTGGACGCGCGCATCTGTCACGCCGATCTCATCGACGCGCGGCAGCAACTCCCGCAGCCGCTCGCGCGGGAACGCACGCGCACGCTGGCGCGCGGCGGCGACGACCTGTGCGAGCCCCGGCGGATGCACCGTCCCCGGAACCAGCGGCCATGGCACGCTCTCGACCGTGGGTTCGCCCTCCTGGAGAAGATTCGTCACCACGCTGCCACGGATCGGCTCCGCTGGGTGCGACGCGTACCACCCCACCACCCGGGTCTCGAGCCCACGCTGCGACAGCATGTTCCAGAGCGCCTTCGTCTTGCGGCTCGTGGAGGTCGAGACGCGCAGGCCGCCGCCCTCTGGCTTCGGCTCGACGAAGTTGAGGATGCCGTGCTTGTCGGCGGTCTTCCCGGTCGCGATCGAGCTCCAGAGAAGAGGCGAAAGCTTCGGCTCGAGCGTCCCGAGGTCGGCGCGGCAGCCAGCCTCGACCAGCCGCCGCAGCACGGGCATCTTGCCAGCCGCAAACAGCCGGTTGATCAGCATCCAGTCCGCTGCATCCCAGCCGACGATGAGCAGGCGCTGCGCAGTCCGTGCGGGCATCACCTGATGCTAGCAGAGGCAAAAAGCAGCGTGGGCGCCCCCGTCGGGACGCCCACGCGATGCTTGTCGACTCGCCTCAAGTGAGACTTGGGCGAACGAGTCTGTACGGATCAGCGGCGACGACGACGGGCAGCGAGGCCCGCGAGGCCGACGAGCGCCATCGCGCCCGGAGCCGGGACGACGGTGACCGACTCACCAGCGTCCCCGTACTCGATGAAGAGGAGCGTGCGAGTACCGGCAGTCGCGCCGACCTGCATTGCGCCGTAGCCATAGTTGATGGCGCTGGTCGACTCGTTCCAGAAGCGGAAGCCGAAGTAGTTGGTCGCATTGAGCGTCCAACCGTTCGAGCCCACGCCGGCCGAGGTGATGACCGCGGTGGTCGAGTTCGCAAAGACGCTCGAAGCACCGATGACGGTGCCACCGGCGAGGCTGCTCGGGCCGCCCGTCGCCTGCGTGCGGACGTAAGTCGTCACGGGAGCCGGAGCCGAGCTCGGAGCGAAGAAATTCATTGAACCCGCGCCGTATGGGTTGATGTCCCAACCAGCAAGGGCAGAAGAGGTGCCCGTGGTCTGCGCGGCGATGTTGATGTAGGCGCCGTCGAAGTTGTTCGGGATGACGAGGTTGAGGTTCCAGGTGACGATCGCGGCGTTCGCGCCGCCAACCACCGTGGCCGCAGCGGCGGCCGCACCGAAGTGCTTCACAAGACGATTCGAAAGCATCATTCTCTCTCTTTCAGGAACAGGTACTGCTTGAACTGCGCACGATGCGCCGCTGACTCCAGCGACCGGACTCACAGAGATCCGACAGTCCACACAGGCCCTACAAAGGGACAGAGCGACTCTGCCACCACTTTGTCTGCGTGCAAGGATTTCGTTTGTGCAAATCCACAGTTTTCATCGAGTTCGACGGTGACCGCCGTCGAGGAGGCCCAAATGGACGCCAGGAACCGACGCCGAGTTCGCTGAAGATCGGGTTGTTGCGCTGCACGGACCGAGACGCTCAGCCCAGATCATGCTGTAAACTTCTGCAGGATTTACCCTTATGAACACCCCCTTCGACCTCACGCGCCGCCATGCTCTGGGTGCCGTCACGCTGGCCTCGCTCGCGGGCTGTGCGCAGACTGGCACCGGTGCCTCGATGTTTGAGTCCGATAGCCGTGTGATTCCCGACGGATTGCCGTCGGTGAAGACGCCGCCCTCCCGCTCCGGGCCCGTCGTCCTCTCCACGTGGCGGCACGGTCTCCCGGCGAACGCCAGGGCGCTGGAAGTGCTCGGAGGTCACGGATCCGCGCTCGACGCGGTCGAGGCGGGATGCCGCGTGGTGGAGCTCGACTGCCCCGACATGACCGTTGGGCTTGGGTCGCGCCCCGACCGCGACGGCGTGGTGACGCTCGACGCCGCGATCATGGCGGACGACGGACGCGCTGGCTGCGTGGCGTTCGTCCAAGGCGTCGCCCACCCGATCTCGCTTGCTCGCCTCGTGATGGAGCGAACCCCGCACGTCCTCCTCGTTGGCGCAGGCGCCGAGAAGTTCGCGCGGGAGTGCGGCGTCGAGGTCGCGGAGCCGACGCTGACCCCGGAGGCGGAGCGACAGTGGCGCGCGTGGCTCGTCGAGCGAAAGTACGAGCCGAAGGTCAACATCGAGAACCACGACACCATCTCGATGCTCGCACTCGATGGCGCTGGCCGCATGGCCGCCGGGTCGACCACCAGCGGGCTCGCCTACAAGATGCACGGACGCGTGGGCGACTCTCCGATCGTCGGCGCGGGGGTCTTCGTCGACGCCCCGGTCGGCGGCGCGATCTGCACGGGCCTCGGCGAGACGGTGCTGCGGACCCTCGGCGCGCACCTCGCCGTCGAGGCCATGCGTGCCGGCGCGTCGCCCCAGGAGGCGTGCGAGCGCGCGATCGAACGGATCATCGCGAAGAACGGCGATCCGAAGAGCTACCAGGTCGGCATGCTGGCGCTTGACTACGAGGGCCGCGTTGGCGCCTACGCAGTCCAAAAGGGCTTCAACTACGCGCTCGGGACGAATCTCGTGGATGCGCCGTCGAAACTCGGATAGTATTGTCCGGGATTCTGGTCGCTGGTTCTCCGGCCAGTTCGCCCCCGCCCCCGCCTCCTCTTCGCCTCGTCCCCAGTCCTGACCCAGTCGAGCCGCCCCATGTTCTTCCGCCAGATCTACGACGAGAAGCTTGCGCAGGCCGCCTACCTCATCGGCTGCCAGAAGACCGGCGAGGCGATCGTCATCGACCCCGAGCGCGACATCGACCGCTACGAGTTCGTCGCCAAGGCGAACGGCCTCCGCATCGTCGCAGCCGCCGACACGCACATCCACGCAGACTTCCTCTCGGGCGTGCGCGAGTTCGCCGAGAAGGGCGCGCGCGCCTACGTCTCGGACGAAGGCGACGCGGACTGGAAGTACCAGTGGCTCGACAAGAAGTCTGGAGGCGGGCGCTACGACGCGGTGCTTCTCAAGGATGGCGACACCTTCTCGATCGGCAACATCCGCTTCCGGGCGATCCATACGCCGGGCCACACGCCGGAGCACCTCTGCTACGAAGTCACGGATGGCGGCCAGCAGGCGCAGGGTGGCGGCGCGACCGAACCGATGGGGATCGCCACCGGCGACTTCATCTTCGTGGGCGACCTCGGCAGGCCCGATCTCCTCGAGAGCGCCGCCGGCATCGCCGGGAAGGCCGACGCATCGGCCCGGGCCCTCTTCAAGACCATGGCGCGCTTCGCGCAGTGGCCCGACTACCTCCAGATCTGGCCAGGCCACGGCGCGGGCAGCGCCTGCGGGAAGGCGCTCGGCGCGGTGCCGCAGACGACCGTCGGCTACGAGCGCCGCATGAATCCCGCGGTGCGGGCGACGGCGACGGAACAGTCGTTCATCGACTTCATCCTCGAGGGACAACCCGAGCCGCCGCTCTACTTCGCGCGGATGAAGCGCGACAACAAGATGGGGCCGCGCGTCCTCGGCACGCTTCCGCGGCCGCGCGAACTCGATGCCCGCGCCGTCGCCGCGCTCGACCCGGCCCGCACCGCGATCGTCGACACCCGCGAGTGGAGCGCGTTCCGCGACGGACACCTCGCAGGCTCGCTGTTCGCCCCGCTCGCGAAGAGCTTCAACTCCGACGTCGGCTCGTTCGTCTCGGATGACGAGGACATCGTGCTCATCATCGAGCCCGCCCGCGGGGACGAGGCCGTGCGCGACCTCGTGCGCATCGGACTCGACCGCATCGTGGGCTTCCTCGATGCCGCGCGCTTCGCGGAACTGCACGCCGCCGGCGCGCGCATGACGACCACCCGCGAGATCGCGGCGCGCGAGACCCACGCCGAGATCGAGGCGCGCAAGCCCTTCGTGCTCGACGTGCGCCGCGCCTCGGAGTTCGCCGCCGGGAACATCGCGGGTGCCGCCAACATCGCGCACACGCGGCTTCTCGCGCACCTCGACCGCGTGCCGAAGGGCCGCGAGATCCTCGTCCACTGCCAGGGCGGCGTGCGCAGCGCGCGCGCGTGCGCGCTGCTCGAACGGCACGGCTACACCGTGACCAACATGGCGGGCGGATACGGCGCATACGCGAAGTCCGCCTCGAACGCATGAACACGCAGGGAACGACCATGACCACCTCAGCCACGACCCCCGCCTCCAACACCACCACCGCGCCATTCGCCGGGCCCGAGATCGACCCGCGCGACGCACAGGCGGCGCTCTCCCGCAGCGAATGCGTGCTCGTCGATGTCCGCGAGGCGGATGAACACGCGCGCGAGCGGATCGCAGGCAGCGTGCTCCTGCCGCTCTCCGCGCTCTCGCCCCAGCAGATCGTCGCGCTCGGCGCGAACCGCGTGGCGATCCACTGCAAGTCGGGACGCCGCGGCGCCGACGCGGTCGCGCGCTGCGCCGGCCTCGCCGACGTCGGCATCTCGGTCGCGAATGTGCGCGGCGGAATCGAAGCGTGGAAGGCCGCCGGTCTTCCCACGGTGGTCGACACGAAGCGTTCTCGCCTCTCGGTGATGCAGCAGACGCAGATCGTGATCGGCGCGTGCGTGTTCGCGGGAACGGCGCTCGGCTTCCTCGTGCACCCTGGCTTCCTCGCGATCCCGGCATTCATGGGCGCGGGGCTCGTGTTCGCGGGCTCTACCGGCTTCTGCGGCATGGCCGTCATGCTCGGGAAACTCCCGTGGAACCGAGTGCCGGCCGCCGCCTGCAAGGCCTCCTGAGCCCGAAGCATGGCCGCGCATGCCTGCGCGCACAAACACGCGGCGCGCCCCGTGAGGAGCGCGCCGCGCGCGATGCGATGGATGTTCACGCCGATTCAGGGCGTCCAGTTCGAGAGCAGCACGCCGAGGTCGGCGCTGTTCACCACGCCGTCGCCGTTGAAGTCGGCGGGTCCGGCGACGCCCCAGCCCGACAGCAGGATGCCGAGGTCGGTGCTGTTGACGGCGCCATCGCCGTTCACGTCGCCCGACGCGTAGCCGCACGACGTGCGCGCGGCGTTCACGCACCACGTATCCCAGCGGGTGTTGCAGCAGAAGGGATCGACCGCGCACACCGTGACGCAGCAGTCGCCGTCCGAGCATCCCGGCGTGGTCTGCGCACTGAGGCAGAGGCCGGACGATGGGTTGCCGCAGGCGGGATACGCCGCATGCGTGATGCGCACCGAGGCGTCGGCGAGGGTCGCGTGTGCAGTCGCTGCGATGCGAATCCGGATGTCGTCGCCCGCACCGACCGCGACCGAGACGCTTGTGCTCGGCCCGGTCGAGCATCCGGCCGCCGGAGTCGTGTCGACCTCGCAGGCGAGGCGCACGCCGCCGCAGCCGCGGTACACCGACACCGAGAAGGGCGCCACCGCGAACTCGTTGCCGCACACCTCCACGGTCATCATGCCGGCGCTTGGCGCGGTCCAGCGGATCCACTGCGGCCGATTGGCATTCGTGCCGCACGCGGTCGCATCGGGGAAGCTTGGCTGCGAGGCAAGGCCGGTCCAGGCATTCGTCGCGATCGCGGTCGCCTGGGAGCAGGTCTCGCCGTGGCTGCACGAAGTCAGTGCGCGATTCGCGCAAACCGAGTCCCACATCGAGTCGCAGCAGAACGGATCGGCGACGCAGACCGTGCCGCAGCACGCAGCGTTCCAGCAGCCTGGAGTCGTATGCGACACGGTGCAGGCCTCGACGCCCGTGCCACAGGTGCCGCACGACTGCGTCGCCCGCTGCACGCAGTAGCTGTCCCAGTTCGTCGTGCAGCAGAACGGGTCGAGCGCGCACACGATGCTGCAGCACTCGGCGTCGCTGCACCAGGGCGTCGCGTGCACGGCGTAGCAGCTTTGCGAGCTGTTGCCGCCACCGCAGCCGACGACCGGCGGCGTCGACGCGAGCTCGAAGCAGCTCGGATGGGCCGAGAGGTGGCTCAGGATCGCGCTGACCGAAGCGGGCGAGAAGGTGAGTGCGCCGGTCGCGATCGCGTTCATCGTCGAGGCCGGCGACGCGCAGGCGCAGTGATCCGCGTTCCACATATGGCCGAGTTCATGCGCGAGGGTATCGGCGGCGAACGGCACATCCGTGATTCCGTTCCAGTTCGCCTCGACCCAGCCGTAGGGGCCGGCGATGACGTTGTCGTTGCAGATCGAGTCCATCATCGCGCATCCGACGACCGAGCCATGGCTGCGACCGGTGAAGAGCATGACGGCATCGCGCGCGAAGGGTTGGGGCGGACTGTTTCGCCACTGGCCCTGCACGTCCCAGTTCATGCCCGATTCGTTGGGCCAACGCGTGCAGGGCTCGCCGAGGTCGTACGGGTCCGCAGCGGCCGTCGTGCGGATCACGAGACCGGTGATGAGATGCTCGATGTTGCACTGGTTGTCGTACTGCATGTTCGCCGTCGCGAAGCACTGCTCGACGCGACGCGCGACCGCGACCGGGTTCATGCCGTGCTCGACGTAGAAGGGATAGTCCGCATCGACGGCGACCTGCGCCCAGCGCGTGGCGCCGCCGGCGACACCGCCTTCGCCGCCAGCGACACCGCCTTCGCCGCCAGCGTTCCCGTGGCCACCGAGGTCCGGCTTGCCCCCGTGATCGTGATCGTGATCGTGGTCGTGATCGTGGTCGACGCCACATTGCGCGCCGAGGTCGACCATGTCCGCGACGTCGTAGAGCAGATGCGCGCCACCCGGCTCGCCGATCGGCTCGACCGCATAGCGAGTGCCGTCAGGCATCGCGATGATGGCCGAGAGATCACCATCGACGATCGAGCCGACGACCCGGGCGCCCGGGACGTTGCGGACGCCGCCGCGCACGGTCGCGACCGGCGGAAGTTCGACATCTGCGAACACGCCGGGCTTCGGGGAAACCACGATGCGGTAGCCCTCGGCGCGCACCGAGTGCGACACAACCGAGATCGTGAGGTCGCCGACGGGCGACGGCATGATGAAGATGCGCCCTCCCGCGGCGTCGGAAGCGCCGACGTCGATCTCGGCGAGGAAGCCAGCATGGATGTTGCGCGCCTTGCAGAGATCGGGCGGCGCGACCACGAGCGCCGTCGGCAGCACGTCATGCCTCGCGACGGGAGCAGCCGTCGCCTCCGGCATGGCCGTCGGCGAGTCGGCCGATTTCTGAAGCGGAAGAAGCAGTGACGACGCGATGAGGGAGACGGTGAGCATGGTGTTGACTCCGAGTGTGGCTGCCCCGACGCCGGCGCAGAGGGCCGGGGGGGCTCTATCCACAGACACAGAGCGTCTGCCACGAACCCTTAGAGTTTGCGGTGCCGGGGCAGTCGACGCGCCTCGAGACCGGCACGCCGCGGTGCCGGAAACGTGCCGACGTGCGCAGCGCGGCGCGCAAACCCGGCGCGGCGCGGCCGAAGTTCCGGGAAATCCTCATGGTTTCCTTCGAAGTCGTCCGATTGCCCTCTATACTGTTTGATTCTCCGCCGGTGACTCAGGTTGGCCCCGAGGCCAACGACTCCAACTGGGAACGAGCCGGCAGCGTGCAGAAAGCCTCGCACCGTTTGGAACGGCAGCGACGCGCACGCTCCAAATGGCTTGATCCCGTCTGCCGGCGCCGCCGTCCACACGCGATTCCGCCCCTGCTATGCCCGCTGCTGTTGTCAGCAGGCGAAAGGTGTTTGTGACGCCCCACTCTCCAGCCGCTGCGACAACGCAGCCTCTCTCGACGGTCTCTTTCTCGAATCTCAAGCTTGCGCAGCCCCTGCTCGACGCCATCGCGTCGGACGGCTACACCCATCCGACCCCGATCCAGGCCCAGGCGATTCCGCCGGCCGTCGAGGGCCGGGACGTGCTCGGCATCGCCCAGACCGGAACCGGCAAGACGGCTGCGTTCGCGCTCCCGATCCTCAATCATCTGCTCGAGCGCCTGCCGCGCAACGCGCGTCCGCCGCTCGGCCGCAAGCCGAAGGCGCTGGTGCTTTCGCCGACGCGTGAACTTGCGGCGCAGATCGCCGAGAGCTTCTCGAGCTATGGCCGGCATACGCCGCTTCGCTTCGCCGTCATCTTCGGCGGCGTGGGCCAAGGCCCGCAGGTCCGCGCGATCCAGCAGGGACTCGACATCCTCGTGGCGACGCCGGGCCGGCTGATCGACCTGCTCCAGCAGAAGCTCGTCTCGCTCGCCGAGATCGACTTCTTCGTGCTCGACGAAGCCGACCGCATGCTCGACATGGGCTTCATCGAGCCCATTCGCAAGATCGCAGCGATGCTGCCGAAGGAGCGGCAGACCATGCTCTTCTCGGCGACGATGCCGAAGGAGATCCGCCATCTTGCGGACTCGCTGCTCTCGAACCCCGTCTCGGTGGCGGTGACGCCGGTCTCGAGCGCGGTCGACCGCATCGACCAGAAGCTCTACTTCGTGCTGAAGGCGCAGAAGACGCAGCTCCTCGTGCATCTCTACGAGACGCTCGGCATGGAGCGGGCCGTCGTCTTCACGAAGACGAAGCACGGTGCCGACCGCCTGTGCCGCAAGCTGAAGGCGGCGAACATCCGCGCAGAGGCGATCCACGGCGACAAGGCGCAGAACCAGCGCATTCGCGCGCTTGACGCCTTCCGTGCGGGCCGATCGCCCGTGCTCGTCGCAACCGACGTGGCGGCGCGCGGACTCGACATCGACGACGTCACCCACGTGGTGAACTTCGACCTTCCGATGGAACCCGAGGCCTACGTGCACCGCATCGGCCGCACGGCGCGCGCCGGCAAGTCGGGCCACGCGATCTCGTTCTGCGACACCGAGGAGCGCGGACTCCTGAAGCAGGTCGAGCGCCTGATCAAGTTCGAGATTCCCCGCGAGCGCGTCCCGAGCGAAGTTCCCAAGTCGGACGAGTCTGCGCATCGCGCGGCGCTGCATGGGAAGCCGGAGGCCCCGATGATCGAGGTTTCTCCTGCGGGTACCCGGCACGCGCCGAAGAGCGAGACACGGCACGCGCCGAAGAGCGAGACACGGCACGCGCCGAAGAGCGAGACACGGCACGCGCCGAAGAGCGAGACACGGCACGCGCCGAAGAGCGAGGCACGGCACGCGCCGAAGAGCGAGGCACGGCATGCGCCGCGTGGCGAGCCGCGTGGCGAGTCGCGACCGAACTCGCGACCGCAGGCGCGCTCCGAAGGCCGGAACCAATCCGCCGCCCCCCGCGGCGCTTCGCATCGCGGCGGTGGCGAACAGCGCACCCATCACCCGCTCCCGGGCGGACGCTCGGCGGAGGGCGGGAGCAGCACGCCGGCCGGAAAGCCCTCTTTCATGAGCCAAGGTCGAGGCGGGGCACGGCGCGGGCCGAACCAGATGCGTCGACGCTGATTAGGGGCAGACGCCCCACGCGCTCAGCACGATGCCAAGATCCGACGAGCCGACGACGCCGTCCTCATCGAGGTCGGCGGCGCCGCCGATGGAATCCCACGCGCTGAGCACCACGGCGAGATCGGACGAGCCGACTTCGCCATCGCCGTCGAGATCGGCGATGCACGGCTGCGGCGTCGGACGCAGGTCGAGCACGAAGGGCGACCAGAGCAGGTCGGAGTTGCGCAGCGCATAGCCGGTGATGACCTTCGCATCCTCGGTCATGCCGAAGACGTTGAAGCGCCACTCGGTGGTGAGTTCAAAGCCGTTCTCAGCCGCCCAGCCGGCGAGCGGCACGTAGCCGCGCTTCGCGAACCAGACGTACGGGGAGCCGTTGATCGAGATGAGCAGCACCGAGCCGTCGAAGTTCGCCTCGTACACGGCACCAACGCCCGCCACCGGCATGGGGCCGATGGGCTGGAACCCGGTGGCGTAGCTCCAGCGATACGGAGCGCCGCCTGCGATCTCCGCGCGGCCTTCGCCATACGCCCACTGGCCGTTCCCGCTGACACAGTTCACTTCACGGAGCTTCTGCGTCGCGACACCCGTGTTCAGGAGCGTCGGCACGTAGCTGCCGGAAGCGTTGCGCTTCCAGACGCACCCTTGGCGGAATCCGACGTAGTCGTCGTTCCAGCCACCCACGAAACTGCCGTCGTCGCTGATGTCGTTCCCACGGGTCGGCTTGTAGAAATAGACCTCTGGCAGCAGCCGCATGGTGTCGGTCGCCGCGTCCCAGACGAACCCCTTCGCGCTGCACGCCGCGTCCCACACGAGGCCGCACACATGGCTCGCGTTCGGAGTCATGTTCCACGCGCTCGTGCGCGAGATGTCGCAGTGGAAGCCGAGGCTTCCGACCGTCGAGTCGTAGAGATCGGTCGAACGATCGTAGAACGTCGCCTCCGCCTTCTGAACGGTCTTCCCCTCGAGCGTCGCGCAGACGATGGTGTTGCCGTCGGCGGTGATCGACGGTTGGCCGCCGACTCCGTTGCCGTACGGCAACGACTCGGGAATGCGGACGACCCACGTGTCCTTGGTCCACCACCACGCGCCCTGCCCGTCATAGCCGACGACGACGTTGCCATCGGCGCTCGGCTCGACCGCGTAGGAGTATGGAACAGGCCCAAGCAGGTAGAGCTCGCCGGCGGATGCAGCCAAAGAAGGCACAAGCGACGCGGCTGCCGCACAAAGCGACGATGCGAGAAGCGTTCGGTTCATGGTGGTGTACTGAGAGAGAGAGAGAGAGAGAGAGAAAGACCAGCGCCCGGGTTTCCCCGGAGCGCTGGGTGGATGCCTTCGTCAGTTGCACTGTCCCCAGGCAGAGAGGAGCGTGCCGAGGTCGGCAGAGTCGACCGTGCCATTGCCATCGAGATCGGGGCTCGAGGTGCCCCAGCCCGAGAGCAGCGCGCCGAGATCGGCGGAGTCGACGAGGCCGTCGCCGTTCAGGTCTGCCGGGCAAGCCACGCCTGGCTCGACACGGATGCGCGCGATGGCGTAGAGCTGAGTCGACGAGTCGCCGGCGCGGAGCACCAGCCAGCCGTTGTCGCTGAAGCCGGTTCCGCTGCCGCCACCGTTGTTGCCGGTGCCGCCGATGAGCGTCAGCTGGTTGGCGACGGTACCGGTGAAGAAGGTGTCGCCGATCGTGGCTCCGCCCTTCGCGAGAAGGCGCAGGCCGCCAACTTCATCCCATGCGAGGAGCGCGGTGCCCACATCGGTGCCGTTGGTCATGTTGGCCGCGAACACCACGCAGCCGTTCGCGGCCGCACAGATGCTGGTGCTTCCACTGAGCGACTGCAGCGTCCAGCCAGCGAGGCCGGGGACGGGGTCGGTCTGCCGGCACACCGTGAGCAGCGTGCCGTCGGCCTTGCGCACGCCGATGTAGGTGCTCGGCGCGGGCGAGGAGATCGCGGTTCCGTCCGCGTTCATGAAGATGCCCTCGAAGGCGATCATGCCGCTCGAGGTGCGCACGAAGCCGCTCGTCGACGGCGTCGACAGGACCTTCCCCGTGAAGTTCGGGTCGGCCGAGTCCGTGATGCCCGGGATCACGTCGCCCTTGCGCATCAGGATGGTGAAGACGCCGTTGCGCTCGGTCATGACCGCCTTGTCGTTGATCGGCGTGGCGCTGCCGCCGAGGTCGGCGATGAAGGTGATGGTTCCGTCGGCTGCGATCGGCCGCTGGCCGAACGCGAGCGACGAGGTGTTCTTGATCGTGAGCCCCTTGAGGCCCGGGATCGGATCGCCTTCGCGGGCGAAGACCCGGTAGCCGCTCGCAGCGAAGGCGTTGGTGCAGTAGATCGAGTCGTTCGCCGTCGTCACGCCGCTTCCGACGAGTTTCGCGCTGAAGAGATAGTTCGAGCCGTTGAGGAACAGTCCGAAGGCGTCGGGATTCACAGTCAGCGGCGCGAACCCCGGCGCAAGGTCGCCCTTGCGGACGATGAGCTGGTCGGGACCGCTGCGAAGCATGACGATCGCGGAGTTGTTGGTGGTGCCTGAGACGTCGCCTCCGCTGAGCGTGACCGTCAAGAGGCTCTCGCCGTTGTCGTTCATGCGGACGCCCGACGACGACGTCATGTTGGCCGGATACTGCGCGCCTGCGGTGCCCGGGCAGATCTCGCGTCCCTGCGCGAGGAGCACCGGTGCGCCCGACGGAGGAACAAACCACTGGGCCGTGTCGTTCGTGCCGACCGTGATGCCGGGGCCGGTCATGAAGCCAGACGCGAGGAAGCCGCCGTTCGCGGCGAGGTTGTTCGCGCTGACGATCGAGTTGTTCGGGCTGGAGGTGCGCGCGACGATCGCATCGGCCGGCGTGTTGCCCGGCACTCCCGAACTGTTGCGCATGACGACGCTCCAAGGCCCGCCGGTGCCGGTCACGACCACGAGGTGGTTCGGAGCCGTGCCCGAGTTCGTGATGCCGGGGCCGGCGATCTGGCTGCGGAAGGTCACCCGACCATTCGCGTCGATCACGGGGTTGTTGAACTGGTTCGGCACCCACACCGCGCCCTTGATGCCGCTGATGTTGGCGCTTGACACGCCGTCCGCGACGGTGAGCACTTCCCACGTGCCGTCGGCGAGCACCGTCGAGCTGAGGGTTGCGGACAGGAACAGGCCTACGAACATCTTCGACTTGGCGCTCATGGGACTCCTCGGATTCAGAAGGGACGGTTCGGTCAGGGTGCAGGGAAAGGTCGTGCGCGCGAGACGCCGACCTGCTGCGGCATGGCCGCGGCAGAGAGGCTGCCCGCCCGGTGCAGACTCGAGACAGCCGAGCCAACGCCACTGGGACGGGTCGCGACAAATCTAAGTGCAGATTTCATCCCTGCAAACTTCCCTAGGGAAAAACTTGAGATATCCTCGGAGAAACTCCTGTGCCTCGAACGCCCCCGCGGCCCCGAGATCTCCATGGCCCCGAGATCTCCATGACCCCGAGATTCCCATGACCCCGAGATTCACGTGCCGACGAGGCCTCCCGAGGTCCACCGAGAGCGGCGCTCTCGCCGAAGTCCTGTAAAGTCTCGGTCCCCGTCCCAGCCAACGCATCATCAATGGACCCCTCCCGAACCAAACCCTCCCGTGGAGCCAGACTCTCGAAACGTTCGCGTCAGGGCGATCTTCGAGAGAAGTCGGCAGACACCGCGCCATCGCTGCGCGCACCGGAACTGCTTGGGTCCTTCCGGGTCGAATGCGAAGCGACCATCGTGGCGATCCGCAGCGCTGTCCGCGCGCTGTGCGAGGCGGCTGGCGTCGATCCGCTGAGGCCGCAGGACGTCTCGCGACGTCTGAAACTGAATAAGAACCTGACGTGGAAGTTCGCGCGCATCCTGATCGAGAGCGATGCGCTCGACGCGACCCCGATGCTGCCGGGACCCGAAGGTGTCACGATCTACCTGCGCGCCTTCGAGTCAGCGGGCGTCCGGGGAGACCTGATCGCGACGCTCCGCGACGCGATCGAGTCGTTCGATGCGATGGTGATGCGCCACTTCGGCGGGCGCATGGAGTTCGAACTCGTCCTCGACGGCCTCCGCACGGGTGCCAACCTCGAGCAGTCGCGGCGCCTCGCGTTCCGCGGCGCGGCGGGCGTCTTCGGCGTTCAGGCCGCGGCGCGCGTGACGGCGCAGATCCTCGCGCCGAGCCGCGTGGATCCGAGCCAGGCGGATCTCGCGCTCATGGCCGGGCTTGTCGGCGTGCGTCGACTTCGTCCGATCGCCAGGCTCCCCGTCTTCCGTTCGCTCATCAACACGAACTCATCACATCCCACCCCGCGGCCGTTCATCGCAAGCGGCGCTGGCTCCGAGCCGGACTTCCTCCTCCGCGACTTCTCCTCGTTCCCGGATGCGAGCGTCTCGCGCACCGAGGCCGACGGGAAGTTCACGATCGAGCTCGACAATGGGCCGCTCGGCCGAATCGGCGAATCGGACCTCTTCTTCGGGAGCCTGATCGAACGCGCGTACGAGCGCACGGGCTCCAGCACCAACACCGTCGCGCAGTTCATCACCGCCGTCACGATCCCGTCCGAGACGTTCGTGTCGGATCTCTTCGTACACCGGTCGATCGAGGGACCGGACTCGGTCGACGCCGCGATGTTCGGCACGCTCTCCGGGCCCGTCTCCCACGATGCCGATGCGCGGGAACCCGCACGGATTCCCATCGACTGCACTCCGGCGATCATCGATGGTCTCCACGGCGCGTCGGGCGCGAAGCTGATCGAAGTCGCGAACGTCCCGAACTACCTGCCGATGGTGGAGCGTGCGTTTGCCGCGCTTGGCGAGAGCCTCGACGACTACCGCCTCATCCGCGTCGCGATGACCCATCCCCCGATGCCGGCATCGCTCGTCGTGCGCTGGAAGCTGCCGATCTGAGCCGTCGCTGGCTTCGCGCGGCCATCACGCGGGCGCGGAGCCTCACAACTGTACGAATCCAAGATGCAGCTGCGCATGCCCGAGATGCAGGCGCATCCACTCGTCATGCGACATGGCGCCGAACGCCGGGCTCGCGTGGGTGCAGCGCGCGCCGCCGTCGATCCGATCGAGAACCCGACGCATGCGAGCGAGTCCGTCGCGCGTCGAGGTGCCGGGGGCGGGGAGGAACGCCGCCGATTCCTTCGGCAACTTGAAGCCCGCCGGAAGGGTCCGACCGCTCGTCACGCGGCCCTTCATGAGCCGCGCGATCACGCGCACGGGCCACGCGACCCGGACCGAGCTCGGGAAGCCGTCGATCGAGAACTCGATCGTCTTCGCAACGTGGTCGAGGATCTCGCCGGCCGTCCAGTTGCCGGTGACGCGCAACGTCCCCGCTGTCTCCGCCGCCTCGATCTTCGCGAGGTCTTCCTTCAGGCAGCCTGCGCAGTGGAACGAAAGCGCGCGGCGCGGCGCGCGGCGCGTGTCGACCGGCGCGGCACCCGGGCTCACGCCTTGCCGTCCTTCTTCGCCATCAGCGTGAGCATGTCGACGCAGCGCGACGCGTAGCCGAACTCGTTGTCGTACCAGCTCACGATCTTGAAGAAGCGATCGGAGAGCTGGATGCCCGCCTTGGCGTCGTAGATCGAGCTGCGCGGATCGCTCATGAAGTCGCTCGAGACGACTTCTTCCTCGGTGTAGCCGAGGATTCCCTGCAGCGGCCCCTCGCTCGCGGCCTTCATGGCGGCGTTGATCGCCTCGAGGCTGGTGGCCTTCGTCGGCCGGAACGTGAGGTCGACGCAGGAGACGTTCGCGGTCGGGACGCGGAAGCTCATGCCGGTGAGCTTGCCCTTCGTCTCCGGGAGGACGAGCGCGCACGCCTTCGCGGCGCCGGTCGAGCTCGGGATGATGTTCATGTACGCGTTGCGTCCGCCGCGCCAGTCCTTCTTCGAGGGACCGTCCTGCGTCGGCTGCGTGGCGGTGACCGCGTGCACGGTCGTCATGAGGCCTTCCTCGATGCCGCAGTGGTCGAGCAGCACCTTGACGAGCGGCGCGAGGCAGTTCGTGGTGCAGCTTGCGTTCGAGAGAATGGCGTGCGCGGCCGGGTCGTACTTCGAGCAGTTGACGCCGCGGACGAAGGTCGGCACTTCCTTCTCGCTCTTCGTGGGCGCCGAGATGAGCACGCGCTTCGCGCCCGCGTCGAGGTGCTTGCGCGCGTCCTCGGCGGCGGTGAAGAGGCCGGTCGACTCGAGCACGTAGTCGACGCCCTGCGCCTTCCACGGGAGCTGCGACGGATCCTTGATCGCGGTGCAGGCGGCGCGGATGCCGTTCACGACGATCCCCTCGCCGTCGGCCTTCACGTCGGCGTCGAAGCGGCCATGCGAGGAGTCGTACTTGAGGAGGTATGCCAGGTTGTCCGCCGGAACGAGGTCGTTCACGCCGACGATTTCGAAACCGCCACGCGCCGTTGCGATGCGGGTGACGAGACGGCCGATGCGGCCGAAGCCGTTGATTGCGATGCGGACTGCCATGGGTTGATCTCCGTCAGAGACTCGCGCCCGCCGGGAATCGATCTCGGGTCGGGAAGGGGTCGGAGGATAGGTTCGACCGCCCCGCGCTTCAACCTGCCGACGTCTGCGCGCGGGACACGGTTTCGGCCGTGTCCAGAACGCCGCCGAGGCGGCGAGCCACCCCCCGTTACACTGCGTCCATGGCGCTTTCGCCGCGCGTTCTCGCTCTCCTCCTCGCGTTGGCGACGTCCTCCCCCGCAGCACCGCAAGCGCAGGACGCAGCCGTGGCTCCGTTGGATCCATCAGCCGCCGAACCGGCGCCCGCGCGCCTCGTGGTCGGGGTCTTCGACGCGCCGCCCTTCAGCGAGCCCGACCCGGAAGGCGACGGTTGGAGCGGCGAGAGCATTCGGCTCTTCACGGCGGCGGCGGAGCGGCTTGGCGTCGAACTCGAGTTCCGGGCCGGTCGCGAGGAAGAGATCCTCGAAGGGGTCGCGCTCGGCGAACTCGATGCATGCGCCTCACCGCTCGCTGCGTCGGCGTCGCGACGCATGGCGATGGAGTTCTCGCATCCCTTCGCGGCCTCGGGACTGGCGGTCGCCATCCACGACCGCGGTTCGCTTCTGAGCGGGCTCGAAGCGATCGTGCGCGGCCTCGTGGCGCAGCCGCAGCGTTCGCTCGTCCTCCTGATCGGTCTCTTCATCGTGCTTTCGGCGGTCCTGCTCTGGTCGGTCGAGCGCCGCCGCAACGCGCAGTTCGGCGGCGACGTGCGGCGCGGGCTCGGCTCGTCGCTCTGGTGGTCGGTGGTCACGCTCTCGACCGTCGGCTATGGCGACAAGGTGCCGATTTCGGTCCCGGGACGCGTGATCGCCGCCGGCTGGATGCTGACGTCGCTCGTCCTCACCACGCTGCTGACGGCGACCATCGTCTCGGCGGTGACGGTCGGGTCGCTGACCTCGCAGAAGATCAACTCGGCCTCGGAACTCTCGGGCATCCGCGTGGTGGCGGTGCGGGGCAGCGCGGCGGCGGAGTGGCTCTCGGCGAACGAACTGCCGTACGTCAGCGCGCCGAGCATCGCGGCCGCCGCCGACATGCTTGACCGCGGCAAGGCGCAGGCGCTGGTGGCGCCGCGAAGCGAACTGGCGCTCGAGCTGCGCGACCGCCCCGAGATCGCGCTCGCGCCGGTGCGGCTCACGAACGAGTTCATGTCGTTCGCCTTCCGCAACGGCCTCTCCCGCGACTTCATCCGACGCTTCGATGCGGCGCTGCTCGAGATCCGCTCCGGCGGCACAGGCCACTCCGACGTCGTTCCCGTCCGCGTCCAGACCCACAGCCAGCCGAAGGACCAGCGCAAGCCATGACGACTCCGTACCCCGTCCGACCCGTCGCCTCGATCCTCGGCCGCGAACGCGCGATCGTCGCCATGGTCCATCTGGCCCCGCTGCCCGGCACGCCGCGCGCGGGGTGCACGCCGGCCGAGATCGCCCGCCTGGCGGTCGAGGAAGCGCGCACGCTCGCCTCGGCCGGGTTCGACGCGATCCTGCTTGAGAACATGCACGACGCGCCCTACCTCGCCCGCTCGGTCGGACCCGAAGTGGTCGCCGCGTTCACGCGGGCGGCCTGCGAGGTCCGCGCCGCCGTCTCCGTGCCGCTTGGGATCCAGGTGCTCGCCGGCGCGAACGAGGCCGCGCTCGCGGTGGCGCTCGCGGCCGAGTGCTCGTTCATCCGCGCCGAGGGCTTCGTGTTCGCGGCGGTGGCCGACGAGGGGATCCTCGCGGAAGCATCGGCCGGGCCCCTCCTCCGCTACCGACGCCTGCTCGGCGACGCCGCGGGTCGGATCGCCATCCTCGCCGACATCAAGAAGAAGCACACCGCGCACGCGATCACGGCCGACACGTCGCTTGCCGAGCACGCGCATGCGGCGGAGTTCTTCGGCGCCGATGGCGTGATCGTGACCGGCAACGCCACCGGCATCGCCACGCCGATCTCCGACCTCTCGGCCGCGCGCAAGGGCTGCAAGCTGCCCGTCCTCGCCGGAAGCGGCGCGACCGCCTCGAGCGTGCGCGAGGTGCTGTCGGTCGCCGACGGCGTGATCGTCGGGAGCGATCTCAAGCGCGGCGGCGTCTGGTCGAACGAACTCGACCGCGCGCGCGTCGACGCGTTCGTGCGGGCCGCGAAGGGCTGATAGACTCGTTCCGCAGTCCAGTTTCCGCGCACGGCCACACGCAGTGAAGGTTCACCTCAACGGACGACTCCTCGACGAACGCGACGCGCACATCAGCGTGCTCGACCGGGGATTTCTCTTTGGCGACGGCGTCTACGAGGTGGTGCGCTTCTTCGCCCGTCACGGCGTCGGCATGGACGCGCACGCGCGGCGGCTCGCGCGCAGCCTCGCGCTTGCCCGCATCGACGTCCGCGCGAGCGGGTTCGACCCGCACGCGCTCGGAGCGTTCTGCGCGTCGCTCCTCGACGCGAACGGACTCGACGACGCGATCCTCTACCTCCAGGTGACGCGGGGCGCGGCGCGCACGCGCTCGCACGTGCCGACCGAGGCGCTGGCGCCGACCGTGTTCGCGATGGTCACCCCTGCGCCGCCGCTCTCGACGATTCTCGCGCCGCAGGAGATCGGCGCGATCACCGCGGAAGACACGCGCTGGACGCGATGCGCGATCAAGACGACCGCGCTGATGGGGAACATCCTGCATCTCCTCGACGCGGCCGACGGCGGCGCGAGCGAGTCGATCCTGCACCGCGGCGGACTGGTCGGCGAAGGCGCCTACTCGAACGTCGCGATCGTCACGCGCGGCGTGCTGGCGACGCCGCCGGTCGACGAAGACCCGCCGATCCTGCATGGAACGGCGCGGACCGACCTTCTTCGCGCGGCCGACGACTGCGGCGTGCGCGCGGAGATCCGCGCGATCCACCTTGAGGAGTTCATGCGCGCCGACGAGATCCTCATCACCTCGAGCAGCCGGCTTGCGAGCGCCGTGGTGCGGCTCGACGGCCAGCCCGTGGGCGACGGCCATGCGGGCCCCGTGACCCGGCGCGTCTTTGGCGCGATGCGCGGAGAGATCGCCCGCGCGATCGGGCTCCCGGCCGGCGAGCGCGTCGGCGTCTGAGCGCACGGCGCCCCGCGGGAGGCGCGACCGCGCCGTCTCCCCTATCGTGCGCGTTCGCGCGCGCTCCGGCGCCTCCAGCCGATCGCGCGCGCAACCACCCGGAAACCCCATGCAGGACAACCGACCCGCCCCCGTCCTTGCCATCTCTGTTGGCAACACCCGCATCAAGCTCGGCGTCTTCCGGTCGCGAGACCCGGAGGAGACCGTGTTCGTCGCCAAGGACGACCTGGCCGGCGCCGTCGGCGCGGCAACCCGCCTGTACGAGTTGATCGGAGCCGAGGCCGACGCCTCGGTCGTGGTGGCAAGCGTGAACAAGCCCGTCTCCGACACGCTGGTCGGCATGCTGCGCGACCAACTCGCGACCGAGGTCTACCTCGTTCCGGAGGACATGCCGGTGCCCGTCGGCACCTGCCTCGCGCCGGGCGCGACGCCGGGGGTCGACCGACTGCTGAACGCGGCCGCGGCCTACGACCACCTCAAGCAGGCTTGCATCGTGATCGACGCGGGAACCTGTATCACCGTCGATTTCGTCGATGGAGAAGGCATCTTCCACGGCGGCGCGATCGCGCCCGGACTCCGCATGCAGTTGCGCGCGATGCAGGAGCACACGGCGCAACTGCCCGCGATCGAGTTCGCCGTCCCGCAGGGAACGGCCTGGGGCGCCGACACCCGCGAGGCGATGCTGCGCGGCGTCTACCACGGCGCGCGCGGACTCGCGTGGCGTCTCATCGAGCGCTATGCCGAGGAGTACGGCGGATTTCCGCTCGTGATCGCGACCGGCGGCGACTCCGCCACGCTGTTCGCCGACGACGAGCTGGTGAACCAGGTCGTGCCCGATCTCGTGCTGCGCGGAATCGCGCTGGCGGCGCAGACCGCGCTCCGGCCCGATGGCACGGCCGATGCGGAAGCGGCCTCCGGGAACCCGCGGGTCCACGGCGCCATGGGCGGCGTGGGATTCACGCTGACCCCCGGCACGGAAGGCGCCCGACCGAAGGTCCCCTCGCGACTTGCGAAGGGCCGCGGACTGGACACCGCGGCAGAGTCCGATCACATCTGTGGCCCGGGCTGCGACCACGATTGAGCGGACAGGACGGGGGTCGGCCGTTATGCGGACCGCCCACGCGTCGAACTCGTCACTCGGAATTTCCTCCTGATCGCCGACTCTCCCTGTGTGGGGAGGTCCGACGGGCCGATCATGCCTTCGATGCAAGGCTCGCCTGAGCCAACCGATCCCCGCACCGCGACCCTGACGGCACCGCCGCTCGAGGTGGCTTGCTATCGCGCCACCCCGCACGGGGCGGGTGCTGTCGCCACCATCGAGATGATCGGCGACATCTCCGCGTGCCTCCATGCGCTGTGCGGGCGCGACGTGGCGGTCGGTGGGCTCTCGCTGCGCAGCCTTGACCAGATCGACAACGGCCTCGTCGCGCGGCTCGCGCCAGAGCGCGCGCAGATCATGCCGCACGGTGGAACGCGCGTCGTCGAACGGCTTGCCGAGTGGCTTGCGGCGCATGGCGCAAACTGGATCGACGACCCCGCAAACTGCCGCGCAACGCTCGACCCGCTGGAACTCTTCCCGGAGGCGTCGGATCGGGTCGAGGCGCTCGCGCTCGCCACGCTCTCGCGTGCGGCAAGTCCGCTTGCGGTCCGGATGCTGCTTGCGCAGAGCGCGCGCTGGTCCGCCCATGGCGACGCCCCGCTGACCGCAGACGACTATGCCCGCTCGAAGCGGCTCTCGCGACTCGTCGACCCGCCGCGGGTGGCGCTGGTCGGGCCGCCGAACGCCGGCAAGAGCACGCTCTCGAACGTGCTGCTTGGCCAGGATTACTCGATCACCTCGCCCGAGGCTGGCACGACGCGCGACGCCGTCAGCGCCCGCCTCGATCTCGCCGGTCTCGTCGTCGAGTGGTTCGACCTGCCCGGCACCCGCGAGACGAACGATCCGATCGAACGCGCCGCCATGGAGCTGGGCGAGAAGCTCCTCCGCGATGCGGACTTCGTGATCGCCATTGCCGCACCCGGCGTGCCGTGGCTTGCGTTCGACCGTGCGCCCGACCTGCGCGTCTACGCGAAGGTCGACGACGCGGCGGCGAAACTCGACCCGCTGCGCGTCCAGGCCGATGTGTGCGTGAGCGCGCGTTCAGGCGAAGGCATCGACCGCCTGCGCGAGGCGATCCGAGACGCGCTGGTCCCGCCCGCGGACCGCGCGAACGAGCGCCCGTGGATCTTCGACGCGTCGCTTGCGAACACGCACGCGGCCCAACCGCTCGATGGCGCCTGCCCACACGACGACCCGCATCCGTGCAGCGAACGCTGAGCGGACACGGCGCGGACACTGCGCGACGCAGAGGCACGGCGCGCGCACGCGCGAACGTGGCTCACAGCCCCATGATCGAGTAGCCGCTGTCGACGTAGAGCACCTGGCCGGTGGTTCCGCGCGAGAGATCGGACAGCAGGAACGCCGCGGCATCGGCGACCTCGGCGGCCACGATGTTGCGCGGCAAGGGCGCGACCTGCGGAATCCGGTCGAGGATCGCGTCGAAGCCGCCGACCGCCGACGCCGAGAGCGTCTTGATCGGGCCTGCCGAGACGAGGTTGCAGCGGACGTGCTTCGCCCGTCCGAGCTCCATCGCGAGGTAGCGGTTGGTGGCCTCGAGCGCGGCCTTCGCAACGCCCATGACGTTGTAGCCGGGCACGGCCTTCTCGGCGCCGTAGTAGCTCAGGCCGATCATCGACCCGCCTTCCTTCAGGACCGGCAGCGCCGCGTTCGCCATGGCCATGTAGCTGAACGCGGAGATGTCCATCGCGTTCGTGAAGACCGCGCGGGGAGTCGCCGCGAACTTGCCGAGCTTCAGCCAGTCCTTGTCGGCGAAGGCGATCGAGTGCACGATGAAGTCGATCTGCCCGAAATCCTTGCCCACGCGCTCGAAGCAGGCCGCGATGTCGGCGTCCTGGCCGACATCCATCGGCTGGAGCCACGGGTTCGCCACGCCGAAGCCCTCGACGATCTTCCGCGTCCGGCGCTCCATCTTCTCTCCCGGCATGTGGGAATAGATGCACTCCGCGCCCTCGCGCAGCAGGCTCTGGGTGATCGCGGTCGCGATGCTGGTCTCGTGAAGGACTCCGGTGACGAGTCCACGCTTGCCGTGCATGATTCCCATGGGATTTCCTCGATTCGATCTTCGGGACGAAAGAGTAGCACTTCCCGAGGCGGCCTGTTCGCGCTACGCTGCCTGCGGCAGAACGCCGTGCGCGCGTAGCTCAATTGGATAGAGCATCGGTCTTCGGAACCGACGGTTGGGGGTTCGAATCCCTCCGCGCGCGTTTGCTCCACCCCGCCGTCCGAGCCTGCATCGAGGCCGTCGAGCGCGCCTTTGCGTCGGACGCCCGCACGCCGCCGCCCCTGCCGGACGCAGCGCTGGCGAAGGCCGTCGAGCGCCTGTCGGACCTGTACACGACCGATCGGGGAAAGCTTGCCGCGGAGCAGGCCGATGCCGCGCACCTCGAGGCGAAGCGCGCGTACTTTCTCGCAAGCGACGCTCCGAAGGTCGCGCTTGCGCTCGACGAATGCGCGGTGCGCAGCGATGCCTTCGCGCGCCTCGCCTCGGAGGCGCCGATCCGCGTGGTCGACCTCGGTGCCGGCGTCGGCGCGACAAGCGTCGGCTTCATCGCGTGGCTCGCCGGAGCGCGTGCGCGGCACGCGCGTCCGGATGCGGGAGCGCGTGCGCGCCCGCACGTGTCCTTGCACGCGGTCGAGCTCGGTGCGCCTGCCGCACGCGCCTATGAGGAAGCCGTGCGCACCGCGGCCGCGGCGGCGGACGTCGACGTCACCATCGCGATCGAGGCACGCGATTTCCGCACAGCGCAGCTTCCGCCATGCGACGTCATCCTGTGCCAGACGGCGTTGAACGAACTGCTCGTCGGCGAGCAGCATGCGGCGGCGACCGTCGAATATGTCGCGGACTGGGCGCGCATGGCCCCGCTTCTCGTGATAGAGCCCGCCCTTCGCACGACCACGCGCGCACTCATGCTGCTGCGCGACGCGCTGCTGGCGCGGGGTCAGATGCACGTCGTCGCGCCGTGCCCGCACCAGAAGACATGCCCGATGCTTGCCCGCACAGGCGATTGGTGCCACGAGGCGCGCCGCATCGAGCCGACTCCGCGCGTCGCCCGCATCGACCGGATCGTCGGCCGCCGCGACGCGCGCGCGCTGTTTGCCTTTCTGGCGACGGCCCCGGGTGCGCCCGCACCGGCGAAGCCCGACGCGCCGGCGAAGCCCGACGCGCCGGCGAAGCCCGACGGACTCGTGCGCCTCGTGACCGACCCACTCGGCAGCCGTGGAAAGACCGAGCGACTTGTCTGCCGCGATGACGGCGACATGCGGCTCGTGCGCCTGCTTGATCGCGAGGTGCGCGATGGGAACCGCTTGTTCCTCGACGCCGAGCGCGGCGCGCTTGTCCGGATCGAGCCGATGCCCCCCAACGACAGAATCTCGCCCGAGGCCGACGTGCGGCAGCAACCGGAAGCCTGACCCACGCGAAAGGCGTTTGCCTTCAGGCGCGGGGGTTCCTACCCTCTTCCTTCGCTGGATCCATGCTTCGACCCGTTTCCCAGATGTTCCCCCGCGTCGCGACGACCCTGATGGTCGTCGCCGCGATGCTGTTGGGCGGCGGCGTTGCGAAGATGGCTCACCTGTGGACCGCGCATTCGCATCACGGCGAGTGCTCGGGATTGGCCGGTCCTTGTGGCGCGACGCATGCGGGGGCCTCGGCCAAGCCGGCACCGGCGCATCCGGCCCACGGATCGTCGTGCGCCGCGCCCGACAAGCGATCCACTTCCGACGCCCCCGCGGGCGACTCCGCCCCGACGCACGATCACGGCGACTGCGCCACCTGCGCGGAACTCGCCGTGCTGTCTCCGACCACGCCGCTCGAGTCGCCGTTCACGACGGTGCTCGCGGTGCTTTCGCTTGTCCACGACAGCGAGGCCGCGCAGGCTTCGGATCCGGCAGCGCCGGACGTCTGCGCCGCGCGTCCGCCTCCAGCCTGCGCTCGAACCAACGTGACGCCAGCCATCGGGTGAACCCCGAAGGCCCGGCTGTCGTTCCGTTCAGCGCCCTGGAAAGCCGAACTCTCGGCAGAACCGGCAACCTGTGCCATCCAACACCGTTCCGCGGCGGGCGTTCACGCTCGTCGAACTTCTCTCCGTCGTCGCGATCATCGGGGCGCTGCTCGCCCTGATCGTCCCGACGCTGTCCTCGATGCGCCACCGCGCGCGCGCGGCCACCTGCCTCTCGAACCTGCGCTCGCTGCAGCAAGCCTCGCTCGCCTACTCGATGGACGAGTCGGGCTGGCTCGTCGACGCACGGCTGCCGCACGGCGGCGTCGACCAAGGCAGCGGCGATAGCTTCGTCGAGATCCTCAACCGCCGCGGCTACTGCGACACGTCGCTCATCCGCTCGCCCCTCGACGAAAGCCCGCACTGGGCCACTTCGGCCGGCGGCGAGGGAGTTCCCGTGCCCAACTCGAACGGCGCATTCCGCCGCACGAGCTACGGCGTGAACAACCACCTCGCGCGGGAGTTCTCGCCGTGGGCGGCCATCGAGCCGTCCCGGGCCACAGACCGGCTGTCGAAGGTCGCGGATCACGCGAACACGGTGCAGCTCCTGCTCATGACGCAAACCGGCGAGTTCGCCGGCGCGGACCATCCGCACGTCGAGGGCTGGGGCTCGGGGGCATCGGCCGCGGTCATTGCAAGCAACGAGGTCGCGATCGCAGCGGTCTCGCGCGACAGGCCGACCGCCGAATCGTTCTCTAACTGGGCTTTCCTGGACGGGCACGTCGAGTGCACCTCGTTCTCGCGCATCTACATCGACGAATCGCGCAATCGCCTCGATCCGTCGGTCAGCGCGTCCTTCACACGAATCGTGTCCGCGAACTGAACATCGCGGACACGGGAGAATCACATGTCACGCTCCATCACCGCCCTCGTGGCGGCCCTGGCCGTCGGTGCGGCGCACGCGCAGCACGTCGGCGACATTGCGCTCGAGATCGTGGACAACACGATCGCGACAAACGCCTTTGGCGCGTCGGGCGCCGTGCCCGAGCGCGTCTTCGGTGCGACCTTCGGCGACACCGGCGTCGCGCGCTTCACATCCAATCCCGGCTTCGAGGCGCTGCCGGGCACCTTCGCAACAGGCACGCGCGTCGGCTTCACGCCGCGCTCGGGACTGCTGCGCTTCACCGGTTCGGCGGTCGAACCGGTCGCATCCGAGCGGCTCGAGATCAAGTTCCTCACGCTTGCCAGCGTCGTGGGACCTGATCCGGTGCCGGGCTTCAGCCTTGCCGTCCAGTCGAACGGCGGGTGGCATCGGCACCTGAACTTCAGGCTGTTCGCCGAGGGCGGCAAGCTCCCGTCGAACGGCCTGTACGTCGTCGAGTTCGAGCTCTACTCGAACGATGGCGTCACGCTGCCGAGCGCACCCTTCTGGATCGTCTTCAACGACGGCAAGACGCCTGCCGAACTCAACGCGGCGCTCGCGTGGGTCGAGTCGAATCTCGTGGGCGATGCTCCGGCATGCCCCGCGGATCTCGACGGCGACGGCGACGTCGGCGCGGCGGACCTCGGCATCCTGCTCTCCGGCTGGGGAACCCCCGCCGGCGACATCGATGGCGACGGTCTGGCCGATTCCGCCGACCTCGGTCAGTTGCTGTCGGCGTGGGGCGCCTGCCAGTGAACGGAAGCCCGGGCGTGCCGGCGAAGGCCGCGCACCTCCGGATCCGGTCAAGGGCGGCGTCACTCGGGCGCCTCGACATCCTTCCTGTCTCCTCTTCACGTCCATTCGCACATCGCGTCTGAACCTCAGACTCCAACGCCCGCAGCACGATGCTGCGCGCAGAAATCCGTGAGATCAACATGTCCAGCACTTCCCTCAAGTTCCGTCTTTCGCCCCGTTCCCTCTCGCTCATCACCGTGGCGTCCCTCGCGGGCGGCATCCACTCGTTCGACGCGATCGCCCGCGCCGACGGCGTCCTCGGCGACGTCTGGATCTCCTCGGCCGGCGGCGTCCTCGTCACCGGCGGCTACGACCACACGACGGAGACGGTCATCAATCCGTCGCAGCGCGTCTTCGCGGCCGAGTTCGGCGTCGATCCGGCGTTCCCCTTCAGCACCGACGAGCCCGGCTTCACCTCCGACCTCGTGGGCAGCACGATGACCGTGAGCCTGCTCCAGGGCCTCGGCCGCTGGAACGGCACTGGATTCGACACGGCCTCGTCGTCGCTCTTCCTGAGTTACGGCGGACAGGACGCGACAAGCGTCTCCGGCGGATCCTTCAGCTTCCTCGTCACCGAGGATCTCGACCTGCACCCCGAGTTCACGCTCACGAATCCGGCGGACGGCATCTATCTCGCCGCATTCACCGCGAGCACCTCGGGCCTCCAGACCAGCGAGGTCTTCTGGGTCGTGTTCAACCTCGGCTCGGACGAGACGGACCACGATGCCGCGATCGAATGGGTCGAGTCGAACCTGGTGCCGGCGCCGGGCGCGCTTGCGCTCCTCGCGGCGGCCGGACTTGTCCGCCGTCGACGCCGCTGAACCGCGGCGCGACGCGCGACGGGCCAATCAGCAAGGACGAGGGGCGTGCGTTTCGACGCGCGCCCCTCGTTCGCTTTCGCGCGTCAGACGGGGCCTCGGTCGGGGCCTCAGTCGGGGCTTCGGTCGGGGCTTCAGTCGGGTCGGCGCGCCCGGATCGCCTCGGCAAGCGGCAGGTTCAGGAGGAGGATCTGCGCAAGTTCGGGATCGAAGTGATTGCCGATCTGCTCCTCGAAGAACGCCACGATCTTCGCGCGCGACCAGGTGTCCTTGTAGCTCCGCCGCGAACTGAGCGCGTCGAAGACATCGGCCACCGTCACGATGCGCGCGAAGAGCGGAATCGCCTCGCCTGAAAGACCGCGCGGATACCCGCGGCCGTCCCAGCGCTCGTGATGGCAGAGGGCGATCGTCGCGGAGATCTCGTCGAAATCGGTTCGGATCCCCGCGAAGAGCCTGGCGCCGATCTCGGTGTGCTGCTTCATCTCCGCGAACTCGGCCTCGTCGAGCCTGCCGGGCTTGCGGAGGATCGCATCGGAGATGCCGACCTTTCCGACATCGTGGAGCAGCGCGCCGATGCGGAGCGAGTCGCGCGTGCGGCCGCTCGAGTCGGCGAGATCGGGGTGGCGCTCGCACCACGCGTCGTACAGCATGATGGCGAGGTCGGCCACGCGTCCGACGTGGCCCGCGGTCTCGGTCGGGTCGCGCAGCTCGGCCATCGCGATCATGCGGAGGATCATCGCGCGCACGAGCTGCGCGCGCTCGATGGCGACGGCGGCGAGCGACGCGAAGTGGGTGACGATCTGCTCGTCGCTCTCGTCGAAGCCGTGGGCGTCGCGGCGGATCGCGTGGCCGTCGAGAAGCGCGACGCAGCCGATCACGTTGCCCTCGGCGCGCACCACGGGCACGATCAGCGCGCTCTTCGTCCGCGTTCCGAACAACTCCTCGGTGCCGATCCTGGGTAGATCGCGCCCGGCGCGCGCGCACTCGATCCGGTCGAGGCGCGCGAGCTCCACGGTCTGCGCGACCCTTCCGATGAACGTCGAGTCATCGAGCGGAAGCTCGCTCACGGCGCCGGGCGACGCACCGACCATGTCGGCGGCCCGGAGCACGTCGCCCTCGACGAGATAGATCGCGCCAAAGCCGCACCCCGCCAGCGCAACCGCCTCGCGAAGGATGGCGGTGAGCATGATGTCGAGGTCCTGCACGCGCGCGAGGTCGGCCGAGACGCGCGCGATGCGGTCGAGCCGCTCGCGCTGCGTTCCGACATCGACCTTCAGCTCGCGATTGCTCTCGGCCAGGCGCATGTTCACCTGGTCGAGCAATGCGTTTCGCGAGGCAAGCTCGCGCTCGGCGCGCTCGAGCTCGCGGTAGGCGACATCGCGCTCGAGCTGCGCACGCGCGGCGTCGGCATGGTGCCGGACTCGCGCCACGAACTCCTGCGGCGGCGGCAGCTTGACGAGGTAGTCGGACGCGCCCCGCGCGAACGCCTCCGCCTTGACCGCCGCGTTCTCCTCAGCCGACAGGACGACGACCGACGTATGCGCGAGTTCGGGAGCCTCCCGGTACGCGGCGACCAGCGCGAGGCCATCGCCGTCGGGCATGTTCAGGTCCTGCAGGATCACAGCAGGCCGGATCTGCCGCGCCATCTCCAGCGCATCGGCGGCCTGCAGGCAGGTCTCGAGGCGCACGCCAGCGAGCGGCTCGAGCAGCCGCCGAACGCCTTCGCACACGATCTTCTGGTCGTCGACCAGAAGGACGGTGAACGGAACAACCTGGGCGCGAGAGACGGTCACGGCGCTAGGGTATCGCTTTCCGCCGTCCCGGTGTCCGTTGCGGCCGGTCCGGTTCGGTTCTTCCGCGGCCGCTCGACCCAGCCTTCTGCCAGCCGCCAGCACCGATGGATCTTGCGGTTCCGGAAGTCTTCGGGAACCGATCGATGGCTGATCTCGTGGGCGCCGAACCCCTGCGGCACGAGCGCCGCATCGAAGTTGAAACTGCGGGAGTTGGTGCTGAAGAAGACTTCCCCGCCCGGCGCCACGAAGCGGGCGATCCAGCGGAGAAGCTCTGGGTAGTCGCGGTCGATCGCGAACGAATCCGCCTTCATGCGCTTTGAGTTCGAGAACGTGGGCGGATCGCAGATGACGATGTCGAACTGCTCGCCCGCGGTCGGCCCAGCCTCGAGCCACTGCAGGCAATCGGCGTGCACCGCGACATGGTCGCCATCGAGCGCGTAGCCGTTCAGCGCCAGGTTGCGCCCGTACCACTCGAGATAGGTCTTCGACATGTCGACGGTGGTCGTCTTCGCGGCGCCGCCCGCCCGGGCGTGCACGCTGAATGCACCGGTGTACGCGAAGAGGTTCAGCACGCGCTTTCCGCGCGCGCGCTGCTGCACCGAGAGGCGCGTCGGACGGTGATCGAGGAACAGTCCGACGTCGAGGTAGTCGGAGAGGTTGACCTCGAACCTGAGGCCGTGCTCGCCGACCACCTTCACCGCGCCGCGCGAGTCGAAGCGCTCGTACTGGTCGCGCCCGCCCTCGTCGGCGCGCTGGCGCCCGCGGTACTTCACGTGCAACCGCTCGCGCGGGATGTTGAGCCCGGCGAGAATCTCGGCTTCGGCGTCGATCCGGTAGTCGCGCTCCTTCTCGAGGGTGTCGTCCTTCGTGCGATGGAAGAACCAGGCGACGGCGTCGCCCGCGTTCGTGCCCATGTCCGGCTTCTCGCCCCACCCGAGGTCGCCGTACCAGTCGACGATCATCGGGAACTCGGGGATGTCCTTCTCGTAGAGGCGGAAGCAGGAGATCCCCTGCTTGCGCGCCCACTTCGCGAGATGGCGCATGCGGTTGTCGAGTCGTTCGCCGAGCATCGGACGGACAGGCTACCCGACGTCCGTGCGCGCGGTCAGACGACGGCCGGCAGCTCGAAGCCCGGTCGGTACGCGCGGCGCACGCAAGTGTCGGTCGCCTCGGCATGGGTCGAGCCGTCGGGCTTGAGGAAGACGAGCCGCGACTTGTCCCAACGCAGTTCCTGCTGCGGGAAACGCGCCGCGCGCGAGCAGAGGAGCCCCGCTTCCGCAATGCCGGCCGCGTACGAGAACGGCGTCTGCACGAAGGCGTCCGGCTTGCCGAGGATCGTGTCGACCCATGCGTGCCAGTGATTGCGCTCGCGGAGGTTGCCCTCGCCCTCGGTGCCGCGGCCTTGGATCGACTTGAAGTCGACCGCCTTTCCGTCGATCCAGACCTGCGGATCGCCGTCGGGCTGGTTGAAGATGGCGCCGCCCTCGCACACGATCAGCGTGCCGGAGCCGGGCCAGCCCCCCGGCGGGAGGCCAAGCGAGGCGCGCGATGGCGCCTGGCCTTGGTCGCCGTAGCGCACCACGAAGCGGTCGCCCGCGAACATCGCGCGGTTCCTCGCCTTCGAGACGTCGTAGGTCAGCGTCGACATCACGCCGCGCGCGTGATAGAAGTCGCTCGGCTTCAGCGTGTGCGCCATCACCGACACGGGCGACGGCAGGTCGAACGCGAAGTAGGGAAGATCGAGGAGGTGCGTGCACCAGTCGCCGAGCTGGCCGGTGCCGTAATCCCACGACGAGCGCCACTGCAGGTTGACGAGCCCCGGCCGGCACGGCGCATCGACGGCCGCGCCGAGCCACAGCTGCCAGTCGATGTTCGCCGGCGGCTGGATCGGATCCTGGAGGCCGCCGTACCAGAAGAACCCGCCCGTGCCCTCGTCCGGGCCGCCGATCCACACGTGCGCCTCGATGGCCCGGCCGAGCAGGCCGCGGCGGAGGATGTCGACGGTGCGCTGGCGTCCGAGCGGGCCCATGCGCTGGTTGCCCGTCTGCGTGACGAGGTTCGGCCGCGCGCGGAGGGCGTCCTCGATGGCCACGACCTCGGAGAGCTGCTGCACAAGCGGCTTCTGGCCGTAGACATGCTTGTTCGCGCGCATGGCCCAGAGATCGATGACGGCGTGGTTGTGGTCAGGCGTGCAGACGACGACGCCATCGAACCTGTCGCCGTGCTTGTCGAAGGCCTCGCGGAAGTCGCGGCAGGTAAAGGCGTCCGGATGCTCCTTCGCGACCGAGGCAAGCGCGTCGGAGTCGACGTCGCAGAACCCGGTGAAGACGACATCCGGGTGGTTCTTCAGTTCGTTGCGGTCGGCGGGCGCGATCGAACCGCCGACGCCGACCTGCAGCAACTGCAACTTGCCGAGCTTTCCGCGAAATCGCGGACGCGGCGCCGGGAGAGGCGAGAGCATGCCGAGCGCCGACGGCGCAAGCAGGCTGGTTGCGGCGATTCCGCCGACGGCGGCGGCGGCGGTCTGGATCAGGTTGCGTCGGGTGAGCATGCGCTCACGCTACCGTATCTGGGCGGCGGCTGCTGCGGCCGCCACTCAAGTCACGCTTTCACTCCGCCGCCAGGGGCGCGCGCGTGAAGATCGTCTTGCGCGCCTTCGCGAGCTGGATCACGGCCACGCCGCCCAGCATGAGCGCAGCGGCATAGACGGTGCGCATGCCGATCGGCTCGCTGACCAGAAGCCACCCCAGCACGATCGCGACCAGCGGATTCACGTAGGCGTAGGTCGCCACCCGCGCGGCGGGCTGGTTGCGCAGGAGCCAGATGTACGCGGTGAAGCCGACCAGCGAGCCGAAGACGACCAGATACGCCCACTGGAGCCAGGTCGCGGTCGTCGGCGGATTCGCCATGACAAGCGTCCACTCGTCGTGCCAGACGATCTCCTTCGGGACGCTCACGACGAGCAGCACAACGCCGCCCGAGAGCATCTGCATCGCGTTCGCGACCATCGGCGAGTGCGCGCCGCTCGGGCGCTTCGACCAGACGCTGCCGAACGCCCAGCCGAACGTGGCGATCATCATCGTCACGATCCCGAAGGTCGGGACGGCGCTCGTCGCGCCGATCGCATCGAGCTTGAGGACGACCACGCCCGCGATTCCCATCGCGATCCCGAGCCACACGACCTTCGACGGCCGCGCGTGCGTGCGGTGCATCCACGAGTCGAGCCCCACGAGCCACAAGGGCGTCACCGCCGTCAGCAGCGCCACGAGCCCCGAATCGACCGACTTGGTCGCGATCGCGACGCCGCCGTTCCCGAGCAGCATGAGGCACGTGCCGACGATCGCCGCGTTCAGCCACGAGGCGCGCGAGAAGTCGGCGCGGCGCACGTCGCCCCGCCACCACGCGAAGGCGAGGAGCAGCGCGCCCGCGACGAGGAACCGCGACCCCGCCATGACGAACGCACCATGCTGCGAGACAAGCTTGATCGCGAGGTAGGTCGAACCCCAGATCAGGTACACGGCGGCGTACGCGCCGAGGGTGCGCCACGCATCCGCGTGCCCGTCGCTCGATCCCTCGCCTGCGGCGCCCACCTAGCCCTGCACCCTTGCGGCGCTCTCGACCGTGAAGTACTTCGCCTCGGGGTGGTGCACGACGATCGCGCTCGTCGACTGCTCGGGCACGATCTGCCAGTTCTCGGTGAGCACGCAGCCGATCCGCTCGGGCCGCAGCAGCCGGAAGAGCTTCTCCTGGTCGCTCATGTCCGGACACGCCGGGTAGCCGAAGCTGTAGCGCGAGCCGCGGTAGTGCTGCGTGAAGAGCTTGCGGATCTCGGGGCTGTCGTCGTTGCCGATCCCGAGCTCTGCGCGCATGCGCTTGTGCCACATCTCGGCCAGCGCCTCGGCGCACTCGACGCCGAAGCCGTGGAGATAGAGATACTCGGTGTACTCGTTCCGCTCGAAGAGCTGCTTCGCGCGGTGGCTCGCCTCGGGCCCGACCGTCACGCACTGAAGCCCGAGCACGTCCTTCTCGCCGCTCGAGACGGGCTTGAAGTAGTCGCTGATGCAGCGGCGCTCGCGCGCGAGCTGGCGCGGGAAGCGGAAGCGCTCGATCTCGCGGTCGTGATCGACCGCGTCGTAGACGACGAGGTCGTTGCCGTCGGAGTTCACCGGGTAGTAGCCGTACACCACCTGCGGCCGGAGGATCTTCTCCTCCTTGCACTGCCGCGACAGGCGCTCGAAGACGGGGTCTGCGTTCTCCTCGATGAAGCGCTCGTATTCGGCGTCGCCCATCAGGTTCTTCTTGAAGCCCCACTGCCCGCGGTAGAGCGCGAGCAGGTTGATGTACGGATAGATCTGGTCGAGCGGGATCTCCTCGACGAGCCGGTCGCCGAGGAACGGCGCCTTCGGCACGGCGACCGCCGCGACCGCCGGCCCCTCGACCACCTCGACCTTCGGCTCCGCGGCGCGCGCGGCTGCGACCTTCGCGTCGACCATCTCGCGCTTCTCGAGGCGCGCGTCGATCTCGGCGTCGATCGCGTGGAGCGTCTTCGACGCCAGCGCGTCGCACACCGACAGCCCCTCGAATGCGTCGCGGCCGTAGTAGAGCGGCCCCTTGTAGATCTTGCGCAGGTGGCTCTCGGCGTAGTGACGCGTGAGCGCCGCGCCGCCGAGGATCACGGGCACGGTGATCCCGAGGCGGTTCATCTCGTGGAGGTTCTCCTCCATCACCGCCACCGACTTCACCAGAAGTCCGCTCATGCCGATCGCGTCGGCGCCGGTCTTGCGCCACGCGTCGAGGATCGTCTGCAGCGGCTGCTTGATGCCGATGTTGTGGATCTCGAAGCCGTTGTTCGAGAGGAT
>Ga0315900_10001697_pt1 | contig 34964 bp, 36 predicted proteins | sample LakEriMetagenome_FD_203521 | JGI IMG/M metagenome (GOLD analysis project Ga0315900, IMG submission 203521) | Freshwater fungal communities from buoy surface, Lake Erie, Ohio, United States - Buoy 12 MA114 | ecosystem: Environmental > Aquatic > Freshwater > Lake > Lake biofilm | place: USA: Lake...
TCGCGGAATTTACGAACAGCGGTCTTGATTGATGAGCTAACAGCCTTATTGCGAAGGCGTGCCTTCTCATTGGTCTTGATTCGCTTAATCTGCGACTTGATATTTGCCACGTGAAAAACTCACTTCTTTTTAGTCTTCGAATTAATAAGGGTTATTAATAGATGCGTAGGCTACCAGCGCGTGCCCCTTACGCTCAAACTGAGATTGGGCGCCCATTTCGAGCGGTAGCTATCTCTGAAATCGCCTTTTCGAGTGCGTAAATCGGGTCACTCGCAGCCCCTTTCACATCGGCATCGGCCTGTGCGACCGCAGCAACTGCAGCGGTTAATCCCTTGGGAGTCCAACCTGCAAGTTGGCGACGGGCTTTATCTATCTGCCACGGAGCCATTGCAAGTGAGCCCGCTAATTCAAAAGATTTTATATTTCTATTTGCACCAGAAACTTTTGCTAATCCGCGAATTGCAGAAGCAAGCGCACTCGTAATCATTACTGGATCTGTGCCAGTTGCGATTGCTTCGCGCAGAGTAATAAGTGCTTGCGCAAGATTTCCTTCGAGTGCAATATCTGCAACATCAAAACCAGTAGTTTCAATTCGACCTTGGTGAAATTTTTCAACGTGAGCTTCATCGATTGTTCCGGCTGGAGCATCGGAGACAATCTGCGAACACGCCGCACTGAGTTCGCGTAAGTCGCCACCAACTGCATTAACCAGAGCAGTGACTGCAGCAGGTGATGCCTTTCGACCTAAATCAAGAAATAGGTTGCGAACAAACTCTTGTTTTTCACTCTCTTTCTTAAGTGGCTCACACGCAATGATTGTGGCTTTGGCTTTCTTAATTGCATCCAGTAGCGCCTTACCTTTAACGCCACCTTTGTGCATGAAAATTACTGTGGTCGTTGGATCCACATTATCTAAATAGCGAGTGATCTCGTCGCGAGATTCTTCAGCCAAATCCTGCAGCTCTTTAATAACAAGTGCTCGGCGCTCAGAAAAAAGAGATGGTGCAAGTGCATCAGCAATATCTCCCACAATGACTTCGGATGCGAAGAGCGTCGTTAACTCAGCGCTCTCTTCTTTGAGCTGCGTTGTGAGTTTAAGGAGTGCGCTATCTGCGAGTGCGCCTTCGGAACCAAGGATGAGATACAGACTATCCATCACAGCTCCTATCCCAATCGGAAGATATGTATTCCTGATTGCGCTAACTTTATTGATAAGCGATGCTCTTTTGCAGCAATTGCAATCGCGCCATCTGTATCTGTTCGCACAACCCTGGCGCCGAGTCTAGTCAGAGCAGCCACCGTTTGAGGAGCTGGGTGTCCGTATGTATTTCCACTTCCGACACTAATCATCGCTATCGCCGGGGATAAAAGCGACATTAACTCTGGGTCCTGATACTTAGAACCGTGGTGACAAACTTTGTAAATATCAACATGTGTGACATCAGGGCGCAAAATTTCTTGCACTGGGGGTTCTAGATCCCCGGCTGCAAAGAGTGAAAAATCAGGCGATGAAATCATTGCAGCAATACTTGAATTGTTAATTGCAGAACCATCACCAGGATTAGTTGCAAATTGTTGCGTCGTTGTGAGCGGCCACAAAACCTTAATATCAATATTGGAAAACTTGCTCTGCATGCCTCGTGTAACTACTTGAACTTGTATCCCTTTAAGCCAGCTCTGGACTCGAGTACTTTCAAAGATTGGATCAAGGTTATTGCTCACCCAAACTTGCCCGACTCTTCGCTTTTTTAGTAAACCAGGCAAACCTTCTACGTGATCTGCATGAAAGTGAGTCAAGATCACTAAAGGTATCTCACGTATTCCAAGTGCTTTAAGGCATGCATCTTCTAAGGCCGCATCCGGTCCAACATCTATAACAATCGCTCTGTGATTTCCTAAATTGATAACAGAAGAATCACCTTGTCCGATATCGCAATTAGCAACGCTCCACTGTCCGCCAGGCCACCGACCAATCCAAGTAATAAAAAGCAGTATGCACATCGCAATTGCTACGTATTTCTTCCAATGCTTTTGCAATAACGTCCGTGCAAACCAGAGCGCTATCAACAATCCAATCAAAATCGCACTACTCATTTGTAGTACTGGAAATTGAGCCGCCCAATGTGCGATCCAAGAGATAAACGCTGCAGGAAAATGAATGACAAATACTAGAGCGCGAGTTATCAATGGCGCTATCGGTGAAATGAGTGCTGCGATAAAACCAATGATTGTGATGGGCGCAACGGCTGGGGCTGCCAGCAAGTTAGCAATCACACTCATTGGCGCCAAATATCCTGCAATTGCGATTAACACTGGAGAGCAAAAAAGAGTTGCAGCAATTGGAGGTGCTAATGCTTCACTTATTAATTTAGGAATGTACTGAGATAGCCACGCAATAATTCGCGGAGCAAAGAGCAGTAAACCAGCCGTTGCTAAAACAGATAACGCAAATCCTGCATCTCGTGCCTGCCATGGATCCGCGATGACAACGGCAGCAATTGCAAAACCAAGGGCTGGCAATGAATCACTGGGTCTGCGAGATCCTTTGGCAACCAATAAAACCGCAGCCATCGCTGCAGCACGCAACACAGATGGAGATGGCCGAACAAGTGCGATGAAGGATGCTAAAAAGATTGCAGTTGCACCTAGGCGCCATCTAATTGATCGAACAAAGAATTGCATCGCCCATAAAACAAAAGCAGAGACAATTGCAAAGTTGGCGCCACTGACTGCAACTAAGTGAGTTAACCCGGAGCGCTTCATATCTGACTTAAATGTCACGCTCTGTTTGGATGTATCGCCTAATACCATTCCAGGAATTAGTGCGCCTGCATCTCCTCGGCCACTGTTTATTCGCAGTCCATTACGAATGGATGCCAGACTCTTCGCCCACCGAGATGCTTGGGTCCGTACTTCAATATCTCCTCGCACAAAAACAAGAGCTGCAACTCGTGCTTCTTTACTTAATACTGCCGTGCCGCGAAAAGCAATTGTTTGACCCGGCAATAAGTTTGCAACAGTTCTAGATGGCGTAACGATTCGAATTGGCACACGTAACTCAAAGTTCTTGCCACCCGCACTAACAAATTGTGCGCGTGCCATAAATGTGTAATTTCGCACTGCAAAATATGAACCACTTACTTTTGGGGCACTGAGCACAGGATCTGTCGCAACTTGGGCAGTGATACTTATCGGTTGATCTAAATAGGTACGAATCGCATTATCAGAAAGGGATGCCTGGCGAAGTGACATCACTGTTGAACCAAGCAAGAGGGCTGCAATAAATATCAGTACTCGTACTTTCTTGCCAGCAAGTGAAATAAAGAAGATTGCGAGTGCAACGAGTGAAACTCTCCATGGTGCTAACGCACTCTGTGTTAGTGCGCCAATCCAAATTGCTGATCCCAGAGCAATTGCCCTGAAATCAACTAAACGCGGATTTTCTCTTTGAACTGCGCGAATTTCGCATCCCCAATACCTGAAACTTTTAATAAATCTTCAAGCGCGATGAAGGGTCCATTAGTTGTTCTGTACGCAATTATTCGTTTAGCAATTACTGGACCAATTCCATCTAACGAATCTAAATCAGAGGCATTTGCTCGATTTATGTTTATCGGTCCTCGAGGAGCTGCAGCTTTAGAGCCAACTCGTGCGCGTGATCCGGCTGTGTAAATCGGATCAACATAGATCTGTTCACCATCTTTTATGACGCGAGCAAGGTTTAACTCAGAGAGTGCCGCTTTTGGTCTGGCTCCTCCAGCAGCTTTGATTGCATCAATTACACGTGAGCCCGCGGGTAATTCATAAACACCAGGTGAAACAACTTCTCCGGTTACATCTATAACTAACGCCGGTGCAATCATCTGCGTAGGAGCTATCTGCTCGGCTACGACTTCTTCTGATTTTCCGCTAAAGACTACGAATAGCGAAAGGGCAATAAGTACGCCTGCTATTGCTCCGAGCGTACGTCGTTGTGTGGTTGTGAAATGTAGCTCAATCCACCACTGAGTAAAGCGATCCCACTGTTGTTGTAATTGATTCATGGGCGAAGTATTTTGACTTCGCGCTCTGCCTACTTACAAAAAGTGAAAAGCTGTTGATAACTTACTTTTTGATCCAATAATCGTTGATGTACTTTTCGCCTTCATCGCAGAAGAAAGTCACAACGTTTTCGACTTTGTACTGCTCTTTCAGGCGCTTAGCAGCCAGTAAATGTGCACCGGAAGAAGGCCCAACGAAAATTCCATGCACTCGTGCGATACGGCGCATTTCCTCGATTGCAACATCTGAGTGCACATCAATTACGCCATCTAATTCGTGGTGATGACGAGTGATAATGCCTGGAACAAAGCCATCGGCAATACCTTCGATCAAGTGCTTAGAAACTTCACCACATAAAATTGTGCACGATTCTGATGGTTCGAGTGCAATTACTTTGCAATTCGGGTTAACTGCTTTGAATGCTTTGCCAACTCCGATAATTGTTCCGCCTGTACCAACGCCACCAATTACTAAATCTGGCATGACAGGCATCTGTTCAAGTATTTCTTGCCCTAACCAATCACGGTTCTCATCTACGTTCTGCTCATTATCAAATTGTTGTGGTGAGAAATAACCTGGTTGTTCGCCCAAACGCTTCGCTTCGGCGAGTGCATCGTTAACGTGGAAGTCGCCCATTTTGTGAACTTCTGCGCCAAATGCTTGCGAGATTGCTGTGCGCTCTGGACTCATGCCATCAGGCATGATTACGAGCATTTTGTAACCCTTAACAGCTGCAACCATGCTCATTGCATTTCCAGTATTGCCACTGCTTGCTTCAACAATTGTGTCACCAGGTTTTAACAAACCATCTTGTTCAGCTTTTTCAATTATGTATTTAGCAATACGCGCTTTGATCGAACCAGATGGATTTAAGAACTCCATCTTTACCCAAATACCTTCAATGTTTATAAGTGGTGTGTTTCCGATTGCATCCAAAATAGTCTTCATCAGATCACCTCTCACAATATGGAACGCGCGAACGTTGCTTAAGCGACGATATTAACTAATTTTGGCGCGCGCGCAATAACCTTTTTAGGCGTGCTGCCAGCAAGTTCGGCAACAATTGTTGGGTGTGCAAGGGCTAAGGCTTCGATTTCTGCATCCGTAATTGTCGGTGAAACTTCTATACGCTCTTTAATTTTGCCATTTATTTGAATTACGGCTTCAACTGAATCTGCAACTAGAAGAGTGGGATCTACTTCTGGCCAACCGGCAAGTGCAACAGCAGGCGCGTGGCCCAAACGTTCCCACATTTCTTCGGCGGTAAATGGCGCAACTAAGGAAAGCATGATTGCAATTGCTTCAGTGGCTTCGCGTACCGCTGGATCTGCGGCTCCGCATCCACTGTCAATTGCTTTGCGAGTTGCATTTACTAACTCCATCATGCGCGCAACAGCTACGTTAAATCTAAATGACTCAACTGCAAATGCTCCATCGTGCAACGCTTTGTGAGTTGCTTTACGAAGAGTGACATCACCAGTTTTGAAATCGACACCAGGTGCACTTGTGACATCTCCTGATAAGCGCCATGCACGTGATAAAAACTTCACAGAGCCAGAGGGTGAAACATCAGACCAATCAACATCATCTTCCGGTGGACCAGAGAAAACCATAGATAGACGAATCGCATCTACACCGTGATGTGCAAGTTCGTCTGACAAACGCACGAGATTGCCACGGCTCTTGCTCATTGCCGATCCATCCATCAAAACCATTCCTTGGTTAAGCAGACGTGTAAATGGTTCGTTGAAATCGAGCATGCCGATGTCGTTTAGAACTTTGGTGAAAAAGCGTGAATACAACAGGTGCAAAATTGCATGGGTTACGCCGCCAACGTATTGATCAACTGGCAACCAGGTATCAATATCTTTACGCGAGAAAGGCTCGTTGTGATTCGTTGAACTTGGATAACGCAAGAAATACCAGGATGAATCTACGAAAGTATCCATCGTGTCGGTATCGCGCTTTGCCGGCCCTGCACACTTTGGACAAGCAACATTTACCCAATCAGTTGCTGCGCCAAGTGGTGATGTTCCCTTTGGCTTTAAATCTAAACCTTCTGCAAGTGGTAATTGCAATGGTAAGTCTTTTTCTTCAACTGGTACTTCGCCGCACTTTTCGCAGTGCACGATAGGAATCGGTGTACCCCAATAACGTTGGCGAGAAACAAGCCAGTCGCGCAAACGGTAATTGCGAGATGCTTTACCTAGACCATCTTTTTCAAGCTGGGCAATAATTCTTGTAATTGCTTCTTCTTTTTTCAATCCATTGAGTGAATCTGAATTAACCAGAACACCATCGCCACCTGTTGCAATACCTGTGGAATTTGGGTCTTCTTCACCCGTTTCGACAACGACTCGTACTGGTAATTTCATCGCGCGTGCAAAATCTAAGTCGCGTTGATCGTGTGCCGGAACAGCCATGATTGCGCCAGTTCCGTAATCAGCTAAAACATAATCACTTGCCCAAATAGGTAACTTCTCGCCATTTACAGGATTGATTGCATAACGCCCTAAGAAGACACCACTCTTTGGTCGATCTGTTGCGAGACGATCGATGTCGGATGCGGCCTTAATCTTTTCTAAGTACTCATTAAACTCTTTTTCAACTTGTGTACCCGCTGCAAGTTTTGCTGCAAGTTCGCTATCTGCTGCGACTACGAAAAATGTTGCACCGTACAATGTATCTGGACGAGTTGTATAAATAGTTACTGGCTCAGGCAAGCCCTCAATTGCAAACTTTACGTTGGCACCCATTGAGCGACCAATCCAGTTGCGCTGCATCATCAGAACTTTTTCAGGCCATTTGCCCTCTAGTTGTGCCATGTCATCGAGCAAGCGATCTGCATAATCTGTGATCTTGAAATACCACTGGTTAAGTTTTTTCTTTGTAACTGCTGAATCACAACGTTCGCATAGCCCTGCTACTACTTGTTCATTAGCTAAAACAGTTTGGCATCCTGGACACCAGTTAACGGCTGAATCTTTTCGATAAGCAAGACCGCGCTTATAGAGCTGTAAGAACAACCATTGGTTCCAGCGGTAATACTCAGGGTCGCATGTGTTAAATACGCGATCCCAATCGAATGAACAAGCAAAGCGACGCATCGACGCCTTTTGTGTGGCAATGTTTTCGTAAGTCCAAATACGTGGATCTTCATTGCGTTTAATCGCAGCATTTTCTGCTGGCAAACCAAAGGCATCCCAACCAATTGGGTGCAAGACGTTGAAACCTTTTTGTACCCAGTAACGAGAGATCACATCACCGAGCGCGTACGCCTCTGCGTGACCCATATGTAAATCACCAGATGGATACGGAAACATATCCAAAACATATTTCTTTGGACGAGCGTCATCGGGACGTCCAGATTTAAATGGTTCTATGCGATCCCAAACTGGCAACCATTTTTCTTGCACATGGGCGAAGTCGTATGCCGCGTGTTCGCGATCATTAGCCTCTGTGCTCATTGGACAAGTTTATCGGGCTTTATGCCCACGTAATGCCAGTTAATTCCTCGCTGATGCTCCATAAATTTCTTGCTAATTCTTGGTCATACGAAAGGGATGAACCACGGGTCAATTTCGGATATCCACGCATCTCCATAAATCCATCTGGTCCAATATAAGAACCACCGAGCAATGGTGAATATGTAGCAGCTGCCAATACCGGTAATGCTCCACGATGTGCACTCTGTGCGAATAAATCATTCATTGCACTTGTGATTCGAGCTTCCGCATTTGCTTCGCGCATTTGTGGGCTTACGTTTTGAAGATTTGTATTTGACCAACCAGGGTGCGCTGCCATCGCATCGATTCCCCAATTGTTCTTAACACTTAAGCGCTGTAACTCATGTGTGAATAAAAGGTTGGCAAGTTTTGTCGCGCCATATGCACCCCACGGTTTGTATTCGCCTTGGCCTAAGCACTTTGCGCGAATTTCTTCCTTTGTGCCATTTCCAAAATTTCCGAGTCGATGCGCCTGACTTGCAACGCTGACGATGCGAGAAGTTACTCGATCACGCAATAAGCCAGCCAGAGCAAAATGGCCTAGATGATTAGTACCCATCTGTAATTCAAACTTATCTTTTGTCAGCAAGAACGGAGTCGCCATAACACCAGCATTCAGAATCAAAACATCAATGTTTTCTGTCACTGTTGCAGCACATGCTTTAACCGATGCTAAGTCAGTTAAATCTAAGAGCGCATACTTAATGTTTTTCCCACCAAGTTCGGCCACCATGGCTGACCCTTTTTCGGGTGTACGCGCAGTAATAGTTACGTGAGCACCACGACGAATGAGTGCCGCTGCACTCTCTTTCCCGAGTCCACTTGTTCCGCCGGTAATGAAAAACTTTTTTCCTTCAATGCCGGAAATATCAACATCGTTCCAACGTCGTGGAATTAATGGAACATCACTCATGTGGAGCTAAGGGGACTTGAACCCCTGACCCCCTGCATGCCATGCAGGTGCGCTACCAGCTGCGCCATAGCCCCGTAGTCGAACCTTACCTCGCCCAATCAGGTATTGCAGGCGCGCCAGATTCTTCGCCAAATACTGGTTCAGGAATTGATCCGGCGTTGTGTTCAACTAAATGCCAACCGCGTGGATTTGTTTGAACAATTGACCACGATGCATTTGATAATCCGCCAATAACGCCCCAATGTGAAATTGGTAATTGCAAGAAATGTCCAAGAAGACATCGTGCGGTACCACCATGAGTTGCGACGACTAAGAGTTGATTATCTTTTCCAGCTAACGCTTCGTTGATGGCTTGGGTGGCACGTGATGCAACTTCACTGCGACGTTCTCCGGTTGTTCCGGCTGGATGATCTTCTCCGTCAATCCAACGTACAAAGTTTTCTAGGTCATCGGCGCGATTTTGCGCACCAGTTTTACCTTCCCATTGTCCGCCATTTGTCTCACGCAATAAGTGTGTGACACCGACTTCAAGGTTTACTAAATCAGCGAGTTCTTGAGCGGTAAAGCGCGCACGTTCTAAGTCGCTGGAAATAATCATTGTTGGCTTCATGCCTGCCAATACTTGGGCTGCATGTTTTGCTTGTGCTTTGCCTACTTCATTAAGTGGAATATCAGAGTGCCCCTGAAAGCGGTTTGCGACGTTCCAATCCGTTTGGCCATGGCGCCACAGGAGAACACGGTTACTCATTAGCGAGCAATCTCTTCGCGAACAACATCTAGCTCAAGGCGTGGACAGTCATTCCATAAACGATCGAGCATGTAGTAATTGCGCAGCGTTGTGCTCTGAATATGTACAACTAAATCTGAGTAATCAAGTAGAACCCACTCTTCGGTGCCTTCTCGGCGTGCAGGTTTTTCACCAATCTCGCGGAGTTTTTCTTCTACGAAATCTGCAATTGAATCTACTTGGCGAACATTTCCACCAGTTGCGATTAAGAAGACTTCGCTTAAAACAAGTTGGTCAGAGAGATCGAGTGCAATCATGTCAGTGCCGAGTTTTTCGGCAATTGCTCGTGCAGCTACTTGCGTCAAAGCAATAACGCTCTTACTTGCTGGCATAGAGGCCGCTCTCCTTTATATATGTTGCAACCGCATCGGGAACTAGTTCGGTACGTCCACTTCGTACAGCAGTTGCTGAGACGTTTAAGGCTCCGATATCTAGCGTCGAGCCTCCTGGAAATTCAGGACGATCAATCACGATTATCTCCACTAACTTAGCCAATTCTTCGTGGCGATGCCATTTATCAAATTGCGCATACGCATCAGTGCCAACAATGAGCACAAGTGCATCATCTGGATGCGACTTCTTTATTTCTAGAACAGTATCAATTGTATATGTCGGGCCGGTGCGATTGATTTCGGTATCGCTTACTTCTACTTGCGCACCAATTGAATCCGGTAAATCAGAGAGTGCTAGTTCGCACATTGCTAAACGATTGAGTCCTGGTGCAAGTGGTGCACTCTCGCGCAACCATGGAGATCCTGCTGGAATAAGAATGAGTTGATCAACGAGAGAACGTGTAATTAGTTGGGTAATGACGTGCAGGTGACCGTTATGGATCGGATCAAAAGTTCCGCCGTAAATGCCAATCCGTCTCAAATTAGTCTCTGTCGAGGCGTAGAACTAAGTAAAGCAACAAGCCCAACACTGCAAATGCAAAGAGACCAAAGAAAACTGGTGGGGCTGGAAGTTCGCGAAGAGTTTCGGATGCAAGTGAAATCATGGCTAGATATTACCGCTAAGGATCTGCTTAAAGCGACTCTCATCAATAACGGGCACGCCTAGCTCCTGTGCTTTTGCTAACTTCGAACCAGGATCGCTTCCGACTAATACATAATCCGTTTTCTTTGAAACCGATGACGATGCTTTTCCGCCATGTGCGGCAATGGTTTCGGCGATCCCGTCACGAGTAAATGATTCAAGGCCGCCAGTAACAACAAAGGTCAGTCCCGCCAAAGTTTGTGGCAACTGCGCAGCAGCTTGGGCAACCATCACTACGCCTGCGCTCTCCCACTTTTTGACAATCGACTTGTGCCAATCAACATCAAACCAATCTGTAATTGATTGTGCAATTGTGTCGCCTAGCCCATCAATGTTGGCTAACTCTTCTGCACTTGCTTTTGAAATTGCATGCATAGAACCAAAATTGTTTGCAAGTGCCTGAGCGGCTGTTGGTCCAACGTGGCGGATTGATAGTGCAACAAGAATTCGCCAGAGTGGTCGAGTTTTTGCGCCCTCGAGTGCAGCCAAGAGTTTTTCAACGTTGGCTCCTGCTTCGCCATCTTTTTTCGTAAAGAACTCTGATGTCATCAACTTCTCTTTTGTTACAGCAAAGAGATCAGATTCATCTGTAATAATTTTGGCATCTAGCAAGGCCACAGCTGCTTCGTAACCCAATACATCAATATCTAGCGCTGCGCGTGAGCCAATGTAATAAATGCGTTCGCGCAACTGTGCCGGACAACTCTGTGTGTTGGGACAGCGAATATCTACATCGCCTTCTGAAATTGCACGTAGAGCTGATCCGCATTCAGGGCACTTCGTTGGCATTACAAATGCGCGCTCTTTACCTGTGCGTTGTGCAATTACTGGACCTAATACCTCTGGGATTACATCGCCAGCTTTACGAATAACCACAACATCGCCAATTAATACGCCTTTACGGGTGATCTCTTCGGCGTTATGAAGCGTTGCATTAGTAACTGTAGAACCGGCCACTTTCACTGGTTCCATAAATGCAAATGGTGTGACGCGACCTGTACGGCCAACGCTGACTTTGATATCGAGCAACTTTGTTGTTACTTCTTCAGGCGGATACTTAAATGCAATAGCCCACTTGGGTGCGCGAGATGTAAAACCTAGAGCACTCTGTTCGGCAATTGAATCAACTTTGATAACTACACCATCTATATCGTGCTCAACATCGTGGCGATGCTCTTGGTAATAATCAATAAATTTCTGCACTTCTGCTCGAGTGCCACAGACTTTAAAACGATCACTAGTTGGTAATCCGAGTTCTGCCAATAACTCATAAGCCTTACTCTGCGAATTAAAATCAATTCCTGTGCGCGCACCAACTCCGTGCACAACAATGCTTAATGGACGAGAGGCTGTAACGCGTGGGTCTTTCTGTCGAAGCGAGCCCGCAGCCGCATTTCGTGGATTAGCAAAGAGAGATTTACCCGCTTCTTCTAACGATTCATTGAGTTCGGCAAAGGCGGCTAATGGAAAGAAAACTTCTCCACGCACTTCAATAAGGGTCGGAATCTTCTTGCCTTTAAGAGTGTGTGGCAGACCCTTAATTGTCTTTACGTTCAGTGTTACATCTTCGCCAGTTACACCGTTGCCGCGAGTCAATGCGCTGACAAGTTCACCATTTTCGTACTTTAAGTTAATGGCTAAGCCATCTACTTTGAGTTCGCACAAATACGTTGGAGATTTTGCTTCTTTTTCTACCCGATCAAACCAACCCGTAAGTTCGTCTGCATCAAAAACATTGTCCAAACTCATCATTTTTTCAATGTGATCACGTTGTTCAAATCCTGTTGAAAATCCCCCACCAATACCCAGGGTTGGCGAATCTGCTTCTCGCAGTTCTGGGTTGGCATCTTCTAACTTCTTTAATTCAACGAGTAAGACATCGAATTGTGCATCGCTAATTGTTGGAGCATCTAGAACGTAATATCTAAATTGATGATCGCGAATCTCTTTAGTTAGTTCATCAATTCTGTGGCGAGCAATTGATGTCATGCTGTCTCACAAATAGTTGCAGATCCAACAACACGATCACCATCGTAAATAACCATTGCTTGCCCTGTTGCAAGACCGAGCAGTGGTTCATCTAATTCGGCAACTAATAAAGTGCTATCAAAATAATATGTACATGGCAGCGCCGCACCATGTGCTCGTACTTGAACAAATCCACGTTTGTGTTCGCTATCAACTGCTGGTCCACACCACACAGGACGCTCGCCCTTCATTGTGGAAATCGCTAGCTCTTCGCGCGAACCAACAACAACGGTGTTTGTTACTGGTTCAATCTTTAGAACAAATCGTGGTGATCCATCAGCAGTAGGAACAGTCAGTCCCAACCCTTTTCGTTGTCCGATTGTGTATGTGTATGCGCCTTTGTGTTCGCCAATTTTTGTACCGTCTTGATCAACTATCGGTCCAACTTCACTGCCTAATCGATCACGTAACCAACCTGCGTTATCTCCTGAAGGAACAAAACAAATGTCATGACTATCTGGCTTTTGTGCAACTGCTAATCCGCGCGCTTCAGCTTCCTTTCGGATATCAACTTTCGTTGTATCGCCCAGCGGAAATATTGCGCCATTGATTTGTTCAATAGTAAGTACAGATAAGACGTATGACTGATCTTTGCTGTGATCAACTGCGCGATGAAGAGTTTTTCCATCAGGACCAATTTCGGTTCGTGCATAGTGTCCTGTAACAACTCCATCGAAACCCATTGCTCGCGCACGGTCTAATACTGCTGCGAACTTAATCTTTTCATTACAACGCAAGCAAGGATTAGGTGTGCGCCCTGCTGCGTATTCACTTAAGAAATCTTCAACAACACCATCATGAAACTCTTCAGCCATATCCCAGATATAAAAAGGAATACCGATGACATCTGCGGCTCTGCGTGCATCGTGTGAATCTTCGATTGTGCAACATCCACGTGCACCTGATCGATACTTCTGTGGATTTGATGAAAGCGCTAAGTGCACACCAATAACATCGTGACCTGCTTCTACTGCGCGTGCTGCTGCAACTGCAGAGTCAACACCACCGCTCATGGCTGCAATCAGTTTCATACGCCACTAGCCGCTCTGCCACGTGTAATCACTGATGGCAATACAGCGAGTGCACCATCGCAATCTGCTTGCGTTGATGTTCTACCAAATGAAAAACGAAGTGAAGACATGGCACTAATTTCATCGTGTCCCATTGCCATCAATACGTGACTTGGTCTGTGCACCCCGGCACTGCACGCCGAACCAGTTGAACAAGAGACTTTCTCGCCATCCATCAGCAATAACAATGTATCGCTCTGAGTTCCTGGAAAAGTTACGTTAACAATTCCGGGCAAGCGATCCACCTTGATTGCGTTTACAAAAGCACCAGGAACAACTTGTGTCACACGTGCTGCAAAATCATCACGAATCTTCGCAATCGCGACTGCGTCATATGACTTATCTTGCGCCGCAGTTGCAAGTGCCACAATTGCTGGGGCATTCAGTGTTCCGCTTCTGATTTCGCGCTCTTGTCCCCCGCCGTGTAACAAAGCAGGGATTTCGACTCCGCGACGCAATACAAGTACGCCAATACCAAGTGGACCACCGATTTTGTGTGCACTCATTGATAGCGCCATCACACCGAGTGATTTAAAAGAGAGTGGAATTTTCTTAAAGCTTTGTGCTGCATCTGTATGAACTGCAATATCGCCAGCAATCTTTACGATCTCTGCAATTGGCTGAATCGCACCGGTTTCGTTATTCGCATGCATGACAGAAATCAATGCGATTTCAGAACCGCGCTTAGCAACCAATGCACGCAGGAAATCCAGATCCAGCACACCATCTGTTGTCACTGGCGCATAAATAACTTCGGCGCCTTCGTGCTCGGCTAACCATTTTGCCGGATCTAGTGTCGCGTGATGTTCGATTGCAGAAATAACAACCACATTTTTACCTAAAGCTTTTTGTTGCCAATAAATACCTTTAATGGCGGTGTTGTTTGCTTCTGTGCCAGAAGCTGTGAAGATAACTTCAGATGCTAAACAATCTAATTCTTTTGCTAAAACTTCACGTGCATCTTCTACATCTTTGCGAGTATGGCGACCTTGTGTGTGCAAACTAGACGGATTACCGAGTGTGCGCAGTTGTGCATCCATTGCAGCGATTGCGTTTTCGAGCATAGGCGTAGTCGCCGCATGATCGAGATAGATGCCAGACATGGGTGTAAGTCTAGGACTTACGAGAGTGCACGCCTTGCGTAGCCTGTGGCAGCACAGCGAATAGATCACCGATGACGCCGAAATCTGCGATTTCAAAGAGTGGGGCTTCTGGATCTTTATTGACCACAACGATTGTTTTACTGGTTTGCATACCTGCGCGATGTTGAATCGCTCCAGAAATTCCACATGCGACGTATAGCTGCGGGCTAACAGTTTTTCCTGTTTGGCCAACTTGATGTGAATGTGGATACCAACCTGCATCCGTTGCTGCGCGTGATGCACCAACAGCTGCGCCGAGCTCGTCAGCAAATGCTTCTACGGGTGCAAAGTTTCCATCTGTACCGCGTCCACCTGAAACAACAATGTTTGCTTCAGTTAACTCTGGACGTCCACCCTTAACAGGAGGTTGTGAAGAAGTAATCGTTGCGCCCTTTGCATGATCTGCAATTGTGATTGCAGCGGTTTCTACGGCAGGAGTTGATGCTGCAGTACTAGCTTCAACAGAGTTTGGTCGCACAGTGATTATTGCAGTTGGTGTGTTAACAGCTGAGTGAACTGTTGTAGAACCACCGAATACTAATTGTGTGCAACTGCGATCGGCTGCGACATCTACGGCATCAGTAATGATTCCGTTATTTGTTGCAACAGCCAGACGACCCGCAATCTCTTTACCCATTGCATGTGAAGCAATTAAAACAGCCGCAGGTGAGTGCGTTGTTGTTAATTGCGCCAGTGCATCAGCCATTGCTGGCACACCATGTGTTGCAAAGTCTGCTGATTCAACAACGATCACAGATGCAACTGGACCAACATTTACTGTCGCAGCCATTGCAGCGCCCTTACCGACTGGTGCTAAAACAACTGCTGTGACATCACCAATTCGTGCCGCTACTGTTGCTAGCTCTGCAGTTGTCTTTGTTGATGCCTCTGCATAGAAATCGGCCAAGATAAATATGCGACTCATATCAACTTCTTTTCTGCCAAGTAGTTAACGAGAGCATTTCCCGCATCGCCTTCATCGGTAACTTTAATTCCTGCCGCGCGTGGTGGACGAAGCGCTGAGTCAACAACTTGTGACCATGGGCTTTGTGCTGATGCGCCAACAGTTGCAAGGTCGCGAGTTTCAATTGTCTTTTTCTTTGCAGCCATAATTCCTTTAAAGGATGGATAGCGCGGTTCATTAATCTTTTCTACAACGCTGATGACTGCAGGCATTGATGCATTCATTGCATCGACTCCAGCTTCGGTCACGCGCGTAATCGAAACTTTGCTGCCGGCAACATCGATATCAACCTTGCCTGCAAATGTCAGTTGTGGCCACTGCAGGCGTGCAGCAATCATTGCTGGCACAACGCTCATGCGCGCATCAGTTGACTCTGTACCGCAAATGACTAAATCAAATCCACCTTTTTTAATTACTTCTGCAAGCACAGAAGATGTTGCAAGCGCGTCTGACCCCGCGAGCGCTGCATCGCTAACCAAAATTGCATCATTTGCACCCATTGAAAGTGCTTTACGAATTGCTTCCGTTGCACGAGTTGGTCCCATTGAAATAACTGTGACTGTGTGTGGTCCACCTTCTTCATTGCCACCATGTGCTTCAACGATACGTAACGCTTCTTCAACTGCGTATTCATCTAAATCATTGAGAACAGCGTCAACGCTTTCGCGATCGAGAAAACCATTGGCGCCCATTTTTTTCTCAGCCCAAGAATCTGGAACTTGCTTAACGCAGACGGCAATCTTCATGTAGCAAAGGTTACTTGTGAGTAGCAAAACCTTCAATCTGTAACATGGCCACATGCTCGCAATCATCGCTGCCGGTCAAGGTTCACAAACCCCGGGAATGCTCAGTGCGTGGCTACAGGATTCAACGCTTCGAGATGCGTGCGCTGCCTGGTCACAAGAAATAGGAATAGACCTCTTAACTCTTGGTACATCAGCTGATGCTGAAGAAATCAAAGACACCGCCAATGCCCAGCCTTTGATCGTTGCCGCCGGTTTATTAAGTTTTAAAGCACTCGGTGTAACGCCAGCTGTTGTGGCAGGTCACTCTGTCGGAGAGATAACTGCGGCATCCCTTGCCACAATAATTTCTGAAAGTGATGCAATGAAAATTGTTAAGGCCCGCGGATTTGAAATGGCAAAAGCTGCAGCAATTAAACCTGCAGGAATGTCAGCGGTCTTAGGTGGCGAGAGGGATGCAGTTGTTGCAGCAATTAATGCAGCAGGTTTAGTTGCAGCTAATGAAAATGGAGCTGGACAAATTGTTGCAGCCGGTTCACTCGATGGTTTAGAAAAACTTGCGGCCAATCCCCCAGAAGGTGCACGCGTACGCGCGCTGGCTGTTGCCGGGGCATTTCACACCTCTTATATGCAACCTGCTGTCGAACCTCTTCGCGCGCTCGTCGCCGCCACTCACACACACGATCCGGTGACCACCATCATCTCTAATAAAGAAGGTGCTCATGTTTCAACTGGGCGTGAATTCATGGATCGAATCGTTTCTCAGATCGCTAATCCAGTGCGCTGGGACTTGTGTATGAGTACTCTGAAATCTATGGGAGTCACCGGCGTTATCGAATTAGCACCTGCTGGCACATTAGTTGGATTACTCAAGCGAGCAGAACCAAGTATCGAAACTTTTGCATTGAAATCACCGGATGATCTTGATGCAGCACAAATCTTTGCAGCACAGCATGGGAGCAAATAAGTGGCCACAATAAAGAGCAGCAAAGGTTCTGAATCGCAGATAGTTTCAGTTGGCACTTATCGCCCAGCGCGTTTAGTACCTAACTCTGAAATTGTGGATCGCATTGATTCCAGTGATGAGTGGATTCAACAACGCACCGGAATTGAATCACGTCGTTTTGCACGTCCAGATGAATCTGTTATTGATATGGCACAGGCTGCTGCAGAAGTTGCACTCAAGCGAGCCAAACTAACGATTGCCGATATCGACACCGTCATAGTTGCAACAATTACTTTTCCTTATCAAGCACCGAGTGCGGCAACTGCTTTGATTGAACGTTTAGGAAACCCAAAGGCTGCAGCATTTGATGTTGGCGCTGCATGTGCTGGTTTTTGTTATGGACTTGGAATGGCAAATGATTTAGTTCGCGGTGGAACATCTAAAAACGTTCTCGTCGTTGGTGTTGAAAAGATTTCAGATTTCACAGACCCTGATGATCGAGCCACTGCCTTTATCTTCGCCGATGGCGCTGGCGCAGTTGTTGTAAGTGCCGCTGACCATGTTGGTATTGGTCCAACTATTTGGGGGTCGGACGCCGCAAACCGCGATGCAATCTTGATGGAGCCAGCCTGGACTGATTACAAGAAAACTCCGCAATCAACTATTGAACAATTAAAGTGGCCATACATTGAACAACAAGGACAGACCGTTTTTCGTTGGGCTGTATTTGAGATGAGCAAAGCTGCAACTCGCACACTAGAAGCAGCCGGCATCACAGTTGATCAACTCGGTGCGTTTATTCCGCATCAAGCAAACTTTAGAATCATCGAAGCAATGGCACGTCAGATGGATATTCCAGATTCAGTTGTGATTGCAGATGACATCAAAACAAATGGAAATACATCTGCTGCATCAATTCCACTTGCAATGGATGCGCTGCTAGAAAAACATCCAGAGTTGCATGGCTCACTCGCATTACTCATTGGATACGGTGCGGGCCTTGTTTATGCTGGACAAGTAGTCCAATTACCACCTGCACCGAAATAAAATCTCCTTTATGCGGGGCAATTACTCGTAAGTAAGCCAATAATCAGAGAGAATTACCACCTAGCAAGAGAATCTACAGAAGAGGATTTACACAGATGGCACTTTCACAAGCTGACGTATTAGCAGGACTTAAAGAGATCGTTGAAGAAGTTGCCGGTATTCCAGCAGCATCAATCGAACTCAACAAGAACTTCACTGATGACCTAGAAGTTGATTCACTCAGCATGGTCGAAGTTGTTGTCGCAGCTGAAGAGCGCTTTGGAATTAAAATTCCTGATGAGAAAGTAACTGACCTCGCAACAGTTGGCGACGCAGTTAACTTCATCATCGAAGCAGCTAAGTAATTATTTAGTTACATTTCTATGCGTCGCGTTGTCGTAACAGGACTCGGTGCCACCACCCCAATCGGTGGCGATGTGCAAACTTCATGGTCGGCTTTACTTGCCGGTACATCTGGTGTGCGCACATTGACCGAAGAGTGGGCATCGGGTTTATCTGTTCACTTTGCAGCGCGCGTTGCACAAGAGCCAAGTGAAGTTATGGAGCGCGTTGAAATGCGCCGCTTGGATCGCTCAGAACAATTCGCACTGATTGCTTCCCGTGAAGCATGGAAAGACGCAGGTTCTCCTGTAGTTGATAACGAACGACTCGGTGTTGTTATTGCATCCGGCATTGGTGGCGTCATCACACTTCTAGATCAACATGACATCTTGAAAGAAAAAGGCGCACGCCTTGTCAGTCCACACACAGTGCCGATGCTTATGCCAAATGGTCCCGCGGCCCATGTTGGAATCGAACTCAAAGCACAAGCAGGTGTTCACACACCAGTAAGTGCGTGCGCATCGGGTGCGGAAGCAATTGGTTATGCACTCGAAATGATTCGCTCTAATCGCGCAGACATAATTGTTTCAGGCGGTGTTGAAGCAGCAATTCACGCGCTTCCAATGGCCGGCTTTGCTGCAATGAAAGCTTTGAGCACACGCAATGATGATCCTGCTCATGCATCGCGCCCGTATGACATTGACCGCGATGGTTTTGTTCTTGGCGAAGGTGGCGGAGTTTTAATCCTTGAAGAGCTAGAACATGCAAAAGCCCGCGGTGCCAAGATTTACTGCGAATTAGTGGGACAAGGTCTTTCATCCGATGGTTATCACATTGCAGCCCCAGACCCAGATGGTTCTGGTGTGCAGCGCGCAATTAAGTTTGCTCTGCGTGATTCAGGGCTCACAACAAAAGACATCGTTCACTTAAATGCACACGCAACGTCAACGCCTGCAGGAGATGTTGCAGAAGCAAATGCACTCAGACTTGCACTCGGCGCCGATGCTGATCACGTCGCAGTCTCTGCAACAAAATCATCCACTGGACACTTACTCGGTGGCGCCGGTGCAATCGAATCTGTCTTTATTGTTAAAGCTCTGCAAGAGCGTTTAGCTCCGCCGACTATGAACATTGAAAATCTAGATCCTGCTGTAACAATCGATGTTGTTAGAGACAAGCCACGCGCACTGCCACAAGGGGATATCGCAGCGCTTAATGATTCATTTGGTTTCGGCGGCCATAACGTCGTTCTCGCCTTTAAGTCTCACTAATGGATCAACGCGATCCGATTGCGCGTATTCAACGTTTAGTTGATAACGGCGCACATGAATTACTTATCCCCCGCACAGATTGCGGAATGGTTGCAGCAACTGGTGTTGTAAAAGGAAACAAAGTAATCATCTTTGCATCCGATGCCACAAAACAAGGCGGTGCACTCGGAGCCGATGGTGCTCACGTAATCGTTGCAGCATATAAAGTAGCGATGAAAGAAAACTTGCCGATCATTGGTATTTGGCACTCAGGTGGTGCGCGTTTAAGTGATGGGGTTTCATCACTCAGTGCATTCGGTGAAGTTTTCTCTGCAATGGTTGCAGCAAGTGGTCGCATCCCGCAGTTATCACTCATCCTTGGACCAGCAGCAGGTGGCGGCGCATACGGCCCAGCACTTACTGACATCGTTGTTCTTGCGCCCGAAGGTCGCATCTTCGTTACAGGTCCAGGCGTTGTTAAATCAGTTACTGGTGAAAAAATAGATATCGCAACACTTGGTGGCCCGGATGCGCACCGCAAAAACAGCGGCGTTGCACACGTTATTGCCCACACTGAAGAAGAAGCCTTTAACGAGATACGAGATCTCACATCACTCTTTGCTAATCAAGGCACAATGAACACAAACATCACTGATACTGATCTTTCAGTTCACGTACCGGATGCCCACAAGCGCAGCTATGAAGTACATCCACTCATCGATGCGATTCTTGATGCTGACGGCGAAAAATTAGAACTACTACCTATGTGGGCAGAAAATATGACCACTGTTCTAGGTCGACTCGGTGGCGCAACTGTTGGAGTAATCGCAAACAACCCAGCACACATCGGTGGTGCACTTGATTCATCTGCCGGAGAAAAAGCTGCCCGCTTTGTTCGAACATGCGACGCCTTTGGTATTCCCTTAATTGTTATTGCAGATGTTCCAGGATTCTTACCTGGCGCCGGACAAGAGTGGGAAGGCGCTGTTCGCCGTGGTGCAAAGTTGCTTCACGCATTCGCCGAAGCCGTAGTGCCTCGCGTAACACTTATTACTCGCCGTGCATACGGCGGTGCTTACGTTGCCATGAACTCTAAAACCTTGGGCGCATCAAAAGTATTTGCATGGCCAACTGCAGAAGTATCAGTCATGGGCGCAGTCGCAGCGGTCCGCGTATTAAATCGTCGTTTGCTCGCAGATTTACCCGAAGATCAACGCGAAGCAACAGAGTTAACACTGGCTGCAGAACACGACAAAGTATCGGGTGGAATCTCTCGCGCAGTAGAAATTGGCGCAGTCGATGAAATTATCGAACCTAACAAAACTCGCTCTGCTTTAGCTAAAGCACTTAGCGAAGCACCACATCGCCGTGGTTCACACGGCAATATTCCGCTTTAAATTACTTTGTCTTAAAAGTTACTGAGACAGTTGCTGTCACAGTCTTTTGGATTGTGCTTGTGTCATAAGCACCGACATCGGCAGTCATTGTTGAATCCGGAGTAGTCACTTGGATGACACCACTCTTAACGGCTAGAACTTGACCAACTCCACCACCGACTGCATCAGTCATTGCCTTTGCACGAACCTGTGCATCCTTCATCGCCTCTGCCAATAATTGTGGGCGAAGATCTGGAAGTGTGCTGACGTAATACTGTGGTCCGTAGTTATTGACGTTAACGCCTGTTTGCAAGAGCGCACCGATTCCCTGGCTTAAGCGAGAGATTAGTTCTACATCCTTTGAACGAACAGTAAGGTCGCGATTAGCAACGTAATTAAGAATGCGCCCTGTGTTGTTTCCGTTGCTGTACTCCTGGTTGCCATATGTTGAAACCGCACCGAGTGTGAGAGCATCGGCTGGAACGCCACCCTTTGTTAAATAGTTTGTAAGCGCTTCAACATCTGCGCCAACTTTCTTAACAGCATCTGCAACAGTGGCACTTGTCTGTGTGACATTGAGTGTCCAGACAACATTGTCAGCAACTGCTTCGGTCTTTGCAGAGCCAGTTACTGTGATGCCGCTATTTGAGCGAGATGCAAAACCTGCACCTACTTGTACTAATCCACCGCCAACTGCGACTGCCATGATTACGGCAACAACGATTAATGTGATTGCCTTTGTGCGTTCGATTGCGGATTGCGGATTGTTTATGCTCATGTGCTTATTCTAACCCTTATTTTCTGTGAAGAATCTGCGAATCAAATCGCTTGCAAGTGCGAGCGCTCATTCATATCAACTGCCCGCAGCGGCTCGAGTTCGAGTTCCCACTTAGTACCCAGTGCACTTTCTAGTGCGGCACGAAGTGCTTCCTCATCAAAACTCTTATCGAGAGCTGCGGTAATTTGGTTTTCATTAATCAAAATAGATCCAGCTCCATCAATACTCGCGCGATGGATTCCAAGATCTGGTGTGAAGCGATAGAAATCTCCGCCGTTATCTGACTCATCGCGTACTTCAAATCGCACGTAATGCCATGAACGAAGAGCTGTTGCTATCTCTGCACACTTACTTGTTTTCTCACGCCAGGAAATTTCTGCTCGATATGTGCCGGCCATCAGCGGTTGTGTGCGCCATGACAAGGAAATCCCATTGCCCAGGATGGATTGAAGCGACCATTCAACATGGTGTTTCAAGGCAGACGGGCAGGAATGGATATAAAGGGATCCACGAGTAAGCATTTAAATCTCCTAGCAAGGTGCGCTCTTGATGCGACCTTCCCCAGTCCACCAGCGCTTGCAGGAGTTATTACCTAAATTGTGCTCCTGTTGCGCTCAACTGTCTACTCCTGCTTTAGGCGAACCGAGCAGTAACAGGTACGCTTTTGCCTAGTCGGACGCTTAATCAGTACCCGTTTCATGTTCACATGCTCGGTATCGCTGGCGCAAGAGGAAGACCGTGTTTAAGGATTTCTTAAACACCCACATATCGAAGGAAAAGTAAAAACATGGCAACAGGCACAGTTAAGTGGTTCAACTCTGAAAAGGGTTTCGGTTTCATTGCAGTTGATGGTGGCGGACAAGATGTATTCGTTCACTACTCAGCTATTCAAGGAAACGGTTACAAGTCCCTTGAAGAGGGTCAGGCAGTTTCATTTGAGGTCGTACAGGGTCCAAAGGGTCCTCAGGCTGATGCAGTAAATCCTGCCTAATAACACTTACTAGTTTTACTAAAAATCCCCGGTACGAAAGTACCGGGGATTTTTTTATCTTTATTTTTTAGGCTCTGGCGGAATCTCGCCAACTTTTGCTAACTGCGCAGCAACTGCTTTTGCGGGAGATAAATCTTTTCCTTGATTCCATGCTTCTAAATATTTCCACGGCAATACCGCACCGCGACGAACCCACCAAACATTTGGTTGTGATGGTGTTGGCCACGAAATTCCAAAGTGCAAATGCGGCGATGTACCGCGAGCGCTTCCGGTGCTACCGATTGTTCCAAGTATTTGTCCAGCCTTAACTGAAACACCAGGTTGGATACTTCTTACAACAGTGCGCAGATGTGATCCGTAATAGCGCACACCATCGGTGCCAATGACAGATACATAAAGTCCACCGCGATCAATTCCTAAATTGGTTTTACCGCTCCATGTATCTGTGCGGCTCACTTCATCCACCACGCCATCAATGGGTGCGACAAATTTGCAGCCCTGCTTAGCCAATATGTCTGTAGCTGGATAATCGTGGTGGGCACGCGCGTAATTGACCTTGCAGTCAGGGACTGGGAAAACGTATACGGGCGCTGCAACTGCAGGAGTAATGCCCACGATAAGAATTGACACAAGAATCACAGATATGCGGCGCAACATGGACTGAGGTTATCTCACAATCCTGTGAGAAGATTGGATGTGCTTAAGTTTTCATACATGGCGATGTTGCTCTTTGTGATCTGCGGATCATTCTGGCTAGAAATCGTTCTCAAAGTTGGTGTGCTCCGCCGAATTAAAAGAGCTGCGCTAAGCATTCTTCCGGTGTCCATATTGTTTTTGATTTGGGATGCCTATGCAATCAAACAAGGACATTGGTTCTTCGATCCTAAGCAAACACTAGGTATTTATGGACCATTTGATATTCCACTCGAAGAGTTTCTCTTTTTCACCATCATTCCGCTAGCTGCAATCATGACAATCGAGGCCGTAACTACAGTAAATAAGCATTGGAAGCAGCGCTATGACGTATAGCCAAATCGCAATTGCTGCAGCCATCATTGCAATCATTCTTGATTTAACTGTGTCCAGCCAACCACTGCTTAAGCGCCGTGCTTTCTGGGCTTCTTACGCAATCATCTTGCCATTTCAATTACTGACTAATTGGTGGCTCACTTCTCGAAACATCGTTATGTATAGCCCTGATGCAATATTTGGATTACGTATTGCGTCCGCTCCGGCAGAAGATCTTCTCTTTGGTTTTGCTTTAATTCTTGGCGTAATGGGTATTTGGGAATACCTGGGCAGGCGCGGAATTTCTAGAGAGTAAGAATTAAAAGTAAGATTGCCAAGCACGTCAGGGGCGGTAGCTCAGTTGGTTAGAGCCCGGAACTCATAATTCCGTCGTCGTCGGTTCGAGCCCGACCCGCCCCACTTCAGATTGTGAAAATTACTTCAGATCAAAACGATCTGCGTTCATCACCTTGGTCCATACAGCAACAAAGTCCTTAACAAACTTTTCCTTGTTATCACTTTGTGCATATACCTCGGCGTATGAGCGAAGAATTGAGTTTGAACCAAAGACTAGATCTGCACGTGTGGCAGTCCATTCAACTTTGCCGGTCTTGCGATCGCAAATGTTGTAGAGGTTCTTTCCTGCTGGTTCCCATGTGTACTTCATGTCAGTGAGGTTTACAAAGAAGTCAGTTGAAAGTGCGCCGACATTCTTAGTAAATACTCCGTGTGATGAACCTCCATGGTTTGTTCCAAGAACACGCATTCCACCGATTAGCACTGTCATTTCAGGAGCAGTGAGGCCCATTAGCTGTGCACGATCGAGAAGTAATTCTTCTGGTGTAACTGCGTAATCTTTCTTAACCCAGTTACGGAAACCATCATGAATTGGTTCGAGAACGGCGTAGCTAGCAACATCTGTCTGTTCTTGCGTTGCATCACCGCGACCTGGAGCAAATGGAACAGAGATCTTTACTCCAGCAGCAGCTGCTGCCTTTTCAACACCAATGTTTCCAGCCAAAACAATTACATCGGCGATGCTTGCTCCGCTTTGCTGTGCAATTGGTTCGAGAACTGCAAGCACTTTGTTCAAACGTGCAGGTTCATTTCCTTCCCAATTACGAGCAGGTTCTAGACGAATTCGTGAGCCATTAGCGCCACCACGTAGATCTGATCCACGGAAGGTGCGAGCGCTATCCCACGCTGTTGTTACTAGTTCTGCAACAGTTAGGCCAGAGCTTTCAATCTTTGCTTTTACCGCTGCAACGTCATAAGAAGTTGTGCCTGCAGGAATTGGATCCTGCCAAATCAAATCTTCTTTTGGAACATCTGGTCCGATGTAGCGGATCTTTGGTCCCATGTCGCGGTGGGTTAACTTAAACCACGCGCGTGCAAATGCATCATCTAGCAGTGCAGGATTCGCATGGAACTTCTTTGAGATCTCAAGATAAATCGGATCCTTAATCATTGCCATGTCAGCATCAGTCATCATTGGGTTGTAACGAATTGATGGATCTTCAACATCAACTGGCTTATCTGCAACAGCGATATTTGTTGGCTCCCATTGATGAGCACCTGCTGGTGACTTTACGAGAGCCCAATCATGCTTGAAGAGCATCTCAAAGTAACCGGCATCCCACTTTGTTGGCTCTGTTGTCCAAGCGCCTTCAATTCCGCTTGTAACTGTATTGCGTCCAACTCCGCGCTTTGAGTGGTTGTTCCAACCTAAACCTTGTTCAAAAATATCTGCAGCTTCAGGTGCAGCGCCGAGCAATGATGCATCACCATTACCGTGAGCCTTTCCGACTGTGTGACCACCGGCAGTTAATGCAACGGTCTCTTCATCATTCATGGCCATACGTGCAAAGGTTTCACGAACGTGTTGTTCGGTGAGTAATGGATTAGAAACACCATTAATGCCTTCAGGGTTTACATAAATTAATCCCATTTGAACTGCTGCTAACGGATTTTCCAATGAGCTTGCATCTGTGGTGTCTGCATATCGCTCATCACTTGCCATCATGAGTTCAGCTTCTGGGCCCCAGTAAATGTCTTTTTCTGGATGCCATACATCTTCTCGTCCAAATGCAAAGCCAAATGTCTTAAGCCCCATGCTTTCGTACGCGATGGTTCCAGCAAGAATAAATAAATCTGCCCAACTTAATTTGTTTCCATACTTTTGCTTAATTGGCCAGAGCAGACGACGGGCCTTATCAAGATTGCCGTTATCCGGCCATGAGTTAAGGGGTGCAAATCTAAAACTTCCGGTGCCTGCACCGCCACGTCCATCAGCAACGCGATATGTACCTGCTGAGTGCCAAGCCATACGGATCATTAATCCGCCGTAGTGACCCCAGTCGGCTGGCCACCACTCTTGTGTCTGTGTCATAAATTGATGCAAATCTTTTTTCAATGCTGCAAAATCTAAAGTTTTAACTTCTTCGCGATAATCAAAATCTTCACCGAGCGGATTTGTCTTGCGATCGTGTTGGTGCAAGATGTCTAGGTTCAGGGCATTTGGGTATAAGTACGTATTTGTTTCTGCTCCATGAGTGATGGCTCCGTGGGCTACTGGGCACTTTGCTTCCATGATGACCTCATTTTCGTCTGCGTGTGATGACCGGGCAATAATACTCAATTCCATACAAAGCACTACTCGGGGTACCCTGACACTGCGCCATGAGAAGGAGACTCAGTGACTGTAATAACAAAAAAATGGAGCGCTAAAGATGCCAGGAAATCGATTATCACCCCTAGTGATTTGGACAATAAATATTCACGTGGAGTTCTCGGTGTAATAACTGGTTCGGCGCAATATCCAGGAGCTGCTGTTCTGACAACATCGGCAGCGGCTGCAACCGGTGTGGGAATGCTTCGCTTCTATTCATCCTCTGGCCTAGCTCACTTGGTGTTGCACTCAACTCCTTCTGTTGTTGTTTTTCCCGGAAATGTTTCAGCATGGATTGTTGGTTCCGGAATTGATGCACGTAAGTACTCATCCTGGACCACGTGGCTTCGCCATCGTCACTTTAAATCACTAACAATTCAGGGAGTGCCAACAGTTCTAGATGCAGGTGCACTGCACTTGGCGGGAAAACTAACTCAACCAACTGTTATTACTCCCCACAGCGGAGAACTTGCGCGTTTGCTTACTGCGCGTGGTGTATCGGTGACATCAGAGGCCATCGAAGGTAATCCTAAAAAATGGGTGATCACTGCTGCCAAAACTTTAGGTGTAACAGTTTTGCTTAAGGGCTCTCAAACATATGTGGGTTATGACGACTTACTTATTGAGTTGCCGGTCGCTACCCCATGGCTTGCAACAGCTGGAACTGGTGATGTTCTTACCGGAATTCTTGGTTCACTCGTCGCAACAAACTTTATCGAAGTGTTAAACAACAAATATCGATTGGCAGAACTTGCTGCAACGGCTGCATTTATTCATGCTAGCGCTGCAAAAAAAGCATCTGCTGGTGGACCAATATCTGCTGAGTCAATAATCCCTGAAATATCTGGAGCCATCTCTCAAATACTCAAGTAATCATGCTTTAAAGCCGCATTCTTTTTCACTTCTCTATACACTCAAGTATGAGTATTTATTCAGCCGACTTCCCACGGCTCACTCATGTCCAGCGAGAGACCCTTCGAATGATTTCAGAAGGTTTAAGTAATTCAGAGATTGCTCGCGTCAATTTTGTAAGTGAAAAAGCCGTGGAGCAAATGGTCAGCCGAATCGCACAATCTTTTAATATCTCCCAGAATCCCGCTCAGAATATGCGCGTTCTCTTAACTCTTGCCTTTCTCACAGGATTAGAAGAGGTACCTGTTTAAAGTAATCAGGTATCGTGCGCGAGATGAACGCCGATCTCGATTCACTTCGCTCTAGATGGAATGAAGTTCTAGACCTTCTCGAATCTCGAGATCGAATTGCTTGGCTCGTTTTCTTTGATGCCCGTCTGGCATCTTTTGATAGCAACGTTCTGACTTTAGATTTTTCTGATGCTCGCAAGTTTGCTTCAAGCCACGAATACGAAGCGGTGCGACCAAAACATAAAGAGTCATTAGCTTCGGCCATCAAAGAGGTCTTTAACTTAGATATTGCGATTGAAGAGTTGCGATGAAAAATAGAGTTGCAATTGTTCTCATCTCACTCTTCGCATTCTTTGTCAGTGGCTTAATGCCAACGCATGCTGATGAAATTCCAGTAATCACCGATGGCGGACCATTAGCGCCCATTGAACTCAAAGGCCCGGGTGGTCGAATACACGGAACTGATATCAGTCGTTGGCAGCATCCAAATGGAAAACTAATCAACTTTAAGAAAAAGCGCGCCGCTGGAATGAACTTTGTAATGATCAAAGGATCAGATACACGAGATGAAGCAGATGCACTTGCTCGAAAGTGGCTAAAGATTGATCGTGAAGCTGCGCAGGAAGCGGGTCTTTACACAGGTTTTTATCACTATGCAATCTTGCCCAATGTTGCAACTAGATCGCTTGTGATTAAAGATGCAAAGGCGCAAGCACAAAAAGTAGTGTGGCGAATCGCCTCAATAGGTGGGCTCACTGAAAAAGACTTACCAGTGGCTTTAGATCTTGAGAACAAGTGTGTAAAAGTTCGTTCAAGTGGCTCGTGCGAGAAATACGCAACTCGAAGCACTGTCACACTGTGGGCCGAAACTTTTTTGCGAGAAGTTAAAGAAAAAGTTGGTCGCACACCAATTCTTTATTCGTACTCAAGTTTCCTTGAAGGTTCCATGAAGCGAAGCAAGGAATTAGCTCAGTACCCGCTCTGGATTGCGCAGTACGGATTAGATCCTGCTGAGCCAGGCAACCACCCAGGAATGAAAGAAAGCGGTTGTTATGTACATTCTTGGACATCGGCGAATTGCAAAGCTCAGTGGACTATGTGGCAATACTCATCGTGTGGAATCGCTCCTAAATATGGAGTTCCTGGTTCTCGATTAGATCTCAATGTTTTTAGAGGCACACCCGAATCATTTGCAACACTTCGAAAAGGTTCGTGGACGCCAGAACCAGCTGATTTCATGCCTATAAATGAGCCAAGTGTGATGACCATTAAATCTGTGACATTTAGTAATACAAACCGACCACTAGTTGTAGATGTCGATGTAATTAGACCCTCACTCGATCCAGTTGTGACAGGTACCGTGAAGTTTGTTCAAGATCCTGCTAATCCAATGCAAGTCTCTCTTAAGCAAAGAGCAGTGCGTGCAACGAGTGGGTCGTGGACTCTATCTGTATCAGGTATTCCAGCTGGTACCTGGAGTGGTCAAATTGTTTACGATGACACATCAGATACACACGCAATTTCATCGCTACCAATAACTTTTACAGTCGAACAAGCGTTAACCACTCCGACGCCAAAGCCAACAAAGAAGCCAGTTAAAAAACCTGTAACAGATGGTTGCCGCGGTCAGATTAAAAACTAAGCGCTAGCAAGTGCTTCTTCGATAGATTCAATCTCGCGCTCGGCAAGATCAAGATAGGCGTTTACCGAATCTTTTTTCTGTTTAGGTGTCCACTTCAATACTGGCGCAATAATTGTTGCTACATCATTAGCTAGATCCACTGCGCTATGTGGTGCTTCAAACGCCAAGCGCGTACGTCTTGAGATCACATCATCAACACTGCGTGCGCCTTCGTGGCTGGCTGCGTAGTAAATCTCAGCTTTAAGATATGGCAAATCTTTTGTGAGCGGCTTTGCTAACTTTGGATCATCTTTAATAATTTCGAGTACTTCACTGATTAGTGACCCATAACGGTTGAGTAAGTGAACAACACTGTCAACGCTGAGTCCACTTTCTTCTGCAATACGTTCTGCTTGTTGCACCAGAGCAAAGTAACCATCAGCGCCAACAATTGGTAGTTTTTCAGTGACGCTCTCAGGGATTAATCGACGTAATTCGATGCCTGCAAGATCAATAACATCTTTACCCATCACGCGATAGGTCGTGTATTTACCACCAGCGATACTGACAAATCCCGGCGCACTTCGATCAACTGTGTGCTCGCGTGACAGCTTTGTCGTTGCAGAGTCTTTTTTGTTTGCAACCAGCGGACGCAAACCTGCATAAACGCCAATAACATCTTCAATCTTTAGCTTTGGCTTAAGAACTTTGTTTGCTTCTTTGATGATGTATTCGACATCTTCTCGCTCAGCTAATGGCGCGCGGCGATCTGCGGTGTATGGGGTATCAGTTGTACCGACAATCCACCTATTGGCCCACGGAATCAAGAAGAGAACCGAAAGTTCGGTCTTAAGAATGATTCCTTCTTTGGATGCAATTGCTTTCTTTGGCAAAACAATGTGTACACCTTTGCTCATGGTGACGTTGTAGCCAGGCTTTACACCAAATGAATCATGGAGTTCATCACTCCAGATTCCGGCGCACATCACTGTGGCGGTGGCTTTAATTGTTATAAGTTTTCCGCTTTCGATATCGCGCGCTTTTACGCCGAGCACGCGTTTACCTTCACGAACAAGGGATTCCACTCTTATATTTGTAGCGATAACAGCGCCGTGACGCGCCGCTGTGCGAGCAATCATCATTGTGTGACGAGCATCGTCAACCTGGGCATCGAAATACTTGATTGCACCAGTGACAATATCTGGACGCAGCGATGGTGCAATTTCAGCAATTTTCTTCTGGCTAATGTGTTTGTGTCCTGGCAGTGCTCGTTGAAATCCGCGCAGTGCGTCATAGAGTGCAAGACCCGCACCAACATATGTGCGTTCGCGTACTTTTTCATGCAGTGGATACAAAAATGCCAGTGGTTTTACTAAGTGTGGCGCTAGGGATGAAACCATTAGCTCGCGTTCGTGAAGTGCTTCGCGTACTAACTTAAAGTCATATTGTTCTAGGTATCGCAATCCACCATGAATGAGTTTGCTAGAGCGACTAGATGTTCCGGATGCAAGATCGGATGCTTCAACGAGAGCAACTTTTAAACCGCGAGATGCGGCATCAAGTGCTGCGCCTACGCCGGTGACTCCACCACCAATAACAAGTACATCAAATGTGTTTGTAGCTAAGGATTTAAGCGCAGCATCGCGTTGATCTGGGTTTAGGTGCGATGAGAACAAGGCTTTAATCCTTTCTATAAAAAGTAATGTCTATGTAGGCTAAGCGTAACGCGAGAGGCAATACAAAGACACTTATGACTTTCATTGGAGCCCTAGATCAAGGAACGAGCAGTACTCGTTTCATGATTTTTGATGCCGATGCACGCCTTATTGCATCTCATCAACTTGAACATAAACAGATTCTGCCCAATCCTGGCTGGGTCGAACATGATGGCGCAGAAATATGGTTGCGCGCACAGGAAGTCATCGAAGGTGCTTTAGGAAAAGCTGGAATCAAAGCGACTGAACTAAAAGCTATAGGAATTACTAATCAACGAGAAACAACCATCGCATGGGATGTCACAACAGGTAAGCCCCTTCATAACGCATTGGTGTGGCAGGACACCAGAACTGCAGAACTGATGGATAACTTAAGTCAGTCACAAAAAGAGTTGATTATTGATCGCACCGGTCTTGCCATAGCGCCTTATTTTTCTGCCAGCAAAATGAAGTGGCTCATTCACAACGTACCCGCAGTTGCTGCTGCAGTGAAAGCAGGTACTGCGCGTATCGGAACAATGGATTCGTGGATTCTTTGGAATCTATCTAAGGGAGCTTTCGCGACAGACGTAACCAATGCAAGCAGAACAGCGCTAATGAATTTAGAGACTCTCGATTGGGACTCAAAATTATTGACACTCTTTGAAATTCCGCGCGAAGTGTTGCCCGAGATCAAACCAACTTCACACATATTTGCACACACGCCAGAAGGCGTTCCGATTGCAGCACTCGTTGGAGATCAACAAGGTGCCATGATCGGACAGGCCTGTTTTGATGTGGGTGACTCAAAAACAACATATGGCACAGGAAACTTTGCTCTTCTAAATACCGGAACCGAAATAGTTAGATCACGTCATGGCTTACTGACAACCGTGTGTTACAAATTTGGAGATTCTCCTGCTGTGTATGCACTTGAAGGCTCTGTAGCCGTAACTGGCGCTGCGATCCAATGGTTACGCGATCAGTTGGAGATAATTAAATCCTCTTCAGAAATAGAAGCACTGGCTAAGAGTGTGAGCGATAATGGTGGTGTTTATTTTGTTCCGGCTTTCTCCGGTTTATTTGCACCGCATTGGCGCAGCGATGCACGCGGAGTCATAGTTGGTTTAAGTCGCGCTAGTACCAAAGCTCATCTTGCTAGAGCGGCACTCGAAGCAATTGCATACCAAACTCGAGATGTATTAGATGCCATGTCAGCAGATAGCAAAGTGGTTTTAAACTCAATGCGCGTTGATGGTGGCGCAACAGCTAATGACTTATTGATGCAAATTCAATCCGATGTTATGGGAATCGAAATCATTCGCCCGCAAGTGATTGAAACAACTGCGCTAGGTGCTGCTTATGCTGCCGGTCTTGCAGTTGGGGTTTGGGCATCACCAAATGAATTACGAAATAAGTGGCGCGAAGATCATCGTTGGAGTTCAACACAAAATCCCAATTTACGCGCAGAAAAATATGCGCAGTGGAAGAAAGCGGTAAATCGCACGCTTAATTGGATAGAGTAGACACACTATGAGTCCGAAACTCGGCGCAGATGTAACGCGCACCGATCGCCCACTCTCTGATGGCCGCACAATTCGTTATTACGATACACACGAACAAGTGCGTGCTGCCAATGACAAACGCGAAAAGGCAGATCAACCAGGCATTGGCGAGCTTCGTTTAGATCCACTCGTTAATGAATGGGTTGTCATGGCTGCTCATCGACAAGGTCGAGTATTTCTTCCTCCAAAAGAGTTGTGTCCGCTCTGTCCTTCTACTGGAGAGAATCTGACAGAAGTACCCGAAAACGATTACGAAGTTGTAGTTTTTGATAACAAAAATCCATCGCTTCGTCTGCCAGAAGGCGACTGGGCGCTACCAGATATCGTGGGTCCAGATACAGATAAAGGCACTGCAGCTGGAAAGTGTGAAGTTATCTGTTTCACAGCAGATCACGGGCAATCATTTAAAGATTTAAGCACCGAACGAATTCGCGTCTTACTAGAAGCGTGGATTGATCGCACGCGAGAGTTATCGAAAGAAAAATTCATCGCACACATCACTCCCTTTGAAAATCGCGGCGAAGAAGTAGGCGTGACGCTTGCGCATCCACACGGTCAGATATACGCGTATTCATATATTCCGCCAAAGGTCTCTCGCATGCTTGAAATAGCAAAGAAGCATAAGGAGCGCACCGGAAAAGTTTTATTCGATGAAGTTCTCGCTCGTGAGATAAAAGATGAAGAGCGAATTGTGGCCGAGAATAAACATTGGGTTGCTTATGTGCCTTTTGCCGCTCGGTACTCATTTGAAATTCATGTTGCGCCAAAGGTTTCGGTTGCAGATCTTGGTGGACTTTCACAAGAAGTTGCCGATGCATTTCCAGCAATTGCAAAAGAAGTATTGCAACGACTTGATGGTGTTTTCGATATTCCAATGGCATACATTGCTGCGTGGCATCAAGCACCGGTACGAGAAGGTCGCGACTTATTGCGTTTACATTGGCAGATTACAAGTGTGCGCCGCGCTCCCGGAAAACTTAAGTATTTAGCAGGATCTGAATCTTCTATGGGCGCCTTTATTATGGATTTATATCCAGAACAGTCGGCTGCACAATTGCGAGAAGTAAAGCTCACGTAGATGAAAATCTTGGTCACAGGTGGCGCCGGATACATCGGCTCTCATGCTGTTGAAATCCTTAAGAACAGTGGCCACGAAGTAACAGTGCTCGATGATTGCAGCACAGGCCATGCAGACTCACTGCCACCAACTGTGCGCTTTGTCCAAGGTTCCTTGCTCGATTCAGAGCTAGTTTCTCGTGCACTTAAAGGTTGTGAAGCAGTTATGCACTTTGCCGGTAAATCACTTGTTGGTGAATCAGTTGAAAAACCAGATCTCTATCGCCAGGTAAATGTTGCGGGAACGAAAGTTTTGCTCGCTGAAATGAATACTTTGGGTATTAAGAAAATAGTTTTCTCATCATCGGCAGCCACATATGGTGAGCCCGAATCTTCTCCCGTATCTGAAAGCTCTCAATGTGCGCCCACAAATCCATATGGCGAAACTAAGTTAGCAATAGAACGTGACTTATCTACAGCAGCACTGACCCAACACGTTGCAGCAATTTCACTTCGTTATTTCAATGTTGCCGGAGCACTGCAGACCAATCGTGGATGGCTCTCTGAGCGCCATGACCCTGAGACGCACTTAATTCCCAATGCACTGCGTGCAAGTGCTGATTCACCGCTACGAGTTTTTGGCCGCGATTGGAATACACCGGATGGCACATGTATTCGAGATTATGTTCATGTTGTTGACTTAATTGATGCTCATATCAAGGCACTTAACTCATTGGTTGCCTCAGAACACCACGTAATTAACATTGGTTCTGGAAGTGGTTATTCAGTCGCACAAGTTATCGATGCTGTCTCAGTTGTAAAAAACAGCCCACTTGCAACCCTAGATGCGCCAAGACGCGCAGGTGATCCCGCTGTATTAGTAGCTGATATTTCTAAAGCGCAACAATTTTTGCAGTGGAAACCTGCACGATCTTTACATCAAATGGTTGAAGATACTTTTAAGGCTAGTTAACTGGTTTGATTTCAATTACTTGAACGCCACTGATTGAACCAAGAATATTGAGAAGATCCGTTGGATCATTTCCCGGAATTGCCACAGTGAGATCGTCATAAGCATTTTCAGCATCTGACTTGGTAACTGTTAACTCACGAATATCTCCACCTGCAAAACCAATGGCAGATGCTAAAGCACCGAGTGAGCCTGGGTGATCAGGTAATGAAATGGATAAACGAAAGAGTGCCATGGATACAGATTAACCGTTAGAAGGTGCTTTACCCAACTTCACTGTGAATGTCTTTGTTCCACCGTTA
>Ga0315900_10001698_pt1 | contig 34957 bp, 21 predicted proteins | sample LakEriMetagenome_FD_203521 | JGI IMG/M metagenome (GOLD analysis project Ga0315900, IMG submission 203521) | Freshwater fungal communities from buoy surface, Lake Erie, Ohio, United States - Buoy 12 MA114 | ecosystem: Environmental > Aquatic > Freshwater > Lake > Lake biofilm | place: USA: Lake...
GTCCGTAATGCGAAGGGGATTCGGGTCGTATAACCGCTGCGGGCGCCCTGCCTTGCCGGCTGCCAGGCACTATGGAATCTGTGCCGATCGTGCGTGCTGGGAGCACATCCGCGGAATAAGGCTACGACCGTGTGGTCGGGCGACGAAAAGTAGGAGGATGGGTTGGGTCTGCCGCGTGCGGCCGCCCGTGCCGGTCGCCATGATGGCGGCCATGAGCCTTCAGGGATGAGCGCATGCGACCAGTCGTCGTGCTGGCGATCGCCTTTGTGTGCGGCGCGACCGTCCCCCGATGCGCGTCGGCGGACGGGCCGTTTCTGCCGTCCGCCAGCGGTGATCGCAGGCTCTACGCGACTGGCATCATCGGTGACTCGTTCACGTCGATTGCCAGTGGTGGATTGAACACCGCCGGCGGCGGCCCGGTGGCCAACACCGGCGCGGCCGCGAGCGACCTGTTCACGGCCGGCGGTGCTCTCGGAACCGCCACGGATCGGCCGTCCGGCGAGCTGCGCGTCGAGGTCGAGGCCCTGGGCCGCGGCACACTTACGGGCCGGACCGACAGCGTGTTCTCTCCCGAACAATACGCGGTGCGTGCCACCGACTCGTGGACGGTGATGGCCAATGTCTGGCGGGAACACGCCGTCTCCGATCGGCTCGGCGTCTACGGCGGCGGCGGCATCGGAGCGGGCGGCTACCGCATTTCCGTGGATGACCTGACCGTCTCGGGGGTCGGCACCGCGTCGGTCTTCGCGTGGCAGGTCGGTACTGGCGTCACCTGGCGGATCACCCCGCACGCAACGCTCGATCTTGGCTATCGCTATCTGGATCTCGGCGTGGCTTCGACACCGCTGGCGCTGGCGAATGGCGCAGCCGCGGGCAACTACACGTCGGCTCTGTCCGCGAGCGAATGGTTGCTGAGCGTGCGGGTCTACGAGCCACTGGCCATGCTTCGTCGCTAGAGCGTCGCCCAGCGGGGCGAGTCGGGTTTGAACTGCCCTTTCCCGGGCGGTTGCTGCGGATGCATCCGCAACCGGCAGGGTCAGGTCTCTTGGAGGGAAAACCCTCACCCAGGAACCGGCGTCATTCATGGAGGCAGGTTGTCACCCTGCCACTGAAACGACATTCGGTTTAGGCGTGCCGAGCAGTCGCGCGCCCACGGTGACCCCGGGTCGCTCGATGGCACGCCTCGTAAAGTCTGCGAAAATGGCAGTCAGCCAGAAGGCGAGGAGCACCTTGAAGCCGAGGCTCAGCGCGGGAGCGTGTTGGACGACGAGATGAATGACGAGCATGTGCCAGACGTAGAAGCTGTAGGAGATGTCACTGATCCACCACATAAACCTGGTGAGAAAAGTGTTCTTGACGGTCATGGCGGAGGCGTTCGCCAACAGGGGTAGGAAGCAGCAGCCAGCCAGCAGACCGGTCACATAGTTGAGGAGAACACGATCGACCTGCGCCCGGGCGACTTGCCTTTGTGCGTAGGGGAGCGCCGCAAAAATCGCGACCGCGAGGATGATCGTTGCGTACGCCGCCGCCGTTGTTTTCCTTCGATAGGCCAGGAAGCCGATGACGAAGAGAGGCAACGCGCTCGGGAGCTGTGAGAGCCCGATGAAATAGCTCCAGGTGTCGGGGGCTCCGAGATTCGTCCAAAAGCCAAACCTCTCGATCAACACATAGCGGATCGCGATGTAACTGGTGGCCCATACAGTGAGGGTGCAGGCGATCAGCGTGCGGTCGCTCACTCGCCGCGCCCAGAGATACAAAAAGGGCGCGACCACATAGAACTGAATCTCGATGGAGAGGGTCCAGAGGACGCCATTGATCGCTCCATGGTGCGCACGGAACCACGAATGCAGGCCGAAGACATGCGAGAGCAGATTGCCCGTCGTCAATCCGTTGCGGATTGCCGGCGCGAGAGCCAGAACCAGGGCGATGTTCGCCAGGTAGAGCGGATAGATGCGAAAAAAACGCTTGGACCAGAAGCTCCACAACCAGTACCGGCGGGAGTGTGTGGGGCTGGGCGTGTTCCAGTCGCGATCGAGGGTGGCGTAGATGAGGTATCCCGATAGCGCATAGAACAAATGCACGCCGAAACGGCCTTGCACGATCGTGGGAGAGTATGGGGTGCGAACGGCCAGGCCAAACTCGGTGTGACAGTGATACGTGAACACCATAAGAGCCGCACAAGCTCTGAGGATGTCAAGGCTCGCCAGGTGTCGAGTCGTGCCCGGGATGACGCGGGTGGCATGCGTGTGCTGCGACGCGGTGGGCGATGGTCGGGCCGACTCCGATGCGTTCAAAACTGCTGCGGACTCATGAGGGAGTTGGGAAGGGGGCAGCATGAAGACGTCAGTCCGGCAGCGGGGGTGTGACCAGGTGAGTGGTGTCGTTGAACGACACGAGATCAGGGCCGGGCCAACGGACGAGTGTCACCGAGCAGTTCGCGAGAGCCGGCAGTTTCGTGAATGGCCGCTCGGCGGCGGCCGCCAGGAGCGGATGCTTCTTGCCGACGAGGCTGCCGAGCGCGGCGGTGAGAATGCCGCCATGGGCGACGACGATCATGCCGCGGGCGGGACGGGCTGCCAGCAGTTCGAGCACCGCGCGGCCGCGGGCCGCCAACTCGGCCCGCGATTCGCCGCCAGGGATCGCGTAATCGGCGTCACCGCTTCGCCAGCGGGCCACCACCTCGGAAAACCGGGCCTCGAGATCGGCCCAGAGGTGCCCTTGAAAGATTCCGGCGTGAAGTTCGCGAAGCCGCTCGTCGATCCGCAGCGGCAGCCCCGTCGCCGCTGCGATCGCCTCGGCCGTCTCACGGGCCCGACGCAGCGGGCTGGACCAGAGTTCGTCCACTGGTGGCGCGTCGGCGGCACTGAGTAGTGATCGGGTCCACGCGGCGACGGCCTGCGCCTGCTCGCGACCCGTCACGGAGAGCTCGACGTCGTCCTGCCCCTGCACGCGGCCCGCCGCGTTCGAAACACTCTCGCCGTGTCGGATGAGATATTGCAGCACGTGCGGAGTGTAACGCGGTCGCCCCGCGTCCCGGAACGCCAAGCCAGTCCGGAGTCGAGAAATTGGCCGGCTGAGCGGGGCGGGACGGGCACCGCAAGCACTTGGCCGGAGTGCGACCTGACGGTGTCGAGGGTCGGGCCTGGGAGGAAGGTCGAGGACGGCATACAACGCTTGTTGTCGGCATCGAGGCCGCGCCAGCACAATGGCCGGCGGGTCCACAGCCCTTCTCGAGTGCCGGAGAATATTCCCGGACCAGGAGTGTCACCATGGCGAAACCCCGGCGTAAGAGACGTCCCGCGGCCGACCTCGAGGCGGCGTACATCTGTGAATCCTGCGGCGAGGAGATCGTCGTCCCAGTGGACATCTCAGGCGGGACGCACCAGGACTACGTCGAGGACTGCCCAGTGTGCTGCCACCCCATGAGCCTGCACGTCGAGATCGACGACGAGGGCGAGGCCCACGTGGCCGGTGAGCACGAATAGGGCCGCTTAGGCCACCTCGTGCACGAGCTTCCGGGTGTTGACGGCGGATGAAAAAGGCGGCGCGGGGTACGACGGGATGGTCGTTATGGTAGTTTTCAGTCGAAACCAACGAGCCACGTGAGCTCGCGTCCTGAGCCCTCGGGTGAATGGTCTCGTTGTACCTGCCATTCCCGTGCTGTCGACGCTCACGCTCTGCAGCAACCCAACGCAACAGGGACGCCGACGATGACGAAATGGTCACTCCTGGCACTGTGTGTGATGGTGGTTCGGTCTGCGTGCGCCGAAGCGACCTTGAACGCACTCTTTGACGACCATGCGGTGCTCCAGCGGGACATGCCCGTGAACGTCTGGGGCCGGGCCGACAAGGGCGACACCGTGACCGTCGCCTTCGCGGGCCAGACAAAGACCGCCAAGGCCGCCGATGACGGCTCATGGCTGATCACGCTGGATGCCATGCGTGCGTCCACCATCGGTCGGATGTTGACCGTCACGTCGGCAAACGGCAAACGGCAATCGACCATTGCCGACGTGGTGGTGGGTGATGTCTGGATTTGCAGCGGCCAGTCGAACATGGATTTCACACCGGGTGCCTACCACAACGCCCTCGACCCCAAGCCCTATGACGAGAAAGAATTCGATTTCCCGCTGTTACGCCAGTTCCATCTCGTCAACGATCCCTCGATGCGTCCCGAGACCGACGTGAAGGTCCATCGCGGCAATGGGACATCGGAAGAAAGTGCCGCATGGCTTCGCTGCACACCCACGACCGGCCACCGGTTCACGGCCGTCGGCCTGTATTTTGGCCGCAAATTGCTGATGGAAACCGGAGTGCCGATCGGCCTGATCAAGACGGCATGGAATGGCACCCGCATCGAGCCCTGGATTTCACCTACCGGTCTGGCCGCCGTCCCGGAATTGCCACCCGTATCCGCTTTGCCGGCCGAGTACGCGTCCGACGGCGGTTATCCATCGACGTGGCACTGTCTCTACAACGGCAAGATCCACCCGCTTGTCCGTTACGGAATCAAGGGCGCGATTTGGTACCAGGGAGAGTCCAACGGTGACGAGGGTGACACCTACCTCCAGAAGCTGCGCGCCCTGATCGGCGGGTGGCGGACGGCTTGGGGGAGAGACGACTTCCCGTTCTACCTTGTCCAGTTGGCCGGCAGGTTTCGCTCCACAGACGATCCCGCGGGCGGCGATGGGTGGGCCAAAATCCGCATGGCACAGTTCAAAGCACTTGCCATACCGCACACGGGCATGGCAGTGGCCATGGACCTTGCAGACGTCAGAGATCCCGGGGATATCCACCCCAAGAACAAGCGCGATGTCGGAGAGCGGCTCGCATTGTGGGCCTTGGCCAAGGACTATGGCAAAAAGGATCTGGTCCACAGCGGCCCCCTGTACAAGGGAATGAAGATCGAGAGTGGCAAGATCCGGATCTTGTTCGACAGCGTGGGCTCCGGACTGACCGTGGGGACGAAGAAGGGGTTCGCACCTGTGGTCAAGGAACCGCAGGGCACGCTGAGGCGATTTGCCATCGCCGGCGAGGACAAAAAGTGGGTCTGGGCCGAAGCCGTCATCGAGGGAACGACCGTCGTCGTATCCAGCCCAAAGGTGCCCGAACCGGTCGCCGTCCGCTACGCCTATGCCATGTCTGGCGATGACTGCAATCTGTACAACAACGAAGGGCTGCCGGCATCACCGTTCCGTACGGACGAGTGGGGAAACTAAATCCACGCAGACCTAGGTGACGGCGCGGCCGGCGTGGCGTCGATACCAGTCGATCAGGGCGTTGGTGGACGAGTCGTGGCCAAGCCGCGGGGCGGCCTCGGACTCCAGTTCCGGCACGATCCGCATGGCGAGGACCTTGCCCAACTCCACGCCCCACTGGTCGAACGGATTGACGCCCCAGATGCAGCCCTGCGTGAACACGCTGTGCTCATAGAGCGCCACCAGGCTGCCGAGCACGCGGGGCGTGAGACGCTCGGCGAGAATCGTGGTGCTGGGACGGTTGCCGGGAAATGTCTTGTGCGGCACGAGGGCCTCCGGCACTCCCTCGGCCCGGACCTCGTCCGCCGTCTTGCCGAAGGCCAGCGCCTCGGCTTGCGCGAAGACGTTTGCCATGAGCAGATCGTGGTGCCGGCCCAGCGGATTCGTCGGGCAGGCGAACCCCAGGAAGTCGCAGGGGATCAGCCGCGTGCCCTGGTGAATCAACTGGTAGAAGGAGTGCTGCCCGTTCGTGCCCGGCTCTCCCCAAAAGATCGGGCTTGTCTCGTAGTCGTCGATCGTGCGGCCGTCGAGCGTCACCCGCTTGCCGTTGGACTCCATCGTCAACTGCTGCAGGTAGGCCGGGAAGCGCTTCAGATATTGGTCGTAGGGCAGGATGGCGATCGTGTGGGCGCCGAGGAACGTGGTGTTCCACACCGCCAGCAGGCCGTGAAGTGCCGGCAGGTTGGCAGCCAGCGGGGCCGTGCGGAAGTGGACGTCCATCTCGTGGAAGCCGGCCAGCATGTCGGCGAACAGCTCCGGCCCGATCGCCAGCATCGTGGACAGGCCGATCGCCGAGTCCATGGAATAGCGGCCGCCCACCCAATCCCAGAAGCCGAACATGTTGGCCGTGTCGATGCCGAAGGCCGCCACCTCCGCGGCGTTGGTGGAGACCGCCACGAAGTGCCGGGCCACCGCCGCAGGATCGCCCAGCGCCGCCAGCAGCCAGTCCCGCGCCGACCGGGCGTTGGCCATCGTCTCCTGGGTTGTGAATGTCTTCGACGAGATCACGAACAGCGTCTCGGCGGGATCGAGATCGCGGGTCGCCTCGACGAAGTCGGTGCCGTCCACATTGGAGACGAAACGGAAAGTGAGCCCCCGGTCGGTCTGGTGCCGCAGCGCCTCGTAGGCCATCACCGGCCCGAGGTCGGAGCCTCCGATGCCGACGTTGACCACGGCACGAATCGGCTTGCCTGTGTGCCCCTTCCAGTCGCCCTGGCGAATCTGCCGGCAGAACGTCGCCATCCGCCCCAGCACCTCGTGGACGTCGGGCACGACGTCGCGGCCGGCGCAACAGATTTTCTCCCCCCGCGGGGCCCGCAGCGCCACGTGCAGAACCGCACGATGCTCCGTGCTGTTGATCTGCTCGCCGGCGAACATCGCGGCGATGCGCTGCGGTAGGCCGCACGCCTCCGCGAGCCGCACCAGCAGCGTCAGCGTCTGGTCGGTGACCCGCTGCTTCGCGTAATCGACGTGCAGACCGCAGGCGTCGAGCGACAGGCGCTCCGCGCGGCCGGCGTCGACAGCGAACAGGTCGCGCAGGTGCGTGGCGCGGAGGTTGGTTGCGTGGCCGGAGAGCGCGTGCCATTCGGGCAGGGAGGTGCGGCCGGGAAGCGGTGATGTCACGTCGTTGAACCTCAGGTGGTGACCGCGTGGGATTTCTTCTCGATCACATCGAGGAGTTCCTGCCAGCTCTTCACGAAGGCGTCGGCGCCGTCCTTCTGCAGTTTTTCCCCTAGGTCCTCGATCTCGATGCCGGCGCGGCTGATCGCGAACAGCGTCCGGTCGGCAGAGCCACCGCCTGCCGATATTGTCCCCGTGAGCGTGCCATGGTCGGCGAAGGCGAGCAGGGTCTTTTCCGGCATCGTGTTGACGGTGTTCGGGGCGGCGAGCATTGAAACATAGAGAGAGTCGGAGAGCTTCGGGTCCTTGGTGCCCGTGCTGGCGAAGAGAAGCCGCTGCGGCAGGGTTCCGAAGTTGGCAAGCCGCTGGAAGCGGTCGGAAGAGATCAAATCGCGGTAGGCGCGGTAGCACTGCTGGCCGATGGCGATGCCCAGCGTGTCGGCGAGGTCAGCCGGCAGCTTGGCCGACGTGGCGGCATCCCAGCGGCTGATGAACAGCGATGCCACGGAACAGACCCGCGGCGAGAGCCCGGCCTCGATCCGTCGTTCGATGCCCCGCAGGTAGGCTTCCGCAGCCGCGAGGTAGTGGGCGGTGGTGAACAGGAGCGTGACGTTCACCGGCACGCCCGCGAAGGTCGCCTCCTCGATGGCCGGCAGGCCGGCGGCCGTGCCCGGAATCTTGATGTACAGGTTGGGGCGGTCTGCACGGCCGTGCAGGTCGCGGGCCGCGGCCAGCGTGCTCGCCGTGTCGTAGGCCAGCGTTGGCGACACTTCCAGCGACACCCAGCCGTCGAGGCCCCCGCTGCGATCGAACACCGGTCGGAACAAGTCCGCCGCGCGACGCAGGTCTTCGATCGCCAGTTCGAAGAACAGTCGCTCCCCGGTCGCGCCCTCCCGCACCTTCGCCGCGATTGCGTCGTCGTAGAAGCCGGTGTTCTTGACCGCCTGGTTGTAGATCGTGGGGTTGCTCGTCAGCCCAGTCACCGACAGGTCTTCGATGTAACGGGCGAGCGTGCCGTCATCGAGCATGCCGCGGGTGATGTTGTCGAGCCAGAGGCTCTGCCCGAGGCGATGGAGCTGCGCAGCGGTCGTGGACGGGGAACCCATGGCAAATCTCCCGCAGGCTGGCAAGGGAACCGATTTGGGGAGCGTATCGGATCACTTCCAGGGCTTCAACGTGCGTGACGGGTTTCACTCCGAAGACGGTGAAAGCCGATCGGGCCCGTCAGCTGCAGGAATCGCACGTGGCTCGAGCGACGCCCTCGCGAGCACGACGGGCGTCGTTCCGAGGCCATCGTAGTCGTGATGGTTGCACGACAGGACGATGACCTGCAGGCCGCGACTGGCGGCGAGTTCGAGCATGTCCTGCACGGCGGCCACGCGCGACGCATCGGAATTGACGAACGCGTCGTCGAGCACGATCGGCAGGCAGCCGTCGTGCTCCGCGGCGAGGATCTCGGCCATCGCGAGGCGGAAGGCGGCGGACACCTGTTCGCGACCGCCCCCGCTCAGTTGCCCGAAGTCGAAGGGAACGTCGGCGAAGTCGGAACGCGACAGGGCGAGCGACCTGAATTTGCCGTCCGCGTATTCGACGGTGACCGCAGCGGCGGGGCCGAACAGGCAGCGCAGGTAGTCGGTCACGCGGCCGGCCAGCGGACCGACGAAGCGTGCCTCGACCTCCCGCTTCTTCTCCGCGAACAGGGCGGCGAGCAGGGCGTAGGCTCGCGCTTCCCGGGCAGCCTGGGCGTGCCCGGCCGCGGCGAGTCGTTCGGCGGCCCGCGCCCTGGCCAGGTCTTCCCGGGGGTCGAGCGTGCCTTCGGTCCGCAGCCGTTCCAGGGCCACCGTTCGCGAGGTCTGCGCTGTCTGCCGGCCCTCGATCAGTTTCTCGAGGGCACGTTGGAGGCGCGCCGCCGCCTGCCGGAGCAGGTCGGGCTGTAGCGTGGTGAGGCCGTCGTGCGTCGCCGTAAGGGCCTGCTGCGCCTCGTCGCGCGCCGCCGTCGCCGCGGAAATTGCCGCCCGGCGGTCGGCGCCGTGCTCCTCGACGAGGACCTTCCGCCGGGCTTCTTCGGTGCGAAACTCATCGTCGAGTTGCCGCACGGCGTCGTCGGCCATCGTGCGCTGTCCGCGGGATTCGCCGCGGCGCTGCTCGGCGGCCTGCTGCGCGGCATTCGCCGCCGCCAGGGATCGCACGAGCCCATGGAGTCGCTCATCGACAGCCTGGCGCGCCGCGATCGCCGCGTCGAGCCCCTCCGGCTGCACGAAATCGGCACGCGTCGCCGTGGCGAACGCCCTCTCCATGTCGGCGATTTCCGCGTCGAGCGTGGCCAGATCGGCGTCGGCCTTGCGGTCGCCGAGGTCCGTGATCGCCGAGCACTTCGCCGCCAGGGACGATTCGATCGTTTGTCGGAGCGGCTGGATGCGGCGGGCCTCATCGACGTCGGTGAGACCCGCTTGGCGGAGGCGGACCTCGAGCGCGGTGGCGGCATCGTCGCGGGAGCGGGTGGCTTCGGTCAGCGAGGTGCCGCCGCCGGGTGAAATCCGCAGTCGCGTGCCGCCCACGGACAATTCGGCGTCGGCGGTGATCGTTTCCGAATCGCCGATGCCGAGTTCGTGGTCACCCAGGCGCACGCGGGCGTCGGCGGCCAGAAGCTCCACGCGGCTGGCGATCGCGTCGAGCGTGGCCTGCGCCGCGTCCCGCTTCCGCTCCAGGGCCGTCAGATCCGTGAGATCGGCGGAACTGACTGCCGGCAGCGTGTCGAGCCGGGCCTGCATCTCGGCGGCCTCGGCCCGCAGCGCAGCGATGCGTCCGCAGCGCCCCGCGAGCCCGATGCGTTCCGCCCGCCGCCGCTCCACGTGCTCGTACCGGGAGTGGAGTTCCGCCAGTTCCGCGACGTCAGCCTGTTCGTGCTGGCACTCCCGGGCCTCGGTCTGGGCCACGGCACACCGCTCGTCGGCCTCCTTCTCGGCGTTCACGGCGACTGTCTGCCGTTCGGTGGCCGGTGCCCGGCGGGCGTCGATCGCGGCAAGCCGCGTCTCGCACTCGCGGATCTGACGATCGCCATCGATCAGGGCGGCGAGCCGGGCCGCGGCAGCCGTCGCAGCCGCCTGTTGCTCCGCCCGCCGGATCTCCAGTGCCTGCGCCTCGTCGAGCCGCCTGTCGTTGTCGGCTTTTTCTTGGCGTCTGAGCGCCAGGCTGGCGTCGCTCGCGGTGATCGTCGCATCCGCCCGTTCCACCTCGGCGATCGTACCCTCGAGGGTTTCGATCGCGGCCTGTGTCGCCGCCAACTGGGTCCGCGCCTCGGCCAGCAGCGTGGTGGCATGGCCCAGTGGCGACGTCGTCTTCGGAGTGCCGTTCTCCTTGGTCCGCGATGCGTGGGTCTCCGTCACCGCATCGCCGACGGCCTTGTCGGTCCGCGATTCCAGTACGTCGCCCGCCTCGAGGCTGCCCAGTCGCCCCTGCAGTCGCTGGAGCGGGTCCTCCATCGACGCGTCTTCCAGCGGGTCGGCCCCCGCGACGCCCTGCCACACCCAGAGATGGGCCCACTGCATCCGCAGCCGATCCTCGGCACCGCGGCCGCCGATCGCCTCGGTGCCGAGGATCTCCCGCAGCCGCTCCTCGGCCTGCTCGTTGCGGAGCGTCGGCTTCCCGGCCTCGCTCAGCGTGGTGGGCGCGGAGTTGGTGCCCGTGAACTCCTTGGCGACGGTGCAGGTCGAACCGTCGAACTCGAACGTGAGTTCGACAAACGGATTGCCGGGGTGGAACTGCGATCGCATCGAATCGAGCACCGCCCCCGAGGCCCGGCTGCGCAGGAACAGCGCGCGGTGGACCGCTTCGGCGATCGTGCTCTTGCCCGACTCGTTGGGGCCACCGATGACGGTTCGCGACGGATCGAACGCGACCGTCCTCTCGCGGTGGATGCGGTAGTTGCGGACGGTGACCGACACCAGCCTCATCGGGACGCCTCCCCGAACTGCCTGCACAGCCCGTGCAGGATGTTGACCGCTTCGCGGGCATCGTCGGCGTCCGCACCCCCGGCGGCGATCCGGTTCACCAGTTCCGCGGCGACGCGGGACACGATCGGGTCGTCGGCACGTTCGGTCAGGTCGCGGATCTCTTCCGGCGACGGCGCCAGCGTCACTGCGTCGCGGACATCGAGCCGCAGCAGCCGATGCGACCAGGCTTCGAGCACCCGGTCGAGTTCCCGCCGGGCCGCGAGAGACACGCGGCCGGCAATCGCGAGATCGACGAGGCAGCGGTCGAATCCGGCGGCCTGGGTGAGGCCGCTGAGAGTGTCTTCGCATCGCTGCGGCCCATCGTCGCCGAGGTCAAGCGTCGCTTCGAGCCAGGCGAGCCGGCCCGTGCGGACGGCTTCGACGGCTGGGCTGCGGCCCCGTGACACCGTCACGCAGGCGACGTGGCCGGGCTGCTGGCCCTGTTTGGGAAACCGGTCGGTCTCGTGGGTGCCGGAGTACCAGGCCTTGGGCCCGGACTGCGTGAAGCCGTGCCAGTCGCCGAGCGCGATGTAATCGATCTGCCCGGCGGGCAGGGCGTCGAGGTCGATGACGTTGGGTGGGCCGGCGGAATCTTCCACGTCGGCCTGCGAGCCGAACGTGCCGACGCTGCCGTGGGCGAGAAGGATCCGCGGCCTGTCGCCGAAGGCTGCGAGGTCGAGTTCGCGGACCCAGGCCGTGGGATCGGTGGTCTGCTGCCGCCGGAGCAGGGGGCAGGGGATGATCACTGCGTCGTCGCGTTCGACCGGCTGCCGATCAAGGAGCACGTGCAGGTTTGGGGCCCGCGTGCGGTGTTCCGATGTGAAGAACGGCTGCTCCCAGAGGCTGCCGATGCCGCCGTGATCGTGGTTGCCGGGGATCGCGTAGACCGGCACCGGAATCTCGCCGATCACGCCGAGCGCCAGGGCCACGACGGTCTTGGTGGGCGTGGGAGAATCGAAGAGGTCGCCGGCCACCAGCACGAACCGAGCCGACTTGTTGGCGACGACGTCGCGGATCCGGCGCAGGCACTCGATCCGCTCCTGCTGGATCCGCGACCGCTTGGCGACATCCTGGACGCCGGCGAAGGGCTTGCCCAACTGCCAGTCGGCGGTGTGGATGAAGGTGGTCATGAGCGTGGATCCGCAGGATGGGGGCTGCATTGTATGGTGCCCCTGCCGGGCGTGTGGCCCGACGCGGCCCTGATGTCGCCTTCGACGTGCCCAATCAAAGCGGCCGTCTAGGCTGCCGCGTCTCGGCCCTGGCGGGGGCGTATAATAAGAGCGCGTCAGCAACGCCGTCACGGGGGCCGGGGACAAGTCCCGCTGGAGCGCCCGGCAGCGATGCGTGTCGCATGATGCTCTGGTGCCGTCATGGCGCGACATGACGAGAGCGGGCCGTTCGTCCGCGTGGGACGGTTCGAAATCGGCAGGACGCAGGCCGTTCATGCTGCCGGCGGCGCAGCAGACGTGCGGGTCAGCGTGCCCATCAAGGATCAGCGCGGGGCGTGCGAATCGCTCGCCGGCTCGGGCGCCGATCTGGCCGCCGCGGTCGCCGATGCACTCGGTCCGTTGACCAGGGTGCCGTTCACGATCGAGGCCGTGCGCGAGGCGGAGCCATGCCCGCAGGACGACCGGCGGGCGGTGCGCGTGCTCGTGAGGACGCGGGACGCGAGCGAGCCGCGTCATGCGACGGGACACGCCCTGGCGGGCGACGAGCCGACGGCCATCGCGCTGGCCACAGCCCGCGCGCTGGCGGTGGGTGGATTCCTGCAACGGCGGCTCCTGCCCCCGGGGGCCCGCGATGTCGAAGCCTCCGCGGAGACCATCGTGCAGGGCGTCACCGGCCTCCTCCCCGGCCCGCATCTCCCCGCCGAGACCATCGGGGCCCTCCGCGAACTCGTGACCCGCGAACTCAACCGCTTCGGCGAGGGCCAAGCGATCGTGGCCGCGCACAGCCCGGATCCGCAGACGCTGCTGACACGGTTCGATGCGCAGGCGGCACTCGTCCGGGCCGGGGGCGAAGCCAAGACCAGCGACACGCTCACGAGCAACTGGTGGGAGTGGTTCCCAGGTTTGGACAACGACGCGCGGACGCTGCGCGAGGTGCTGGCCGAATTGCCGGCGGCTCCCCCCGGCGACATTCCCTGGATCGTGCGACTGTTCGAAAACGACCAGGGATGGCTGCGGCTCCACGGTGCCGTGAGCCTCGCGCACCACGACATGATCCACGTGCTCCTCGGCCGGGGGTTGCTCGATCAGGACGAAGCCTTCGTGCTCGGCTTCACGATGGGCACGACCCGGGCCGTGTCGCGGCTGGAGCGCTGGTTTTTCAAACTGGCACTGTCGAGGCTCTACCCGGAGCCCTACCGGATCTCGCGCCGCATGCTCGCCGCCTACGATCTGGGCCTGGAGGCGGGGCGGGAGTTTGGAGTCAGGAACCTGCACCTCGCCCTGCGCGACGACATGCTCGACCGCCCGCTGGGCGACACGCGGCGCGACCTGCGGATCGACACGCGGCGCCTGCGCCGATATTACGCCCGCGAGCGCGATGCCCTGCCGGGGACGCTGGCCAGCCTGCGGCTCCCGGTCGAGGGCTGAGGCGGATGCCGGTCCGTCAGTTGAAGTGGTAGGCCGATTCGCCGTGCTCGCTGACGTCGAGTCCGTCCGATTCCGCCTTGCCGCCGACGGTGAAGCCCATCGTCTTGTCGATCACCACTCCCAGCACGAGCGTGCAGAGAAACGCGTAGGCTCCGGTCCAGAGGAGTCCTTCCGCCTGGAGCAGGACCTGGGAGACGCTTCCCAGCACCGGCCGGATCGTGAGCGCGCCCACCAGCAGGGCTCCGAGCGCGCCGCCCACGCCGTGTACACCCACCACGTCGAGCGAGTCGTCGTAGCCGAACCTGCCCTTGGCCTGCACAGCGAGGAAGCACACGACCCCGCCGAGCAGTCCCACGATCATGGCCCCCAGCGGACTGACGTGGCCCGCGCAGGGCGTGATCGCCACCAGGCCGGCCACCATGCCCGAGGCGAAGCCCAGCGCCGTCGGCTTGCCGACTTTCATCCACTCCACGAACAGCCAGGCCCCGGACGCCACGCTGCCGGCGATAGCCGTGTTGGCGAAGGCGAGCACCGCGACCGCGCCGGCCACCGGCAGGAAGTCCTTGCCCACCGCGATCGCGGAACCGGCGTTGAAGCCGAACCAGCCCACCATCAGCATGGCAGCGCCGATCAGCGTCCAGCCCACGCTATGGGGAACGAACTGCGCGCTCGGGTAGCCGCGGCGCTTGGGGAGAATCAGCAGCAGGGCCAGGGCCGACACGCCCGCCAGGACGTGCACCACCGTGCCGCCGGCGAAGTCGAGGACGCCCTTCTGGAACAGCCAGCCGTTGACGTTCCATACCCAGTGGCACACCGGGTTGTAGACGATCGTGGCCCAGAGCACGGCGAACACGCACCACGAGGTGAATTTCACCCGCTCGGCGATCGCCCCCACGATCAACGCCGGTGTGATGATCGCGAACATCATCTGGTAGATGGCGAACAGCAGTTCGGGAACACCGTTCGGCGCGGCGTCGACCGTGTCGCCGCTGGCGACGATGCGCTCGTAGGCGTTCGGGCCGTCGACGCCGAGTTCGGCGAACTGCCGCATGAACACCAGGTTCGGGTCCCAACCCAGATAGCTGTGCTTCGGCTTGTCGGTGCCGTCGTCGTTCTTGCCGGCGTCCACGGCGATCGCCGACGGCACGGCAAAGGCCATATTATAGCCGTAGGCAACCCACTCCACCGTGATCAGCGGTACGCAGACCATCACCAGCATGAACATGTTGAGCAGGTTCTTCGCCCTGACCATGCCGCCGTAGAACAGGGCCAGCCCCGGCATCATGAAGAACACGAGGGCCGCGCTGACGAGCATCCAGGCGATCGAACCGGTGTCGTAGGTGCCGGCCAGATGCGCGGCTCCGGCCGGTGCCGCAGCGGCGGGCGGCGCCTGCGCGGCGGCATCCTGCGCCCAGGCCGTGACTCCGCACAGCGCGCCGATCAGCACCAATGTCACAACAGGGATGATCCGCCGCATCACTTGAATCCTTCTGGAGAGAGGGGCAGAGAACTCGCCGCAAAAACCGCTCGAAGTTTCCAGCCCCGGACCGGCTCTGCCAAGGGGGCGGCCGGAAGACGCGGCGGGGCGGGGGTCGGACTGCGACGGCCCCATCCATGGGCAGCTGGTCGCGTCACTCGCCGATCACCTTGACGAGCACGCGCTTCGGCCGCCGGCCGTCGAATTCCCCGTAGAAGATCTGTTCCCAGGGGCCGAAGTCGAGCCGGCCGTCGGTGATCGCGACCACCACCTCGCGGCCCATCACCTGCCGTTTCAGGTGGGCGTCGGCGTTGTCCTCGCCGGTCCTGTTGTGGCGGTAGACGCTCGGATCGGCGTTGAACGGGGCGAGTTTCTCCAGCCAGGCCGCGTAGTCCTCGTGCAGTCCCCGTTCGTCGTCGTTGATGAAGACGCTCGCGGTAATGTGCATCGCGTTGACGAGGCAGAGGCCCTCCCGGACGCCCGACCTGGCGACGAGTTCCTCGACCGTGGCCGTGATGTTGAGGAACCCGACCCGCGACGGAATGTCGAAGGTAAGGTGTTCGGTGAGTGACTTCATGCGAAGGTCCTCCTGTCGGGCGGCGGTTCACCGTGGGAACGCGACCGCTCCTGCACCAGGTCGCCGTCGCTGGCAATCCGCAGAAGCAGCGCGTCACGCCGCAGGATCGCCTCCGTCAGCGACCGCGTGCCCAGCGACCGTCTGATGCGCCGCTTGCGATGGTCGAAGTGGACAGTGTAGTGCACCCACCAGGTGCCGTTGTTGCACCAGAGGTGGTGCTTGACGTTTGTTTGGTCGACTCGGATCGACGGAAAACCGACCGGCATCGGGCACCCCTTTCCAGACGAGGAAAGGAAGGTGCTTTCGAGTCAGCTGGGCCCTCGAAAGCTTCGCCGGGGCACGTGCCCGGCGCGTATCCTCCCGCCCTGTTGCCAGAGCGGGTAACCACCTTGTGCTTTCGCGAGGTTGGTACGAGCGACCACGAGGGCCGGCTCGATTCGACGATGGGATACTCGGAACCTTCCGGCCTGAATTTTACGCAGGTGTCCCCCGCGGAGCAAGGTTTTCGTAGCCCGCTATGACACGGTCGGTCGAGGCCCGCCGGCAGCCATTTGCGTAGCATTCGACGTGTAGGCCGCACGGCAGGCCGCGGGCCCGTCGTTCGCAGGGACGCTCCTTTCCTCGGGAGGTCGTGCCATGCTTCGCGACGGTTCTGCCTGCATTCCCTCCGCGTCGGAGATCGGCACGGCGACCAGGCCGCTGCCCGTGCCCCGTTCCGGCATCGGCCGCAAGACCCTGCGGGTGGGGCTGCTGGGATGCGGGGCTTTCGCCCGTTTTTCGGCGGCACAGTACCGGCAGATGCCCGACGTGCGCATCGCCGCCGTGGCCGACATCGATCCGGCAGCGGCCCGGCGCGCGGCTGCGGAACTGGGGGCCGAGTCCAGATCCGCGGACGCCGTGTTGGCCGGTGACGACATCGACCTCGTCTACATAGCCACGCCGCCGGCGCTGCACCACCGGCAGGCCGCTGCTGCCCTGCTTGCCGGGAAGCACGTCCTGGTCGAGAAGCCCCTGGCCACGACGCTGGCCGATGCCGAGGAACTCGAGTCGCTGGCCACGAGGCTGGGGCTCGTCTGCGTGGCCAATCTCGTGGAGCGCTACAACCCGCTTGCCCGGGCCGTGCGCCGGCTCATCGACTCGCGGATTCTCGGCGGCCTGATTCACGGCTTGTTCATCAATGAGGCCGCGGACGAGGGCCTGGCCCGCGGACACTGGTTTTGGAATCGTGAAACGAGCGGCGGCATCTTCGTCGAGCACGGCGTCCACTTCTTCGACCTGGTCGCCTCGTGGCTGGGACGGGGGACGGTGGTCTGCGCCGCCCGCAGCCTGCGGCCAGCCGCGCGGGTGTCGGCGGAGGACCCGGGCGATGGACGAATCGAGCCCGTCGAGGAGCAGGTCAGTTGTACCTGCCGCTATGCGGCGGACGGATGTGGCGACGCGCCGGATCTGCCGGCGCGGAACTGCCCTCGGCAGGGCGGCGTGCTCTTTCACTTCGAACACGGCTTCCACCAGCCCTCGCGGATGGACCGGCAGGAGATGCGGCTGGTATTCGCGCGGGGCGAACTGCGGCTCTTCGACTGGGTGCCCACGCACGGCGTGTTGAAGGCGCTCGTCGACGAGGACAACGTGGGCATCCTGGCCCGCATGCTGCCCGGCGGCGCGGTCTGCACGGTTGATCGCTACGCGGGCGAGAGCCGGCGCATGCGCGGCCGATTCCAGTCCTTCGAGGCGACGGCACTCGTCGAGGTCACCTTCGACTTGGGGCTTTCCAAGCTCGATCTCTACGCCCAGGTGGTGCGCGACCTCGCCGCGGACCAGATCGCGGCCATTCGCGATCCGGCCAGCGAACGGAGGCTCACGGAAGTGGACAGCGCCGCGTCGGTGGCCATGGCCTGCGAGGCGGATCGGCTGGCGCTGGCCGGCGACTGAACGCCGATCCTTGGCAATCCTCCGTGCGGCAGGGAGAATGAGGCCGCTCCGGAGCTGATTGCCATGCGCGGCCCGAACGGGAAATGCTTCGCGGCGTGGGTGTTCCTCGCGCTGGCCCGGCTGGACCCGGCGGGCGAGGCGCACGCCGCCGATCGCTTCCGGCAATCCGTGCACCCGATTCTTGTCTCGCATTGCGCCGGCTGCCACGGTGGCGACGAGCCGGCAGGAGGCGTGGACGTCGCGGCACTCGGCGATGAGCAGGCTGCCCGCCAGGCGCGGCGGCTGTGGCGGAAGGCCGTGACGCAGCTCGAGGCCGGGACCATGCCGCCGGCGGAGGCGGATCCACTTCCCGATGCCCAGCGGGCGGAACTCCTGCGCTGGATGAAGGAGACGCTGCAACGACCGCCCACCGGCGACCGCGATCCGGGGCCCGCGCTCGTGCGCCGCCTTTCCCGATCGGAGTACGAGCGCACGATCCGCGATCTGCTGGGCGTCGACTGCGACGTGGCCGAGGCGGCCGGGTTGGCCGACGAGAGCCAGGGGCACGGCTTCGCCAATCGGGCCGCCGTGCTCGACCTGTCGCCCGCACTGATGGAAAAGTATTTCGCGGCAGCCGACATCGTGCTCGATAGGCTCTTGGCTGCACCACCCGACGGCCCAGCCAAGGCTGGCGATACGGGGTCGATGCCGGCGCGGCGAGACCCGGTAACACCACGCAAAAAATCCGGCCCGGCGGCTCGCGGCCCGCTCGTGGTTCAGTCGAAGTGCGCCGGAACCCAGGTCGTCGACAACCAGTTGCGGCTGCACCTGCAGGTGGTGAACTCGGGGAAGACTGCGGTACCGCTTGGCGAGTTGACCGTCCGCTACTGGTTCACGGCCGACGGCGCCACGGACTTCCAGCACTGGTGCGACTACGCGTGGGTGGACGCCAAGAACGTGACCCGCGTGGTGCACAAGCTCGACGCGCCCGTCAACGGCGCCGATGCGTACCTCGAGGTGGGGTTCGCCGGGGGAACGCTCGAGGCGGGGGGCCAGTCGGGCGAGGTCCAGGTGCGGCTCGCCCAGCATGACTGGGCGGCCTTCGATCAAGGCAACGACTACTCGTTCGACGCCCAGCGGACCGAATTCGTCGCCGCGCCGCAGGTGACACTTCATCGGCAGGGCAAACTCGTATGGGGCAGCGAACCCAGCGGGCCACCCGCGGCGGCGGTTGCGGCGTCTGGCGGCGGCGCGACGCCGGCGGCCGCTCCTCCCGATCCCGCCATGGTGCGGGCGCGGCAGTCGCTGTTCAGCCCCCGGCCCGGGCGCGGCCTGAGCGATGCGCAGGCGGCGCGGCGAATCATCGCGGCCTTCGCGCGTCGGGCCTGGCGGCGCCCCGTGGAGGACGGCGAGGTCGCCGCGCTCGTGGCCGTCAGCGATCGTGCGGCGGCCCGCGGTGCCGAGTTCGATGCGGCAGTCCGCCCGGCGCTCAAGGCCGTCCTCGTGTCGCCGCACTTCCTGTTCCGCGTGGAGCAGGATCCGGCCGCACGTGCCGGCGAGAGCTTTTGCCGTGTCGGTGACCACGAACTCGCGGTGCGGCTCTCGTACTTTCTCTGGTCCAGCATGCCGGATGACGAACTCTTCACCGTGGCTGAGAAGGGCACGCTGGCCGACCCGGCGGTATTCGAGAAGCAGGTCAGGCGGATGCTGGCGGATCCGAGGGCTCGGGCCCTGACGGAAAACTTCGCCGGCCCCTGGTTGCAGCTCGGCAAGCTCGCGACATCCCGGCCCACTGAGGAGTTCTTCCCAGGCTACACGCCCGCCATCCGCAAGGCGATGGCAGAGGAGACGATGCTGTTCTTCGAGCACATCCGCGAGGAGGATCGCAGCCTGCTTGACGTGATCGATTGCGACTACACGTTCGCGAACGCAGATCTGGCCCGGCACTACGGTCTGGCGGACGTCGAGGGCGCGGAGATGCGGCGCGTGAGTCTGCGACCCGAGGACCGGCGCGGTGGCATCCTCGGCATGGGGAGCATGCTCACGGCGACCTCGCACACCTACCGCACGAGCCCGACACTGCGCGGCAAGTACGTGCTGGAGGTGCTCCTGGGAACGCCCCCGCCGCCCCCGCCCGCGAACGTCGGGGTGCTCGAGGACGAGGCACGGGGCAAGCCGCCGCGGACGTTCCGGGAATCGCTCGCCCGGCATGCGAGCGTGGCGGCCTGCGCTGCCTGTCATTCCCGCATCGACCCGCTCGGGTTCGGCCTCGAACAGTACGACGGCGTGGGTCGCTGGCGCGGAGCCGATGTCGCCGCGCTCGACGCGGCCGGCACGCTGCCCGATGGCACGGCCTTTTCCGGGCCCGAGGCACTGAAGCGATTGCTGCTGCAACGGCGCGACCAGTTCCTTCGGAATCTCGGCGAGCAGATGCTCAGCTACGCGCTGGGCCGCCCGCTCGAGGACTGCGACGACGAGTCCGTGGCCGGGATCGAGGCCGCCCTTCGCGAGGGCGAGCCGCGACTCTCGACGCTCGTGGTCGCCGTGGCCCGAAGTTTTCCATTTCAGCACCGGCGACTGCGGCGATGAGGGGCTTATGATGCGTACCGGACCGATGACGATGACGCGACGCGGAATCCTGCGCGGAGCCGGCACCGTGCTGGCGCTGCCGTTCCTGGAGTCGTGGCGACCGTTCGCGGCCGCCGCGACCGCCGGGCAGGTGGGCGGGCCGCCCCTGCGGATGGCCATCTACACCGTCACCGGCGGTACGGTCATCGAGGCCTGGAAGCCAGACAAGCCGGGGCCGTTGCAGGCACTGCCTTCGATCCTGTCGCCACTCGAGCCCTTCAAGGATCGGCTCACGCTCGTGTCGGGGCTCTCGCACGGCGCCCCGGCGACCGGCTGCGCGCACGCCCACTGCTCGCGTCTGCACCTCTCCTGCGGCGGCGATGTGTCGGTCGACCAGGCGGCGGCCCGGGCGGCCGGAGGCGACACGCTGCTCCCCTCGCTGGAGATCGGGCTCACGAACCACCAGACGAAGTTTTCATACCGGGATGGCGCGGCGGTGCCATTCGAGATGAACCCGCACCTCGTCTTCGATCGGATGTTCAAGGGGCGGCCGCCGCTCGTGCCCGACTGGAACGAACGCCGGGCCGCCTTAGCCACGGCGGTTCGTGAATCGGCGAAGTCGGATTCGATCGAGCAGGGCGTGCTCGACACCGTTCTAGAGCAGGCGCGAGCGCTGCGGGCGGACCTCGGTGCCGGTGACCGACGGACACTCGACGCCTACTTGCACGCCGTGCGCTCGGTGGAAAAACGGCTGGCCTTCATGGAGGCGCGGCAGCGGGAGGAGGCGGCCGACGACGCCCGTCGTGCCCCGGTGCCGGTGTTTCCGCCGGCCAAGCACTTCGAAAAGTACACGAACCCCTGGCTGGTGTGGCGCAATCCCGAGATGCACGCCGAGTTCATCCGCATCATGGCAGACCTGCTCGTGCTCGCCTTCCAGACCGACACCACGCGGGTGGTGACGGCGGCGCTGGGCGAGGACAACGCCATGTTTCCCGGCGTGGTCACCGGCGGCACCGAGTACCAGGCGCACGCGCTCGAGCACAACGGCAACGCTCCCGGGAATCAGCAGCCCAATGCGGTGGCCCGTGAGGGCTGCCGGCAGATTCATGCTTGGTACACGAAGTTGTTCGCCGAGATGGTGGCGAAGATGCGTGATATCGACGAGGGTGGGTCGAGCCTGCTCGACAACAGCCTGATCCTCTACACGTCGTACATGGCCGACGGCGGACACGGCGTGGAGGACTACCCGACACTGCTCGTGGGCGGGGCGCAGGGCACGCTGAAGACGGGCCGGCACCTGGCTTACCCGGTGGGCACGCCGGTGGCCAACCTCTACGTGGAGATGCTCGACCGCATGGGGGCCAAGGCGAAGTCGTTCGGCGACAGCCACACGGCCAAACGACGGGCGTTCGATGGTCGGTTGCCCGGCTTGGGCTGACGGGTCCCCGGGTGAGGCACATCGGCGGCACGGGCGGGGCCGGGTGCGCGGTTCGGAGCCGGCGGTCGAGGGCGAGTTCCACGGATATTCTGCTCCCCGAGGTCATCCGGGGGCCAAACCCATCGGTTCCCCGTCGCGAGTCGGCACGACCGGTATAGTGGTGCCCAGGCGGGGGGATCGCGTTTCCCACTCCATCCACGCGGGATGCTGCACCATGGCCTTCTCTGGACGCTCGCTCGTGGCCGCGGTCGCGCTGGCTACCGCCGGGCCGGCGCTGGCGGACGTGCCGCTGCACGAGGGGCGATTCGCGGACGGATCGCGGGTCGGCTCCGCGCAGTTCGTGGGCTGGCACGACGCGGCCGGTCAGCCGCAACTCGGCGGCCGACCGATCTTCGATCAAGCCAATCCGCTGCGCTGGGCCCTCACCAGCGGGCCGGGGATTGCGGCCCCCGGCCCGGGCGAGACAGCGGCATTCGTGGAATTGGTGGGAGGTGACCGACTGCCCGGCGTGGTTGAGGAATATCGATCCGGGCAGGAGAGCCTGCTCGAACGGCTGCCGCCTCACCTGCTCGTGAGGCCGGCCGTGCCCGTGGATCTGCCGGGCCGGCCGCCGCGGCCGCACGTGCGCGTGATCGCATCCGCCGTGCGACGCGTGGTCTGGCAGCGCGGGTCGCTGCCCGCCAAGGCGGGCACGCTGCGCACGAGCGACGGGAACGAGATCGCGTTCCGCTCGCTCCGCTGGACGCGGACCGGGGTGTTCCTGCTCGCCGATGACGGGCCGCGGCGCGTCCCGTTCGCCGAACTTGCGGAGATCTGCCCCGCGGGCGGGGATCCGTGGGATGCCTACTTCGATGCGGTCGCCCTGCTCACGCCCGAGTTGGCAACGCGGATCCTGCGGGCCGATGTCGCCGGAGGACTGGTGGTCAGCACGTCGCTGGAGCGGTTTCGGGCCATCGGGGCGGATGCGCAGCAGGTGATGACGTGGCAGCATCTCTTCCACCCCGCCTGGAGCCTCGATCCGCTCTGGATACCGCACGCCTCGATCCGCTGCCGCTGGCTGTTCGCCCCGCTGGAGGTGCCCCTGCCCGTGATCGAGCCGAGTCGGGCGACGCGGACGGCCGTATTCGGGAGCGGCTGGGGGTGGAACGTGAATCGCAGCGCCGCGGGAGAGCCGCTCGGGGCGAACGGTTCCGCCTTCGGCTGGGGCTTCGGCGTGCAGGCCCGCTGCGAACTCGCGTTCCCGCTGCCGCCAGCCGCCACGGCGTTCCGCACCGGCGTGGCCCTCGACGACGCCGCGGGCTCGGGCGGCTGTGCGCTGGCCCGGGTGTGCCTCGATTCGCCGCAGGCCCAGCCGCTCTGGAAGAGCGGCATGCTCGTGGGCACGAGCGACCCCGCCGATACGGGCCCCATCGGGCTGGCACTGCCGGCCGGCAAGACGTCCACGCTGGTGCTCGTGGCCGACGAGGCGCACGAGGGCCGGCCCGCGGGAGCGGATCCCTACGACATCCGCGACGTCGTCGATTGGCTCGATCCGGTCGTGATGCTCAATCCGGACGCGCTGCGGACGCTGGTTCGCGAGCGGTTGCCGGCCACGATCCCGGCCTGGAAGGGCTGGAACGTGGTGCTGCCGGCGAACGCCGCGCTCGTGGTGCGGAATGCCTTCGACGGTGCCCCGGACGGCACCGGCGGGTCCATTCGTCAGGTGGCGGCCCAGTCAGGGCCACTGACTCTCGCGCGCACGCTGCAGGTCGGCCCTCGGCAGCGGTATTTGGCGATCGGCGTGAGCCGCGGTGCCGTGAGCCCGAGCCGGTTCGAGGTGCGCATCGACGGGGTGACCGTGAGCAGCGCGGACGTTCCCCAGCGGCAGCCCGGCGTTCCCACGCGGCCCTTCTTCTTTCCGCTGGCACGATTCGCCGGCAAGACCGTCGAGGTCCAGGTCGTGCACCTGCCGGCCGACGCCAACGGGCTCGTGTCCTGGCACATCCTCGAACCACTCGATGCGCCGGACCCGGGTTGGGTCGAGGGGGAACTGCTGGAGGCGCGGTCCGAAGGCGGTGCCACGCTTGCCCGTCAGGACGACGGGTCGATCCTGGTGGGTGGTCCGTCGCCGGAAACCGACGCGCACGTGCTGCGTCTGCGCAGCGACGAAGTTGGCATCACGGCGCTCAGGGTCGACGCCCTGCCCGACGCCACGTCGCCGCTGGGCGGCCCCGGCCGATCCGCGGCAGCGGCCTTCGTCCTCACCGGCTTCGAGGCCGAGGCGGCTTCGGTGGCAGACCCGGAGACGCGAAAAAAGATCGTGTTCACGGCGGCGACGGCGAGCGTGGAACAGCCGGGGCGACCGGCGGCCGCCATCCTCGACAGCGACCCGAAGAGTGGCTGGGGCGCGAACCGCGAGCTGGCCGCAGGTCCGATCGCGGTGCTGCTGCGGCTCGCCGAACCGGTGGGCTATCCGGGCGGCACCGAGATCACGATCCGGCCGCAGTACGGGTTCGGGGAGCGTCACGTGCCGGGACGGATCCGCGTCTCGTTCACCACGGCTCCGGAACCGGCGCTCCTGCCGCCAGGCAGCCTGCTCACCGACACGCCGCCGCCTCCGCCGCCCCAATGAACGGATTCACACGCACCTGATCGGGCTCTCCCGCCACCTGGTGTGGCGACCCGTCCGAACGGAGATCGAAGGATGGCCGCCATCGCCGCAGCAGACGCCGCGACACTCGTCGCGAGCAGCGATGTCGAATTGCTGCGGTCATCCTGGGCGGGCGACCAGGCCGCGTTCTCCACGCTTGTGAAGCGGCACGAACGTCTTCTCCACGGCTACGTGCGGGCGCGGCTGACCGAGGCCGCCGACGCGGAGGACATCTGCCAAGAGGCTTTCCTGCGGCTCTACACCGGCAGGACCGTGCCGCCGGAAGCGGCGGCGGGGTTGCGGCCCTGGCTGCTCGGGATCGCCCGGAACGTGCTGCTCGAGTACGTGCGCCGGGCGAAGCGTCGCGAGCATGCGTGGACGGAACTCTGTCTGGAGATCGAAGAGCGGAACGCCTTGGGCGGGGTCTCTGAAGACAGCCACGACGAATCCCTGGCGCGACTGCCGGAATGCATGCAGGGACTCGGTCCCAGCGCCCGGCAGGCCATCGACATGTATTACGGCTCCGGGCTGCGCATGCGGGACATGGCCCAGCACCTCAAGCGCAGCGAGGGAGCGGTGAAACTGCTCGTCCATCGGGCCCGTCAGGCGCTGAAGCGCTGCCTCGACGCAGGCCGCACGGAGAATCTTGCATGATGACAGACGACGAACTGTTGGGCCTGATCCGCGACCGGAACCCCGAGGATCTCACGGCCGATGAGTGCGCCGCATTGCAGGAGGGGGCGCGGCGATCGCCCCGCGTGATGCACGCGGTGCGAGAGTTCATCGATCTCGGACAGCGGCTGGCGCAGGGGCTCGGCCAGCCGAACATCTCGGTCGACAGCATCCTGGCCCGGGCGGGAGCGGGAGATGGACGCTACGGCGGGCTGGCGTTCCTGTTTGCCGCGGCGCTCACGCTCCTGGGGGTGGGAGGCGTCGTCGTGTGGGCCGTCCGGCTTCCGTCCGACGTGCGGCCCGCAGAGGTCGCCTTCGAGCCGGCCGATCCCGCGGTCGTGGAAGAAACGACCACGGCGGTGGAGGAGTCGGCGTCGTCGGCCGACGTCGCTGCCCAGCCCGTGGTCGAGCCAGGGCCTGCGGTTGCCGGAGCGGAGCCCGCCGCGCCAGTGGACGAGGAGTCGCCGGCGGTCTCCGTGGAGATCTTCGCCGCAGAATCGCCGGCAGCCCCCGCCGAGCCCTGGGAGGTGGCTGAAGACAAAAATCCGCCCGGTCTGTTCGAAACCCCGTCGCCGACGAAGGCGCCACCCACGGTGGAGGCTTTGCAGCGCTGGTTCGCCCTCGTGCCGGGAAAAGCGGGTGAGATCGGCATGCAGCCGCTCGAGTCGCTGCAGCTGGGCAAGTTGTCTGGCTGGTTTCGCCTGCAGGCGCCGCTCGATGCGGACAGCACTCTCCGCGTGGCGGTCGTCGCCGACCCCAAGGCGGCGATGGCTCGCAAGAACGACAAGAGAAACAAGAAGAAAACGCTGCGCATGGCCGTCGTCAACGTCACGCCGCTGTGGATCCATGCCTGGTCCGGCAAGGAGGGCGTCTCGCTCTACTCCTACGGCGCCACCGGCCCCTGGGCGGCATACCGCACCACGCGGGCGGGCACGGAGCCCCATCCCGGTGGCTTCGTCCTCGTTGCTCGCGACCAGGACCGCATGGCGCGGACGAATCCCGGCGCCACGATGTTGGTCGATCTGCGTTGGGCCGACGGCCTGCTCACGCTCTCGCGGGGTGACGTCCGGATCCTCGACGCACCGCTCGCCGTCGCGCCCGACGAGGTCTACTTCGAGGGACAGACGCTGATTCGCGACCTGGAGATGATTCCCTCGCCTCCGCTGCCGCCGCCGGCGGTGCAGGTGCGGGACAAGGTTCCGGCTACCGTGGACATCGCGATCGGGCCCGGCGGGACCGGAAAGTGGGTGCGCAGCCCCGCCGCCGGCGGCACGCTGCAGCAGTCTCCCCAGGGCGGCGTGCAACTCGTGGCGGAGAAGAACCCTCAGCCGGTGTGGGCCACGATCCCCGTGCCGGGCGGTGGACCGCGGGAAGTCGTGCTTCAGATCGATGCCTGGGATCCGCTGACCGGCGTCGTGCTGGCCGGGGCGGATGGTGCTCCGCAGCGGACGTTCGTGGTGTTGCCCAATCAGACGAACAAGAGCGTCGTTCAACTCGAGCCGTTGCCGCCGGGCGATCCCCGCGCCGAGGCCACTGGCCAGCCATCGCAGGCGCCCATCCCCTGCGTCGGCGGGCGCACCTGGCTGAAATTCGTTCACTGCGGAGGCGTGCTGCGCTGCGCCATGAGCGCGGATGGCATGCGCTGGACGGAGGCGTTCGCCCCCGTTGTGGGCGTGCCGCCGTTCCGGTCGGTCGGTCTCTACGCCCAGGCCCAGCAGGGTGTGCGGACCATCGCGATCGGCGGGCTGCAGTCGTACCCGTTCGAGATGCTCCAGTCGCTGACATCGGCGAACGTGCCGGCACCGGCCACCGAATTGCCCGGCACGGCGTCACTGCCGGCGTGGCGCGCAGCCGCGCTGGCCGCGAAGCCGGGCAACGTCGTCGAGGGGGACTGGCTGCGGGCCTGTGCACTGCGGCAGTTGGGTGGCGAATGCAGTCGCGATCTGGCGGTCGACCTGTTGGAAATGCTGGGCAGGGAGGGTCTGTCCCGGCCGCTGCCGCTCGACGCCCATTTTCGCTTGCTCGACGAGATCGCCGCGCTGGCACCGGTGTGGGACGCACCCGTGCAGGCCTCGCGGGTGGCCGGACTCTATGCGGAACTGGGGCGTCTGCTCGCCGATCGCGATGCGCCCCATCCCTATTCGACGATTGCCGTGCACCAGCAGACTTGCCCGCTGCTCTGCAGCCAGCCCTTCGCGTTCTTTCCCGCTTGGCTGGCTCGAGGGGAACTGCTCGACGCCTACCTGGCGGGCCGGTGGGCGGAGATGGACGAGGTCACGTCGCGGGCGCGGTTCTTCGGCTTTCCAACGACGCCGTTTTTCGCCTGGGCGGCGGAGGTCGCGCAGGCCCGGGTTGACTCGCACGGCGCGACGGGCGGGACGCCGCATTCGCACCTGCGGGCCGATTGGCGGCAGCCGCTCATGGCCGAGCCCGACAAGGAGGCAGCCACGATCGCCGCCGACTTCCGGACGGCGGTTGCGGAGAACGACGCCCGGCATGCCAGCGAGAGCATCGTCTCGGCGGCGACGGACAGACAGGCGGGGCTCGTCACCGATGCCGCCGACTCCGATCTGCTCATCAGGTTGTCCAGGCTGATGGAGGAGGCGATCCGTACCCAGCCGCAGGTCGCGGAGGCGATGCGGTCTGAATTCGGCCAGCGCGGCAGCCTGCGGCTGCGGCAGGCCGTCGACACGGGGGACGTCGTGCTGCTCGAGTCGCTTGCCGCGCAGTATCCAGGGACGGAAGCGGCTGCCGAGGCAAGCCTCCTGCTCGGCGACCGCTGCCTGGCGGCGGGTGATATCGCCCGCGCTCGGCGACTCTACGAGCAGGCCCGCGCGGGGATCGCCGCACCGCTGCGGGATCGCCTCCTGGCGGCGGAGCAACTGGCGGCCGCCCTGGAGGGCGACGTCGCGGCCGGCGACCCCGTCGCGGGAGCCGTGGCTATCGGCACCGCGCGCGCCGATGCGGGTCAGTGGCAGAAGATGGTGGCGGACCTGCGGGCCGCGCGGGTTGCGGCGACCGCGGCGGGGCGGAACCTGCCGACGGCCGTGCACAGGCTCCCGGCACCGAGGACGTACGAGCCGGTGCCCCGACAGCGTCTGGAAGGCGACGTGGGGCAGAACCCGAATGCCATCCAGGTCGACTACCACAATGCCGGACTTCTGCCGCCGCCCAACCCGGCGGCACCGCCCAATCCCGCTCAGCCCGCGTATGCCATCGACTGGGTGGCTCGCCAGGCGGCACTGGTGGCTGCCGGCCCCAGGTTGCTGGCGAGCAACCGCTTCCAACTCGCCAGCTACGACGCGCAGTCAGGGCAGTTGCAGTGGCGGGCCGGACTCGGCGCGGAGGCGGGGCAGACGCACGCCTGGGCCGGCCAGCCGATGCGGCCCGTGCTTTCGGCGACGCATGCCTTCGTGCGCCGGCTACGCGCCAACGGCCCGCTGCTGGCCGCGATCCGCCTCAGCGACGGTGCCGTGACCTGGGAACGGAAGACTGGCGCCGAGATCTCGTTCGTGGCGTCGGACCCCGTGCTCGTGAATCGCACCCTGTACGCCTGCACCGCCACTCGCACGTCGGATGGGCATTCGCTGGCGCTGTCCTCGTTCTCGGCGGCCGACGGATCGTTGATCGACGAGCGCCCCCTCGCGCAGTTGCAGGGCCCATGGCTGGCATCGCAGTCGGTGGACTGCCAGTTCGTGCCCGTGGGCGATGCGTTCGTGATCATCTGCGGGGGTGGAGTCGCCTGTTGCGACCGCGGCGGGATGATGCGCTGGCTGCGGTTGGAGCCATGGGTGCCCTATAGCGTCGATCCGCTGTGGCTGCTGCAGGCGCAGGCACCGCCGCTCGTATGGAAGGACCGGTTGTTCGTGGTGCAGTCGGCGGTGCCGGGTGTAATCGCGGTCGATGTGCCGAGCGGGCGCAGTCTCTGGAAGCGCGGCTTCGCAGGGATTCGGCGGGTGGTCGGCCTGGCGAATCAGGCCACGCGGCCGCTCGTGGTCGTGGAACGCGAAACCGGTCTTGCGGCCCTCGACGTGGAGAGCGGCGAGCAGGTCTGGCATGCCGACCTGCCCGACCAGCTCGACGGCTGCCTCGTGAGCGGTGCCGACGGCGTGCTGGCGGCCTGCCAGGAGCGCGTGCCGAACGAGGCCTCGCGGCAGCCCGTGCTCGTCTGGCTGGACGGTGCCACCGGGGCCGTGCGCCAGCGGATGGCATTGCCGCAGCTCAAGGACGGATTCCCGCGTCTGGGGCCGTTTTTGCCGATCGGGGACCGGGTTTGGACGCTGTTCGGCAGGGGGCCGGCGGAGCCAACCCGCGACCTGGTGGAATTGGTGCCCAAATAAGGCCCCGTAACCAAACGGCGGGTTGCGTCATCTCATGAGTGGTGCGACTCGGCGATCGCGACGCGGCCATACGGCTGTGATGCGGTCCGGGTCGTCGGGGGCCCTCTCATCCGCTTTTCGTGCATGGCTGCCGCGATGTCGTCACCGATAGCCGCTCGCCGCATGTGCCGCGACCTGCTCGTCGCCACGCTGGTGGTGGGCCTGCTCGCGTTTTCCGATGCGGGCCTGATGTCGCGCTGCCGCGTGGTGGCCGCCGACGACGACTGGGAGATCACCCCGGAAAGCCAGGCGGCGCTCGACCGCGGCCTGGCCTGGCTGGCCGCCAACCAGACCGCCGCCGGGAACTGGGAATGCAACGACCTGGGCCTCGTCGCCACCGGGGCGCTCGCGTTCCTTTCGGCGGGCCACACGCCGGGCTCGGGCCGCTACGGCGACAACGTGCAGCGGGCGCTCGACTACATCGTCACCAACGCCAAGCCCAGCGGCCTGCTCAACATCGCGGCTCCGCAGCGCGACATGTACAACCACGGCCTGGCCACGTTCGTGCTCGGCCAGGCCTATGGCATGACCGCCGATCCACGGGTGGGAAGGACGCTCGATCGGGCGCTCAAGCTGATCGCCCGTACGCAGGGTCCGGGCGGGGGCTGGAATTATCAGGCCCTGCCCCAGGACGGCGACTTGAGCCTGTGTGTCATGCAGGCCAAGGCTCTGCGGAGTGCCGTCGACAGCGGCCTGGACATCTCCCCCGCCGTTATCGAGAAAGCCATCGCCCGCGTGCGACTCCACTACTTCCCCAAGAACGGAAATCCCGGCGCTCCGGAAGCCGAGTTGCGCAAAGTCGGCGGCCAGTTCACCTACAACACCGGCGGTGGCAACGCCACGGTCGCCATGGCCGCCGCAGGTGTCGTGTGCATGCAGGAGTTCGGCCAGTACGAGGACTGGCGAATCGCCAAGAGCATGGAAGTCGTCACGAAGGCGATCGAAGCGGCCAAGCCGCAGCCCACCCGTACCGGCGGCATGCCGTTCGATGCCTACACGCTCTACTACGTGGGGCAGTCGCTCTACCAGGTGGGCGGTCAGGGCTGGCGAGATCATTATCCGAAACTGCGGGACTGCCTCACGGCGTCGCAAATCATCGGCCAGGGCAAGGGCCGGGGCAAAGACGCCAGGAAAAAAGACAAGAGCCAGGGCAACGACGAAGACGGCGACGAGGGCCACTGGCTCGCCGGAGCCCATGTCGACGGCAAGCCTGGCATGCTCTACGGCACGAGCGTGGGTGTGTTCATCCTCGCCATTCCCAACCGCTATCTGCCCATCCTGCAGGAAGGTCGGATCGACGACCTGCAGCAGCGCTTCACCGGGGCCCGCTAGCGGCACCAGCCAATCATGCTCACTTTCCTGCCAGGATCGCAGGTGCTCGCCCTCGCCGGCCTGGCGGCCGCCGCAGCGCCGCTCGTCATTCACCTGCTCAACCGGCAGCGGTACCGGCTGCTCGACTGGGCGGCCATGGACTTCCTGCTCGAGGCGGCCAGCCGCAGCCGTTCGCTATTACAACTTCGCGACGTCCTTCTGCTCCTGCTGCGCACGGCGGCGGTGGCCCTGTTCGGCCTCGCCGTCGCCAGGCCCTACTTCGCCTCCCGGGCCGGCGCAACGGCCGGCGGTGGCGCTGTGCACGCCGTGCTCGTCATCGACAACAGCCTGAGCATGGGCCGGGAACGGCTCGGCGGCGACGGCACGACGCAACTGCTCGACGACGCCCGCGCGCGGGCCAAGGAGTTCGTGGGCCGGCTGCCGCCGGGGAGCCGGATCTCGGTGCTGCCCCTCTGCGGTCCGGCGGGCTCGTTCAGCTTCGATCCGCGTCGCAGCGTCGAGGATGCCGCGGAGGCGATCGACGCCATCAAGGTCGTGGACCGCGCCGGTCCCGCGTCCCTGGCCATCGACATGGCGTCGCGGGCGCTTGCGCTGGCCCCCGACCTCCAGGACAAGCGGGTCGTGTTTATCGGCGACCAGCAGGGCGTCAACTGGCCGGCCGACGCCTCCACGCTGGCTGCCGTCGGCGAGGGTGCCGCCGAAGGCACGGAGGCGAGGTCGGATGGCATGCAGGTCGTTTCCGTGCGGCCGCCCGACAGCGACAACACCTGGGTCGAGTCGCTGCGGCTCGAGGATGGCATCGGCGATCTTGAAGCACCGGCGAGGTTTACCGCCGTGGTCCGCCACCAGGGAACGGCTCCGCGGACGGGCGTGCAGGCGACGTTGTCGATCGACGGCGCGGATGTTGCCACCGAGATGGTCGACCTCGACCCCGGCCAATCGCGCGAACTGCTGTTCTCCCACCAGTTCGACGCGGCGCCGTCGGCGGATCGGCCCGCGCTGGCGACGGTGCAGGTGTCGTTGCCGCCGGATCGCCTGCCCGGCGACGACAGTCGTTGCATCGTCGTGCCCGTGGTGGCGTCGTTGCCGGTCGTGTTCGCAGACCAGTTCGGTTCCGGCGGGGAGCAGCCCCGCCTCAACCGCTACGGCGAGACCCGTCACCTGCGCCGTCTGCTGGCGCCGGTCGTGGCACGATCGGCCGACACCAAGGCCCTGGTCGACGTGCGGCACGTGCGGCTCGAACAGGTCGACCGCGACCTGCTGGCCGACGTGCGGCTGGCGGTGATCGCCGGCGTGCGGGCGCCGGGAGACGTGGTGCCGGTGCTGCGGGAGTTCGTCGAGCAAGGGGGCAGGCTCGTGATCGCCGCGGGGGCCGACTTCGACGTCGAGGAGTGGAACTCAGCCGGCTGGGCCGATGGGGCGGGAATCCTGCCCCTGCCGCTGACGGGCACCGTGGGTCGGCTGCCCGACGAGGCCGACGAACTGCGGCCCTTCATGCTGGACTGGAGGAGCATGAAGGATCAGTCGCTGTTCCGCGTGCCGGGCGCGACGGAGGAGGAGCTCGCCGACCTCTACGAAACGCCACTGTTCTTCAAGGCGGTCAGCAGCGGGGCCGCTTCCGACCTGGCGACCATCGCCGCCGCGGACGTGCGGCGCGCCGCTGAAGGGCGAGGGGAACGCGGCGAACTGGCCGAGAAGATTTCGCGGCTGACGCGGCTGGAGTCGCAGGGCCAGGCACGAGCCGAGGATCGCGAGGCGCTGCGGCAGGCCCGCGAGGCGCTCGGGCGGCTCACGCCCGCCTGGCTGACGTGGGCCGATCTGGAGGCCCGCGAAACGCCCGACGAGCAACTCGGGCCGCGCGTCCTGGCTGCCTTCGAGGGAGGCGAGCCGTATCTCGTGTCCCGGCGGATCGGTCGCGGGCAGGTGGTCTGGGTGTCGTCCGGCCTGTTCAGCCCCTGGAACAACCTGCCGCGCACCAACGCCATGCTGCTCTTCGACCGGTTGCTGCGCTCGTTGCTCGCCGAGACGCTGCCGAACCTCACGGTTGACACTGCTGACCAGTTCACGCTGCCCCTTCCGGCGTCGAGCCGGCGGGACACGGTGCGGGTGACGCGGCCCGACGGTTCGACCGAGTCGTTGCCCATCGAGGCTCTGGGGGGCGATGCCTATGGTGTCACGCTGCGCGACATGACCCAACGCGGCGTGTACACGCTGGTGGGCACGCGGCCTGATCTGGCAGACAAGGAGAAGCGGGAGTCGACGGCCTGGAAGGTGCCGCTGGCCGCGAATGGTCCCGCGCGAGAATCGCAGCCGGAGCTGCTCGACGCGACATCCTTCGCGGCCCGCGCGGGCCGGCGGGATGACTTCCGCTGGGTGGATGCCGGCGCCCCCATCAGCGTCGACGGCGCCCGGGTCAGCGGCCAGGGTTCATGGTGGTGGCTGCTGCTCGCAGCCCTCGGCTGCCTGGTGGCGGAAAACGTGGTGCTGGCGCGGAGCAATCGCGAAGCGGCACCGGCCGGGGGGAACGCATGAACCGTTTTCTAGGCGACCTGCTACGGCTCGAAGACGTGCGCGAGATCGCCGGCTGGAACGTGGCCTTCGCGGCCGAATGGGCCGCCCGGCATCCGTTGCGGGTGCTCGCGCTGTGCCTGGTCTGCATCGTGGCGTCCGCCTGGTTCTATCTGCGACGCCAGCCCGCGGTGCGGCCGGCCTATCGCATCCTCCTCACGGTGCTCCGCGGCGCGATGCTCTCATTGCTCGTGGTGCTGCTGGGGGATCCGGTGCTCCGCGTGTCGATCAAGCAGGCTCCGCGACCGCTGCTCTGGGTGCTTTTCGACGGCAGCGAGAGCATGGCCATCGAGGACGAGTTGCCGGCCGAGGAGCGGCGGTCGTTGGCCACGGCGACGGGAATCGACGTGGCGCCGTCCCACGCCGGCGCACATGGCCGGCAGGACTACGTGGCGGCGTGGGTGCGACGGGACAAGAACAACGTGCTGGACAGCCTGGCCAAGAAGTTCAGGCTCCGTGCCTACCTGCTCGAATCCGCCGAGTCGGTCCGGCCGCTCGATATCGAGGATCCGGCGACCGGCGGGCTGGATCGCGGTCGCGTGGCCGACCAGTTGACGACGGAAGGCCGCGTGACGGCGTTGGGCCGCGGCTTCGAGGACCTGGCGCAGCGGCACTCCGCCGGCAACCTCCAGGGGGTCGTGGTGGGGAGTGACTTCGACCAGAACTCGGGCCCGCCGGCGGCCGAGTCCGCCGCCAAGCTTGGCGTGCCCGTCTACACGGTGGGCATCGGCCCGGAGGCAGCCGTGGATCTGGCGGTTGACATGCAGGCGCCGCCGATCATGAAGAAGGCGGAGCGGGCGGTGGTCTCCGTCACGCTTCGGCAGTCGGGCCTCGACTCGTCGCCGGTGAATGTCTCGGTGACGGCGCGGCCTCTCGACGGCCAGTCCGCCGGACAGACGATCACCGTCGGGACCCGCTCCGTGACGCTGGCGGAGGGCACGACGACCCTCGAATTCCCGTTCACGCCCCAGGGCATCGGCCGCCACGAGTTCATCGTGGAGACCGACGCTCTTCCCGGCGAGGTGCTGGAGGAGAACAACCGAACCGTCCGTGAAGTGAACATCCGGGACGACTTCCTGCGGCTCATGTACGTGGAGTACGAGCCCACCTGGGAGTGGCGGTTCGTCAAGGAGGTCTTCCACCGCGACTCGCTTGTGGGCATGCGCGGATTCCGCACCTTCCTCCGGTCGGCCGATCCCTTGGTGCGGTCCTCGAACGAACTGTTCCTATCGACGGCAGCACTGCCACGCCGCGATTTCTTCGCAACCGATGCGATCTTTCTCGGCGACATGCCGGCGTCGACCCTGAGCAGCCGGTTCTGCGAGATGACCCGGGAATTCGTCGAGAAGTTCGGCGGCGGGTTGGTGGTGATCGCCGGCAAGCGGTTCGGTCCCGGCCAGCTGGCCGGCACGCCGTTGGCCGACATGCTGCCGGTCGTCGTGGACGGCGGCGAGAAGCCGCGGACGGACCGGGAATTCCGCCTCAAGCTCACTGCCGACGCGGAACTCGTCGACTTCATGCGACTGGGTGCCGACGACGCCGAGAATCGCAAGGCCTGGGAGAACCTGGGGCCGCTGTCGTGGTATCAGCCCGTGGCCCGGCCGCACCCGCAGGCCACCGTGCTCGCAGCGCATCCCAACGATACCTGCAGCGACGGACGCACGCCCCAGCCGCTGATCGCGATCCGGCGGTTTGGCCGCGGCGAGGTGGTGTACGTCGGTTTCAACGAGACGTGGCGGCTGCGCCGCAAGTATGGCGAGCGCTACTACCGCCAGTTCTGGGGGCAGATGATCCACCGTCTCGGCCTCAGCCACGCGTTGGGCAGCCAGAAGCGGTTCGTGGTGCGAACCGACGCGCAGAAGTACGAGTCGGACGATACGGCGACGGTGACCGTTGAGGCCTACGACACGAACTTCGAGCCGCTCGCCGAAGAAGCGATTCC
>Ga0315900_10001700_pt1 | contig 34925 bp, 57 predicted proteins | sample LakEriMetagenome_FD_203521 | JGI IMG/M metagenome (GOLD analysis project Ga0315900, IMG submission 203521) | Freshwater fungal communities from buoy surface, Lake Erie, Ohio, United States - Buoy 12 MA114 | ecosystem: Environmental > Aquatic > Freshwater > Lake > Lake biofilm | place: USA: Lake...
CCTGCCGCTAACGTGATTGTGACCGCCAACAACGGTTCTACCATTACCACAGTTCTCGCCAACAACACTGGTGGCGTGATTCTGTCTGATGGTGTGAACGTGTTTGCTCAGTCCACGATTGCTGGCAACGGCACTGTTGTCTTGTTGGCTACCAATGGTGGTATCAACGTCAGCAGCACCTACGCAGCATAAGGGGACGGTATGAACGCAAACCATGTAGGTGCACTGTATCCCAACAACTTTGGTAATTTTCTCATTGGCGCTACCCCCAACCCTATCGGTCTGGGCAACACGGGTAATGCTGTTGCGACAATTCCGACTGTTGGTACAAGCTACATTGTTCGCCGTATCACCGTGTCGCAAGCTAATGGAACAGTAGCCGCCGCAAACGTAACCATCATCAATAGCGCAGATGGTGCAGTTGCAAATGCGGTGTCTAACGCTGTTGTATTGGCAAACGTCACAGGAACAACCAAGTATCAGGATTTGGATTTGACGGCTAACACCGCCACTACCATTTATACTGGTTCTTTGTATGTCTGTGTGAACACGGGAGCCGCAGCTAACAACTCGGTTCTGGTTGAAGTATACGGCGACATTGTCACGCTATGAGTGTTGTCTACGTAACCAATCGCTCTCCTGATAGGCTTGCAGTAATGTATGCCTACAAGGAACTGGAGTTTCCAGTAGGCAAAACTGTTGAGATACCTTTAGAGGCAGCTCAATATATTTTTGGTTACGGTAAAGACGATAAGGAGTCGTGTCTGGCCCACTTGGGCTGGATACGCCTTCACTCCGAATTGGAACAAGGAATGGAGAAGCTGTCTAAATTTGATATTCAGACAGAGGCTCCCGAACAGAACCGCTCGTTACCCTCGGCGGTTGGCGTAGTACCTCTGCGGCTTGAAAAAGCTGCCGGGGGAAAGGTCACCCAAAGGGCAGCTTAAAATGGAAGCCAAATGGCAACTCTCACTTCCTACATCTCGGAAGTCCGGCGGCTCTTGCATGATGCCAATGGTGTCTTCTGGTCAGACGCTGAACTAACGGACGACATTAACAGCGCCCGTGAGAGAGTAGCGAGAGATACAGGCTGTTTACGCACACTTCAAATCACAAGCACCCCCATTTCTAACACGGGTGTACCTGCAAGTATCTGGACTGCCGGAACTGCTGTTACTGCTGGTCAGTTTGTTTTTAGCGGCATCTTCATTTATGCGGTTGTTACCAGTGGTACGTTAGGGACTGTTGCTCCTCCCTACCCGTCTGACAACTACACATTCCCGCCTAGCACTTCGTTCACGGATGGCACGGCAACCTTGCAATACTCTGGCCCTGCTGAGATTATTCCGTATGCTATTTTGTCTACGGGAACAACGCTGGACATTCTGAACATCACGTTGTACTGGGGCAATAGCCGCCTTCCTCTGCGCTACTTGGCATGGTCAAACTTCAATGCTCAGTTGCGGTATTGGCAAAACTATGTTGGCAGACCCGTGTGTTTTTCAGTCTACGGTCAATCTCAGATTTATATCGGGCCTGTGCCTGACCAGTCGTATGTCGTAGAAATTGATAGCACAATTTTGCCGACACCGCTTGTCACAACAAACCCGTCTGCAACAGACCCTATCAATGACCCCTATACATCTCCTGTAGCTTTTTATGCGGCCTACAAAGCCAAGTACAAAGAGCAGAGCTATGGTGAAGCAGAAATCTACAAGCAAGAATATCTGAAGCATGTGAATGCCGTGCTTAACAGCACCTTCACACGGCGCATCCCAGACCCTTACTCAACTCCGTACTAATCATGGCAGCAGCAGAGCAAAAAAAGTCCTATGCTGTCATCAAGAACTTCAAAGGCCTAAACACAAAGGCCAACCGAACGGCAATTGATGAAGATGAGTTCTCCTGGATAGAGAATGCCCAGCCTATCGGGTTTGGCAACATCAAGATTGTCCAAGCTCAGTCTGCCGTACTGGATTCTGGTGCAAACGCAGTTGTGTTTGCCAACACCACAACCGCACTAGAGTCTGCCAACATTAATGTTAGCGACTACCTTTTGTCTTTTGAGGACAACGGACGAGCTGAATATTTCAACCTGACCAATTCCACCAAGGGTAACGTGGCTGTGACGGGCACATTCTCTAGTGCCAACGTATCTACCGCCCAGTTTAAGAACGAGCGTGTCATTGTTGGTGACCCAACCAAGGGTTTGTCTAACTGGGATGGCACAAACTTAGTCTCTATGGGGTCTGTTGGCTCTATAGGCATAACAAACCCAGGTTCAGGGTACTTGGCTGCACCATCGGTGGTTATTGGCGCTCCTAACGACACTGGTGGTGTACAGGCTACGGCAGAAGCAACCATTACCACAGGCGCAGGTGGACTCACAAGCATTGACGTAACTGCTGGGGGGACTGGATACGCCGCTGTGCCGGGTGTAACTATCACTGCCCCAGATGTACAGGGTGGTACACAAGCTCAAGCAGTCGCCACCATCTCTGGTGGTATTGTTGTTGCCGTTACCATAACTGAACCCGGTTCTGGCTACTTAACTGTACCCACAGTTGGCTTTTCTTCTGGCGCAGCAACAGCTACAGCTGTGCTAACCAAGGGTACTGTCAACTCTATCACCCTTACAAACGCTGGTACAGGCTACACCTCCCCGCCCACCATCACGTTGACGGGTGGTAGTGGAGCAAATGCGGCAGCTATTTGCCAGCTTGTGACGTTCAAGACTGGCACTCTATCTGTTTTGGTAACCAACGGCGGCTCTGGCTATGGAGCCAGCGGCTCTTTCTTTGTTGGCGTTTCTGGCACGGGTGGTTCTGGCGCAAATGCCACAGCCATCGTGAGCGGTGGTGCAGTCACGCAAGTGATTATGAATAACCCTGGTAGCGGTTACACGGCTGCTGGTACGGTTACTTTTGGTGGCTCTGGCTCTAACGCTGCTGGCACGGTTATCCTCAACAGTGATGAGATTGCCTCTGTAGCCACTTTCTCAGGTCGCACCTGGGTGGCGGCAGGACGTACTGTGTACTACTCTGCTGCCGGAAGCTACAGTGACTTTACCTCTGTGTCTGCCGGGAACTTCCCGATAACAGATTCAACCCTGCACGGCAACATCAAATCTCTGTTGTCGGCAAACAACTTCCTCTACATTTTTGGTGAAGACAGCATCAACGTCTTTTCTGACTTGCGTGTTTCCGGCACAGGCTCAACCCTGTTCACAAATACCAACGTCAGTGCCAGCGTAGGCAGTAACTTGCGGTATGCGGTATTCCCTTATTTCCGCAGTGTGTTGTTTATGAACAACTACGGCATTTATGCCTTGGTAGGTTCTACCACCAGCAAGTTATCTGACCAGCTAGACGGCATATTCCCATACATAGACTTTACTTTACCCGTCACTGGCGGTCAGGTGTTAATCAACAACATCTTGTGTGCGGCATTCAACTTCTATTTGAAGTCCACTTACCCGTTTGCCACGGGTGGGCGGTTTATCCAGTGTGTGTTTTTTGAGAAAAAGTGGTTTGTTACAAGCCAGGGTGCACTGACTTACATCAATCCTGCGCCTGTTGGCGGTGTCATCAACATGTACGGGGTTGCAGACAAGTCTTTGTTTAGGTTGTACGCCAGTGCGACATCCAACGTGTCTAGCAAGATACAGACGGCATTGTCGCCTATGAAAGACCCAATCCGTACCAAGCAAGCTCTGAAATTTGGTATTGAGGCTACGCTTACCACTGGTGGCACATTCAACGTGACGGTGGATAGCGAGAGTGGTTCCAGTCCTACCTACGTGCTGAACAACACAGTTACGTGGTACAACAATTCGAATGTAACTATTACTTGGTTAAATAATTCCAGTTCGACTATTGGCTGGTTGACAAGTAACGGTTATGCTCTTTATAAATCAGATGCCCAGCAATACGGCAAGTATTTGGGTCTGACAATGACTTCTACAGACGCAGGGTTTGTAGTCAACACGTTTGAATTTGAACATGAACTACGAGTGAGGTTTTAACATGCCTGTTCCATATACTTTTGGCACTGCAACTGCTGCCATTCCTTTGTCCCAGTTGGACAGCAATTTTGCTACTGCAATCACGCTTGGCAACACCGCTGTTTATCTGGGTAACACCACTACGTCTATTGGTAACTTGACGTTAACCAACGTCACTATCAGCAGTGGTAATGTGACTCTTACAAATGTATCGGTAACAACTGCTAACGTGAGTGGTACTGCAAACATTACAACATTGGTAGCCACCAATGACGCAACCATCAGCGGCCTGACAGTTGGCCGTGGCGGTGCTGGTGGTGCGGCAAATACAGCTTATGGAACTAGTGCTATACCTATTGCACCAAACTCAGGTGTAGTTGCTATTGGAAGTAATGCGGGTAAATTATTTAATACAGCAAGCGATACGGGGCAATCTACTTTTGTTGGATATTTTGCTGGTGCTTCTTGCGTATCGGGAACTGACAACACCTTTATTGGTGGTAGCGCAGGGACAAATACAACTGGTTCTAAAAATACCGCTATTGGAAGCCAAGCACTCCAATTAAACACCACAGCCTCTAACAACACTGCTGTGGGTTATCAGGCGGGGTATACAAATACGACAGGAACGGGTCATTCTGTTCTTGGCTATCAAGCACTTCAACTAAATACCACTGGTGGCTATAACACTGCGTTTGGTTATCAGGCAGGACAAGCAAACACAACTGGCGGTAATCTTGTTGCTATTGGCTCGGTTGCTTTGTATAAAAACACAACAGGCGCAGAAAACATTGGCATTGGTGCGGCGGCATTGGCAACCAACACAACTGGTCAATACAATGTAGCGGTTGGTTCATCTGCACTCACAGCCAACGCCACAGCCTCAAACAACACTGCTGTGGGTTATCAGGCAGGGTATACAAGCACAGGGTTCGGGCAAACTTTTATTGGCTATCGTGCTGGATACACATCTAATCCTTCAAGCACAACCATCGGGTATAACACAGGCGTTGGACATCAATCCTTATTCCTGTTAACAACTGGCGTTGAAAACGTAGCGGTTGGTGATGCTTCTGGTTACAACCTTACCACTGGCACGTACAACTCGTTCTTTGGCCCAGGTGCTGGTTTTTCTGTTACATCTGGCGGAAAAAACACCATCATTGGTGCGTACAACGGCAACCAAGGCGGCTTAGACATTCGCACAGCAAGCAACTACATCGTGCTGTCTGATGGGGATGGGAATCCGAGGTTTTATGTTGATGTAAGCGGCAATCTCTTTGCTGGTACAAGCAACACTTCTTTTTCAATGCCCTCTACGGGTGGCTTTAGCAGATTTGGTGCTATCAACGCAACCAATGTATTGCAAGTGGCTTATAACAGCACAACCTCTGGCGTTTCTTTAACCAGTGCCGCTACCTCATGGGGGACATTTTCTGACCAGCGATTAAAAAATGTAACTGGGGTTTATGAAAACGCACTGGCAGACATTGCCCAAATTGAACCCATCAAATTTACTTGGAAATCTGACAAATCAAACAAGCCTTGCGTTGGCGTGTTGGCCCATACAGTAAAAGCTGTTGTTCCAGAGGCGGTTGAAGAAGTCGCCAACAGCATGGAAGATGAAACACTGTACTTGCAAGTGCGCTACACAGAACTCATCCCATTGATGATTGCAAGTATTAAAGAACTCAAAGCAGAGGTTGACAGCCTCAAAGCCCAAATCAACGGAGCATCAGCATGAATGAAATCACCGCAGAACAAATCGCCCAGCACTACAGTGCCGCAATGGATTCGGTCAACCTCATCAATGCTGGCAAGCCCGAACTGATGGAAGATGCTGAGTGGGCAGATTGCTTGTCCCGCAACAAAGAGCATTTGAAGATTATGCTGGCAAAAGATTTTTGGACAACGGAAGACTTGGCTCCACTACAACAAGCGAGTCAGTAATGGGAACACAAGCATTTACCAAGACAGGTAACACTGTCACATTTCTAGCGGCTACAACAGCACCGACTGCTGTACAAGCTATATCTACCACGCTTGGTGGTAATCAGTATCGCATCATCAATGCTGGTTCTGTGACTGTGTTTCTAGGTTACGGTGCAGATGGTGCTAGTGCAAATAGTAATGCCGCAGTCATTACTACCACAGGCGCATCTATTCCACTGTTGCCAGGTACAGACGAGATTCTCTCTTTCGTACCCAACGCTTTCTTCACAGGCATTACCGTTAGTAGCAACGCTACTATCTATGTGACTCCTGGCGATGGTTCATGAGGTAAACCATGTTAAAAACAGTCAGTTCAGTCATAAACGCTATAGGCGCTCTTAACTACAAAGGTACGTGGGACGCAAGTACGAATAATCCTACGCTCACATCAAGTGTAGGGACTAAGGGCGACTACTATGTTGTGTCTGTAGCTGGCTCTACCAACCTAGATGGCACTACTTTATGGGGTGTCGGGGACTGGGCAGTTTTTAACGGAAGCATTTGGCAAAAAGTAGATGCGGGTGATACAACAAACGTAACCAGTCTGACCGTTACAACCCTTACAGGGTACATGTATGCTAACAATACAAGTCCTGTAACAGCGTCATTAACCATACCTAACAGTGGTCTAGCTAACAGCACCCTAACACTTGGTAACACTACCCTCACATTAGGTGGCACTACCAGTAATGTAGGCGACCTGACTCTAGCTAACGTAACCATCATAAGTGGAACAACTAACGCTGCTGTGTTCAATTTCACAGGAAACACAACTACAACTGCAACGTATGACATAGCAAGTTTGCCTCTGCAACCCGCTGGATTTATGCAAGTCAAACTTAACGGGGTGGTAGTAAAAGTCCCCTACTACGCTGTCTAACATGGATAACCAACAGATATTCAACGCCGTAGTCAGCATAGCTGGCTTTCTTGCTGTCTTTGTATTCAACAGTGCGACAAAGCAAATTCAACGTCTGGAGGACAAGATAAATGAACTTCCTAAAGAGTATGTGGCAAAAGATGATTACCGTGTTGATATCTCTGAAGTTAAAGATATCCTCAAACAAATCTTCAACAAGCTAGATGACAAAGTGTCTAAAGCTGACTTGAAAAGTTAGACGGAAGGCAGGGTAACTCTACGAATTTCGAAGTTTTAAGCTACGTCAAGTTTGGGGACAAGGATGGCCTCGGAGAATTCCTGTTTGAGAACGGTGTGCAACACCAGCTCTTCTACGAGATTCTTGCTGACCAGGGAATACTTGTGCAGAAGTACCCCATCACAGATGCTGACCCCGCAAACCTAGATGACTGGTTGTTCGTGCATAACCAAGAGCATCAGCAGTTAGCTGTTATCTTGAACCTAGATAACCCATTTCAGTTGCTAGACAGTGACTGGAATGTGGAAGAGGATTTCTACGATTGGATTGGTGTGCATCAATCTATTCATCAACAAATAGCATCGTCTTTGGGAGTGTGACATGGGCTTTTTTCAAAATCCGTTTCAAGCAGTACAAAATTTTGTTGCGGCTCCAGCAACTGCTGTATCACCAGCAACAGACCCTAGCATTGCTGTTAGTCGTGAGTTGACTAAAGTTGCTCAACCTGTAGAAAAAGCCGTCACTACTGCTGTCTCTGACGTAAGCAAAGCTCTCAGCACTGATGATGCTAAGAAAGCTATGGCTATTGCCGCTGCATATTACTTGCCCGGTGTAGGAGCTTCTTTAGGTCAGACATTGGTAACACAAGGTCTTATCACTGGCGCTGCTGTTCCCTACGCCGCTGCTATTGGTACTGCTCTTGCCAGCACAGGAGCTAGTGTTGCTCAAGGTGTGCCATTTGATACTGCACTGACAAACGCAACTGTTAATGCAGTAACAAGCACTGGTTCGCAAAGTGTTGCTGGTTATATCAGCAAGCTGGGCGCTTCACCAGAGGTGGCAAACGCTGTCACATCTGTAGGTGCGTCAGGACTAGCAACTGCTGCAAAGGGTGGTAGTGCAGCAGACATAGAAAGAAACATGACTGGCGCACTTGCCGGGTCAACCATTACAAGCATGACTGGTGACAAGATTGCTGGTGCTGCTGTTGGTGGACAAATTACTGGCGGTACGACTGGCGCTCTCATTGGTGCTGCTGGTGCTGCTGGTGCTGCTGGAGATGACAAAACAAAACCAGCCGCTCCTGGTGAAGACCCAGGAGTTAAAGTCGCCGGAGGAGATGATGCCGCCACGCTAGAGCTTGCACGTATTTCTGCAATACCTGAATTGCTAGGCAAAGAAGGTGAAAAAGCAAGTCCTATATCTCCAGTAACAGAAGAGGGAATAACTACATATAGGCGTTCTATTACTGGTGTAACTCCAGATGGAAAGCCGTATGGATATGTTGTTACGTATGACCCTGGAGCGCCACAGGGAAAGCAAATATATTATGAAACAGGATATGTTGCTGGCCCAGAAGGTAATTTAGTAGAGCCGACTGGTGGTGCTGGCGTAACCGCAACTACAAAACGCCCAACATTTGATACTGAAGGAAAACCCAGCGGTGGTGGCCCAAGTCAAAATTTGGTCATTATTAGCGACAAATCTACAGGCAATGCTTCTGCTGGTGCGGTTTCTGGAAAAGCGGCAATAGATGCAAAAAGAGCGGGTGGTGCTGCACCTGCTGTTATTTCAGGTTTGCCCGGTGGCGGGGTTATAGAACGTCCTGGCTATGGAACTGGTGACCAACAAATTTCTGCTTTGATTGGTGGAGGAAGAGGTACTGATGCAGGTGGTGGTGGCTCACCTGGAACTGGTACTGGCACGGGTACTGGCACTAAAGGAACAGGAACTGGTGATGGTACAGGCGGCACAGGTACTGGAGGCGGCGGTACTGGTACGGGTGATGAAGAAGAACCAACTCCAAAAAAAGAAGATGGCTACAGGCCTGACTTGTTCATCTATGGCGGCAAATCTCCTAATATTCCTGGGAGACAGACCGTCCAGTTGGGCACTACACTACAGCCTCCGTTTTACCCTTCTACCACTCTGGGACAGGCATTGACAGGATACCGTGGAGCGGGTGAAATTGAGGGTAAGAAAACTGGTAAGCCTCGCCGGGATGTGTGGAACGAGGAATCACTGCGTCTTAAAGATGCGTTAGGACTGTAAATGGCTTCAGCACTCAGGAAAATGACCAGCGTTGGCGCAGATGTGCGCCAGATTGCCGCATTGTTGCAAGCGAAAGCCCCACAAGGGCACATGCTGGCTTACATCACTCCCAAGGAAGCAGCACTGCTAAAAGCACAGGGTGGCTCTGGTGAACCTGACCCTGAGACAGGAATACCGTCTTTTCAAGACGAATATGGTGGAAATGAGTTCTATTCTGTGGCTGATATGCCTCAAGAAAGCTATGCTGGGCCAAGTTCAGAGGCAGATACTGTTGGGTTACAGCCTCAGTTTTCTGAAACAATATCCGCTGCCCCGCCCCCAGAAATTTCTACTTTCCCAATGGGTTCACAATTTGAGCCTACCATCACTCAAGATTTTGCACCTGCTCCAATAGCACCAGGATTAAATGCTCCTGTGCCAGCAGATATTCAGCAGTACATGGACATAGGTGCTGGACGGGCTACCGCACTGCCAGACCTTGCTCCCGCTCAAGACCTTGGCTTGATGGACAGGGCTGCACAAGCTACTGGGTTGAGCAAAGATACTCTTGCTCGCCTAGGCATTACTGGCGTACAAGCGTTGCTGGGTGGCAGACAAGCCGCACAAGCACGGGAAGCTGGTCAGGCTGGTAGACGAGAGATACAAGCTGTGGCTGCGCCTTACCAAGCTCAAGGTCAATCATTGCAAGCGGCGGCACAGCGGGGTGAACTCACTCCCACAGGCCAGCAAGCTATCCAAGCTGCACGGGCACAAGCTGCACAGGGCGCAGAGCGCAGAGGTGGTGTTGGCGCACAGCAGATGGAAGCACAGGTGCAAGCCTTGCGTACCCAGTTGTTGCAACAGCAGTACGACTACGGTCTGAAGTTGTCGGGTATAGGTGACCAGATGGCTCTGGGTGCTATCCGCACGGGTATGCAAGCTGACCAGTACGCTAACCAGTTGACCTCTTCATACTTCAACAACATTGCCAGAATCGCTGCTGGCACACCCCCCGCAACGCCAGGAGCTACATAATGGCACTAGCTGATACTCTAAATCTACCAAAAACGGCAGCCTTGCTGGGTGGGCAGGGTATGCCTAAAACTCCCAAAAATTATGTGGGACTTGCTGAAAAAGCACCAGTAGAAGCAGAGCTTACCGAGGCTCAAGTCAAGGCTGAAAAAGATATTGGCATGGCTGATATTGGGATTAAACGTGCCGAGCAAGAACAAAAAATACAAGATTTAGAAGGACAGCAAGTCCTGGCACAAAAGTCAGCGAAAGACATTCGTGCTTTGCCAGAGCGTGAGGCTTTAAAGACAAAGCGTGAAGAGTTTGCGGAAATGACCTTTGCTCCCACCAAAGACAACGCACAAGACTTGGCTAGTTTGTTTTCGCTGGTCAACGTCATTGGAATGGCTGTTGGTGGTGGAGGCAAACAAAACGCACAACAGGCCATGTACGCTATGAATGGAATGCTGGAAGGCTACCAAAAAGGCCGTGCAGACTTGTATAGAAAAGAGAAAGACTCTTTTGACAAGAACTTCAAATCCATGCAAGAGGCCGTCAAGACCTTGGAAAAGGATTATGAAGAAGCAGTCAAGATGTACCAGTACGACAAAGAGGCTGGTGAGATTGCTCGTAAGTTAGCTCTGGCCCGTTCTGGCTCTCCATTGTTTAAGGCGATGGAAGACCGTGTTGGCATGGTTGGCACACTCAACGCCATCAAAGAGTTGCGCTCTAGCGTGGACAAAGGCGTGACATTGCAAAACAACTTACAAGCCAAAGCAGATGCAGAAGCCAATGCTGAACGCCGTTCCCGTGAGGCTATGGCGCAGCGTGAGCGTTTGGCAAAACTGCAAAGAGAAGCAAAAAGTCCTGCAACCAAAGCCCAGGGTCAAAACGCCTTGACGTTTGCATCACGGGTGTATGGCAATATAGAAAACGCTACCAATGATTTGGTTAACTTGACAAATTTACCAGCAGTAGCTGAGTCTCCTATTTTTGCTGGAATGATAGGCGCAGATAGAGACACTGTATTGCGAAACATTACTGCTTTTGCCGCACGAAAAGTTACAAATAAAGACCAACGTGCTTTTGAACAAATAGCAAATAGCTTAGATGCTGCTCTTGCCAGATTGGAAGCGCAGGGTCTTGCCACAGGAGCAACAAAAGCTGCAATACAAAGTTTTGGCACATTAAAACCAAGAGAAGGTGATGATGCTATTAACATGGCAATTTATCTTGCCCGTGTTAAACAAGAAATTGAAACAGGCATAAAAGTACACGCTGAAATGCCAGGTGCAACACCCGGTCAAAAACAAAACAACATTCAAAACATTGAAAGAATAAACAAAACCGTTCCATTTAGTGTGGAAGACACTTTAAATGTATTGAAAGCAAACAGAAGACCATTAGGCAAAAAAATGGAACAGCTTTTAAGCCAGCCACAAATTGTGCCAAACACAAGTATGGAGTCACAATCTACGAGACAAACTCAACGTCAAAATTTTTCATCTATACAAGAGGCAGAAGCTGCCAATCTTGCTCCAGGAACAGAAATTACTATTAATGGCAGAAATGCTATTGTGGAGTAATTATGGCAATTAAATTTGAAGACCAAGCCCCAAAAACAACCATCAAATTTGAAGATGATGTTGTTGACTCGCCTATACCTCAACAAAACTATGCAGAAGACAAACCTAAAAAAGACATAGTAGGCCAAGCTGTTGAAGTAGGCCGTCAAGGTTTGATAGGTGGTATTACTGGTGGAGTGTTTCCTGAAATAGCAGAAACAACAGGCAAGGTTATACGTAAAGGTGAGGCTATACCCGGCCCTGTTGGAAGAGCGGCTAAATATGTAGGTACTGGTTTAGAGATGGCTGGCACAGCCATGAAATCGTCACGCCCTGCGGCATTTGCAACAGGTGTTGTTGGTGGTTTGACTGGAGAAACTGGTGGTCAGATTTATGAATCTCAGTATGGCCCCGGTCTTGGTGCTGAGTTAACTCGCTTGACAGCTAGTACGCTCGCTCCTATTCCTCTCCAATATTTAGGTACAAGAGCTGGTGGATTGGCTGCTGCCCTGGGTACAAAGATGGGAATACCCGGCTTTTCTACAGGCAGGACTGTAGGACAGTTATTGCAAGAACAAGGCATTGCTGCACCTAATCTTTCAGGAGAACAACGTGCATTCATCCAAAAGAAACTAGATGACATTCGTGGTGGTCAAAGCAGCATAGAAGCAGAAAAAGAAATTGTTGAAATGCTGAAGAAGGATGTTGCACGTTTGCGTAGTACAGCGGCAATAGATGCTGGTGCAATAGAGTCACAAGCCGCTTTTCAGTCAAAAAGAATCTTAGATGATGCAACAAAACGTGCGGATGACATTAGAGCAAGAGCTAGGTCATATAGCCCTTCTATACGACAACTTGCAGAGATAGATGCAAAAGATATTCTGACTAAAGCTCAAAATCAAGTACAGCAACTTGAAAAACAAACTCGCACTCAAATTTCAAACCTGAGACAAAAATCAGGTGAGTTAACACAAAGAAGTCAACAAAACATTGGCAAGGCACAAGAAGAAATAAAGACTATTGGACAAGACAAACCTTTAACAGATGTATTTACACCTGTTCAAGAAACTACCTTGGCAAGACAAAAGTCCATCATTGATGAAAGAGATGTGCTTGATAAAACTTTGCGTCAAGAACAGGCAAAAATTGTTGCTGCAAATGAAGCTAAAGGCGTAAAACTATCTGATATGGAGGCTTACAAGCGGATAGAAGCGCTTACAAGACCTTTTGACCCAGTTACATCTCCAACAGTGCGTAAAGTTACAGACCCTGGTGTGCTTTCTTTCTATAAGCGCATCCGTGATTCTGTGATTGACCAACGTTATGAATTAACAAAAGACCAAGCAGAAGCAGCATCAAGAAATGGTTTTCCCGTACAAGAAGAAGGTGGTAAGTTTTACAGGGTTTTTAATTCTTCTTTTGAAGCGGCTGATGATGCTCGTAGGTTTGCTGGCACAGTATTTAAGAATCCACCTGAAGGCTATGAGGCGGTCAAAGGACAAGTTCAACAAAATGTTTATGGCTTGCTGAAGAAGTTGCAAGAGGACTATGTTGGTCAAGTAGACCGTAGAGCATTGCAAGACAACTGGTCACAGGCTACAAAACGCTTAGAGTTGTTTGAAACAAAAGCAGGTAAATCCTTGACTGAGATAGAGCAAGGAACAGCAGATGTGTTAAAGCCACCTGCTGAATTAGCAAATGTATTTTTCTCAAACAGAACAGGTGTTGATAGGTTAATCACCCAGACAGGTGACGAGAAGTTGGTAAGGCAGACTGCTGGGGACTATGTTGCAAGTCAGCTTAAAGGCATGAATGCTCAACAAGCAAGCTCATGGTTAAACCAAGCAAAGAATAAAGACTTCTTGTCTCACCCATCTCTGTCTGATTTGCAATCAAAAGCTCAAACATATGTTGCCAACCTTTCCAGGGCAGAAGGTTTTGGTGGAGCGAGAGGAAAACTTGCTACGGCTTTGCGTACAGAGGCACAGAGTTTGCCAGAAATGTTGACAAAACAAACTCCTAAAATCATGTCTGAAGCTGAAAAACTAGCAGCAAACGTTGAGCAAAAACGCATACAAGATGCGGCAGAAGCGTTGAAGCTACAAAAGAAAACCGCTTCTGAAATCAAATCTACTGGTCAAAAAGAAGCCGAAACCGTTACGAAACAAGCGGGAACAGAAGCATCAGCAATTAGGCAAGCAGCTGAAGACAAGGCAAAAATTATTCTTGCTGGCACAACCGATTCAAAACGTGTGAGAGACATTCTTTTTGGGAGAAACCGTGCAGAGTTTCAAGAGATGTCTCGTATTGTTTTGGCAGAAGCAGATGGCAAGGAAAAGTTGGCTAAAGCAGTTGGACAAGTTATTGCCGATAAAGCAGGTAGTAGCTTAAAAGGAGCAATAGACGATTGGAAATACATCAGTGATGACTTGGTGTCATATCAGTTGATGACCAAAGCTCAAACAGATGCGATTGCCTCAAAGTTAAATGAAATCTATGTAGCACCAGCATCATTGTCAGAAAAGATGTCATTCACTCAGCGACTGATTAACAATGCTATTTTGGGGTACGCAATCCCAAGACCTGTTGGCGCAATTGTTGAAACCCTAACTGGAGAATGAAATGCCACTAAAACAAGGTAGTAGTCAGAAAACCATTTCTGCCAACATTCGCAGAGAAATGAAGGCGGGTAAACCGCAAAAGCAAGCAATTGCTATTGCACTCACAACGGCACGAAAAGTCAAAAGAAAGGCTAGGAAATGATGGAAAACGAATACAGCAAACAATCTATGGGCAGGTCAACACAAGCGGACATTGACCGCATGGCCCGTGAGGGTGGTGAGAACGAACTGCGTGGTAGCGCAGATGCGATGAAGATTAAGCGTCAGCTTGACCGCAAAGTCACCAAGACCGCTCGTAAGAACAAGCGATGAGCAAGAAGTCCAAGGGCATCAATCCAGAACTGGAGAAGGCCTTAAACGAGCTTCTCAAGCAGGTCATGGCTGACCCCACTGCCACCATCACCGACAAGATGCGGGTGGCTGACCGTGCCCTGAAGCTGGAGGCCTTGAAGCTCAAAGACTCTGATGCCGAGTGGGGTGCAGGGTTTATGGATGTAGATGATGATGAGGATAAGTGATAATATGATTATCCCGACATTAAGGAGTAATCATGGACGGAATCAAAATCATCAAAGTTGCCCTTGCAATCATCACCGACAGGCTTATCAGCATCTTGGCGTTGCTGACTTCGTTTGCCCTGGGGTGCTGGACAATGAGCGAGCCGGAGTGGACAAGAGTTGCAACACTGGGTATATTTGTAGTATTCAGTTTCCTATTGGTAAACATCAAGGAGAGAAGTAATGGACATGATTCCCAAGGTTAAATCTGTGAAGGTCACTGCCCAAATCGGCACTGGCATCATCCAAAACAAGCTGTGTGTCCCTGGCGAATTCACCCCTGGCAAACTCCCCGCTGGTGGTTTCCAAGCTGTGTGGAACTTCAAGAACAACCAGCCCAATGACTACTTCACCCGCAAAGAGTCTCCCACTTCCGGCGGTGGCAAGAAGGTGTACTGATGGCTAATAACATTGCCTTTCAGCCTATGGGGAAGATGTATAAGCTAAACGCTGCTACAACTGTCCAGCAAGTTACCCTGTACTCTGACAGTCCTATCCAGCAGTACATGTTAATTAGCCATGAACCCACAGGTGGCGTAGGCCAGCCTGTGTATGTTCGCATCTCCAACAGCGCAACTGCTAACGTGGCTGTGCCTGGGAATGGCTCTCCTCAGTACGGGGTGGTTGTGCCGCCAGATACTGTCATGGTTGTGACTGGCCCACAGGCTACCAACACCAGCCCGGTGTACGTGACGTTTGTATCGGAAGCAGGTACGCCTGAAGCCTACATCGTGCCTGGAGAGGGTTTGTCATAGGCACGGGTGCACCAGAAATTTATTTGGGAAAAGCGTGATTGACCTTACCAAAGCCATTGGCGCAGTTGCCGCAAGCGTTGCTGCATTAGGTGGCAGTTACACACTTGCTGATAAGTTTGGTTGGTTTGATAGAGCTATTCTTGAATGGTCACCAGAGCATTTTAAAATTGTGGCAGAGACTGGACAGCCCATCAATGTCACAGTTGCTAGAATAAAAAAGCGGGATGACTGCTCTGTTGAGAGCTTCACCCCAAGCATTCGTGATGCGGCGGGTATGGTGCATGAAGCAACCACCACTGCAAGCAGGTTTAGCGGCCCAGCAGGGCCAGAGATTGATACATTTACGTATCAATTGACTATGGTGAGAAAAGAAAAGATTGCTGAAGGCAAGGCTACTTTGTTGGCAACCATCAAATACAAATGCCCAGAGGGTGAACGTGTTGTGCAATACCCCCGTCATGTCAATCTTAGTTTTGACCTGAAAGGTTAAAAAATGGAAACCTTACTCAACCTCCTTAAAGGCGCTGCTCCCGGTCTGGCAACCATTGTTGCTGGCCCCTTGGGTGGTGCAGCCGTGTCTGCCATTGCAAGCAAGCTGGGTGTGTCTGACACTGTTGCCGCTGTGACACAAGCCCTGCAAGCTGACCCAGAAGCCGCACAGAAACTGGCAGAGATAGACCTCAAGCAATTCCAGCTAGAGAATGAAGACCGTGCCAGCGCCCGTCACATGCAAGAGGTGGCCCTGCAACAAGATAGCTGGTTTGCCAAAAACTTCTTGTACATGTTCACTTCTGTGTGGTCAGTCTTTGCCATGACGTTCTTTGCAATGGCATCGTTCTACACCATTCCAGATGCCAACACCCGCATTGTTGACACCATCATTGGTGTGCTTATCGGAACGGTGCTTACCGGGTTCTTCAATTTCTTCTTTGGTTCATCTAAGGGTAGCAAGGACAAGACTGACGCACTGGTGAGGGGTGTGAAATGAACTTGACTCCACATTTTTCCCTGGAAGAGCTGACGCACACAGACCACCGCACTCTGGATAACACACCCAATGAAGCAGAGCTTGCCAACCTGAAACGCTTGGCTGAGTTTCTTGAGAGAGTAAAACATGAGCTGTATGACAGGCCCATCATTGTCAACAGTGCTTTCCGCTCTAAAGCAGTTAACGATGCGGTAGGCAGTAAAGACACAAGCCAGCACCGCACTGGTTGCGCTGCCGACATACGTGTACCCGGCATGACCCCAGATGAGGTGGTGAAGGCCATCATTGCTGCTAACTTAGGCCATGACCAAGTGATACGTGAGTTTGACAGGTGGACGCATGTGAGCATCCCTAACCACACCACTGACAAACCCAGGCTGCAAGCTCTCATCATTGACAAGCAAGGGACTAGGTTCTATGCCTAAGAAGAAGTTTCCCAATTTAAGTGTTGGCAGAGGCGAGAAGCTGTCTGTCAAAAAGGGTGGTGGTCTGACTGCTAAAGGCAGAGCCAAGGCCAACAGAGCCACGGGTAGCAACCTGAAGGCTCCCACCAAGTCTGGCCCCCGTCACAAGTCTTTCTGCGCTCGCAGTAAGAGTTGGACAGGGGAACGTGGCAAAGCTGCTCGTAAACGCTGGGGATGCAGATAATGGCATACACACCTAAAGCCCAACGTGGCTTGTACTTCAACATGAACCAACGCCGCAAAGCTGGACTGCCGCCTAAACGCAAGGGTCAAGCTGGTTACCCTACGAAAGAAGCGTTCATCAAGTCTGCACGGACTGCTAAACGCTGACCTTTCGCATTTCGCATTGCAGGTGCTGGTTCAAGTAACCCATGCTCTGTATGTGAAATGCACCCTTAAAGCCGTACACACTGGCCCATCGCTTCTTGTCATCAAAGTATTCACCCCAGGTATCTGGCGTGATGATGTTGACATGTGTCGGGTCTTGGAAGGCCGCTGCATGTGGGAATGCCGGGGTGGATGAGTAGAACAACCCACCCGGCTTTAGCACTCTCCATATCTCGTTCATCAGGTCTATGAACGGATACTTAGCTTCCTTGTCTACATACACAACCCGTGGGATGTGCTCTATGAAGTCAAACGCCGTGACGTAATCCAAAGAGTTGTCCTGACAAGGAATAGGCTCCCATACAAGGTCAGCTTGTAAGTACCAGTCAGATACTATTTCCAAAACAGGAAACTGGTCTAACGCCATAAAAGAGTCAGCTTTGTAGTGATTGCGGGGGTTAGCCCCGCATCCCAAGTCAAGAGCCATTGTCATGGCGCTGGCAGCAAGCCGCCCTCAAACAAGTACGTACCAAAGTGGCCCAGGACTGCCCAAGGTGCGGCATACACTTTGATGCCATGCTCCCGGCACTTGATGCAGAAATAGTAATCCTCTGACAACAGGCGCTCTGTACCCGGCTCAATGCCGCAAGCAAAGTATTCAACGATACGGTCTTGCTTGATAGTGCCGTCCAGGAAAGTTACGTCATTGACATAGCTGGGCACAAGAGTGGATAGCTTCTCCAGCACCTCACGCTTGATGAGCATGAACCCTGTGCCACCGTTCCATATCTCTACAGGCTGGTCAGCAGGTACGGTGACAGCACCCTTGTAGTCCACCAGATTGACTACCAGAGAACCTGTGCGGGTCTTCAGCTGGTCTTGCGGTACACCCTCCTTCACGGCTTGCTCAACACCAGCCCAGTTGATTTCCTTCTTGGGATACATGCCGCAGATAACATCAACGTCAGCTTCCACCATCTTCACAATGTCTGCTGGATTGAAGCGAATATCTGCATCTATAAACATTAAGTGGGTTGCTTCTGCCTTTTGCATGAAGCCGTGTGCAAGTGCATTCCTGCCTCGCTGGATAAGGCTCTCGTTAAACATGCAGCTAAAGCTCATGTCGTAGTCATGCTGGCGCAGTACTCCTGCGGCGGTCAACAGTGACTGGGTGAAGTACCCGGTACACATGCCGCCATACATAGGGGTGGCGATAAAGATGTGTGCTTTGCTCATGGTGTTCCTTGTTGGTTAGGTGGCAGACTGTCGGGATAACTCTGGTCTGCCAGCAGAGTCCTAACCTTCAGCTTTGCGCTGAGGCCGCTCCCGGCTGCGAATCTGTTTTCACAATCTCCATCGCATCCTCAAACCCAGAGGTGTAAGCGATATTCCAGATTTCCTGGAGAGACATGTTGAGAAACTTCTGAGTGTACTCAACGGCATTACGCCCTTTTTCCAGTGACTTCTGAGATGGTTGAATGGGTTGCTGATTCACGATATATCCTCGATTCTTAAAACATACTTGTTGGTCTTAGCTGACTTGCGCCAGCCCCAGACCTGGATTTTCCAGCCAGCTTCTCTTACTTTTGGTAAGAGGTCACTAGCCATGATTTTCTTGATGCGCTCAGACACGCCAGAGGCCGTTGCTTGCACCGCCAGTGTCTCGTCCCTCTTGATGGCAAGAATGTCGATAAACCCAAAAAGGTCTTGTCGAATCCTTGCGTGTGGATTCCACTTCTCAACGATAGCCACTGTGTAGCCTTGCTCACGCAAAACTTCCAGGGTTCTCGATGTTGGCGAATCCTTAGCCATCAGAAGGGAATCGAATTATCGTCATCATCTTTTCTGATGCTGTACTTTGGCTGCACCTCTGTTGGTCTACCCTCTTCCAGCTTCTTCTTCTTGAGCCAGTTGTCTTCCTTGACTGCCAGCAAGTTGTAGCCACGGCTAGTAGGCTTTTGCCACAGTGCCAGCTTCAACTTCTCGCCAGCTTTGTAGTCCATTTCCAGAACGACAAAGCCTTTGAAGTCTGGCCCTTTGGGTGACTTGCGTTGGGATTCTTCCTCCCAGTAGCACACACCCATCCCGGGCTGTTCTTGATGTGGGTTAGAGGCCATTTCTATCCTTTCGTAGTGAGTATTTGGCAAAGTCTTTGCCACCTTGAGAAACCATTGAAGTGTGGATTGGGTATCCCTGCCGCCGGAGATATTCGATATGTGCCGCCAACCTGAAGCTGCCATAGTTGTCTAGTGCCTCTCTGGGTGTTAGCGGCCCAATGTTTTCCAAGTGATTCAAAATACTGGCTCGTTGGGTTCCGAGCCTGTGGGTGGCAGGGGTTCCGGCTTTGGGGGAGTGATGCTCCCACCAGCCTTGACAATCTCACCCTTCAACTTGATGTTGGTGAAGCTATCAAACTGGGTGGTAACCACCACGTTAGTGCCTTTCAAAGCCTCCAGCTTCTCAGCCTTCTCAGCATCGCTGAACTTGGGTGAGACAGAGATGCGGTGAACCAGAGAGCAGTAACCCTCTATCCATTCGTCTGTGCTGTGGTAGCTGGCATACGGCTTGTCGTTGCCTGGGACATAGAGGTGATATGCCCCATCTGCCACTTCCACTCCCACATCTTTCGGGACTTCATCAACACGTTCTGCTGTTCCCATATCCACCGCCTTGCGGGGTTCAAAATCTTGTACTTCCTCGGGTGTGTATACGCCAACCACGCAACCTGGATAGACCGCACGGATACCCTCTGATAAACACCTTGCCCTAAGCATTGCACGTGGATAGTTCTTCCAGTTATCCTTAGTGGCGATACCAATGGATTTCGCCTGGGCGAGCGTCCAAGTAACTTCAAGCGAACCCCCTTGAGGGTGGCTAAATACGCCTGTAACTTCTGCATCTGTGTATACCTTCCATTCAACTTTTCCACCAGCTTGCTGGAACCTTGCCAGCATCGCATCTGCTTTCAGAGCTGGACGGCCCTGGATGACATGAAAATCCCGCATGGCTATTGCCGGGTGCAGGTTCTCTGCTTGGCACAGCAACATGATTGCCATAGCCTCCTGTGGGTTCTTGAACCCAAACATCTTGCTGGTGGCAGCAACCTCTGCCATCTTCTGAATGTCCGCAAGCGGAACGATATTGCTCATAAGAGTTTCTCCAAAATAGTTATAGACAGTTCCATCAGGGAACAGAAAGCCAGCATGTAAATGCTAAGAATGCTCATTCTTGACCTCCCTGGCCTTCATCATTGCGTCTGCCATTTGATAGGCTTCTTTTGCCGTATCAAACATTATTCCCGTGGGATATGTTCCGCTTGCAACTAAACCTTGCAAAGCAAGACCAGCAAAGTAGTCACGCAAATCCATACCCTCTGCCATAGACGTTTGCCCAGACGTAGGGTGTTTGTGGATAAATGGGTAGGCTTTCATTTGACTAAGAACCTCCGTGAACCTGGGATATTTACCACAAACTTCTCGTAAGTCTCCGGCATGGCAGACTGAAACAGCTTGCTGTCAAACCTCTCACTGTGCTTGGCGTTCTTCCAGGTTGCCAGCACTGACCCGTCAAAGGTAGCCAACTGGTTGCACTCACCCATGTAACCTTGCACAAGGGTCATCAGAGCCGCTTCCTGAGCCTCTAAAGCCTTTATCTGACCCTTGACCACCTGTAGGGTGCGGCAAGCCTCCTCCACCGTCCTGGAGGCCATCTTGGTGTTGTCCAGTCCTGTCGGGTAAATCAGTCGTGCCTGTTCAGGAGTCTCTGGCGGTAGGACTGTTCCGGCTTGTACATGTCCCCAAAAGACAGCCATCTGCTGTATAAGCTCCTCTTTTTGCTCGTCAGTGATGGTGAACGGAATAAGCACAAACTCTTGACCGCCAAATAGCACAGCCAGATAAATATTCCGTATGCCGTATACCGCCGCTTCATGGATAAGTTGAGCCATGTCAGCAGCAGGGATGAGGCCGCTATCGTCAAACTTACTTCTAACAGCAGCGTTGTAGTTTTTACACTCGACCAGGATATTTTCGCCATTGAGTTTCCCGTGGTAGTCAAAGTGTGAGCGCAGCCAGGGGTGCTTGGGATGCGTGAGAGCTTCCTCAATCTTCTCCAGCCGCACACCCAACTTCTCGCTGGCAAGGTTAGCAATAACGGGTTCCATCACATGACCCATCTGCACAGCTTCGATGCCGGACAGGTCAGGAATCTCCATCTTGCCCAGCTTTGTGAGTATTACTTCCCCAGCTTTGCCGGATGCTGCACGGCGGGAGTCGCCAGACCACCATGCGCTGTTACGTGTTTCAGGGCTGAAGTCAGACATTGCTGGCCTCCTTCTCTGCGAACATCGCACCATCAGGGCCGCAGGGCTTGCTAGTGCAGCGTTGCACAGCACAGAAGGGCAAGGTATCAAGAGGCACTATAAGCCCCGTTACGAGGCTTGTAGCACGTACTATGGCGCATCTACCAAGCTCAGGGTTGATGGAGTGCTTCTCCATCGCAAAATGCTTGCAATCTATACAGAATTTCATGTGGAACTTCCTTTGTTGAGGTTAGGGTGAGATTAAATTATACAGGTATCTGGTTAGTGTGTGTAGGTGTTTACCCTCCTGTCTCTGTTGATTGTGTTCCCCTCATCTCCCAGCCCATGAGGAAATATCCCCATCTGCCTTGCATGGCGGGGCGAATGAACTTGCTGCCATTCCACTCCAGTTCTTCTAGGGTGTAGCCTCTGCCCCGCATAAGGGCCATAAATACTGTTCTTGATTTCATGCTTGTCCCCTTGCTTTGGCGGCTACCAGTTTGGCAAAGTGATAGCGTACGTACACCTCACCAGCTTCAACAGACTGGCGCATAGCCTGTTGCCACATGATGTCTACTTCATCTCTTGTCATGCTTGTCTCCAGAATCTGTTTCTTACGCCAGCCACTGGTGTGCTGCCAGTGACCTTGTTTCAAAGACAATTCTTCAAATGCTTCATCTTCAGGGTCAAGGTTTTTCATTACGGGGTCTTCCTCTCTTGAGTTTGGGGCTGGGGGCAGTTACTGCTACTTCCTGGGTTGAGAAATAGTGTTGGTTAAAACAAATCCTTCTTCTGTAGATGTAATTCGCTTGTCTCAGTCTGCTGGTCACCACCTCTGTGGGGGCTTGGCATTGTGGGCATTTCATCTATGTCTCCAGTTAAATAAAGGGCCGTGTTGATTACCCATTGGGGGTAAACGTCACCCTCTTTGTGTCGGGCTAGGATTCTCTGTGCTTGCTGTACGTTCATGGGGCTACTTTCCTTTCAGGCATAGGTTCCCCAAGGGTGAGAAGCCTCACACTAAGCCCATGCGCTTGGCGCACTAGCTTCCCCTTAAGGGTGCGTTTCATTCGATGGGGGTCTTGTCTCACCATGTCCCTCCGTCTTGAGCAGTACCACGCACACAGTCTGCGAGGGTTGTCAGCGGGGTGATGCGCTGCCCTATGTTCTCTCCCACGCCACCCATCTAGGTGCTTGCTAACGTGTGGGGTACGAATGACATGGGGCAATAAAAAAAGCCACTTAGCTCTACCCTCGGTGAGAACCCTAAAGTAAAGACCAAGGGCGAGAGTAGAATTAAGTGGCTTCATGTTATTGCTTCTCACGGCAATGGGGCGGATGTTACATCTCACCCACTAGGATGCCAAGCAGAAACCCTAGACTGAAAAGGGCTATAAGGCACAGAACATCATCAGGGTTAACCTTATACACAGTCTTATCCACAGTTTCCCAGTCATGCTGGGGGAATGCCTCTTGCAGGGTACGGGGGTATCTGCGGACAGTGGGGTTCAGGTCTTGGGGCTTAATTTTAAGCATAATTTTCTCCAGTAATTTTGTTAAAAACAATCATGGCCCTCTGAATTTCTGGGGGCTGATTCTGAATGGGGCTGATGTTATGCCCGTCTAGGCGGTTGCTGTACCAACGTAGCATGGAAATAACGCACCCCAGCAGCTCAGGGGCGTGTGCAATCAAAAGGGCGTTGGCCCGTTTTTCATCGTCTGGCACTGACCGTCTGTTGGGGATGTTGGCAATGGTTGTGCCGTGAACCCCAGGTTTCCGCACGGTGATGCTGTAGGGGTTGGTTGTCCAGGGGTTTTTGTACCGGGTGTTGTCGCTGAAATACCAGGGGGCGGGGGTGTGTTTATTCATGGGGCATTCTCCAGGGTTAAATCTTCATCTTGCTAAGAATATCTCGTGCCATTTGAAAACCGTAGGTATGGGGGTGGGGGTGACCGTCCCACCCTTGGGGGCTATCTGCTTCTGCTACCAACTCACTCAGTGCAGCCAATAACTCGGGGGCAGCAGCCATCAACCGGGCATTGGCATGGGCCACTGCATCAAAGTCGGGTTGTTTCTTCAGGCTTGGGGCTTTGAGTGCTACAGCAGAACCGATAGATGGGCCATCATCAGCGGGTACTATGTAGCGGCCTTGCACGTGCCAGGGGCCAGGGGTGGTGTTCATGGTGTTATCTCCAAGGTTAGGGGTCTAGATGGGGCTTTATAGCCCCGACAAGGGGGCTAAACGGGTTAGATGGTGCAGCACCCACAACAAGGGGCATCCTCACAACGTCCGGCCTTGTTGCGGTAAAACTCATTATTACCAAAACGGAAAACATCCGACACATATGCGGGTTTAGTCGCTGTACGCTGTGCGATATAGACCCCGGCATCATCATGCTCGCAAAGCCAAGCCTTACGGGTAGATGTATCGAATTTAATGGTATCGCCGGGATAGATGGCAGCGCCAGACACAGCACAGCGCCCGGGATATTTTGCTTGCATTACTCGTTGCATTGTCAATTCTCCGATAGGTTAGGTTTAGGCTTGTATCACTACAAACCCCATAAACCCTTGTGTAAGGGTCTACAGGCTTTGCATTAATGTGCTTTGTACGATACAGGCTCAGTGCCCCAACATGCCCGGCATGGCCCACATTGACCCTTGTTTTTAGGTGCTTGGCACTCTAAACCCATAGGGGTTACTGTGTGTACATTGGACACAGTGACGTTAGCTTGGCCTTGCAAGCTTGCTGGGATAGTGACAAGCTTGTCAACGTACATTGCAGACAATCGCACAATCAAATTGTCTGGCAGTGCCCCATGTTTAGCTATGTAGGCCTTAACCATAGAATATTCTCTGGTTGGCAACCAGTGGAGACAATTAGGGGTTAACTGTGCCACTTGTGCTATTTTCTCGAGATGCCACAGGCCTTGTAAATCGCCACTATCATGCCAGCGAAAATAGCTATCGTTTCCAATGTGGGAAACCATAGCATCAACCCACAATGCATCATGTAATGAGTCTAAACGTGCATGTTGTGCGGGTTCTATGTTGTTGGCATAAGCCACATAATTACCCTTGTTGGCATAGCATGTTGAGCAGATAGAACCGGGTATCTGTGCCATTTTGAACCCGGTAATGCAAGCCACAGTAGGTAAGCTATAGCTCTTGCACGGCATTTTTGTGGTTTGCGTTACGCTGCCAGCCACTAGTGCTGCTTCAAGCTTACGCATGGGTTGAATCGGTATGGTTTTCATGTTATGCCCCTACCTTATGCAAACAAACGGAAATATCTTGCAATAAGATATGGTCTCCATTTTTGGTGTTACCAGCCAAATAGCGTTGAATGACATCAAAATATTCATTACGCAAAATGAGCTTCATTTTTAAGCACTTCAACAATGCCTTTTCGTCATAGGTGTTGCCTAGTGCTATGCCGGATATGATTTTTGATAATTTCATGGATACTATCCTCAGGGTTAGGGTTTGATTGTCGAATGACAATCTACTAGCCTACTGAATAGGCTAGTAGGTGGCACTCTCAGACCTTAGTCACACTCTCCAATGTGTGTACGCCCAAGCCAGCCACAAAACCGATAAAAAACATAATTTCATTTTGCTCGCCAACTATCTCGCTCTGAGAATCGAGAATGCCCTTGCAAGTAAGAAATTTAACGTGCCCGTTTAATTTGGTGTACTGGTCAACCAATGCGTTAAGGTTATCGATGCCATTGTTGAATCGTGCTTTGAGAATCATGCTACTAGCTCCATTAGGTTAGGTTAGGTTAGGTGTAGTGATTTTTTGACCCCTACACATATATAGCATAATAGAATCGTGCCAACCCATAAAATATCGTTATAAATCAACGCTAGTGGATTTCCCTAATGTATACCCTTACAGTGTTATAGTCTTATTTATGATAAGATTCACCCGGTGTATACAGTAGGGATATATAATATATATAAGGTTACTATACTTATTGTCTTTATAAGTTATTGTCTTATAGTGTAGCTTATGCGTTTTATGCATAAGGGGTAATGCGACTATATTCCACTACCCGCCCTACGGGAATTACATGGGGGTTGGGGTAGGGTTGGGGTTGACCTACTGAGACGCTACAGTGCCCTAGAGTGCTATCATGATGCTATCGGGTTGGGGTTGGGTAGTGTGCACAAGATGCAGCAACACAGCAGCAGCAGTGGCGACAGGTGATGGGTCGTGAGATATGTAAAGAGGTGCACCCCACATCTCGCTCCCCCCAGAAAAAAATAGGTTTCTGGTAGGATAGCGGTCATGTGCTAACACGCATGGGGAGTGAAAACGGGTTAAAAGGGTCTGCCGTCCCTGCTGTTTCCCCGTACATAAACGGCAGTCCCCAGCCGTGTTTGTCATGTTCCCTAGAGGAATTTAGAGCTACCACTTGCGTAGCTCTTTTTTTTGCCCCATGCTTGCGTGGGGCGACCAGGGTTGTTGCAAACAATCCGTGATGGCTGTAAGATAGAGTTATCTGTAGAGAGGGTTAGAGGATGATTACTGAAATAGCTTTGGAGACAGGTAGACCTGCACCTGTACCTAGGGTGGTGTATGCCTACCCGTATGAGGAGATGGATGTGGGAGACAGCTTCTGTGTGCCTGTAGGGGCTAGGCAGAAGGTGTTGAATGCCAACTACAGGGCTAGTAGGCGGTTGGGGATTGGGTTGACGGCAAAGACAGAAGGGCTAGTGGTGCGGGTGTGGAGAACAAGATGAAGAATCAATACTGGCTTGGCATGGCTGAAAAGTGTTACCACTGGCATCTTGAAGAACCTGGAGGAAGATGGGAGATGTATATGTACCTTTACTTGTTCAAATGGAGAGGTTTTAATGACTGAACTACTGTGGATGGAAGAAGATGAGTTGCGTGAAGTCTGTAGGGCTTTGATGACTCGTCTTTGCCAGACGGAGTTAGTGGTGCAGATGTTGGCGGGAAAAATGAATGAGGCGGTAGCTCATGGATACGAGCAAGGATACACAGATGGCTTTATACGCTTCTCGTATGAAGCTGAAGCGGGAAATGTTAAGAGCCTTGTCCTGCATTAAACCAGCGGCAAAGAGGGCGTTAGCTGCTGAGTGGCGGGAAACGTATTCAGAGTTGTTCTACAAGGAGCTGATACGTTGTGCGAAGAACAAGGAAGTGGCAGCAACAATATCAGAGTGGAATCTAGACTCTTTTGACAAACAAAGAAAACAATGAACTTTGACCTAACCAAGTTTTACAAGTTCTGTTCCGAACTCAAGATTGAGACAAAGGAAGAGGGCTTGAAGAAGATGGGAACCCTGCTGGGGACTCAGACGTATGTGATGGAGGAAATCAAGAAGGGTCTAGAAGATGATATTCATTTTTTCGTTATTCTTAAAGGCCGTCAGTTGGGTATTACTACTATCAGCCTTGCCCTTGATTTGTATTGGCAATTCACTCACCCTGGTTGGCAGGGCACTCTTGTTGCCGATACTGAAGAAAACCGAGATATGTTCAGGTCAACATTGGCAATGTATATTGAAGGTCTACCCAAGGAGTACAAGATTCCTCTGGTTGCTCACAATCGCAATCAAATGGTGCTCAAAAACAGGTCTAGACTTTTTTACCAAATCGCTGGTAACAAGTCTCGATTGGGGCAGGGTAAAGCTATCACTTACCTACATGGGACGGAAACAGCTTCCTGGGGAAACGAAGAAGGCCTAGCCTCCCTAATAGCTTCTCTTGCTGAAAAGAACCCTGAGCGGCTTTACATGTTTGAAAGTACAGCGCAGGGATTCAACATGTTTCACGACATGTACAAGACCGCTAAGAAGGCAAAGACACAGAGGGCAATCTTTTGCGGCTGGTGGAGGAATGAGTATTACTCTGTCCCTGGTGACTCCAACATCTACAAAGTCTACTGGGATGGCAAGCTCAGTGCGGAAGAGAAGGAGTGGGTGAAAGACATTAAGAAGCTGTACGGGTATGAGGTCAACTCCCGGCAGATGGCTTGGTGGCGGTGGAAAATGCACGAAGGTATCAAAGACGAATCCTTGATGTATCAAGAGTTCCCACCCACTGAGGACTATGCCTTTGTGATGACAGGCACATCCTTCTTCTCAACCACCCGCTGCACAGAGGCAGCTAAAGAGGCAAAGAAACTTGTACCAGACCACTATCGCTATGCTTTTGGACAACTGTTCCAAGACACTGAAGTCATTAAGTCCACTGAGAGACTGGGCACACTCACGGTCTGGGAAGAACCTGTTGACACTGCTTATTACGTTATTGGTGCTGACCCCGCTTACGGTAGCTCTGATTGGGCAGATAGATTCTGCATCCAGGTCTACAGATGCTACGCAGATGGACTTGACCAAGTTGCTGAGTTTGCCACTTCTGAGATGAACACCTACCAGTTTGCGTGGGTCATTGCCCACCTTGCTGGCGCATACAAGAACTCTACGCTGAACCTGGAAGTCAACGGCCCTGGTCAAGCAGTCATCAACGAGATACGCAATCTAAAGCGCATGGCAGTCTCGCTAGGAGGCGCTATGGGGCACGGATTGATGGACGTACTTGGTAGCATGACCAACTACATTTGGAGGCGTAATGACACGCTTGGTGGGCTTTCTAATAGCATTGGCTACCTCACCACAACCAACTCTAAAGAGCGGATGTTGCAATACATGAAGGATTACTTTGAGCGGCAGATGATAAAGATACGCAGCATGGATACGCTGGAAGAAATGAAAGGCATTGTGCGGGAAGGTTCCTTCTTGGGTGCACCCGGTAGGGGCAAGGATGACCGTGTGATTGCTACTGCCCTAGCTTGTGTGGCGTATGCAGAGCAGATTCAACCCAGACTTATTGCCCAAAAGATTACCCGGCAAATCAGTCATGCCCAGGAAAACTTTACCCCTGAACAAATCTCTGTAGGCAGAAACGTCAGCGATTACTTGAAACGCATAGGAATGTATGGAACACAATGACCTAACCATCGTGTCTGTCTACGGACACAACAACGGAGCCAGTGCCCTGCCAAGCATCAAGCGCAGCATGGCTGAACTTCCAGGCTCTAGAGGACTGCTGCTGTCTATTGCAAAGCCTGACAATCTGCCAAACAACATAGAGTGGAAGCAGATAGGGTTTATCAATTACCTCCAGTACTCTATTTTTATGATGCACCAGCTATACGCATTCATAGACACAGAGTATTGCCTCATCGTCCAAGATGATGGCTGGGTGCTGGATGGCGACAACTTCATGCCGGAATACTATGAGTACGATTACATAGGTGCACCCTCTCACTGCGGTTTTGAGCCACAGGGCGAAGGTTTCAATTTGTTTTTGAACTTCACCTGGGTGGGAACTCCCGGTGTTCGGGTGGTGCAAAACGGTGGCTTCTCTTTGCGCTCCAAGCGTTTCTTGTCTGCTTGCAATAAACATGGCATTACCCATCTACAAGCAAACGAGATACACGGATGGAATGAGGATGCCCAGCTTTCTGCTTTGCTCAAGCCCCAGTTGCAGTACTTGGGGTACAGGTATGCGCCTGACCACATTGCCAAATACTTCTCACTGGAGTACATGGGGCCAGGATTTCATACGGAAGAGTTTGACTTTGGTATGTTGCTAGGCTGTCATGCCCAAAGCAGGAAGCTAATGGATGATGACCATATCATTGTCCCTGCTGACCCTACAAAAGCATACGGTGAAATGGAGTTTTTGGACTACCTGCAATCAACAGGCTACACGGTGGAGTACAGATATGAAGCCCCTATCGAAGTTTGAACTCAAACGCCAGATAAAACGCTTCCATGCAGACAAGGATAGAGGTATCTCTATTAATTTGTTCTGCGAATTAGCGGGTATGTCTATGGCTCACTTCCTAGATGTGTTCATCAAAGACAAGGAACCGCTTACTGAAGTGGTGCAAATAAGGGTTGGCAAGGCCTATCAACAGTGGAAAAGCGGCAATGTACGGGTCATGCAGAACAAAGACAGGACAAGATACGTGGAATACAGGAAGGAAAGCAAGCCACCAATGATGGCAAGCATGGGTTTACAGGTCACATCAGGGGGCATAAAACTAAAAGTCGGCATGGTTAACCGCCATGACTATTCAGAAATCACACTTGACGAAGCACTAAGAGGGTAACTATGAGCGTTCTAAAAGACTATCACTGCGAAAATCACGGCATATTTGAGGCTTGGGAACCTGTATGTCCCATGAAAAATTGCAAAGGGGCACTGTCCGTTGTTTTCTTGAAGCCTGTGGGCACACGGTCTGCAAAGACCAAGCACACAGACAACACAGTCAAACAATTGGCTATGGAATACGGGATGACGGACGTTAAATCCACCCGAGAGGGCGAACACCAGACTGGTTACCTCAAACGTAACAACAAACTGTCTGACAAGGAGTTTGCACATGCTACAGATGCCATGAATGCCCAGAAGAAGGAACCCAGAGCCGGAGATGCGGCAATTTGGGGTGGCGGTGGTAGTATTAGCATGAAATCCGTTCTTGGTGGACAATTCAAGCCAGTGAAAGACGAGGCTGTGAGCATAATGCCCAGGGATGCCTCCCCCACAGGCTCACTATCCGGCCCCAGAGCGGGTGTTGGCACTATGCAAGACCCAGATAACCTGAAGGTGAAGACAACATGAGGATACCTACCAACCCCATAGATAGAGAATTGTTCTACCTTGACCTGATTGCTAAGTGTCAAGTCTCCCAACCAGAGAGGAAAGTAGACTATAGCTCCCTGCGGAGTTGGTATTTGTTCGGTAACGGGCCTGATGACTTCCCGGCCCTGTACAACAAAATCTTCCCACACATTGACCAGCTCACCAGTTTCTTGTATTCAGCGGAAACAACCCGCTTTTCCATTGACGTTGGTGCGTCTGTAAACCCAAAAGAGCAGGTAAAAGTCCCGGCTTTGACCCGTGCGCTCAATGATGAGTGGGTAAATAGCAACGCTGACCAAGTGTTTTCCGCTGCTACAACGTGGTCACTGGTCTACAACTCCACGTTTATCAAGCTCATCATCAACAACGGCATTCATCCGTACATGGTTGAACCCGCTTGTATCGGTGTATTGCGTGAAGATACGCCTTACTCTGATAGGCAAGAGGCCATTACCCAGACCTACTACATCACAAAGTCTGAGTTGTATGACCGTTTGTACAGCCATCCTAAAAGGGAAGAGATTGTTAAGCGCATTTCTGCTACCCAGCATGAGCGTACAGAAATTGCCAACGGTGTTGAGCGCATCATGTTGTCGCAGTCGAACCCGACAATGTACGGTAATGTTAATTTAGACCTTGCCGGACAGAATCGTTACAAGGCGACAGTCGCTGAAGACACGGTTGAAATGACTGAGTTGTGGGTGTGGAACGATGAAATCAAAGATTACCAAGTTGTAACCAAAGCAGACCCAGACGTAATCATCTATGACCGCCCTGGTGAGCAGGTGTTCCTCAAAGGTGAATTGCCGTTTGTGCAGATTTGCCCCAACCCCTTGTATGACTACTACTGGGGTGGCTCTGAGGTTCAGCGGCTGGTGTTCCTTCAGGAATTACGCAACAAGCGAATGTCTGAAATCTTGGACTTGCTCTCCAAGCAGGTTAACCCACCGACAGCACTCATTGGCTTCACGGGCATCTTGGATGAGAAGAACTTTGCGCTCAATCGTGCTGGTGGCTTGCTAGCAACTGACATGCCCAATGCGAAAGTAGAAAAGTTAGCGCCAACTATTCCGCCTGATTTGTTTAGAGAAATTGGTGAGATTGACCTGATGTTTGAAGAGGCATCTGGTATCGTGTCTGTGTTGCAAGGCCGTGGTGAAGCAGGTGTGCGCTCGTCTGGTCACGCATCCCAACTTGCCCGTTTAGGCTCTAGCCGTGCCAAGAAACGTGCCCTCATCATTGAGGACAGCCTAGAGAAGTTGGCAACGCTGTATCTGAAGTGTATGCAAGTCTACGATGCAACGCACTTCACAGACATGGACAACAACAAGTTCATTGCTGAACAGTTTACCCAGGACTTTGTAGTGAAGGTAGATGCCCATTCCAACTCGCCTATCTTCATGGAAGACATGAGAGAGCTTGCTTTCAACCTTTACAAGGCCCAAGTCATTGACAAAGAGTCACTACTTGACTTGCTGGAGCCACCAATGAAACAATTGCTCAAAGACAGACTGAAAAAGATGGAGGCAACGCAACAAGCTCAACCCGTTGCGCCTCCTCCAAAGGCAGAGGGTTAACCAGACTGAAAGCAGGTAAGACAATGGCTACACAAGCAATCGTTCCTCCTAGAGCAGACCAGCCGAGGATGGGCACTGAGCAACTGAAACGAGGCGAAATGCCCTCCGGCTTGACATATCGTCAAACTGGGGTTAAAAACAACACCGGGCGTAGTCAACGTGACTATTCTCGGCGAGGTTAACCAGGAGCTATCATGTACGGAACTAAACGTGGTCGTAAGACCCGGCGTTGATTCCCCGCAAGGGAAAGGGTATGGCTGCTTCTCCTTTAAGTAAGTGGCCGCTTGTTGAGAAGGAGCGCATCATGCGTAAAGCTCGTAAAGGCCGTAAAAGCCGCAAGTAATCCGTAAGGATTTGTCTTTGGGAAGCAGACATAAAATGCTTCCCACCCTATTGACAAGCTGTTTGTAAGTGGTTACAAACGGCGCACAAGGAGTTTTTATGGCAGTACCAACAGACAAGTTGATGGAATTGATGCGAGGCAGTCGTTCTGCCGCCGCTCCTGCTCCTACTCCTGTTGAGGAAGACAATCCTACTGAAGCGTTCTCTGGTGATGACACTTCACCGATGGCCTCCCCCATGTCAACTCCTGAACCAAAAATGGGTTCTAGAGAAGCGGCGATGATTAATATCAGCATGGCAATGGACTTGCTGGAACAATCTCTCCCGGCACTGGGGTCTGATTCAGAAGAGGGTACAAAAGCTCTGGCAGCTATTCGTACTCTCACTGGTTTAATCGGGCCACGGAAAAACAAAACCAACGAACTTCAGCAATCTGAAATTTTGCAGATGCTGCAAACATTACCCCAGGCAGGTGGCGCAACGCCTGAAGGTAAGGCAATGCAAGCAGCGCCGATTCCCGGTATGCCTCCTCCCGGTGGCGCACCAATCCCACCCCCTATGTAAGGAAACAACATGGAATTGTTCAAGCCCCGTGGCGCAGCCGCACCCCGCCGTCCTACTGACAACAATCAGCAGAATGGTGTTATCACCAACACCCCCCGTTTCTCACAACTTGGTGGCTTGTCCACCCCAGGCAAAGTCGGTAAGACTGGCATGGCTGTGCAGAAACCTGCTGACGGCAAAAAAGTCATCTAATCGTATAAAGAGGGTAAACCATGTCACTAGAAAACATTTCATCAGATGCTCGGGATGAGTTAGCGGCCTTGGCCCAACAACTCGCTGAGAATCCAGCTACTCGCAAAGACTTTCTGCGTATGACCAAGAAGGTCAAACCAGATTTGCCCATTCCCGAACTTGACATTGAAGACTACACGCACCGGGCGGTTAACCGTTCTGAAGAGCGTGTGCAACAGTTGGAAGCCAAGTTGCGTGAGCGGGATGCAATGGAAGAATTGCAAAAGCGCCGTCAATCCTTGATGAAAAAAGGTTTGATTGCTTCTGAATCTGAAGTGGGCGATGTGGAAAAAATCATGCTGGAGCAAGGTATCACCAACCATGAAACAGCAGCACAGTATCATACGTGGATGAAACAGGCAGCAGTGCCGACTTCTTCTGGTTACAACCCCCAAGTCATTCAACAGTTTGACTTGAAGGGATACTGGAAGAATCCGACAACTGCCGCTCGCTCTGAAGCGATGAAAGCACTCAATGACCTGCGGAAACCGCAACGGCCCATTGGGTTGTAAAGAGGGTATTTTTTTCTAAGGAGGCCTTATGGCTATTGGCGGCGGCATCCTACCAGCAACAGGGTCAAGTCAATTCAATGAACTGACCTACGTTACTCGTAGAGCCTTTATCCCCAAGCTGGTTGTCCAGCTTTACAACTCGACACCCCTCATGGCGGCTCTGATTGCCAACAGTCAGCAAGCCTCCGGCGGTGTGTCTTCCGTAACCGTGCCCGTGCAGGGCGCTCAGTTTGTGAATGCTCAGTGGTCTGACTACTCTGGCTCTTTTGCCCAGCCGTCAGTTCAGCAGGGTGCTTACAACGCTGAGTTTGACCTCAAGCTGATGATTTCTCCCGTGCCGTTCCTCGGTATGGAAGGCGCTGTTCAGCAAGACGCAGCTATTATTCCGTTGATTGAAGCTCGTATGAACGATGCAACCAACGTGATGATGGATGCAATGGCAACGGCCTTGTACAACAACACTACCAACACTCAGCAGTTTATCGGTCTTCCTGCTGCCGTTAGCGCCACTGGCACTTATGGCAACATCAGCCGTTCTGCTTATACGTGGTGGCAGTCCAAGTCTTACGCTGCTGGTTCAGTGAACCCAACCCGTCAAAACATCCTGCAATACATTTCCGGCACTGTGAAAAACGGCGCTGAAATGCCTAGTTTTGGTGTTTGCGGTTTTGGCACTTGGACTTTGCTGGCTCAAGACTATGTTGGTCAAGAACAGTATGTCATCACCCCAGGCTCCGGCTTTGATGGCGACAACAACGGCCCCCAGGCAGCATTCCGTGCCCTGATGGTTGCTGGTGTTCCCATTTATCCTGACCCCTACTGCCCAGAAGGCACGGTTTATTTCCTGAACACCAATTACCTGTCGCTCTACATCCATGAGCAAGGTTCGTTTGTGTTTACTGGATTTGAATCCACCCTTCCAAACTGGCAGATTGGTTATGTTGGTGCGGTTTTGATGATTGCCGAATTGGTGAACGTCAAACCCAAGTCGATGACCGTGGTGTCGGGTTACAACTACCTCTCACTGTAAGGAGTCATCATGTCTCTATCAACTAACAAAATCATCCTGGCTGGTGCAACCACCAACGCCTCTGGTGCATATTTCAGCAATGCCACTGTTACAGCAACCAATGCTGGCGCAGTGATTCCTGCTGGTGTGTACGTGATGTTTCCTGCCGCTAACGTGATTGTGACCGCCAACAACGGTTCTACCATTACCACAGTTCTCGCCAACAACACTGGTGGCGTGATTCTGTCTGATGGTGTGAACGTGTTTGCTCAGTCCACGATTGCTGGCA